>Ga0116215_1000885_pt1 | contig 21280 bp, 25 predicted proteins | sample Sb_taG_7_FD_89698 | JGI IMG/M metagenome (GOLD analysis project Ga0116215, IMG submission 89698) | Peat soil microbial communities from Weissenstadt, Germany - Sb_50d_2_FS metaG | ecosystem: Environmental > Terrestrial > Soil > Wetlands > Peat | place: Germany: Weissenstadt | collected 2010-09-21
CCTCGGCGGCGCCCGCGTCGCTGCCGCCCGCGGGTGCGGCGACCGGGGCGGCGACGGCCGCGGCGGACACCCCGAACTCCTCCTCGAGCGCCTTGATCCGCTCGGCGAGCTCGAGCACGGAGATGCCCTTCAGCTCCTCGATCCAATCCTGTGTGCTTGTAGCCATGTGCGTCAGTCCTCCTTGGTGGGATTCGTCTCGGCGTCCTCGGGCTCGGCCTGTGCCGAGACGTCCGCCTGGTTGTCGTCTTCTTGTGCCGGCTGGTCGGACTCCGGCTCAGCTTGTGTGTCGGGGGGCGGCTCGACGGCCGTCTCCTCGGCCCTCGCCAGCTCCTCGGGAGTGTCGTCCTCGGGCGCAGGCGCCTCAGCCTCCGCAGCGGGCGCCTCCTCAGCAGCGGGAGCCTCAGCCGCCGCGACCGGCGCCTCAGCAGCCTCGGCGGCGAGCGCCTCGCCCGCGGGGATCTCCCCGGACTCCTTCTTGGCGTGCACCTGGCCGAGCGCGACGGCAAGTCCGCCGAGCAGCGCATTGAGCGTGCGCACGAGGCCGCTGACGGGCGAGGCGACGACGCCTACGAGCTGCCCGTAAAGCACTTCGCGCGAGGGCAGGCGGGAGAGCGAACGGATCTGCTCGACGTCGAGCGTGGAGCCTTCCATGAGGCCGCCCTTGAACGGCAGCAGCTGGGTCGCGCGCGCGTAGTCGGCGAGCGCCTTGGCGGCGGTGGCGACGTCGCCGCGCACGAACGTGAGCGCGGTGGGCCCGGCGAGGAACTCCTTGAGCGTGTCCGCGCCGACCTGGTCGGCGGCACGTTCGGTGAGCGAGTTCTTGACGACCTTGAAGGTGGCGTCGGATTCGCGCAGCTTGGCGCGCAGCTCGGCTACCTGCGCGACGGTGATGCCGCGGTAGTCGACGGCGAAGATCGCCTCGGACTGGTCTATGTGGCTCGCGATCTCGGCGATCGCGACGGCCTTCTGGTCTCGGTTCATTGGGCTCCTGTCCCGGTCTTCTGCCGCTGGCCGAGCGAAGCTCGACGGGCGGCCGCCGGGGGTCTTTGGTGGCCTGTGGTGTGGAGAGCGCTAGGCGGCGATCGTAGCCGCGGGCGCCTCCTCGACGATTTCACGTGTTCGAGAGGGATCGACCTTGACGCCCGGTCCCATGGTGGAGGCGAGCGTGATCGAGTGCAGGTAGCGGCCTTTGGCGGCGGAGGGCTTGGCGCGGACCAGCTCTTCGATCACGGCGGCGTAGTTCTCGAGCAGCTTGCGCTCGTCGAAGCTGACCTTGCCGATGACGAGATGCACGATGGCGGTGCGGTCGGTGCGGTACTCGACCTTGCCGGCCTTGGACTCCTGCACGGCTTTGGCGACGTCCATGGTGACGGTGCCGACTTTCGGGTTGGGCATCTTGCCGGATGGCCCGAGGATGCGCCCGAGCTGGCCGACGACGGACATCATGTCGGGGGTGGCGATGGCGACGTCGAAGTCATCAAAGCCCTCCTGGATGCGTTTGGCGAGATCCTGCGCGCCGACGACGTCTGCTCCCGCCTCCTCGGCCTCGCGCGCCTTGTCGCCTTGGGCGAACACGGCCACCTTGATGTCCTTGCCGAGGCCGTTGGGCAGCGCGATGGTGCCGCGCAGCTGCTCGTCGGCGTGGCGGACGTTGAGGCCGGTGCGCACGTGCACCTCGACGGTCTCGTCGAACTTGGCGCTGCCGAGGCCGCGCACCAGCGCGACCGCCTCAGCGGGCGCGTACTCGCGCTCGCGGTCGACCTTGGCGAGCTGCTCGGCGTGGCGCTTGCCGTGCCCGCTCATGAAGCGACCTCGACTCCCATTGACCTCGCTGTGCCGGCGATGATCTTGGCGGCCTGCTCGACGTCATGCGCGTTGAGGTCGTCGAGCTTGCGCTCGGCGATCTCGCGCAGCTGCTGCTGGGTGATGGTGCCGACCTTCGTGCGGTTGGGCTCGCCGGAGCCCTTGCCGATTTTGAGCGCCTGGCGGATGAGCACGGCGGCGGGAGGCGTCTTGGTGACGAACGTGAACGTGCGATCCTCGTACACGGTGATGACGACCGGGATGACGGTCCCGGTTTCGCTCTGCGTCTGCGCGTTGAACGCCTTGCAGAACTCCATGATGTTGATCCCGTGCTGCCCCAGCGCAGGGCCGACCGGCGGGGCGGGGCTCGCCTGCCCGGCGTTCGCCTGCAGCTTGATCGTGGTGAGGACCTTCTTTGCCATTGCGCGTTCCTAGATCTCGCTCTCAGAGCTTCTTGACCTGATCAAAAGACACTTCGACTGGTGTCTCGCGGCCGAAGATTGATACCAGCACCTTGAGCTTGGAGGCGTCCTCGTTGATCTCGGAGATCTCGCCGGAGAAGTCGGACAGCGGCCCGGAGACGACCTTGACGGACTCGCCGATGCTGAACTGGGCGCGCGTGCGGGTGGCGGTGGCGACCTCCTTGTGAAGCAGGCGGTCGACCTCGCCCTGCGTGAGCGGCACGGGCTCCTGCGAGGCGCCGACGAAGCCGGTGACGCCGGGCGTGCCCTTGACCACGCCCCAGGAGTCCTCGTTGAGCTCCATGTTGACGAGCACGTAGCCGGGCATGGTGCGCTTCTCGACGGTGATCTTCTGGTTGTCCTTCATCTCGGCGACGGCTTCGGTGGGGACGACGACGTTGCGCACGGCGCGCTGCTGCCCGAGCGAGACGACGCGATGCTCGAGGTTGTGCTTGACCTTGTTCTCGTGGCCTGAGTATGTGTTGACGACGTACCAGCGAAACATTCAGATTCAGCGTTCCTTACAAGACGTATTCGACGATTTCCTTGGCGATGTAATCCGCCAGGCCGAGGTAGGCGCCGGCGATGGCGACGAACCCGAGCACGACTGCGGTCGCCTGAAAGACATGACGTCGATCGGGCCATTGCACGCGCTGCAGCTCGGCCCAGCTGGCGCGCAGGAAGCCGATCGCGCGGTTGCCGCCGCGCAGGGGCGCGCCGGACGGGCGCTCGACCTCGCCGCCGCCTTCTCCGCCGCCACCACCACCGCCTGCTCCGCCCGCCCCGCCGGTCCCGGCCGGGCCGCCCGGCTCCTGCAGCGCGTCCTCGGTGGCGAAGTCGAATTCGAGCTCGTCTGCGTCCTCGGTGGCTGGCGCGGGGACGCCGCCGGCGCCGGCGATGAGCGCGGCGTCGAACTCGTCGACCTCAGCGCCAGCGTGGTCGAGGGCGCCGGGCAGGTCGGCGCGCTCGAGCGTGCCGGGAGCGTGCGCGCGCGTGGACTCGCGCTCGGCACCGTCGGTGCCGGGCGGGCTCGCCCCGGCGCGACGTGCGAGCGTGGAGCCGCCGCGCTGGTGGCGCTGCTTTGCGCGTTTGCGGTCACGGGCCACGACGGCGCTCCCGCGCTACCGGGTCTCCCTGTGGCTGGTGTGCTTGCGACACCAGCGGCAGTACTTGCGCAGGGTAATGCGATCGGGGTTGTTGCGCTTGCTCTTGTTTGTCTGGTAGTTGCGACGCTTGCACTCCTCGCAGGCGAGGGTGACAGCGATTCGAACGTCTCCGCGGGCCATGATCGAAAACCCCTGCGTTGTTGTGGACGGCTCCGGGCGAAGAAAAACCCCGCCCAGGCGCGAGGTGTGAAGCAGTCTAGCGCGCTTTTGATGTTAGGAACCCGCCCGCCCCTCGCCCCGGCAGGAGACCGCGCGGAACGCCGCGAAAGACGCACGGACGAGCTTGACGCGGGCTGCTCGAGCGGCGAAGCTCGCAGCGTTTCTGGTTCCCGCATCCGCCACCCCAGCAAACCGAGAGAAGGAGACACGCGCGATGAATCTTCCCGAGCCGATCCCGGCGAGCGTCCACGACGAGTCGTTCGCGGGCGTGACCTACCACATCCGCGGCGAACTGGTGCCGGAGCTGCAGATCGAGATCGCTGACCGGGCGGTGATGTTCGAGCACCACGTGCTGCTGTGGAAGCAGACACAGCTGAACATCGAGCTGAAGAAACTGCCGGGGGCGATCAAGCGCAAGATCGCGGGCCTGGAGTTCTTCGTCACGCGCACGTCGGGCTCCGGGCGGATCGCCTTCTCGCGCGACTCGCCCGGCCAGTGCGTGCCGATGCACCTCAGCCAGGGTGAAGGCCTGGATGTGCGCGAGCACCAGTTCATCGCCGCGACGGACAACCTCGACTACAGCTTCGAACGGATCAAGGGCGTGCAGAACATGCTGTTGGGCGGCTCGGGCTTCTTCATGGACAAGTTCCGGGCGACGGACGGCGACGCGCTGGTGTGGCTGCACGGGCACGGCAACGTGTTCCTGATCAACCTCGACGCGGGCGAGCAGCTCGACGTGGAGGCGGGCTCGTGGCTGTACAAGGACCCGTCGGTGAAGCTCGAGGCGGTGACGATGGGCCTGAAGACGGGCATTTTCGGGGGTGGCGGCAAGCTCACGTGGAACCGCTTCACGGGCCCCGGCCGGCTGGCGATCCAAACGCTGTTCATCGCGCCACTGGAGGGCATCGAGTCGAACGCCGGCGCGGCGGCGACCGGCGGCGTGGCGGGCGCGCTGCTCAGCGGCATCGTGCGCGGCTGACACGGACGGCGCACGCGGCTCGCCGGCGCGGATGAGTTGTTTTTATGAGCCCCCCTCGCGGGGGGCCGGTTGGGTCGCGTGGTGGCGCTGACTACTCGTACAGGGTGAGCGTGGCGAGGATCACGTACAGCGCGACCAGCGCCCAGCCCTCGAACTCGGCGGCCTGGCCGTCGCCGGTGACCTGCCAGAGGACGAGCGCGGTGAGCACGAGCGCGCCGATGTACACGGGGGCGAGGGCGAACGTGAGCGTGGTGGCGAGCGCGAAGGACGCGAGCACGAGCAGCGGGTACAGGAACGCGGCGATCTGCGCGACGGAGTTTTTGACGACGGAGATGGCGAGGTCCGAGCGGCGCTTGTAGGCGAGCACCAGCCCGGCGGTGTTCTCGACGGCGTTGCCGGCGATCGCGACGATCACGAGGCCGGCGAACGCCTGCGAGAGGTGCAGCACGCCGATCGCGGGCTGCAGGCCGTTGACGAACCATTCGGAGACGAACGCGGAGGCGCCGCCGCCGGTGATCAGCAGCGCGATCGTCACGCTGAGCGCCAGCCGCGGGCCGGTCTCCTCGGCGCCGCCAGCCTGCGAGCCGGTCTCCTCCGCGCCGCCGGCCCTCGGGCCGGTCTCCTCCGCGCCGCCAGCCTGCGGGCCTCCTCCGTGTCGGCCGTCAGAGCGCAGGTAAGGCACGACCCATGCGACGTACACGACGAGCAGGCACACGGCGCCGACGGCGGAGATCGCCTTGACGTGGTGGCTGGCGGGGTCGTGCGCGGCGAGCGACAGGCCGAGCAGCACGATGATGAACGCGGTCACGTGCAGCAGCGTCGCCGTGTCCCTGGGCAGGCGCTTGGAGAAGCGCATCAGCCCGTCCGGCGAGCGCCGCGCGCCGACGACGATCACCAGCCCGAGCACAAGCAGCGCGTTGGCGAACACCGAGCCGATGATGGCCGTCTGCGCGACCACAAGCTCGCCCTTCTGCAGAGCGAAGATGACGACGAACAGCTCGGGCAGGTTGCCGAGCGTGGACTGCATCATGCCGGTGACGCCCGGCCCGAAGCGCTCGCCTAGCTGCTCGGTGGCGAACGACACCACCCACGCGAGCCCCGCGAGCGCGAGCGTCGCGGCGGCGAAGCGCGGCACCGCCGACCACGTCTGGTAGTTGGCGAGCCCGGCGAGCGCTGTGAGCACGCAGATCACCAGCAGGGCTGAGCGCTCGAGGGGTGACATGCGGGCCATGCGCGCGAGCGACAATAGCCCGCGCCGCCGATGGCCTGCGCGGCATGGACCGCCGCCCGCCGGTCCCTCTCGTCAGTCCGCAGCCGCCGCGCCCGCGCCGCGCCCGATGGCCTGCACGGTATGAACCGTCGCCCGCCGGTCCCTCTCGTCGGGCGCTGCCGCCGCACCCGTGCTCCCGATAGCCTGCGCGGTCGTGCGCCTGGCCACGTTCCTGCCTCCCGGCTGTGAGGACCCCCGCGCGGGGGAGGTGCGCGACGTGGCCGGCGAGCAGCGCGTGTTCGGATACGCGCAAGAGCAGCTGACGGTGCTCGATCGGCTGCTCGACCCGGAGGCCGTGCCCGTGGAGGGCCGCTGGTGGGCGCTGGAGGAGGTCACGCTGCTCGCGCCCATCCCCACGCCCCGGGCGATCTTCGGCATCGGCTTGAACTACGCCGATCACGTGCGCGAGATCGGCGGCGAGGCGCCCGAGCAGCCGCTGGTTTTCCTGAAGCTGCCCTCCTCGGCCGCGGCGCCCAACGCACCCGTGCACTGCCCGGAGGTGGTCAGGCGCTTGGACTACGAGGGCGAGCTGGCGGTCGTGATGGCGCCCGGCCGGGCGGTCGCCGGCTACGCGGTCGCCGACGACCTCACCGCCCGCGACCTGCAGGGGCGCGAGCCGCAGTGGACGCGCGCGAAGGGAGCCGACGGCTTCTGCCCGTACGGCCCGTGGATCACCACCGCGGAGGAGATCCCCGACCCGCACGCGCTGGGGCTGCGCACGTGGGTCAACGGCCAGCTACGCCAGGACTCGAGCACCTCCAACCTGATCTTCTCCGTGCCCGAGCTGATCGAGTTCATCTCGCAGACGTGCACGCTGCACGCAGGCGATGTGATCCTCACCGGCACCCCAGCAGGCGTCGGCCAGGGCCAGGACCCGCCCGCGTTCCTCGCGAACGGCGACGTCGTGCGCGTCGAGATCGAGCGCCTCGGCGCGATCGAACACGCGGTGGCCTGACGGCGCCCGTCAGGGTGACACGGCCGCCGGCGAGGACACAGCGAACGCCACCCGGCCGGCCCTGCCGGCCCTCCTAAAAAGACGTTGAAGCGCTCAGTGGCTCTCGAGCACGCGGTCGATCAGGCCGTACTCGAGCGCCTGCTGGGCGGTGAAGAAGCGGTCGCGCTCCATGTCCGCGCGCACCTCCTCGGTCGGTTTGCCCGTGTGCTCGGCATAGATCTCGTCGATTCGCGCGCGCACCTTCAGGATCTCGCGTGCGTGGATCTCGATGTCCGTAGACTGCCCTTCAAAGCCCGCCGAGGGCTGGTGGATGAGGATGCGCGAGTTGGGCAGCGCGGCGCGCTTTCCCTTCGTGCCGCCCGCCAGCAGCAGCGAGCCCATCGACATCGCCACGCCCACGCACATCGTGCTGATGTCCGGCTTGATGAAGTTCATCGTGTCGTAGATCGCCAGGCCCGAGTAGATGCTGCCGCCGGGCGAGTTGATGTACAGGGAGATGTCCTTTTCCGGGTCCTCGCTCTCCAGGTGCAGCAGCTGTGCCACCACCAGGTTCGCTACCTGGTCGTCGATCGGCGTGCCGAGGAAGATGATGCGCTCGTTGAGCAGGCGCGAGTAGATGTCGAACTCGCGTTCGCCGCGCGCGGTGCGCTCGATGACCATCGGGATCAGTGGCATGGCCCCACCCTAGCGTTCGGCGCGCACGCGGCGCCCGCCACATCCTCCACGCGCGAGCACTGTATAGCCATCGTTATACCGACTTCGCTGGAGGAAGCGTCGCACGCGCGGTCACGAGTCGGTCACCAATCGCCGCGCGCCGCGGTCACAGGTTCACCGTGCGCATCCCCGCCGGGTCGTAGCGATCACCGGTCGCCGTGGGAACGGCCTGCGCGATGCGCAGCACCTCCTCGTCGCTCAGCCGCACCTCCGCCGCCGCGAGATTCTCCTCCAGGTAGGCAACGCGCTTGGTGCCGGGGATCGGCACGACGTGCTCGCCGCGACGCATCACCCAGGCGAGCGCCAGCTGCCCGGGCGTGATGCCCTTCTCGCTCGCCAACTCGCGCACGCGCGCCACGAGCTTCTGGTTCTCGCTCAGGTTCGCGCCCGTGAAACGCGGCGCGTAGCGGCGGAAGTCGCCCTCCTCGAGCTCCTCAGGCGAGGAGAAGCGTCCGGACAGGAAGCCGCGCCCCAGCGGCGAGTACGCCACGAGCGCGATCCCCAGCTCTTCGAGCGTCGGCAGGATCTCCGGCTCGACGTCGCGCGTCCACAGCGAGTACTCGCTCTGCACGGCCGTGATCGGGTGCACCGCGTGGGCGCGGCGGATCGTCTGCGCGCTGGCCTCCGACAGGCCCAGGTGACGGACCTTGCCCGCGGCCACCAACTCCGCCATCGCGCCCACCGTGTCCTCGATCGGCGTGCTGGGATCGACGCGGTGCTGGTAGTAGAGATCGATGTACTCGACGCCCAGACGCTGCAATGAGGCGTCGCAGGCTTCGCGCACGTACTCCGGGCGGCCGTCGATCGAGCGTCGGAACGGCTCGCCCGGTCCCCCGGGCTCGATCTTGATCCCGAACTTCGTCGCCAGGAACACCCGCTCGCGCCGGCCTTTGATGGCGCGGCCGACCAGCCGCTCGTTGGTGTGCGGCCCGTACATGTCCGAGGTGTCGAGGAAGTTGCAGCCGAGCTCGAGCGCGCGGTCGATCGTCCGCAGCGCCTCCTGTTCGTCGGCGGCGCCGTAGAAAGCCGACATGCCCATGCAGCCGAGGCCGATCGCCGAGACCTCCGGGCCGTCCGGGCCGAGCGTGCGCGTGTTCATGGCGGTTCCCCTTCCGGTCGAGTCGATCTGGCGGGCGCCAGCGCTGCCCGGTATAGCACTCGCCACCCGCACGCACGCTCGCGGGCGTGGACATAATGTCGGCAACGATGTTCCCGCTGAACCTCCCCAACGTGCTGACCGTGCTGCGCATCATGCTCGTGCCCGCGCTGGTGGTGGCGCTGCTCGGCAACACTCCCGCCGGCGACGTGCTCGCGGCGATCGTGTTCGCGCTCGCCTCGCTGACCGATTTCATCGACGGCTACCTCGCCCGCGCGCGCGACTCGGTCACGACCTTCGGCAAGCTCATGGACCCGCTCGCCGACAAGCTGTTGATCGTCGCCGCATTGATCTCGTTGGTGTCCCTGCACCGCCTCGCCGCTTGGGTTGCAATGGTGATCATCACGCGCGAGCTGGCCGTCACGGTGCTGCGCTTGGCGGCCACGCAGGCGGGCGTGGTGATGGCCGCGAGCATCTTCGGCAAGCTCAAGACCTGTCTGCAGATCGCCGCGATCCTCGCTGTGATCGCCGTGCACGGCCAGCCTCTGTGGGTCACCGCGCTGCTGTACGCGGCCGTCGTCGCGACCGTGCTGTCAGGGCTGGACTACTTCTTCGGCCTGCGTCGGCGCATGCAGCAGGCTCAGGCTTAGCGACTTCTCAGGAGCCGCCGCCCAGCCACTGCTCGAGGCTCGTCTGGTGGGCGCTCGGCGCGCCCGACTGGATCTCCGCGCGCAGCTCGGAGAGCAAGCCGTGGCGTTCGGCAACGACGTTGTGCTGATGGATCGTCTCGAGGTTCTCCTGGCGCGCCGCGACGAAGCTCGCGCCGTCGAGGTCCGCGAACGCACGCACCACGCCGGCGATCATCTCGCGCACGCAGTCCTCCACGAAGCGCGGTCGCCGGTGGGCCTTCTCCACCACCTCCACCTCGTCCGAGCGCTTCATCAGCTCGTACACCTCCGAGGACATGCTCGCCTCCGCGATCTCCAGCAGCGTCGCGGCTTCGATCTCGCTCGCGCACGCCTCCGTGCAGCCGATGTGCAGAGTCGCCAGGCCGCGCTGGTTGTGCGTGGCGACGGGCACGCTGTCGAGGATCTGGTCGATCTGCTCAGCTGAGAAGTCCTGCGCGCTCAGGCGCTGGCGCGCACGCGCGGCCACCAGCTCCTGCGCGCACGGACACGCGGTCATGCCGATGGCCGACACGCCAACCGTGCGCCGCGTGCCGTGCTCGGAGGCCACCGCGCGCCCGTGCAGCGTGTAGATCTCCTGCGTGAGCACGCCGGAGACCGGCGCGGGCTTGTGCTCTGGGTAGCGCGCCGCGATCGTCACCTCGGCGCGCTCCGCACCCTGGCGCTCGCGCACCAGCTCGGCGATGTGGCAAGCGAGCGTCTCCGCCCGGAACGGCGACTCACTCAAGATGACCTCGCCGATCGCCTCGTTGACGACCTCGTCGAAGCGCGACATGTGCGCGCCCTTCTGATCGCGACTGAGATCGACGAAGCAGTCCAGGCGCGCGAGGAACACGCCGTCTCGGATGCGCACCACCTTTTCCACGCCGCTGACGCCAACCCGTGAGAGCCCGACGGGGACACCCGGCTGGCGCGCCTGCACGTCATCGCCAGCGCCCATTGTCGGAGACAGCGTGGAGGTGGGCCTGCTCGCCTGCACCGCGGCTAGCCTAGCGCGCGCCGCCCGCCAAACTCGCCTCTCTGTCGGGAACCGACCTCCCCGGCCGTGGATTCTGGTATCAATCGCCACTCAACTCATCGAGCCAAGGGAGGGCTACCGGCAGGGCTGGGGAGGTCGCAGCGTGGAAGTCGCTGCGACGGGGAGTCGCATGGGTCGTTGGGAGGCCAGTTGAGCGAGAAGCTTGAGGGTCTGTTGGGCGCCACGGACACAGCCGTGGTGGAGTTGGAGGAGTTGCAGGGAATCGTCGCCGAGTCTCACGAGCGGGGATTCCTCTCGGCGGACGCGCTGGCAACGGCGCTCGAAGAGACCGAGCTCTCAGGACAGCAACTGCACGACCTGCTGAGCTACCTGGAGGATCACGGAATCGAGATCCTCGGCCCCGGCGAGTCGGCGTCGGAGCTGCAGTCACACGGGCCGGGTGCCCGCCCGCACGAGGACGCCGACGGTCCCGAGCGCGCGCGCGAGCACCAGCTGACGGCGGTCGAAGGAAGCGAGGACGGCGGCGGCGAGCACCTGCGCGAGCTGCACGTGCGCCTGGATGAGCTCACCGTGACGGGCACGGCCAAGCGGCCGGACACGGACCTGACAGTGGAGCCGAGCTTGGACTCGCTGCGCCTGTACCTGCGCTCGATCGGCCGCGTGCCACTGCTCAGCGCCGAGGAGGAGGTGTCGCTGGCCAAGCGCATCGAACGCGGCGACGTCGCAGCCAAGCAGCACATGGTCGAGGCGAACCTGCGCCTGGTGGTCTCGATCGCCAAGGGCTACGTCGGCCGCGGCCTGACGCTGCTGGACCTAATCCAGGAGGGCTCGCTGGGACTGATCCGCGCGGTCGAGAAGTTCGACCACCGCCGCGGCTACAAGTTCTCCACATACGCCACCTGGTGGATCCGCCAGGCGGTCACGCGTTCACTCGCCGACAAGGGCCGCACGATCCGCATCCCCGTGCACATGGTCGAGCGCCTGAACAAGCTGATACACGCCGAACGGCGGATGATCCAGCAGCTCGGGCGCGAACCAACCGCTCCCGAGCTCGCCGCCGAGCTCGAGTGCTCGGTGCGCGACGTGCGCGAGATCATGCGCATCACCCAGCAGCCGGTCTCGCTGGAGAAGCCCGTCGGCGAGGAGGACGACTCCGCGCTCGCCGACTTCGTCGAGGACGTCACCGCCGAGTCGCCGTTCGAGATCGCCTCCGAGGCGCTGCGCCGCGAGAACGTAATACGCGTGCTCGCGTGCCTACCGCGGCGCGAGCGCGAGGTGATCGAGATGCGCTACGGCATCGTCGGCGGCCGTGCGCGCACGCTCGAGGAGGTCGGGCGTGCATTCAACATCACGCGCGAGCGCGTACGCCAGATCGAGAACCGGACTCTGAAAAAGCTGCAGACGCTCCCCGAAGCACAGCAGCTGCGCGAGGCGTCGTAAACTTCACGCGCCCCCGGCGGGGTTCCCGAGCGGTCAAAGGGGACGCGCTGTAAACGCGTTGGCTCTGCCTTCGAAGGTTCGAATCCTTCCCCCGCCATTTCGAAGGCTCGCGTCGTCCCACGCCATCTGGTAGCGAGAGTGCTGATCTTGCCGAGGCGACCAGGATGGTTCGCGTGCCATCGACCGCTATGGCTACGGGATGCTGAGGAAGAAGTCTTGGCGCACGGAGTGGCCCGGTGGGATGACGATCGACTCGGAGTGCTTCGGGTGCACGCCGTTGATGGTCGCGCCCAGGAACGTGCCGGTGATCGTGTACGAGCCGGCCGGCAGCTGGATTTCGACGAAGTGACCGCTGGTGGAGGTCTGTGTCGCCACGACCTCCCCGCTGGCGTTCGTCACTTCCACCGTGCCGGCTCCAGGCAGCGGGGCGGGGAGTTTGCACCCTGGGGTGGAGAACCGGCGGCCGAGCGGACCGCCGACCAGAAAGAAGCCACTGACCAGCTCGGTCTGCCCCGGCGTAACGAGCGGCTCTTTGAGTTCCGGGCCGTACGCCGCTTCGCGCTGGCACAAGGGGTTGAGCCAGACCGTCAAGCTCGAGGAACGCCCACCGCGCGCGGGCGATTGGCGCTCGACGGTCTGGACCTCGGCTTCTTCAAGCGCAGCACCCTTCACGCGCAGCTTGCAATGGGCGTGCGCGGCGCGTTCACGAGCGGCGCTGAGCGTCAGCCCGGTGAGCTTGGGAACGTGGCACCCCCTGCCCACCGTCATGGCTCGGTGGGCGGACGCGCTCCCCGACACCGCACAGAGCAACGTCGCTGCCACCACAAGCGCGCGCCGCATGATCGCCGCGCCGTTCATCGGTCGTATGCGCCGCCACGCCGCTTGACGGCCGTCACCAGTTCAGGCGTCAGGTTCGGACTCCGCGCGCAACTCGGCTACGTTGATCGCCTCTCCCCGCCGGTAGGCCGCCCAGCCATCATCGGACGCCTCTCGGTCCTCTCCGGTGTAGGGCTCGTCGTCAAACGGTGCTGCCTCAAGGGTCGCGACCAGTGGATCCTTGGCGCGCGTCAGCAGGACCCCAGCGGCATCCACGCTCTCCTCCGGGAGCTCGTCCACAAGGCGATGCAGCTCGGCTCGCGTCATCACCTAAACGTAGCATCGAGACCCGAGCCCAGGACGGATCAGTACCCGCGAGGCCCGCGCGAACTATAGGGCGAAATCCTCGATCATCCTGGCTCGCACAACGGGACGAGTCGGGGGGGCCCCCGCCATACATGTGCGCCATTGCGCGGGCCGTTCTGCCGCCGGCGCCTACTCGTCGGCGAGCGCCGAGTGTGCGTGCGCGCCGTGCGTGTCCGTCCCCAGCCCCAGCTGCTCGCTCACGCGCCGCAGGAGCGCCAGCAGCTGTCCGCGCTCGCTGTCGCTGAGCTGCGCGCACAGCTCGCGCTCGAGCTCCGCGGAGAGCACGAACGCACGCTCGAGCAGCTCGCGCCCGCTCGCCGTCAGGTACAGCGCCCGCGCGCGACGATCGAGTGGGTTGTGGCGTCGTTCGAGCAGCGAGCGCGCCTGCAGCGCGTCGACGAACGCGACCATGCGGCTGGGAGGAATCGCGAGTCGCTCGCCGATCGCCTGCTGGGACTGGCCCTCGGCGGCGCCGACGGCGCGCAGCAGCGCGAACTCGCGCGGCTCGAGCTCGAGCGGCGCGAGCGTTTCGCGAAAGCGCCGCGCGATGGCGTACCCGAGCGAGGAGACGGTGAAGCCGACCGCGGGCCTGGGAGCGTCGGGACCGGGGTCGGGGTCGAGCGAGCACGGCGTGTCGACGACCTGGGCCGGCGCAACGCCGGCCGGCGACTGGCCGTTGCCGCGCTCCTCCCCGAACTTCGTATCGAACTTCACAAGCTGATGATATCCCAACGGAAAGACTTATGCTATAGATTGTTCCGCTCGGAAACATTACGTGCTTGAAGCACTGGAAGGCGGCGATGAGTTTCGGGGCATAGCTCGGTCTCAGCCGTAGTTCGTATCCATCGCACGCCCGCCCGCTGGCGGGGAAAGGACACCGACATGGCACCGCTAACCCGCTGGGTACTCGCACACAAGCGCATCGTGGTCGGCTTCTGGGTGGTGCTGACGCTCGTCGGCATGGCGTCGGCGAGCTCGGCGACGAAAGCGCTCAAACAGAAGTTCTCGGTGCCGGGCAAGGAAGGCTGGGTGACCAACCAGCAGATCAAACGCGAGTTCAAGGGCACGGGCGGCAACGGCGCGCCGCTGCTGGCGGTGGTGACGCTTCCGGCGGGGCGCTCGGTGGATGCGCCGGCGGTGCAGTCTGAACTGCGGACGGTCGAATCGCGCCTGGAGAGCAAGCTGCCGGGCACGCGTCTGGCGGGCTACGCGAGCACCCACAGCGCGGCGTTCCTGTCGAAGGACCGCCAGACGACGTTCGTGATCGCCTACCCGCCGCCGGACCCCACGCAGGCGTTTGAAAACAACCCGGAAGCAGCCAAACACGCGAGCGCGGCGCTCGCCGGCACGACCGTCGCGGGCGCACCGGTGCACCTCACGGGCTATGACGCACTCTCGGCGCAGAGCGGCGGCGGTAACGGACCGGGCGTGCTGCTCGAGGCGCTGCTGGGCGGCTTCGGCGCCCTGCTGGTGCTCGCGTTCGTGTTCGGATCGTTCCTTGCGATCGTGCCGATCATGATGGCGGTCGCCTCGATCATGACTACCTTCCTGGTCGTGTGGGGGCTGACTGCGATCACGGAAGTCTCTCCGATAGTGCAGTTCCTGATCGCGCTGATCGGCCTGGGGGTGTCGATCGACTACGCGCTGCTGGTGGTCGTCCGCTGGCGAGAGGAGCGCTCGCACGGCCTGGAGGGCGAGGCGGCGATTGAACGTGCGATGCAGACCGCCGGCCGCGCGGTGGTGTTCAGCGGCACCACCGTGGCGATCGGCCTGCTGGCGCTGGTGGCGCTGCCGCTGCCGTTCCTGCGCTCGGTCGGATACGGCGGGATGCTGATTCCGCTGATCAGCGTGCTCGTCGCGATGACGCTGCTGCCGGTCGTGCTCAGCAAGCTTGGGCCGCGCCTGGACTGGCCGCACGTCCGCAACGACGAGTCCGCCAGCCGCTCGTGGACCGGATGGGCGAACGTGGTGGTGCGCGTGCGCTGGTTCGCTGTGCTCGGTGCCGCGCTGGTGCTTGCGGCGCTCGTGCTCGCGGCGACGAACCTGCAGCTGGGGACCTCCAACGTGAACACGATCGCCAAAGAAGGCGACGCCAAGCAGGGCCTCGTCGCGCTCGAGCGCTCGGGCATCGGCTCGGGCGTGATCGTCCCGGTCGAGGTGCTCGTGGGCGGATCCTCCTCACCCGCGCGCGTGGCGCAGGCGCTGGCGGCAGTGCGCGGCGTGCACGGCGCGGTCGCACCGGATCTGCCAGCGTGGAAAGACAGCCGAGCGGCGGTGGTCGACGAGTTCTCCACCCCCGACGCCTCTACCGACGAAGGGCGAGCGACACTCGATCGCGTGTCTTCGACCGCGCGCGCAGCGGGGCCGGAAGTTCGGGTCGGCGGGCTCGGCGCCCAGAACAAGGACTTCATCGACGCCGTGTACGGCAACTTCCCGCTGATGATCGCGCTGATTGCCCTGATCACGTTCGTGCTGCTCGCGCGCGCGTTCCGCTCGCTGCTGTTGCCGCTGAAGGCCGTGATCTTGAACGTGATCAGCGTCGGCGCGGCGTGGGGCGTGCTCGAGCTCGTTTGGCAGGCCGGTCACGGCTCGAACGCGATCTGGGGAATCGCGGCGACGGGCTCGATCACGGCGTGGATCCCGCTGATGGTGTTCGCGTTCCTGTTTGGGCTCTCGATGGACTACGAGGTGTTCATCCTGGCGCGCATGCGCGAAGAGTACGACGCGACCAAATCGACCGACGCGGCCGTGATCCTGGGAATCGGGCGCACGGGGCGGCTGGTCACGAGCGCAGCGCTGATCCTGTTCCTGGCGTTCGTGTCGCTGGCATCCGGCCCTGAGACGGAAATCAAAGTGCTCGCGACGGGCTTGGCGGCTGGCATCCTGCTGGACGCGACGGTGATCCGCGCGCTGCTCGTGCCGGCGATCGTCTCGCTGTTCGACCGCTGGAACTGGTGGCTGCCGCATCTGCCCGCGCGGCTGCTGCGCGTGGAGCCCTCGCCGCTGGCACGCCCGATCGCCAGTCGGACGGCACCCGAGGGGGCGCGCTGAGCGCGTAGCGTCTTAGAGACAGTTGTCATAAAGAGTCTGTAGTATTTCTATCTTCGCGCGGGGACGCTAACAGGCGTTTAGCTGTGACAGTCGTCTGTGGAACCTTCGTCTGCGCGGCGCGAGAGTTGAGATAATGGAAGCCGTCCGTAAGCAATTCGCAGCCAACCTGCGTCAGCATCGCGACCGGGCGGGACTCTCGCAGGAGGCGCTTGCGGACTTGTGCGATCTGCATCGCACGGAGATCAGCCTGCTGGAGCGCTGCAAGCGCTCGCCGCGGCTGGAGACGATCGTGATCCTCGCTCGCGGCCTGGAGCTCTCTTCGCCCGCGGAGCTCCTCGAGGGGATCGCCTGAGCTGAAAAGGGGCCGGCGAATCGGGGCGCCGGCAGCTCAGGCCCTGTAGCGCACGAGCACTTTGTGCGCGCAGCCGACGAGCTTCCACGGCCGGTTCTGCGGCAGGTAGCGCATCACGAAAGTCTTCACGCCGGGGCCGTCGCAGAAGATCACGCCGTGTCCGTAGACGAGCGCCAGGTGATCGTTGCCAGCGCCTGTCCAGATTTCGCTGTAGCCGTGGCTCGAGTAGATCCAGTCGGCGCCGGCGCCCCCGTGTATGTAGTCGCGCTCGCTTTCCTGCTGACCTTCCGGCTGGTAGTCGCCCCACATCACATCCCCCCTGTCGCCCGCGTACAGCGTGTCGTTGCCGTAGCCGCCGAGCAGCCAGTTGTGCACGTCCTTCAGCCCGACCAATGTGTGGCTGCGCCCCGCGGACCCCTTGTCCATCTTCAGGCATTCGTCGCTCGGCCAGCCCGCGTGGCTCGCCAGCGCGACGCTTGCACGAGGCCCGCTGGAGGCGATGCTGGCGGCTTCCCCTCCCTGCGGGCAGAAGGCGACATACAGACCGCGATCGTCGCGCCGCAGCTCCGCCGCTTCCTGCGGAGAACGGCTGGCGAGGGCGGCGCGCGGAGCGGACGACAACGCGCTGCCGGCGACGGGAAAGGCGGAGGCGAGCGCGGTGGCGAGGAGCAGGCCAAACCGCCACAGCGTGGGCGGGCGGACGCTGGGGCAGCCTGCCGAACGGAAGGCGAGGATGCGCCCGCGCGGGCTCACGCTATGCCTCGCCGGCCGCCCGGCGAGGGCGCTCGGCGAACGGGTCGGCCGCGGCGCCGTCGGGGGCTTCGGCCTCGAGCGCGGCGGCGGCCTGTTGCAGCGCCTGTCGCTCCTGCGGGTCCACGACCGGGTACCGCGGGTCGATGTCCATCAGCGTGCGCACCAGCACGGCGCCGACGGCGATGCGCGCAAACCACTTGTGGTCGGCTGGGATCACATGCCAGGGAGCCCACTCGGTGCTCGTATGCGTGAGCATCTCCGAGAAGGCCTTCTGGTACTGATCCCAGTGGGCGCGCTCGGTGACGTCGGCGGAGGAGAACTTCCAGTTCTTCTCCGCCAGGTCGATGCGCTTGAGAAAGCGCATCCGCTGCTCCTCGCGCGAGAGGTTGAGGAACAGCTTGACGATGCGAAAGCCGTTGTCGACGAGGTAGCGCTCCCAGTCGTTGATCTCGCGGTAGCGCCGCTTCCAGATGTCGCCGTGCATCGCCGCCGGCGGCAGCTGTTGGCGCTCGAGCAGGTGCGGGTGCACTCGCACCACCAGCACCTCCTCGTAGTGGGAGCGATTGAAGATCCCGATCTGCCCGCGCGCTGGCAGCCGCTGCGCGTAGCGCCACAGGAAGTCATGATCGAGCTCCTCCGCGGAGGGGACCTTGAAGCTGTGGACGACGACGCCCTGCGGGTTGACGCCGCTCATGACGTGACGAATCGTGCCGTCCTTGCCGGCGGCGTCCAGCGCCTGCAGCACGACCAGGACCCCGTAGGTGTCCTGCGCGGCAAGGCGGTCCTGGTATTGGGCGAGCAGATCGACGCTCAGCTGCAGGTGCTCCTCGCCTTCCTTCTTCTTCAGCCAGCCCGCCTTGAAGGCCGGATCGTAGTCGCGCGCGAGGCTCACCTTCGAGCCGGGTGTCACGCGCAGGGGCTCCACGAGCTCGGCCAGCTGCTTGGCGGCGTCCTCGGCCATCCGCTCAACTGTAGGCGCTCGCCGATGCACGCGGCACGCTCCGGCACACGAGCACCGGCCCGTGCTCGAGGCACCCGCCCGGCGCAGCGCCAGCGCGTGTACGCTCGGCCGGTGGGCATGTCCCCCTACCTGAGCCGGCTGCGCGAGCTCGTCGGTCACGAGCTCCTGCTGTTGCCGTCGGTGGCGGTGCTCGCGTGGGACGAGGACGGCCGTCTGCTGCTGGTGCGCGAGGCACAGACGGGACTGTGGCAGACGATCGGCGGCGCGGTCGAGCCGGACGAATCTCCGCACGAGGCGGCCGTGCGCGAGGCGGCCGAGGAGGCGGGCGTGACGGTCCGCATCGAGCGGATCCGTGGCGTCGTCGGGGGACCACGATTTCGACTGCGCTATCCCAACGGAGACCTCGTCGGCTACGTGCCGACAGTCTTCGATGCGCGCGTCGTCGACGGCGTCCCACAACCTGACGGCGATGAGACGATCGACGTGGGCTGGTTCTCGCCGCGGGAGCTCGGTGCGACGCAGCTGACCGAGTTCACCCACACACTGTTCGCGGCCATGGGAGTGCTCGTCGTGCCCGTGACACATTGACGCGGCTTCCGGGGCACTGCGCCTGCCGCGTCAGCGGCTGATGCGGCGCTCTCGGGCGGCTTGTAGCAGCCGCTCAGCCGCCCGCTGGGCGCGCTTGCACCCGGCGGTGCTGATGTGCTCGTGGCTGTAGCCGGCGCGGGTCTTCGCATTTGCGCAGTCGCGGCGTCATCGTGCGGTGTGGACTCGGGTGCCACGGCGGAGTAGACGCAGGGTGCCGTAGAGCTCGATGCCGTCCCTGGCGGCGTCCGTGAGGACTTGCTGGGGCTCGCCGTCTGTGAGCTCCTGCTCGCTGAACTGCAGGATCCTGGTGTCGTTTCCCGTCCACCCGCTGGCCTGTGCTTGTAGCTTCGCGAGCTGTTCCTGCCATACCGGCCCGTCGGGCTCGCAGCCGGCGGGGCGCACGACGAGCAGGTCAAGATCGCTCTCTGGTGTGGCCTCGCCGCGGGCGACCGAGCCGAACAGAACGACGAGCGTGGGGAGCAGCTCCCATCGACTGATCGCATCGCGCAGGCGATCAAGCACCTGTGCAGGAAGGCTCGCGAGCCCTTCTATCCAGGACGCCGCGACGTGGTCTCGGTTGAGCTGGTAGAGGTTGGCGTTGCCAGCTGATCGACGCGAGACGACACCCTGCTCAGCCAGACGATCGGCGGCGTTGCGAATCCCTTGATGAGAGCCGTGGCCTATGACCCGTTGGAGCTCGCGGCCGGTCATCTCGGCTTCCGCACCCGCGAGCACGCTCAGCACATCCCCGTCCAGCGTGGGCGTCACAACCTGCAGCGGCCTACGAAAGTCCATTACCCAGATCATAACGTCTATGACAAGTATTCTTGGCTCTTTGCAATAATAGTTGCCGAAATGGCCCTGACCTGAGACCAGATCCGCATGCGCATGCGCATAGCAGCGAAACCTCGCTACGCAGTCACGGACCGTCGTCTCGGCCACATCCGCGCCGTGCTCATCAACCAGCCGCGCCCAGATCCGCTTCGTCGCAGCGGGGCCAGATGAAACCGTCGCGCCCAACGAGCCACGACCCGCCGACGTCGAGTGGCGCGCGACGAGCTCGCTGAGCCCACCGCGCGAGAGCAAACACCAGGGATCGACCCATCTACACGCCGAGGATCGAAGGTCTCGTCCTGGCTCGCGGCTCATAGGCGACGCACGGGTCGGGCTTAGCGAGATGCCGCCGAGCGCACGGATATGTGCCTGCCCTGCCTTGACCCGGCTACGTCGCGCCGCGGCCCCTCCGTACTTGGCTGCTGGGAAGCCCGCCGCGCGCCTCGTTTCAAAGACGCTTGGTGAAGCCGCGGTAGTTGCTCTGGGAATCCGTGCGCGAGGTAGAACGCATGCGCCTGACCGCGCCACTCGCCCGAAGATAGATCGAGCCCACAGCGCGGCCGTTGGGGCTCCACGCCTCCTACTTCGACATCGATCGGCGACACCCGTGAGGATCAACGGCGAGGGCACGCAGCCTGGCGGCCGATATGCCCGAGAGCTTGGGTGCAATCAGCCGCGCGAGCGCGTGAGCCGCTCGCCTCGCGAGGCTCGGAGGGTCGGGGTTCCCATAGGAGCCGATCACGACGGTTGTCTGACCCGTGTACATCTCGAGTCGCGTCCCGAAGCGCCCATATTCGAGCGCGGCCGTGGGGATCTTGTGGCTACCACTCAGGAAGAACGACTTGCGCGTACTCAGAGCTCCGGCCGGCTCTACGACACCGTAGGAGCTGAAGTTGCGATCGCACTCGGGACCACTCTGAATCTCTAGCGGTGGATCGCAGGTCCCTTCGCTGCCTTCTGGCGTACACGTGCCGTAGATCGCGTCGGAGGTCCAAGCCACAGAGGCCGGTTCTCCTAGACGGTGCTGCCCTGGGGGCGGGGCAAAGCAGGAGCGTTCCACGGACGTGCGAGACAGGCCGTCGAACGTGCTTCCGAGGTCGTAAGCCGTAAAGGCGGGGAGATGGCGTCGCTTCAAGCACGGTGCTTCTTCGCTTCTTGACTGCGACGCCAGACTGATACCGTCAAACACGCTGGCAAGAACGAGAGCGCACGGCAATGCCAACCCGATCGATCGCAACCGCCGCCGAGGCGCACACCCCCCTCGCCTTATCAGTGTCTCGACCGTCGAGACGTGTCGTCGATCCAACATGTGGACAGGGCTATCGGCCTGGGGCAGTGTCTCACTCCACCGCGTGCCCGGCTGATTGGATGCGCTCCTTCTGCCTTTGAGGGCGCGGGTTCGCTGTAGGTGGCGAGGCGTCTCGCCATTGCCTTGAGCCCTGAGTCGTGCGACACGCGAGTGCTACCATTTTTGTATGGCTGCACGTCATCCCCGCCTCGGCGTGGAACGCGATCCCGAGATGGAGCGCGCGTTGACGCTGACTGAGCCGCTTCTTGACCCGAAAGAGACACGCTCCGCCGCCGCGCAGGTACGGGCACTCACGCTGCGCGGGGCGCAGGCGGTGCTGGCCGGTGCCGACGAGTCCGCACGGCTTCAAGCGCGACTCGTGGAGCTCCACGGCGCTATTCCCGCCACGGGCGACCTGCTCGCGATCGGCCCGCCACCCGGCGAGCCCGACCCTAACGCGCCCGCGACCGAGGCGCTGCAGTGGGCGCGCGGCCAGTAGGACCCGCCGCCTACATCGACGCCTCCGCCCTGGTCAAGCTGTTCAAGGCAGAGGTCGAGACCGC
>Ga0116215_1000893_pt1 | contig 21153 bp, 8 predicted proteins | sample Sb_taG_7_FD_89698 | JGI IMG/M metagenome (GOLD analysis project Ga0116215, IMG submission 89698) | Peat soil microbial communities from Weissenstadt, Germany - Sb_50d_2_FS metaG | ecosystem: Environmental > Terrestrial > Soil > Wetlands > Peat | place: Germany: Weissenstadt | collected 2010-09-21
CAGCGGCGCACCAGCGCCGGAAGATCCAGCGGCCCGGCGTCCTTGCCGCGCCGGGTCGCGTGGTTCGCCCACTGGCGCAGGCCGGCCAGCGCCCGCGCGTCCGGGGCGCGCCCGTACTGCGCCCGGTACTCCCCCGCGAGCCGGACGGTGACCGGGCCGATGGACTGCCGGCGGGAAGAGAACATGTCCATCAGCGCCTGACCAACACCGGCGATCTCCCGGCCGTGGCCATCCCGGCGCTGCACCCAGCCGATGCCGTACTCGCGGGTCAGGGCGTTCTCGGCGGCCAGGGCGGCGATCGCCGACGCGGCCGGGCGGTGCCGGTACAGCGACATCGAGTCCAGCGCCCGCCACGCCCCGTCGGATTCACGGCGGACCTTGTGCAGGATCAGGTTGTGCACATGCAGCTGCGGATCCCCGTCCCGGCTGGTGTGCTGCCGGAACGACGCGATCACCCACTCCCGCGCATCCTCCCACCGCCCGCCCGGGTGGTACCCGGCCCGGGTCTGCCCGGCCTCACGCTGCAGGTAATCCAGGGCCGCCGCGTTGCCCTCCATGATCGCGTCCCAGATCCCGCCCGCGGCCCCCTCCCACCCAGCGGCGGCCGCCAGGTCGCCGCCCTGGGCTGCGGCGGCGGCATTGGCCAGGGCGCTGGCGTGCAGCAGCGAGATCGACTTCGACACGCTGAACGTCGCGTCCCAGTACAGGTCCGGCGTACGGACCTGCGTCTTCGCCTCGACCATCAGCTCGGCACGGCGCTCGGCCGTCGCCTGCGGCTCGGCGGCCAGCAGCACCGCGTAGATCTCCTCAGCCGGCCGGAACTGACCCGGCGCCCGGCCCAGCCGGGCCTGCCCCGACGGGTCACGCGGGTCCAGATGCTTCCCGTACAGGGGCTCGAACACCCCGCGGTCAACCACGCCGCCGGGAACCAAGCCCAGCTCGGCGACGGCCTTGCCGGTCCAGATCCCCGGCGGCTCCCCGCCCTTCTCCGCCGGCGACAGGTAATAGCCAACACCCGGACCCGCGCTCCTGGCGGTCTTGCCCGGCTCGGCCGCCTTGATCTGCCTCCACGGATAGGACGCGTCATGGCCCTTGGAGATCGTGATGATCCCAGCCACCAGACGGCCTCCTCCCGCGGACTGAACCACCCATGATCATTAGCAATGCGTAGGTGTGAGAGCTAAATCAGATGACTAAGATAATGCAGGATCGGGTAGGGTGGGAGCAAGAAGAAAATGGGCGTTGAGAGGTCGGGCGGACCGGAGGACGTGAGCGGAAATGGTACAAGGTGCGGCTCCACGACATCACGACGCTGCACGGCGAAGCCGACCTGCGGGAGCGACTTGCGATCGAGACCGAGCCCTTCCCCGACGCCGACCGCGAGCGGACCGGGCGGGCGCCGGACCTGGCATCACTGACGTGCATAGCCAGTCGGTCGATTGTCCTTGAGGCGCGTTATGTGGGTTGATTCGCATCTATCAGCACGGCGAGTCGCACCCAAGAGGTCTCGCCGACTTCGCTCAGTCCGCACTCGTCACGGGGAACGGTATCCGCTCCCCCTCCCACGGCTGGGCTGATACGTTTGGGCACTGTGAAAGGGGCCGAGCGTCGGCGCGTTCGCGGTCCAGCGTCTCCCGCCATGCGTCCACCGTCCCGGTCACCAGAAACGGGCCGAACGGAACCTGCACATCGTCGCTCTCCAGGTGAACCGGAACGCTCTCGCCGCCGATATCGACATCGCTGTCGAGCCCGTCGGCGGCCGCGTCGAGTGCCGAAGCCAGGTTAGGTACACCAATGGCGGCCGCCCACTGCACGCCATTGTGCCGAGCCGTCGCGACGATCCTTCCCTTGTCCCACTCACTCTCGTACAACGTCAGCTCCAGCTCTGACCCGGCAAGCGGATCGGACTCAGCGGTGCCCGCCGCATCCAGCCATGACGGCCGGAGGTTGTCCAGCAATGCGGTCATGGCCGCAGCAAGCAGCTGGCGGCGCGCGGCCAGGAATTCGCGGTATGCGGCCGCATCGCGCCGCTCCTCATCCAGCGGTACAAAATGCGCTGCCAGCTCGTCATTGCCGAGCGACGGAAAGTAGGTCATGGGCGATCGATCGCTAATCTTCTTGTTGGCCTTGCTAGAGATGAATGCGAGGTTGGCCAGATCGTTGATCTCAGCCTTGGCGTAGCGGTTGGCGTGACCCGCCAGCGTGGCTTGCGGGTGAATGTGGTGGTACTCCAGTTTCTGGCCGCCGTCGCCGCCCATTGCCACGGCAGTGCCGAACCACCAGTCGTGGCCGCCTGATTCCTGCGTTACAAGGAAGCTGAGCAGGAAGTACGGGCTGTTGATCGAGCGCCCGGCAAGATCTCGGGAGGTCACCTCTACCCGTGTGCCCACGATCCCCAGGTTGGTAAGCAGCGTGCGAACCGGGTCCGGCGATCGTGCGGCGGGTATGTCCTGGCCCAGCGTGGTGTCGGTAGCACCGCTGTAGCGGTTGCGGATGGTGGCAACAAGCAGCCAATACAGGATTCCGTCGGCAGTATCTGCGTCCAGCGGTTCGTCGGGTCGCTCGCCGAGCAGGACGATCAGGGGCAGCAGCACGATCAACGAAGGCAGCAGGCCGCTGTGCTTCACCTTTAGGTTGTTCTTTAGCAGCGGAATGAGGTGGCGTAGCCCTCGCTGTACGGCGGCCCAGCCAAGCTCAAGGGTCTCGTCGCTGGCTGCGGCGAGGCGGGCGTGTGACCAAGTAGACAGTCCGCGACCAAGAATGGCACCAGTCAGCGCACGGGTGAGGAACGTGACGTCTAGCCCGTTGTATCCCTGCCCAGCCCAGTGCGTAGCCTCTGCTTCGAGCATCTCGAGCACGCCGGGCCAGCGGGCGGACAGCGTGGCCAAGGCGAGGTCTGAGGTCCGTAGCGGCCGACCGCTGTTGACCCTGACGAAGATCTGTGCGACCTCCTCGTACGGGAAGTCGGTCAGCACCTCCATGTGAAAATGACGGTCGCGGATACCCGCCATGCGCTGCAGCCGCCTGGCGATCTTGTCCTGGTCCAGCTCAGGGATCACCTCGTGAAGCCTGCCAACCATTTCGAAGTGCCTGGCACCGGGCCGGGCGACGTCGTAGACCTTCACCCAGCGCGGATTCCTCGCCGTCGCGGCACTCTGGTTCTGAAACGCCTCGGTCGCCACATTGAAGACCACCTGGGCATCTTGGTGATCGCTCAGTACCCGGTAAAGCGCGGTAAGGCGCTGCTGGCCGTCCAGCAGGTACAGCGGCTGGACTACCGGCTCTGCTGGAACGACACCCGTAGCGAACCCGCGGGTCCGCGGCGGCTCGGTGGTCTTCCAGAACAGTAATGAACCGGTCGGATAGCCACGGTAGAGCGACTCGACCAGCCTTGCCACTTGGGTCGGCTTCCAGACGTAGCCCCGCTGGATCTCGGGCAGCTTGATCTCCGTCCGCGAGATCTCGCCCATCAACGTGGTGATGTCGCGCTCGGTCTTCTCAACGGGCATCCCGACCTGCCTCAGTGGTCCTCGAAGCCGTATGACTCGAATCTCAGCGTGCGGGCGTTCTCGGTCACGATGCGCACCTTGTCCTCGGGGAAGCCGTCGGCCTTGCGCGCGCTGATCTCTACCCGAATCTCCAGCTCGACGCCCGTCGGCGCAGCGAGGTGCTGGATGATCTCCTGCGAGAGCCGTGTTAGGTCACGGGCGTAGCGTTCGGGGTTGATGCTGGCCACGCCGAAAAAGCGCGCGTTCTTCGGCCCCGGCTGCGGTTGCGGCGCGCCGCCCTGGCCGGGCGACACGCTCCGGACAGTTCCGGACTGCGCACCGCCGCTCGTCCCCTCGCCTGCCGGCCCGGCCTCCGCGCCACCAGCCGTGTCCGTGCCCGTCGCGGTCGCAGCGCGCTCCGTCAACTCCTGCTGCCGCTGCAACATGGCCAGGTCCGGCTGAACGAGCAAGGTGCCGTCCGTCACCTGGACAAATGGATCCTGATGCGGGATCGCCAGGCCGACATACCGTCCAGTCTGCTCGTCATATCCGGTAGCGACAGCGAACCCCTCGATGTCCCAGGTCAGTTCATCGAAGACTTGCGTGATGCCGTTGTCCAGCACGCCTCGGTCCCGCAACCGGGGTAGGTAGGGATAACGGCAGTAGTATCCCCACAGCTCACCGACCCGGACATGCCCGCGCTCCCAGACCGTGGGCAAGCGCTGGTCCAGGTCGTACCGGATACTGCGTGCCCCGTGCACGACACGCAGCAGGTCGGACTGGCAGAGCTTGTCGCTGGCCCGCTCGGCCAGATGCTCCTTCGCGCCGTCGGCCTTGACGACATCCCAGGTAGCCGGCCGATCCGGCATTGGCTGCACGGGCACGAGCGCCCAGTGATAAGCCGCGACAATGCGTAGCCACGCCGCCTGATCGGCGGCCTCCAGTCGGTTCCTGGCCTGGGTAGCCTGCTGGGCCGCCAGGTTGAGTTCCTCCACTCGCCCGGCGATGTCCTGCCATGCCAGATAGTCACGGACCGCCTCGGACAGCTCCTCCATGCGTTTAACGTCGGCCGCAAGGAAGACGACCATGTTCCTGTTGACCCGCTGCGATGACCCTCGGGTATCGAGCGCCCGCCGGGCGAACACCATTGCGGGGGACGCATCTTCGCCTTTGACGTGGTGGTACTGCGGGTGGACGATCACCAGTCGGGCCACCGGGTCATCGATGATGTCACCGGTATCGGCCGAGCCAATGTGAACCCGCGCGAACGCTCCGCGGACCCGCAGCTCGCGCTCAGTCAGCCGACGCACGATCTCCGCCCAGACCTCCTCTGGCCGGTCCCGAAGCCGGTCAGCATAGTCCCTCGCCGCACGGCTGATTGACGCCTGGGTGTCGTACCAGTATCTAGCCCCGTCGCCGTATAGGTAGGTCGCCCGGTCGGCGAGCAGGTGCAAAGCCGACCCAAAATTGCCGACCGTGTCGCCGGGCACCGCGACGCCAAGCCAGATGTGCGGCTGCTCAACACCCTTGTGCGCGGTCTTCAGCGTCGCTGCGGAGCCCAGGAAGATCGTTCGCGCGATCCGCCGGGTGACGGACCGCTGGCCGAAAGTCGGCCGCTCCCCGTCGATCACATACGGAGTCGAACCGCCACCGTCGATGTCGGCATCGATGATCGGCTTGAAATCGTCCTCCAGGTACTGCGTCAGCTCACCGCGCACCCTCTCGGAATCTAGCGGCACCGTGCCTGGCATGATCATGGGTGCGGCGTCGCCTGCGGTCCACAATGCGTGGATGACGGCGCTCATCAGCCGCAGCACGCCCCGGGTTCGCTGGAACCGTTCAAGCGTCGACCAGTCCTCATACAGCCGGTCGAACAGCTCAGGGTGGATCGGGTATGCGGCTCTGATCCGCTCCTCGTAGCCGAATTCACCGGTGCCACCAGGAAACTCGCCCCGGTGCCTCGCGTAGAACTCCACGAATGTCCTCGCGACGACATTGATGTCGGCACGGTCGGTGGGCGCCGGCTCCTCGAAGAGACGGCGCCGCACGATCTCGAATGACTCGTGGTGCGTGGCGGGACGCCACTGATCGGCCGCCCTGCCGATAACTTGCCGCAGCCTGGCCAGTGCCTCGCGACCGTTATGTCCGCCAACCTCAATCCCGCCCGGATCGACGGCATCGAGTCGCGCGTCGCCTCGTTCCACCTCTTCTTCCGACGGCTGGGCCGAGGATGCCGGGATCGAGACGACCAGCATCGCGCCGGGCACGGCCTTGACAACCTCGGTCAGTGTCTGAGCGAAGGTGAACTGGGTGTCGAACGTGCCGCCGTCCAGATCCTCGCGCCCGTAGAGCTGCCTGGCGTAGGCCACCCATTCGTCGATCAGGATCAGGCACGGCGCGTATGCCGCGATGAGCTGGTGCAACGCGGCACCAGGGTTGCTGCGGGTGGCGTCGGCGTCGGCCACAATCTGATACGCCTCGCGTCCCCCGAGCTGCCAGGCCAGTTCGCCCCAGAGCGTCCTGACATGCGTGCCATCGTTCTTGACCGAACCCTTGCCAGCCGCGATGTGGTTACCGACTAGCGCTATCCGATGCGCGACCTGACCAAGCTGGCCGATCTCGTGCCCGGCTAGTAGTTCCTGCAATTCCTGCGGGTATTCGGCCAGTTCGTGGCCGGACAGCAGGTGCCACAGCGCGAGCATGGAGTGAGTTTTGCCGCCGCCGAAGTTGGTCTGCAGGTTGACGATCGGTGAGGCGTTCGAGTCGCCGTCGAGTCGCCGGGCCGTCCGCCGCAGCAGGTCTTTCAGGCCCTCGGTGAGGTAGGTTCGGCGGAAGAACTCGACAGGATCGACGTACTCCCGGCTGCCCTCGCCCTTGCTGACAAAATGTAGGTCGGCTGCGAATTCCGAGGCGGTGAAGTTACCACTGGCCACGTCTGGATGTGGCTGGATCACCTCCCGCCACGGCTTGAGGCCGAGCCCGTCCACACCGGTGACCGACCTGACGCCCTTCCTGGTCTCGGCCTCGATTGCGGAGCGCTGATGGTCGAGGCGCAGCTTACGCACCTGGCTAGCCTCGTCAGCAGCGCCAGTTGCGGACAGCAGCCGCTCCATCGTGTCCAATGCGCGGTACGTGTCATCGGCTGAAAACGCGTCGCCGTGTGCCCACTTGTTGCCGGTCTCCCTCAACTCGCTGGCGAAGCTTTGCTCACCACGGGAGAGATGGTTGCCGAACGCACGCCTTTCCTCTGTGAGCAGCTGGAGTAGGAACCGCGGATCTGACCTGGAGAAGCGCCGCGGAGCTCCTGAGCCAGCGACACCGCGTCTCGCGGCATCGCGCTCGGCCCACGACTCGACCCAGTCGCGACCGTCCGCGATGGTCGCGCCCATCCGCTCATCAACAAACGGGCTCAGGCCGACCGCCAGGACCTCCAGGCCGCGCCCGACCCTGTCGCGGTTGCTCATCGCCATCGACCCTCTTCTCGCCTATTCGTCATTCGTGCCTAGGTCGAGCTGGCCCTGGATTTGCACAGGACCGGCCATCGCTGGGCTGCTCGCCACACTCGCCAAGTCAGACCAGGACGTACCCAGGCCGTTGAACAATTGCGCAGTCTCGGTCCAGCCCTTCTTCTCTGCGATCGAGAAGAGCAAGTAGGCTAGCTCCTTTACCGCGTCTAGATCCACCTTGTCGCGCGCTGCCGCCATCAATCTCGCGGCGGGCTCGCCGCCCTGCTCGTGCAGCCGCTTCGCCAGGTGCAGCGCGATCTCCCATTCGGACACGCGGTCGTCGTCCGCAGGGTCATAATTCGAGGCAACATCCTGAACTGAAGCCAGGCGGACCTTCCCGGCCCGTGATTTCAGCACGCCAGCGTGCTCAAGACCATCGACGCTAGTGTTCTTCGCCTTTGATAGCGTCTCCGCGCTGCCGAACGGGCCGTCGTCGAACCCATAGCTCTTGAACCACTCCACGCACCAGCGCGTGTCCGCGCCGAAATCGCCTTCCTGCTCAGACAGAACCTCATCGAGCACCTGGTTGATGAGTGCGAGAGCGGTGCGGACCCGCATCGCCGAACCATCCGGCTCATTTACTCGAGCGTAGCGCGAAAACACCGCCATACCAGGGCCGATCGCCGCCTGCGCTAGGTCCACAGGAGCGATGCTGCCCTGCTGGAGCTTGCGCAGCGCGCTGGGGAGCTCCTCCTGCAACGCAGCGATCAGCCCTCGCCGGTCCGTGACTCCAGCTGTCTCCTCACGCGGCCGACACGCCAGAACAATCGAGGAGGCAAGTGAGTTCGTATCAATACCAACGGACCGATCTGGGCGCTCGGTGCGGATTGGCCAGGTCGCAGTTATTCCAAAACCAGCCGTTATCAGGCCAGTCAGCATTGTTTCCCAACCCGTCGAAGCGACTCCGTCGAACTCGCTCTCTTCGGCCTGCTTGAAGGCATAGAAAATGGTGACTGGAGTATCCGAAAGTTCACAGTGGCGGATCCTTGTGAACGTTCGAATAAATCCGTTTTCGAAATGCTTCTCAGCCCTCTTAGCGTCTCCATCAAATCGATATGGATTGGCGACTAGCTCTTCGGCCTTCGGAGTGAGCATAGTGCTCGTGAGATCTGGATAGCTCGAACCGATCGAGCGGCGCAGCCAAACGTAAAAGAAGTCCGCAAGATCGGCGTAACCAATATTGTCATAGTAGGGAGGATCAGTTGAGATTGAAACTGAGCCGATACCCCTCCATTCGAATTGCGCAGCATCTGCCTGTTGGGCGTCGCCAGCCTTACATGAGACGGGAAGATGATCGAAACTCTCCGCAGTCCAGTCGATGGCACCCTCGAAACTGCCAGCGCCCTTCAACAGCATGTTCATTTCGGCGTAGTCCCATGTCATCGGGATCGCCTGGCGTGAAAAAGTGTTTCTTATAGACTCCCGTTGAAGAACCCAGGAACAAATCACGGAACCGCGATCAGCCATCTTCGATAGCGCAAAGGCGAGGTAAGTGACTACCGACTCGCTGTACCCTGATGCTTCATTGGAGGACATTCCGGCTGCCGTTGCGTCGCGCTTGACAATTTCGCGGACCTCCGGGATGAGATCACTAAACGTTGTTAGCATTACCAACTGGCGAGGGGAGAAATAGTCGGCAAAGGTCTTGAATCCATATCGACGACCTTGGGCATTTCCACCAAATGTACCTCGGGCTGGTGCCGTTATGATATCTTCTTTTTCGAGGATTTCGCGCGCAGCTTCGTTGCAGGCGTAAGCGGCGATAAGATGCACTTCAGAAGCCGGCAGGTAGATACGCTGACGATTGCCCTCTGCGACAACTGCCAGCAGCATTGGCAATGGCGCTATGTGTTCATCGATTTGACGATGTATTTCAGCTGCCCCAATAAGGGAACCGCACACGAGGCAAACGAAATTTGCACCCCGACCTCGCTTTGGAGATTCCTGCGGTCCATGGGTTCCTACGCGAATTTCGAACCTAACGGACTTCTCTTCGACGACTGGCTGGAGCCACGTCGGGCGATCCTTATTTTTCGCCAGCCAGTATGTACTGAGGAGTGGCGTAGTTGCGCCACATGCCGGGTTCGGGCAAATGACGGTGCGGGCCCAGATCCAAGCGACGACGGCTGCCTCGGTGCCGTCAGCGAGCATGGCTTTCGGGTAGAAGAGGCCGATCCGTTTCTCGGCCTCGTCGCGCATCCAGCTGCCGTAGCGACGAACGTCCTCAGCCAGCCCAGTTGTGCCAGGCCAGCTATTTGCCCCCTCGACAGCACCAGGGAAGACAGGCAGGCGTCCCGCCCATTTCGGTGGAATTTCGATCAACGCCTTGTTGATCAGTACTGCGACCGGGTTCAGGTCGGAGGCATGTGCTTCAAGCCCGAGGCGCTGAGCCTCTAGCGGGATAGAGCCGCCACCGGCGAACGGGTCGAGGATCGGCGGCGGATGGCCGTCGCACGACTTCCAGATTTCAGCGCGGGCTTCGGCGATCAGTCCTTCATCGTGGATGTTCTCCCATTTGACGAGCCGCCGGATGATGCCGAAGAGCTTCTCACGCTCGGCCGCTTGCGCTTCCTCGGTCGGAAACTCTTCCGGGTGCGCGGACGGGTCGTCCACGAGCTGGGCGAACAGCACCGCTCGGCAGGCAGCCAGTGGACGGCGCGCCCACCAAAGGTGCAATGTGGACGGATGCCCATGGCGGATCGACTTCTCCCGTGCAGATTCCTTATTAATGTCTTCGAGTGGGATCGCGACCTCGATCAGCTTCGGCTTGTATGGCCTGCGCGGGCCGTCCAGTCTGCCCCCCTGTGCAGTGTCATTCATACCGGATCGCCTCCCCGCGCCCATTCTTTGGCCCAGTCACCGATCACGCCAGTCGCGGCGAAGTCGCCGAAGTCCACGGCACGAAACGGGTCGACAATGTACCGAACCTCGTCGCGTTCCGGGCCGTCCGGATGCACCGTGACGAGTGCGAGCCGAAAACCGGTGCCGCAGTTCTTGCCAGTCAGCGCCTCGGTGCGGGTGACCCAGAACTCCTCAGCCCCGAGCACCCGGCCCTTGACCTCGATGAACACCATGTGATCGTCTGCCGTGCGCGACTGTATGTCGTACCCCGGATTGCTGTGCGGCAGCTCCTGGGGGATCCGGCCGATGCCGCGTTCAGCAGCCAGCACGGCGTCCACCGCGCGACGTTCCGCCAGCGCTGTGTCCTTCGCAGTGCGGGCCGGATCGGAGGTACGGCCGAGCAGATTGTCGAGCAGTCCTTGCGGGATCACCAGCGCGCCGCCTGTCAGTACCGGCGGCCGGGCCATCAGCTCCTCGTCCCTGGCCAGATCGGCGAGTCGCTGCTCAAGTCGTCCCTCCAGCTCCCGCGCACGGCGGAACGCGGTCTCTGGCCTGATCTTGAGCTGGCGGCCGGCCGACTCAGCCTCGAGCAGCTCTGCGTGCCGCGCGTCCCAGTAATTGATCTCCTGGGTGAGCCGCTGCTTCACTAGCCGACGGGTGTTCTCCACTCTGGTCGTCACCCGGTCGCGCACCGCGGCAAGTTGGCCCGGCATGCTGTGCTCGACTGCCCAGTCGAGCGCGAGGTTGTCCACCCCGGCGCGAAGCCATGGTTCGTCGCGAAGACGCGACACGACCTCCCGTTCGGCGTCTTCGAGAGGCTCATAGTCTAGGTACCGTGCTTCCCCCGCAGCGCGGGCACCACCTGGACCGTCAGGGCCGATTTCGACGAAGTCGAACCGCTTGCTGACCGTGCGAGCCGGGTCGTGGTCATCGGTGATCTCTTGCGTGACCGCGATGAGTAGCTGCGGGGTCTCGCTCGGGTCATGCCGGTTCACCAGCACAGTCCCGTGCTTGAGCAACGAGCCGTACCGCTCGATGATGAGGTCGGTAACCGCGTCGAGCAGCGGGTGGCCGGGGGCGAGCAGGCCGGCGCGCGGCCTGCCGGCCGAGCGGACGAGCTCCCGCTCGAACGTCACCCGCTCGTATCTCTGCAGGACGGGCGCGCCGAGGCCGATCTGTCGATCACGGCCACGGATGTCGGCAGGCACATGTCGAATCTCGTATCGGCCTGATTCGCGCTCCGCGATGGTCCCGCCGAGCAGCTTGAACGCAGCGAGGAAGAAAGCTCGGATGTAATGCGGCTGCAGCCGACGGGCTTGCACCTCGGCCATCCGCAGCCGCCACTCGGCTAGGTCGGCCCCGGCTAGTACGTTATGGTAGGCAGCCCGCTCAGCGATCAGCCGGTCCAGACCCTCGCCGACCGTGGCGTCGATGACCTCATCCAGGTGCGCGCGGACATCCGGCCGTTCGCCGTAACGGATTGCCTCAAGTAGCAGCAGGCGCAGCGGCTGCCCCTCGAACGCGTCACCGAGCACGTCGAAGACCTTGCCTTGGTAGGCAACCCGCTGCTCTTCGAGTTTTTCAAGCAGGCGCTGGAACACTGCGCCCTCCCGTGTGCCGTCAGCGACCAGGTTCCACAGGTGGCACACTTCCTGCTGGCCGATCCGGTGGATGCGGCCGAACCGCTGCTCGATCCTGTTCGGGTTCCAGGGCAGGTCATAGTTAACCATCAGGTGGGCGCGCTGCAAGTTGAGGCCCTCGCCCGCGGCATCGGTCGCCACAAGAACCCGGCAGTCCACGTCCTGGGAGAACAGCTCCATGACCTTGCGGCGCTCCTCGCGCCTGACCCCGCCGTGGATGACGACAACTGCTTCTGGGCGACCTAGCAGACCGCGGATCCGTCCGGCCAGGTATTCCAGGGTGTCCCGGTGCTCTGTGAAAATAATGATCTTACGGAGGTTGCCGTCGCTGTCACGGATGAGCGTGTTGTCGGACAGCAGGTCACGCAGCTCTGTCCACTTCTTGTCAGTGCCCGAGTGCCTGACCCGACTGGCTAGCTCCACCAGGTCGGCCAGCAGGGCGATCTCGTAGTCAAGCTCGGCGGCGGTGCGAGCGGCGGTCGCGGCGTCTGCGACGTCGGATTCCAGCTCCTCCACCTCGCCGCTGGGCAGGTCGTCTAGTTCGTCCAGAACCTCGGGCTCCTCGGGCATATCCTTCCCGAGCAAGCTGGCCAGGCGGTTGCGGAGGCTCTGCTCCGCCGGCGATATTCCGGCGGCGGAGCTGGCCATCTCACGGCGGCGACGCTCCAGCCGTTTGCGACGGCGCTCCAGCGACCTCAAGATCGCCTCCGGGCTGGACGCGAGCCTGCGCTGCAGAACGGTGAGCGCGAAACCAACGGTAAGGCCGCGCCTGGTGTCGCCTTCCTCTTTCAGCCGGTCGGCGCGGTTCATCTCCTCGCGGACATACTGAGTGACCGCTTCGTACAGCTCCTGCTCATCATCAGACAGCGGGTAAGGCACGGTATATGCGCGCCGCTCCGGGAACAGCGGCTTGCCCTCAAACGTGAGCAGTTCCTCCTTGACCATGCGCCGCATCAGGCCATTGGTATCGATGGCATGCACAGCATCGCGGTAGCGGCCCTCGAACCTGTCGCCATCCAGCAGAGCCATGAATAGCTGGAAGTCTTCTTCCTTGCCCGCATGCGGGGTAGCAGTCATCAGTAGCAAATGTCGGGTGTGACGCCCCAGCAGCTGGCCCAGCTGATAACGCTTTGTGGTCTTCAGCTCCGGCCCGAAGTAGTGAGCCGACATCCGGTGCGCCTCGTCGACCACTACCAGGTCCCAGTCAGAGCGGTCGAGCTGCTGGCGCAGATCGTCGGATCTTGACAGCTGATCCATCCGGGCGATCAGCAGCGGAAACCTGGTGAACACACTGCCGTCCGCTGTGGCATCGGCGAGCTGACGGGTGAGCAGCTCGAACCGCATGCCGAACTTCTCTGCCAGCTCCTCCTGCCACTGCTCGACCAGGCTGCCCGGCGCAACAATCAGGCAGCGCTCCAGGTCACCGCGGAGCATCAGTTCCTTGATATAAAGGCCCGCCATGATCGTCTTCCCGGCACCGGGATCATCGGCCAGCAGGAACCGCAGCGGGGTCCGTGCGATCAGCTCGCCATAGACCGCCTCGATCTGGTGCGGCAACGGCTCCAGGTCGCTCGTATGCACCGCCAGCATCGGATCGAACCTGGCCGCCATCCTGATCCGCAGCGCTTCTGCGGCTAGCTTGAATGCCGTCGCGTCCGCGGAGAAGTCGTAAGCCGCAGCCGCCTCAACGAGGGCAAGCCTTGGCTCGTGGTCACGGTACAGAAGTCGCTCGTCAAGGCGCCCGTCAGCAGTCCGGTAGGTCAGCCGCAGCGCGTTCGATCCGATCCACTGCACAGCAACAACCATTAACGTGCTGTCGCCAGCGATCCCGCTGACCAGCGCGCCCGTGGTGACATCCTCAAGCCGCACACCCATACGTTTCTGCCGATCCTCCGTGCCTGTGCTGAGCCACACATGGTGGTGCCCGTTCACGGCGCCGGGTTTCGCGCCGCAACGTCGGCACCTACGTGCTCTCGTCCCGACTCTAGACGCGCGAGCGGACCAACATGGGCACGCTGCGCCTTCCCCTCTGGCCCGCTGCCCTCTCGCCGATACTCAACGAGACCGCGCCGACAGATGTCCCAGCCAGCGGCCTCGTACGTGTGCCGCGCAGATCGGTCTCACCAGACGCGCCAGCAACCAGATCTCGGGCAGCATGACAATGGGAAGGCGAATCGCTCATCTGCTCGTCGACGAACGGACCAAGACCGACCGCCAAGATCCCGGGGAGGAGCCCGATGTGGTGGCGCTTATTAATCGCGATCGGTTCTCTCGTCAATCTATTGGTCGTCCGTTTGGAAGTCGATCTCGCCCTGCACCTGAGGGACGGTCATTGCTAGATCATATGCTGCACTGGTGATATCAGACCAGGAAGTGCCCAGGCCGTTGAACAATTGCGCGGTCTCGGTCCAACCCTTCTTCTCGGCGATCGAGAAGAGCAAGTAGACCAACTCCTTTACGGCGTCCAGATCTACCTTGTCGCGCGCTGCCACCATCAGTCGCGCCGCATCATCGCCACCTTTCCCATGCAGCCATTTGGACAGACGCAGCGCCATCTCCCACTCTGACACACGATCATCGTCAACAGGCCCATAATTCCAGACGCTATCCCGCAAGGAAGTGAGGTGGACCTTTCCGGCGCGGGATCTCAGCACGCCAGCGCGTTCAAGACCATCGATACTGGTGTTCTTCGCTTTGGACAGTGTCTCCGCGCTGCCGAACGGCCCGTCGTCGAATCCGTAGCTCTTGAACCACTCTACGCACCAGCGAGTGTCTGCGCTGAAATCACCCTCCTGTTCGGACAACACCTCGTCAAGCACCCGGTTGATCAGCGCAAGCGCCATTCGAACCCGCATCGCTGACCCGTCCGGTTCGTAGACCTGGGCATATCGAGAGAAGATCGCCATGCCCGGGCCGATTGCCGCCTGAGGCAAGTCCACGGGCGCGATCGAACCCTGCTGCAACTTGCGTAGCGCCCCTGGTAGCTCCTCTCGCAGCGCCGCGATCACCCTGCCCCTATCGATAACGCCCGCCGTCTCCTCCCGGGGCCGACACGCCAGAACAATCGATGAAGCAAGCGAGTTGGTGTTAAGTGCCTTCGCCCTATTGCCAAGTTCGGTTCGCACTGGCCAGGTTCCCGTCACGACCCAGCCGGCCTTCAACAAGCCTTCGAGAAGCGTCTCCCAGCCAGTTGAAGCACGATCTCCTTCGCCATCCGTCTCGGTTTGCTTAAACGCGTAGAAGAAGCTAATTGGATAACCTTTTGGCGTGCCGTAGCGAATTCGCCTGAACACTTCTTCGAAGCGTTCTTCGAAGAATCTCTTTGCGTTCTCTTTACCGCCATGACGGAATGGATCAGCAACGATCTCATCGGCCTTAGGCGTGAGTACCATGGCCATCTGCTCTGGATAAATATCGCCAAGCGATCGCCGGAGCCAAACGTAGAAGAAATCAGCAAGATTCGCATATCCTACGTTGTCATAATATGGGGGATCCGTTGCAACAACAAGCCGGTTGTCGAACGCTATTTGGGCGGCATCGCGTTGCTCTACTGCTCCGGCGGTGTCGCACCTTAGACCTTCAAGAACGCGGACTATCCATGACGTGCTCCATGAAAAGTCCGACGGCCCCTTGGTGAACGGGCAACCTTCGGCAAAATCCCAGACCATCGGTAATGCCTGCCGACTGAAAGTGTCGTTGACGCTTTCCTTTCCGACGTCTGGACGCCATCGACAGAGACTAGAATTCGTGGATGCTATTCTGCTGCCGGCGAGGGCTAAATAGACACAGAGTGCATCGGCGTAAGCGTCAGCTCCCGTTCCACCGGCGACAAGCCGGGTAGATCTCGACAATCCCGCGGCGCGCGCATCGACCAGCAGCCGGTCACGAACCTCGTGGATCAGATGGGTAATTGTGGTAAGTGCCGCGAGCTGCCGGTTAGTGAAAAGCCGTGCAAACGTCGTCAGACCATAGTTAACGCACCAAATGTTTCGAAGGTCATAGGCTAATTCTTCCTCAGGAACTTGGGCCGGACGTTCGATCTGGGCTGCCTTGACATGATCATCGCTGGCCGGAAGGTATATTCTCCGGCGATCGCCTTCGGCCACGATCGCAAGAAGCTGGGCACCCATCCTACCTGCCGCACCCTCATCTTTGACGTAAGCGTCATTAGTAAGGTCGCCGCAAACCAGACATACGAAATTAGCGCCGCGGCCCCGTTTGGGAGGCATAGATGGCCCAGCTTTGTCTACACGAATCTCGAACCGAACCGACCTGCCTTCAACGATCGGCTGCAGCCAGGTCGGCCGGTGTCTTTTCTTTGACAGCCAGTAGCTGCTGACCAGCGGCATGGTGCCGCTGCAGGCCGGGTTCGGGCAGGTGACCGTACGGGCCCAGAGCCAGGCGATCACAGGAGCTTCGGTGCCATCGGGCAGCTTGGCCTTCGGATACAAGTGCCCGACCCGCTTCTCGGCCTCGTCGCGCACCCATTGGCCGTAGCGCCGCACGTCCTCAGCCAGACCCCTCGCACCGGGCCATGTGCTCGCACTGTCGGCCGCACAGGGGAAGACGGGAGGATGCCCGGCCCACTTGGCGGGGATCTCGATGAGCGCCTTGCTGATTAACACTGCCACAGGGTTCAGGTCGGACGCGTGCGCCTTAAGCCCGAGGCGCAGCGCTTCCAGCGGGATCGAGCCACCTCCCGCGAACGGGTCCAGGATTGGCGGCGGGCTTTGGGCGCAAGATTTCCAGATCTCAGCGCGAGCCTCGGCTAACAGTCCCTCGTCGTGGATATTTTCCCACCTGACTAGCCGTCTGACGATGCCGAGCAGCCGCTCCCTCGCGGCCGCTTCCTCTTCCTGGTTCTCGAAATCCTCAGAGTGCGCTGAGGGATCGTCCACGAGCTGGGCGAACAGTATCGCGCGGCAGGCCGCTAACGGCCGCCGCGCCCACCACAGGTGCATGGTGGATGGGTGACCGTAGCGGATCGACTTCTCCCGCGCAGACTCCTTGTTGATTTCCTCAAGCGGGATCGCGACCTCGATCAGCTTCGGCTTGTACCCGTGTGCCATGTCGGGGCATATACCCCGCACAATGCCAATCACACTGACCCGGTCGGCCACGGCAAGGGCAACGAAGGTGAAGGCATCATCACGAACCGAGCGCAGGAATCAAATTCTGATTCCCTCTGTCCTGCTACACATGGAGACCGGCCCTCGGCCTGGCCTGGACTGCCGGTGTATGGCCTGTGTGGCCCGGGGCCGGACCTGCTGAGTCGGATCACGTGCCGTCAGACCAGCGAGTTCGCTGTCTGGCTCGGGAGTTCCATTGAGCGGGCCGACCACTGCGGCCACCTTGGCCCGGTTCACGCCTAACTGGGCCGCCAGGTGGCGTTGTGAGGCGGGTGTTGCCGACACGCTTACGGCCGTGCAGAAAAGCGCGGATGACCGCGTCATCAGCCGTCATAGCCACATGGTGTGAGCAGTGGCCAGGCAATGATCCAAGGCGGCCGTCACCGGTACCGGCTCCGCGCGCGGGAACGGCGGACCAAACAGTTTAGCGTCTCCAAGCAAGCTTAGCACCAGGGCCGACAGCGCCGCGTCTAGGCCGCCAGCAACGTCGGGGTACCACTCCGCGGCCATATTCACGGCCAGCGTGGCGCCGATGCCGAACACCTGTGACACGATGGCTAGGGCTGGCTTGGCCGCGCCGTTGCGGGCGGCCTCCAGCAGCTCCATCGCGCCGATACGATCATCAGATCGTCCACGGGCGGGATTAGGTAGCCACCGAGCACGTATTGCGTAAGGACTGGACGACGGCGGCGCGTGCAGGTAGCTGACAATGGCAGTGATGGCCGCCAGGGGCGAACAGCGACAGGCCAGCGATCAGCCGCATCCGGCCGTCTGCGGCAACCTGGCTGCGCCTTGCCGCCCCGTCACCATTGCGTCACCGCCCGGTCGATAATGCAGACAATCTCGCCTAGGTAGCCCACGGCCTCACCCAGCAGCGCCGCAATGTCTGCGTGGGTCTCACCTGCTGGCTCCGGCTGGCGGATTCGCCTTGGGAACGCTCGGATCTCCTCGACCGGTAACGGCTCCAGGCGTCCAGAGTCGGCCGCCAGCCGGCGTCTGGCTCGTTCCCAGCGGATGCAGAGCCCAGGTCAGCTGGCCGCCAACCAACCTCCGAGCCGTAGCCCGGCCAATCTTATTTAAATAAGACATGCTAAAGTTGTAACTGTGGACAGCCAGATGGCAGGTTGCGACCAAGGCGCGGCTGTGGCTATCCAGCAAACTGCACAGGCCATGCGCGGCCAGGCCGCGACGATCATCTGGCATGTCGTGCATTACGTCAGCGGCTGCGCCGCCGGGTCGGGGCGACGATGAGCCGGCGCCGACCCAGGGAGTACGTGGGCGAGCCGTTGTTCGGCGCGGACTGGTGGCGCCAGGATCAGCAGCTGTTCGCGGATGCGGTGACTCGTCAGTCCAGCGCCAATACCCGGACTCGCCGTGGCCCGCGCCGGACGGTCCGGACCGATAGCGTACAGAGCCAGTTCGTGCAGGACGCGCTGTTCTCTGGCGATGACCTGCCATCCGTTCAAGGAGCCGAGCATGAACCGCTATGGCCTGATGGCCCAGCAGCACTGGGCTCGGTGGCTACCGGGCCGGTACGCCCAGATCGAGGATCCGGAGAGCTTCTTCTCGGAGCTGGGAGCGCGTACGGCGGAGCGGATCGACAGTCTGGCGCTGACGCTGGCGGGGGACGACCAACCGGGAGAGGGATATCTCGGCAAGGCGGGCCGTCTGGGGCAGGCACGCCGCCAGGCGGAGGAGATCGTGCTGGCGGAGCTGATCCTGCTGGATCCGGAGCCCGGAGCAGAGGACGGGCCGACGGACCTGGAGGATCGGCAGGTGAATCCCCGGAGCGGCTAGGAGCATTCCGGCCCGCCGGTCAGGACGATCTCGCGCCGTCGGGTGCGGTCAGCCGGGCCCGCGCAAATCTCACGGCCCTGGCCACGCTGCGCTCGGTCCAGCGCGCAGGCCGCGCGGCTTCCTCCGATGAGCAGCGTGCGATGGCTCGCTGGTCGGGCTGGGGCGCGGTCCCGGAGGTGTTCGACGACAGCCGTAATGAGTTCGCGTGGGCTCGCGAGCAGCTCACCGGCTTGCTGACCGAGCCGGAACTAAAGGCAGCGGCGCGGAGCACGCTGAACGCTCACTACACCGATGCGGCTCTGGTGCAGGCCATATGGGAAGCGGCCGGGCGGCTCGGCTTCGATGGCGGCGACGTACTGGAGCCGGGCTGCGGATCGGGGAACTTCATCGGCTTCGCGCCGTGGAGCGCGCGCATGACCGGGATCGAGCTGGAGCCGGTCACTGCCGCGATCGCCGCGTCCCTGTATCCCGGTGCCACGATCGTGCCGGGCTCGTTCGCCGGCACCCGTTTCCCTGAGGGATCGTTCGATCTGGTGATCGGCAATGTCCCGTTCGGCCAGGTCGCGCTGCATGATCCGCGGCATAACCGATCTGGGCACAGCATCCACAACCACTTCATCGTGAAATCGCTGCACCTGACCCGGCCGGGTGGCCTGGTTGTGGTGCTGACCTCCCGGTACACGATGGACGCCCGGAACCCGGCGGCTCGCCGGGAGATTGCGGCCATGGCTGACCTGGTCGGAGCGCTGCGCCTGCCCGGCGGGGCGCACCAGCGGGCCGCCGGCACGGCCGTGGTGACGGACCTGCTGATCCTCCGGCACCGCGAGCCGGGCCGCCCGCGCGATCACCCGGAGTGGGAGCAGGCCCGGCTGACCAGCCTGGACGGCACCCAGGTACCGGTAAACGAGTACTTCCTGAACCACCCGGACGCCGTGCTAGGCGACATGGGCGCCGTCAACGGCGCATACCATGCCGACGACCTGGTCGTGACGCCTACCGGGGACACGATCAATGCGCTCACCTGCGGCCTGGAGCGGATCGCGGCGGACGCTCACGTCCGTCATCTCACCTGGACTGCGCGAACGGCCCCGGCAGCCGCCAGGCCAGGACCACGGGCAGCTTCACAGCATCCGGACGGCTACCTGCAAGCCAGACCGGATGGCACGTTCACCGAAGTCGCCGACGGCGTGGCCATTCCGTTTGACGTCCCCCGCACCCAGGCCGCTGAGCTGCGGATGCTGCTGCGGCTGCGGGACACCGCGATGGCGCTGCTGCAGGCCGAGACCGCCGACGCGGACGACACCCCGGAGACGGAGCGGCCGCGGCAGGAACTCAACCGCTGCTACGACCATTACGCCAGGGCATTCGGGCCGCTTAACAGATTCACACTGCGGCGCACCGGGCGCACCGATCCGGCCACCGGCTCGCCTGTAGTAGCGCGGGTGGCGCCGCCGCAGGGTGGCTTTCGCGGTGACCCGTACGCGCCGCTGGTCTACGCCCTGGAGGAGTTCGACGCTGCCGGGCAGCGCGCGGCGAAGGCCGCGATCTTCACGCACCGGGTGGTGGCCCCGCGCCACCCGCCGCTGGGGGCCGACACCGCCGCTGATGCGCTGGCGATCTGCCTGGACACCCACGGCGAGGCCAGGCTGGATCAGATCGCCCGGCTGCTGGGCGTGACCCAGGACCAGGCTCGCGCCGAACTCGACACGCTGGTGTTCGACGATCCGCAGGGCGGCCGGCTGGTCCCGGCGGCGGAGTACCTGTCCGGGAACGTCCGCGACAAGCTGCGCGCCGCCGAGCGGGCTGCCAGCGAGGATTCCCGGTTCGCGGTGAACGCCGCCGAGCTTCGCGAGGTGATCCCCGCCGAGCTGTCCCCTGGCCAGATCGACGCCCGGCTGGGCGCGGTCTGGATCGACGCCCGCTACGTCGAGCAGTTCCTGCGCGAGACCCTGGATGACCCGCACCTGCGGGTCGAACACCCCGGCGGGCAGATCTGGGCCATCCGCGGCAACGCGGCCAGCGTCCTGGCCTCCTCGACCTGGGGTACCGACCGCTTTCCCGCGCCGCAGCTCGCCCAGGCCATCTGCGAGCAGCGCAAGATCGAGGTCCGCGACCTGATCCGGACCCCGGACGGTGATCGCAGCGTGCCCAATGTCGACGCGACCCTGGCCGCCCAGGAGAAAGCAGCCGAACTCGCTGAGCACTTCGCTGCCTGGGCCTGGCAGAACCCGGCCCGGGCTGAGGACCTGGCCCGTACCTATAACGAGCGGTTCAACAACCTCGTACTCCGCAGCTACGACAGCACCGCGCTGAGCCTGCCCGGCCTGTCGCTGGCGTTCCGGCCCCGGCCGCATCAGGTCGCCGCGGTCGCCCGCATGATCCACGAGCCCGCCGTCCTGCTCGCGCACGAGGTCGGGGCCGGGAAGACGGCTGAGATGATCATCGGCGTCACCGAGCTGCGGCGGCTGGGCCTGGTCCGCAAGCCCGCGATCGTGGTCCCCAACCACATGCTGGAGCAGTTCGCCCGCGAATGGCTCCAGCTCTACCCGCGATCCCGTGTCCTGGTGGCCCGGCGCGACCAGCTGCGCGGGGACCAGCGCCGCCGGTTCGTCGCCCGCTGCGCGACCGGTGACTGGGACGGCATCGTCATCTCCCGGTCCGCGTTCGAGCGCATCCCGCTCAGCCCCGCCGAGCAAGCCACCTACATGGAGCGCGAACTCGACCAGATGCGCCAGTGGATCCAGACCGCGAA
>Ga0116215_1000901_pt1 | contig 21056 bp, 19 predicted proteins | sample Sb_taG_7_FD_89698 | JGI IMG/M metagenome (GOLD analysis project Ga0116215, IMG submission 89698) | Peat soil microbial communities from Weissenstadt, Germany - Sb_50d_2_FS metaG | ecosystem: Environmental > Terrestrial > Soil > Wetlands > Peat | place: Germany: Weissenstadt | collected 2010-09-21
TCGGTGCGCTGCTGGCGCTGGTGGGCATGCTCCGACGCACCCACGACGACAGCGGCAGGCTGCTCGTGACGTGGTCCACGCGCTTGCTGTTCCTCGCCGTCTTGCTCGCCCTGCTGCTGGTCGCCACCCCCGCTTTGGTCGACCTCTTTCGCCCCGACTCGGTCAACATCACCGCGACCTCCTCCGGCGCCCCCAGCGGCGTCGGCGTGATCGGCGGGGGCGCCGGTCTGGCGGGGCTGGTGCTCGGCGTGCTCAGTCAGCTGAGGCAGGCGCTCGCAAGCCCCAAGAACGCCTACGAAGACGTTCAGAAAGGCCGGCAATGGTGGAACTCGCTGAGCTCCAAGATGCGGCTCGCGATCGCGTACGTGGCCGGCGGGCTGATCGGCCCGCTGCTGCTCGCGGGCGTGTACGTGTTCGGCGTCTCCGTCGCGCTCGCCAACTCGCCTTCCCATGGCGTGCGGCCCTGGGTTGTCATGGCCGGCGCCGGTGCGCTGGCCGCGTTCGCGCTGCTGTACGTGTCCGCCGATCTCACCAGCTGGTCGCTTCACCCCTTCTATAAGCGGCGCCTGTGCAGCGCGTTCGCGCTGAAGCGTCTGTACGAGCGGGACCTGACGCCGCGGGAGCACGAACGCGTCGAGGCTCTCCGCTGCGCCGCACCGGAGGCGCCACCGGCCGTAGGCGCGGCCGAGCAGGGGCGCGACGTGGCCGCGGGCGCCCCCGACCTCAGGGGTACGCCGATCGCGGTCGAACGCGACTACGACGAGCTGGTGCGGCTCTCCGACACGGCCGTGAAGGGACGGGACTGGCCGACGCTGCTGGTGTGCGCCGCCGCGAACATCTCCGACTGTGGGGCCACGCCGCCGGGGCGGAGGGTGACAAGCTTCACCTTCAGCGCCAACACCGTCGGCGGTCCGCTCGTCGGCGCGCTGCCGACCGCGGACCTCGAGCGGGCGTTCAAGGCCGAGGCCCGCCGGGGCCGCACCGGCGAGCAGATAGACGCCGGCGGGGTCGTGCGCCGAAGCCTGGGCCTGCCGCCGCGGCGCAAACGCGTGAGCGACTTCTCGCTGCCGGCGGCCGTGGCCATGTCCGGGGCGGCGATCTCCCCGTCGATGGGCAAGATGACCCGGCGTCCGTTCACGTTCCTGCTCGCGCTCGCCAACGTCCGGCTCGGGGTGTGGGTGCCCAACCCGCGGTGGGTCGCCTTCAGGCTGGAGCGCAAGAAGCACATCCTCGTATTCGGCCGTCCGCGGCCGATCTATCTGTTTAAGGAAATGCTCGGCCGCAACAGCATCCGCGACAGGTACCTGTATGTGACCGATGGCGGTCACTACGAGAACCTAGGCCTGGTGGAGCTCCTGCGACGGGGCTGCCGCAAGATCTACTGCTTCGACGCCTCCGGGGGCGAGGGCTTCGAAGTGCTCGGGGACGCCATCGCGCTCGCTCGCAGCGAGCTGGGGGTGGAAATCGGGGGCATCCGGCCCAAGCCGCTGTTCCCCGACAAGGAAAGCCAGTACGCCGAAGCGACGGCTGTCCACGTCGACTTCCGCTACCCCACAGACCCCGAGGGCGAGATGCCGTGCCGCCTGGTGTACGCACGCAACGTCATGACCGAGGGCTCGCCGTGGGACGTTCTCGCCCGCCACAAGTCCGATCCCAACTTCCCCCACAACAGCACGATCGACCAGCTCTACACCGACCAGAAGTTCGAGGGCTACCGCGTGCTCGGCGAGTGCGCCGCGAAGGCGGCCGTCGCGGTGATGGAGGGTGAAGCCCCTCCGGACGCGGCACGCGCACCGGAATGATTCCCCGCGGCCGGCGTCCTACCTTCTTGAGATGGTGACGCTCACATTCAGGGCCCTGGCCGCGCTCGCGCTCGCGCTCGCTGTGGCGGCGTGCGGGTCCGGCTCCAGCCCACGCGCCAAGACCGTCCCGACGAGGAGCGCCGGCGCCCCCTTCGCGTGGCTGGCGCCCGCGCCCCCGCCGGCCGGCTGGCACAGCGTTCGCGTCCCCAACGGAGCCACGCTCTCGTATCCACCTGGTTGGCGGACGGTCAAAGGCGACGGCGGCACCGCCACGGCCGTGCTGCTCGATCGCCAGGGGCACGACCTCGGCTACCTCAACCTCACGCCCCGTCAGAACCCCGAGACGCTGGCCAACTGGACCGCCTTTCGACCGCAGCACAACGTCGAGGAGGGCGAGCGGGACGTGAGCACCGAAGGCGCCGCCGGCGGCCTTCGCTTCCGCACCGGTCGCGGCGCGTGCGTCCAGGACGCCTACACCACCTCCACCGGCAGGCGCTACGTGGAGGTCGCCTGCCTGGTTGCCGGCGCACACGCGAGCTCGGTCGTCGTCGGCGCCGCGCTCGACACGAGGGGGGGCCGGGAGCACGCCGCGATCGAGCGGGCCATCGACGCGATGACCACCTGACGACCGGCCGGCCGGCCGGCGACGCCAGCGGATTGAATGCCGTCCACCCACGAGCGACGAGTGTGCGGATTCAGAGAGCGTGTCGTCTCAGGCCGGCCAGGCGCGATCGCCGGTCACCGCGCCGCGGACCACCTTCAGGTTCAGCAGCGCGCACTTGCGCCGCGTAGCTGACACGGGGATGCCCAGCAGGTCGATCATCCAGTCCGCGTCCAGCTCGCCCACCTGCGCGAGGGTCATACCCTTCAGCTCCTCCGAGGCGATCGACGCGGCCGCCTGCGAGATCGCGCAGCCGTGGCCCTGGAAGCGCAGGTCCTCGATGCGCTCGTCCTTCACGCGGATGTGCACGCCCAGCTCGTCGCCGCACAGCGGGTTGTGCTCGAGCGCCTCCAGATCGTGGGGGTCGAGCTCGCCGAAGTTGCGCGGGCGCTTGTAGTGCTCGAGAATGTAGTCGCGGTAGAGGTCGTCCATCCGGTTCAACGGTAGTGGGTCGGCCCGAATCCGCCGGCCTCGCGGTGCGCGGTCGCAGTGTGCCGACTTCAGATTGCGACGCGTCGGCTACCGGGTCGCGACGCGCCGGCTGGCGCGCGTGAGCTCTCGTTCGAGCGCGCCGATCGAACGCTCGAGCTGCTGGATGCTGGCCGCGTCCACACGCTCGAGCCCCACCGCGCGGTTGACCCACGCGTTGATCTCGCGGTGGCTGCGGCCGTCGCGGCGGTGCAGCTCCGCCACCAGACGGCCCCGTTCCTGGCGCAGCTGCGCGCGGCGCTCGAACGCCGCAACCGGCGGGCGCTCAGCCGGTGGCGGCAGCTGGGGCTGGGCAGGGGAGGGCGCTCGCTGTGGCGCGCCGAACAGGGTCATCTGCGCGGCGAACTCCGCGCTCAGGGGAACGAACTCGGCGCTCGGCGACGGCTCGCTCGCGCGGCGCTCGCGCAGCTCCTCCAAGCCCTCCCCTGGCTCCTCGCGCCTGAGCGCCTGGCGCAGCTCGCTTTCGACCTCCGAGGCGTGGACGCGCAGCGTCCGCTCCGCCGGCAGATACACCCAGCTCGGCTCCGGCGCCCGGCCGGGGATCGTGCGCACGAACCGCCCCACGATCTGGCGGAAGATCAACGGCGTCTTCGCCGCGGTCGCGTACACGCCCACGCGCAGCCTGGGGATGTCCACGCCCTCCGAGACCATGTTCACGGCCACGATCCACGGCTCGCGCGAATCGCGGAACGCCTGCAGCTTGCGCGCCGCGTTCGCCTCCGTGTGCAGCACCACCACCGGCGCGCGCCCGCTCGCCTCGCCCACCAGCCTCGCGATCCGGCGGGCGTGCTCGGCGTTCGCCGCCACCGCCAGGCCGCCCGCGTCGCGGTGACCCTCCGCGCGCAGCGCCCGCAGCTTCGCGTCAGCTTCCCCCACGATCCGCGGCAGGCCGTCCGGCAGCTCCGTCGAGATCGCAGTGCGGTATCGGCGGCTGGCCTCGCGCGCGGTCAGGACCGTCTCGAACGACGATTCGATCACGTCGTCACCGCTGCGCCACGACAGGGTCCCGTCGAACGTCACGAACGCCACCGGCCGGCAGATGCCGTCCGCGACCGCCTGCGCGTACGTGTACGACACGTCCGGCACCGCCAGGCCGTCGCCGTCGTAGCGCACGCCAGGGATCGGCGTCGCGTCCGAGCGAAACGGCGTGCCCGACAGCAGCAGCCAGCGCGGCGCGCAGGAGAATGCGCGGCGAAAACTCGTGCCCCATGTCAGCTCCTCGCCCAGATGGTGGGCCTCGTCCACCACCACCAGCGTGTCCGGCGATACCTTCGCCGCCCAAGCGCCCGGGTCGCTCGCCACGCGCGCATACGTGACCGCCACGCCGTCGAAGTCCCGCGGCGGTCGCGGCCCCGAGGCGTCCGGCGCCAGCTGCACGCCCACGATCGCCGCCGCCGCAGCCCACTGGCGCGTCAGCGGCGTCGTCGGGCACAGCACCACCACCCGCCCCACCATCCGTCGCGACAGCAGATCCCTGGCGAGCTCCAACGCGGGACGCGTCTTGCCCGCGCCCGGCGCCGCCGAGATCAGGAACGGCCCCTCGCGCCAGTCGGCCAGGCGGTCCAGGGCGTCGCGTTGCCAGGAACGCAGCGATGTCGGGGAGCGGAGCGGCAAAGAGCCCGGCATCCTGCGTCATCGCGCGGACGGAACGCCACGTGCGTGCAGCAGTGTTCAACCCGATCGACAGCGTATAACTATGGCTATACGGAATCTCCGTCAAGAATACGCCACGACGCGGATCGCCCGGCCGCCGTGGATCGCCTTAGCCCAGCCCGAACACCTCGCGCCCAGCCACCAGCGCGTCGATCAGCGCGTCCACGTCCGCGCGCTCGTTGTACACGCCCACGCTCGCCCGCGCCGTCGCACCAACCCCCAGGCAGCGCATCAGCGGCTGCGCGCAATGATGGCCCGCGCGCACGCACACGCCGCCGCGGTCGACCAGCTCGGCCACGTCGTGCGGGTGGATGCCCTCCAGCGTGAACGACGCCAGGCCGCCGCGCTCGTGCGCCGAGGGCGGCCCCACCACGCGCAGTCCAGGCACCTGTGCCAGGCGCTCGAGCATGTACGCCGTCAGCTCGCGCTCATGCGTGCGCACGCGCTCCATGCCCAGCCCTTCCAGGTAGCTCACCGCCGCGCCCAGGCCCACCGCCTCCGCGATCGGCGGCGTGCCCGCCTCGAACTTGTGCGGCAGCTCGTTCCAAGTCGCCGACTGGAAGTCCACCGAGGCGATCATGTCCCCGCCCGTCAGGAACGGCTCCATCCCATCCAGCAGCTCCTCGCGCCCGTGCAGCACGCCGATGCCCGTCGGCCCGATCGCCTTGTGGCCCGTCCACGCGTAGAAGTCCGCGCCGATCTCCGCCACGTCCACGCGCATGTGCGGCACCGCCTGCGCACCGTCGATCAACGACACCGCGCCCGCCGCGCGCGCCCGCGCCGCCATCTCCGCCACCGGGTTGATCGTGCCCAGCACGTTCGACACGTGCGCGAACGCCACCAGCCGCACGTCCCCGCGCGCCAGCTCCGCGTCCAGCTGCTCCAGCGACAGCTGCCCCCGCTCGTCCACCTCCAGATAGCGCAGCTGCGCGCCCCGCTCGCGGCACAGCACCTGCCACGGCACGATGTTCGCGTGGTGCTCCATCTGCGTGATCAGCACCGCGTCGCCTGCGCTCACGTTCGCGCGCCCCCACGCGTACGCCACCAGGTTGATCGCCTCCGTCGCGTTCTTCGTGAAGATCGTCGTCCTCGGCTCCGCACCGACGAACGCCGCCACCCGCGCGCGCGCCTCGCTGTAAGCCGCGTCCGCCTCGCGCGCCAGCGCGTACACGCCGCGGTGCACGTTCGCGTTGTGGTTGCGCAGGTGGTAGCTCATCGCGTCGATCACCACCGCCGGCTTCTGCGCCGTCGCCGCCGAGTCCAGGTAGATGAGCGGACGCCCGCCAGGCATCGCAGAGAAGATCGGGAAGTCACCGCGAACGCTCGCCAGACTCCCGGAGGGAGTCCCCTCATAAACGTCCTTCTCAGCGACTGGTGGCATACGCCTCGATGTCCTCGCGCGCCGCCGCCAGTTTCTCCGCGACCCTGCCGCGCACGAGCTGCTCCAGCGCCTCGTCTCCGAGCTCCGCCACCAGCGGCTCGAAGAAGCCCTCCACGATCACGCGCACCGCCGCCGCGCGGTCAAGGCCGCGGGACTGCATGTAGAAGATCGCCGTCTCGTCCAGCTCGCCCACCGTGCCCCCGTGCGACGCCGACACGTCGTCCGCCGCCACCAGCACCGACGGGATCGCGTCGATGCGCGCCTTCGGTGAGAGCATCATCGAGTGGATCTGCAGGTACGTGTGCGTCTGCTGCGCGCCCGGGTCGATCTGGATCAAGCCCTCGAAGCTAGCGCGGCTCTCGCCCGTAGCCGCCCCGCGCCAGTGCACGTCCCCGCCTGAGGGCCCCGTCTCGTGCAGGTCCACCGCGAACACGTCCAGGTGCTCGTGCTCCTCCGCGAAGAACAGCCCGCGAAACGCCATGTCCCCGCCCTTCTCCATCACCGCCAGCTCCAGGTGCTGGCGCACCAGGTGGCCACCCAGCAGCGCCGGCAGCCAGTGGCAGTACGCGTCGCGGCCCACGCCCACGAAGCGCGTCGAGCAGTCGAACACTTCGCCGGAGCCCCAATCCTGCAGCTGGGCCAGGCGACAGCGCGCGCCGTCCTGCAGGTACAGCTCGAATGCGCCCGCGTGCAGGGATTGACCCGGGCCGGGGGCGGGCGGGGTCTCATCGCCGAAGTCCTCCGCCAGGTCGTACTCGTGCACGCGGAAGTCGCTCGTCGGGCCGCCCAGCACGAGCGTGCGCCCGTACTGCGCCACGCCAGCGCGGTCGATCGCATACACGATCTCAAACGGCTCCTCCACGACCACGCCCGCCGGCACGTGCAGGAACGCGCCGCCCGTCCAGAACGCCGCGTTCGCCGCCTCCAGCTTGTGGCGGTCGATCGGCAGTCGCTTGCAGTACCACTCAGAGACCAGCTCGCCGTGCTGCTCGAAGGCCTGCTCCAGCGAGCACAGGATCACGCCGCGCGCCGCCAGCGCCCGGTCCAGCTCGACCTGCACCACCGCGCCCGCGCTCTGCACGATCCGCCCCGCGTGCGGCCCGTCCGGCAGCGTGCGGCGCACGACCTCCGGCACGCCCTCCTCCCGCACGCTCGTCTCCAGCGCGTCCAGGTCGAGGCTCTGCAGGCTCGTGCTCCAGAAGCCCGAGCGCCGCCACACCGGCAGCTCCGAACGCTCGTACACCTTCAGCGCCGCCTCGCGCAGCTGCGCCAGCGTGCGCCCGTCGCCCGCGCCCGCCCCCGCCAGCGCGTGGTACAGGCTCGCCTCGCGGTGGCGGCCCGCCTTGACCTCCACGCCCCCCTCGAGGCGGACGGCCCCATCGGGGCTGATCGGGACAGCGCCGTTGCCGGCGCTCATGCCGCCAGCTCTCCCTGCCCGCCGAATTCCTGGCGGATCTGGTCATAGCCCTCGCGCTCCAACCGCTCCACCAGCTCCACGCCGCCCTCCAGCACGATCCGCCCGTCCATCAGGATGTGCACGAACTGGGGCTTCACGTAATGCAGGATGCGCTGGTAGTGGGTGATGATCAGCGCGCCCAGGCCCTGCTCGTCGTGCAGACGCTGAACGCCCTCCGCGACCGTGCGCAACGCGTCGATGTCAAGGCCCGAGTCCGTCTCGTCGAGGATCGCGATATCCGGTGCGAGCATCGCCATCTGCAGGATCTCCGCGCGCTTCTTCTCGCCGCCCGAGAAGCCGTCGTTGAGGTGGCGCGAGGTGAACGCTTTGTCCACGTCCAGCAGCTCGATCGCGTGCTGCAGCTGCGTGCGGAACTCCTTCACCTGGATCGGCTCGTCGCGCTTCGCGTTGATCGCCATGCGCAGGAAGTTCGCCACCGACACGCCCGGGATCGACACCGGGTACTGGAACGCCAAGAACAGTCCCGCCTTCGCGCGCTCGTGCGGCTCTGACTCCGTGATGTCCTGCCCCTTGAACACGATCGAGCCGCTCGTGATCTCGTAGGAAGGGTGGCCCAGCAGCGTGTTCGCGAGCGTCGACTTGCCCGAGCCGTTCGGGCCCATCAGCGCGTGTATCTCGCCGCGGTTGATCTCCAGGTCCACGCCGCGCAGGATCTCGCGCTCCTCCGTGCGCACGTGCAGGTCTTTGATCTCCAGGTCTGCCATGTCGTTAGCTCAGGCTCCAGTCGTACGGGGTCGGGGGTGCTCAGGCTGTGAGGGTCGGGGGCATCGCTTCGCCGCTCAGCGGCGCCATCTCCAGCGACGGCAGCGTCGCGCCCGTGGGGATCACCTGTGGGCGTACCCCTTGGGGCGCAGGCAGCAGGTCCGCCAGCGTCGTCTCGCGCAACGTGCTCACGATCGACATACGCACCCGCGTCCACAAGAGCTTCGTCGGGCACACGTGGTCGGGCCCGGACTCGCGCGAACACACGATCGAGCCGTCCGGCGCCTGCGAGATGCACTCGATCGGCGCGATCGAGCCCTCCAACGCGGCCACCACCTCCGCCATCGTGATCTCGCCCGCCGGGCGCGCCAGTAGATAGCCGCCGCGCGAGCCGCGCCGCGAATCCACCAGGCCCGCCTTGCGCAGGCGCGCCACCAGGTGCTCCAGGTACGCGAGCGGCAGCCCGTCATGGGCGGCAATCTCCGCCAGCGGCACCGGATCCTCGCCAGCGCGCCGCGCGAGCTCCACCATCACCCGCACCCCGTACTCCGCCTTGGTTGAGAACATCATCGCATTTCCTACCTCCGCGCTAGGGTATCAGCAGGGCGCAGATCCTCAGAGGGGAGGGGCGATCTGCGTCGCCGCGACCGCTGTGTAGCCGCGTCATCCGCTGTGCCGCAGCCTTTCGATGTCGTGGCTGAGCGCTTCCGGCGTCAGCTGTTCTGACTCGAACAACACCCGCTCCCTGCCGCGTCCGTCCACCAGCAGCACCGACGCATACTCGTCGAACGCCGTGCGCCCCGCGCTCGCCGGCCGCACCTGGTAGGCGCGCCAGATCCTCAGCAGGCTCGACAGCGGGCCGGTCAGGTACTCCACGCGTCCTGTCAGCGACGCTTCCGCCAGAAAGCGCGCGATCCGTGCGCGTGTGTCCGCCCGCGGGTCGGCGCTCACGATCAGCACCGCCGGGGAGTGCGCCAGTTCATCGAGAGCGCCGCGGATCTGCTGGGCGATCACGGTGCACGGCGCCCCGCACGTCGTGTACAGGAAAGCGATCACCACCACCTGGCCGCGATAGTCGCTCGGCGAGACCGCGTGCCCATGCTGGTCGGTGAGCGTGAAGTTCGGCGCAAGCGTGCTCCCGGGAAGCGGTGCGCCCTCGAATCCCGGCGCAGGGCCCGCCGAGGCCGAGGTCGAGGAGGCGCCGTGCCCCGAGGATCCCAGCACGAGCGCCAAAGCGAGCACCAGCACAGCGGCGGCGGCCGCCAGCACGAGCCAAGCGGAGCGGGGTGGCGTGCGCATCGCACGAGAGCGTATGGAAGGTGCGCCGTCGCTGGGCGAATAGGAGGGACCGAACATGAGGACGTCACCGCCTGCGCGTAGTATCCGGCGATGCCTTCCCGGCGACGGTCAGCCGTAGCCAGAGCTAGTTCGCTTGCGGCGACGTTCGCGTTTGCACTGGCGGGTGCGATGACGTTCGCAGCGGGCGCGTCCGGCGAAGAATCCCCAAGCCCTCCCAAGCCCCCCGCGCCCGCCAACGACACCCTTGCCGGGGCTCAGGTCATCCACAGCCTGCCCGCCTCGCTCAACGGCACGACCGTCGGCGCCACCACCGAAGCCGGCGAAGTCGAATCCGCCTGCCACGTGCCCACCACCAACTCCGTCTGGTACAGCCTGCGCGTGTCCAGCGCCCACCGCGTCGCACTCGACCTCGCCGCCTCCGGGGCGCTCGACGCGACCGTCGACGTCTACCACGCGGTGCGCTCACAGCTGAGCTCCGTCGGCTGTGAGCAGACCGAAGGCGAAGGCAAGGCCCAGTTGTCGTTCGGGGCGTCCAAGAACGGCCTGTACGAGATCAGGGTCGCCGCGCGCACGGGCTCCGCGCTCGCCTCGTTCACGCTCGAAGTGTTCCAACCCACGCCCGCCGTGTCCCCGCCCGGGGCGCCGCTCTCATCAGCTGGCGTGTCAGGACAGGTGGATCGCATCCAGAACGTCAACGCCGCCTACTCCTTCACCATGCACGCCGGGGTCAGCTACATCATCAACCTCGCCAACGAGACCACCGGCGGGGCGTGCGTCAGCGGCGCGCTGTTCGCCCCCGGCACGAGCTCCTTCGGCGGCGAAGAAGAAGAAGAACAGAGCGGCGCCCTGCTGCACATCCAGTGTGGTGGCTACCGGCTGTTCACCCCCGGTCCCGGCCAGGGCGGGCGCTACAGCTTCGACGTCACGCCTCGCTTCTCACACAGGGGCGTGCAGCGCTTTCATCTGCAGATCGCGCCCGCCGGCCCGGCCGAAACGGCTCCCGGCCTGGCGTTGACCAACTACGGCCGCGCGCACGGATACCTCAACGGCCGCGGCCTGCCGGTGCTGCGCCTGTACCGCATGGAAGTCACCAGCCACTCCAACCTCACGCTCAAGCTCACCGCGCCCGAATCCGCCGAATTCAAGCTGCAGCTGCGCAACCGCAACGGCAACGTGATCGAATGTGACTGCGAAGGCAGCGGTTCGCAGACGCTCACGCACAGGCTGGCGCCCGGCACCTACTACGCGGTCGTCGCCGAGCGCAATCACAGCTCCGGCAAGTTCACGCTGCTGCGCGAGTCGCGCACCATCACCTCCACCAGCATCTCCTTCACCAGCGCCAAGGCCGTCGCAGGTCAAGGACTGAGCATCAGCGTCAAGGTCACGCCCGCCGAATCCGGGCCCGTCAGCGTAGAAATCCAGCGCTTTGACCCAGCGTTCGGCTGGCAGTACTACCGCGAGGAACACGTGCTCGCCAGCGGCGGCCTGGCGAGCGTCTCGTTCACGGCGCCCACCGTCGGGAGGTGGCGGGCGAAGGCCAACTACGAAGGCTCGCTCACCGCCAGCCCCAGCGCCGTCGGCTACTCCTACCTGCTTGTGTCCTGAGCAGGGGCGGCCTTCAAGGCGCGCGCAAATCCCGCTACACTTTTTGAAGTCCCTGAATCCCGACCTTGGTTTAGGAGTTTCAAGATGAGCACCTCCGGCGCGGAGCTTCTCCGCCGAGTCAAGAGCCAGATCGACGAGGTCGACCCGTCCGAGGTCAACGAGCTCGTCGGCGAGGGCGTCACGATCGTGGACGTGCGCGGCAGCGAAGAGTTCGCCACGGGCCACCTGCCAGGTGCCAAGAGCATCCCACGAGGGCACCTCGAGCAGCGCATCGAAGGCGTCGCCCCCGACCGCTCAGCCGAGCTGATCCTCTACTGCCAGTCGGGCATCCGCTCCGCCTACGCCGCGCGCACGTTGCAGGAGGACCTTGGCTACGAGCGCGTGCGCTCGATGATCGGCGGGATCACACTGTGGAAGGACCGCGGGTATGAGGTCGAGATCCCGCGCGCGCTCAGCGCCGAGCAGCGCGATCGCTACTCGCGTCACCTGCTGATACCCGAGATCGGAGTCGAGGGCCAGCAGAAGCTGCTCGACGCCAAGGTGCTGCTGCTGGGCGCCGGCGGCCTCGGCTCGCCGACGGCTCTCTATCTCGCCGCGGCCGGCGTGGGCACGCTGGGGATCGTCGACGACGACGACGTCGACCTCTCCAACCTCCAGCGTCAGGTGATCCACTCCACCCAGCGCATCGGCATCCCCAAGGTCGACTCCGCCGAGGAGTCCATCCACGCGCTCAACCCCGACGTCAACGTGGTCAAGTACAAGACGCGCGTCGACGCCTCCAACATCGTGGAGATCATCGAGGGCTACGACGTGGTCGTCGACGGCGTCGACAACTTCCCCACGCGCTACCTGCTCAACGACGCCAGCGTGCGCCTGCGGATTCCCGTCGTGTCGGCGTCGATCCTCGGCTTCGACGGCCAGCTGTCGGTGTTCAAGCCCTACGACGGTCCCTGCTACCGCTGCCTGTTCCGCGAGCCGCCGCCCGCCGAGCTCGCGCCCTCCTGCGGCGCCAACGGCGTGCTCGGCGTGCTCCCCGGCACGATGGGCCTGCTGCAGGCGACCGAGGTCGTGAAGCTGATCCTCGGCATCGGCGAGCCCGCGATCGGGCGCCTGCTGCTGTATGACGCGCTCGCCGCGACGCTCACCGAGGTCAAGGTCCACCGCGACCCCGAGTGCCCGATCTGCTCGCGCGCCCCCAACGAGATCGCCGACGAGGAGCTGGGCGTGTTCCCCGACTACGAGGCGTTCTGCGCCGCAGCCGGGTAGCCTGCAGCACCGATGGCGACGATCAAGATCCCACCCGTCCTGCGCGCCTCCGTGGGGGGCGAGCGGGAGGTGGGCGCCTCCGGCGGCAACGTCGGGGAGGTGCTGCGCGACCTCGCCTCCAACCATCCGGCCACCCAGGATCAGCTGTTCTCAGCCGACGGTGAGCTCAACCGCTACGTCAACGTCTACCTCAACGACGAGGACGTGCGGGTGCTCGACGGCCTGGACACGGCCGTCGGCGAGGGCGACACGCTCGTGATCCTGCCGGCCATGGCCGGCGGCTGAGCGGAAGACGCACAGGTCTCTCAGAAACCGCAACGCTCGCTCGCGAGCCCCGACGTCGAGGCGCGCCACCGTGGCTGGGCAGGCCTGATGACATAAATCGATTACATCTGCATACTCTTGTCAGCTTTGTCATCGAGCGATGACATTCGGTCCGAATGCGGGAGTATGTTGATGATCGACGACAATGATCGTGAGAACCGCCGATGAGCTGACCGCCATAGTGCGCGACCGCCGCCACGAGCTTGGCATTACCCAAGAAGAGCTCGCGGACATCATCGACGTCCACAGGGCATTCGTGAGCCAGCTCGAGCGAGGCAAGATCTCGGTCCGCTTCGATCTCCTGTTGAGGCTCGTCCAGGCACTTGGCCTGGACCTCGAGCTGCGACCCCGCGGCCAGTGAGCGAGCTGGTCGTCTACCTCGGCGGCCAAGCCGCCGGACGTCTGATCCGCAAGGACAACGGCAACCTCCAGTTCCGCTACGCCGAGGATTACCGGGGCCCGGCTCTCTCCCAGGCGCTTCCCGTCCAGAAGCCGGCCTATCCGCACGAGCTTTGCCGCGCCGTCTTCGCCGGCCTGCTGGTCGAAGGCGAGGCGCGCGAGACGGTCGCACGCAACCTGGGCGTGTCCGTCGGCAACGACTACGCGCTGCTGGAGGCTCTCGGTGGAGACTGCGCCGGGGCGATCACCATCCTCGAGCCCGGTCAGGAGCTTCCGCGCACGCCGAGTGTCCGCCCGCTCGACGCCGATCTGCTGGACGCGCTGCTGCGCGAACTGCCCCAACGGCCGCTTGCCGCCGACCCGGCGGAGGGGACGCGTCTGTCACTCGCGGGCGCGCAGCCGAAGCTGCCCGTGATCGTCGAAGGCGACGAGTTCTTCCTCCCCCTGAATGCGGCTGCCGCGACGACCCACATTCTCAAGCCAGAGCCCGCGCGCTTCCCGGGTCTGGTCGACAACGAGGCATTCTGCATGGAGCTGGCACATGCGGTCGGCCTGCCGGTCGCGTCGGTGCGCAAACGCCACAGCGCGGGCGGGCTGCCATATCTGCTCGTCGAGCGCTACGACCGCGATCTCACGGCCGAGCCGATCCTGCGGCTGCATCAGGAGGACATGTGCCAGGCGCTCGGTCGCCAACCGGAGCGCAAGTATCAAGCCGACGGCGGTCCGACCGTCGCCGAGCTGGTGTCCCTGCTGCGCGCCCGCTCCGCCAAGCCGTCCCAGGATCTCATCACCCTCTGGCGCGCGCTCGTGTTCAACTGGCTGATCGGCAACTGCGACGCGCACGCGAAGAACTTCTCGCTTCTGTACGACGCCGGGAACCCCACGCTGGCGCCGCTGTACGACCTGGTCAGCACGACTGTCTATCCAGAGCTCACGCGGCGGCTCGCCATGAGCCTCGGCGGCGCTCGCCAGATCGACGACGTGAGCGCCAAAGCATGGGCGAGCCTCGCCGAGGAGGCCAGCTACAGCTCTCGCTTTGCCGCCCGGGAGACCGGGGCGCTCGTCCGGCGTGTCACGGAGGAGACCAACAGGCTGGCCGGCGTCGCTCACCATGACAGCGCCATCGTCCGGGAAATCGCCGACGGGATTCGCGCGCGGGCTGCTGGCGCGGCCGACTGACCGAGACGGTCGCTGCCTGCGCCGGCACTGCCCGTCGCACTCGCGTCGAAACTTGGCGCCCAACGCTAAGGCTGCTTCGGTTAGCGACCGATTGGTGCCGCGTCTATGAGAACCGACGGCGTTTTCGCTCGCGCTCCACGAGCCCTCTGCAGACCGGTCACAAGATCGGTGATCGTCGCGTGCCTGGCGCTCGCTGCAATCGGCGCGGTCGCTGCGCCTGCGTCGGCGAACAGCCACCGGCCCAGGTACAGCCTCAAGGTCGTCGAGGGCGAGACGACGCTTCCCGAATACCGCCAGGTCGCGAGCACCAGCGGGTCGGTCGAACCTTCCGCGCAGGTCGCCGTGTCGATCATTCGCAACGGCATCACCGTGTACAGGGACGTGCAGGAAGGGGGTGGGACATGGCTGTCCCAGGTGCCGCAGGTGGGTGACGAGGTGACGCTCGAATCGCCCGTCGGCACGATCCTCGGCGCGGTCGTCTACGACGGTCTGCCCACGCTCGACCCGACGGTGTGCGCCGGCTCCACGAACTTCTCCGGTCAGAACTCCGCGGGGGACACAGTCGAAGGCTCCTCCGTGACCGAATCGCTGAAGACCGACCCGTATGGAAAGGTCATCGGTATCAACGAAACTGGCTTTGCCGAAGCGCAGGTCAAAATGCTGTCGGGGACCACGTTCGGCGGCAGCTTCCTGAAGCCTCTGGCGCTCGGTGAGACGGTCTCGGCGGTCGAGTCCATCAAGACGCAGCTGGCCGGCGAAGCGACCTACACCTACACAAGCGAAGCCGTGCGCCCCGTCGGCGCCTGCCCACTGCCGCCGCCTCCGCCGCCGCCACCGCCACCACCTCCGGCGCTGCAGGGCACCGTGCTCAAGCTCGCGCACGTAACCATCCATCGACTGCTGAAGTCCGGCTGGCACGACCAGGTGACGATCAACCAGCCCGGCATCGTCACGCAGGATCTCTACGTGTCGGGCGGCAAGCTCCCAGCGTTCGCGGCTGCCAGCCGGGGCAAGCATCACGCACCGCCGGCGCTGCTGCTGGCGCACGGCACTGTCACAGCCAACAGCGCCGGCACCGTCACCGTGCTGCTCAAGCTGACCTCGAACGGCCGTCGCAAGCTCAGGTCGGCGAAGAGCCTGAAGGCGGTGCTGCTCACGACGCTGAGCAGCGATTCCGGCGCCAAGCTGAACCTCGCCCGTCGCACGGTCACGCTTCATCTCTAGCCTGCGCGCGATCCTGAGCTGGCGGGGGCAGGCGCTCGGGCTCGTGCTCTCGGCGCTCGTCTGGCTGGCGCCCCCGCCGGTGCTTCCGATCCCGTCTCGCACCGGTCCCGAAGGGTCGCCGCGCCCGTACGGCGCGGAACCAGCGCACGGGGCACCCGCCGCCCGCACCAACCCGCGCCTCGTGCATGTGCAGAATCGCGCGCTGCTCGACGGCCCGTTCCCCGCCGGCGGGCTCGCGCGCGGCATCTCCGAAGGCACGCTGTTCCTGGACGAAGACGCATCTGTTCGCACGCTCGCGCTCGCGCGCGCGAGAGAAGCCGGCGCGAGCGTGGTGCGCATTCCCGTCGATTGGCGCGACCTGGTGAGCGTCGATCCGGGCGTAGGCTTTCAAGCGAGCGAACCAGCCAGCCCGCAATACCATTTCGCCGCGCTCGACGCGGCCGTGGTGAGCGCCGTCGCAGCCGGACTGACCCCGCTGCTGGTCGTCTCTCACGCTCCCACCTTCGCCGAAGCCGTCCCGCGCTGGCCGTACGCGTATCCCGGCAGCTGGGCGCCCGACCCAGCTGCGCTGCAGGCGTTCGCCGTCGCGCTCGCCAGGCGCTACGACGGCTCCTTCCCGGATCTGAGCGCGCCCGCAGGCGTGCTCCCACGCGTTCGGCTCTTCCAAGCATGGAACGAGCCGAACCTCGAGCGCTACCTCGCGCCACAGTGGATCGTCTCGCAAGGGCGCTGGATGGCCTTCTCGCCGCTGCTCTACAGGCAGATGCTCAACGCCTTCTACGACGGCGTCAAGTCGGTCGAGCCCAGCGACGTCGTCGCCGCCGCTGGTGTGGCGCCCAACGGAGACCCAGAAGGCGTAGGGCGCATGCAGCCGCTGCGCTTCCTGCGCGAACTTCTGTGCGTTGCGCCCGGGCACACGCCGGGCGCGGGCGCCCACACGAGCTGCGCCCAACAGGCGTACTTCGACGTGCTGGCGTTTCACCCGCTGTCGGCCGGCAACCCCGATGCGCCCGCCGTGGCCTCGCTCGACGTTTCGATCGCCGACGCCGCCAAGATCACCGGCCTGCTCGAGCAGGCCGTGCGCCTGCGTACCGCGCTGCCCGCTGGGCCCAAGCCCGTGTGGGTCACCGAGCTCAACTGGGAAAGCGCGCCGCAGTCCCCGCACGGCGTGCCCCCGGACCTGCAGGCGCTGTGGGTCTCGCGCGCGCTGCACCGCCTGTGGGTCGCCGGCGTGAGCCTCGTCGCCTGGCAATTCCTCGTCGACCCCTTCCCGGGAGTGCGCGCGAGCACGCCCACCGGCGCAGGCGTCGAGTACCAGCGGCCCGCCGGCCTCTACAGCGCCGGTGTCGGCGGTCAGCTGACGAGCGCCCAGCCAAAGCCATTCCTGGGAGGGTTCGCCTTCCCCTTCGACCCGCTGCGCGTGAGCGCTCGCAGGGTGCGCGTGTGGGGGCTGCTGATGCACGCGCGCCAGCCCGTGCTCCTACAGCGCCAGGCCAGCCGTGGCGGGCCGTGGCGGACGATCGCGCGGCTGCACGCCAACTCGGCCGGTGTGCTCAACAGCCTGCTCGCGCTGCGCGGCGCCGCGCGCCTGCGGCTGCAGAGCGGCGCGCTCGTCTCCGCCGCCTCGCTCGTGCCCGCCAAGCCGAGTCGCCTGTAGCGGGCGAGCTCCGGTGGCTGCGGTGTGGACCTTGTGCCTAAGATGATATATTTATCTATATCATGATACCGGGAGTCCTGATCCGCGATCATCGTGAGCGCCAAGGTCTCAGCCAGCGCTCGCTCGCTCGCCGCGCAGGCACGACGCAGGCTGCGGTGAGCCGGATCGAGCGGGGCTTGACGGCACCCAATTGGGACACGGTGCGCGCGCTGCTGCTGGCGCTCGGCCACGAGCCCGACCTGCACGCGCAGCGGTTGCGAGGGCGGTGGGATCCAGTCCATCTGGCAGCCTCACGAAGGCGCTCGCCCGCCGAACGGCTCGAGCTTGCCATCGCCGCGAACCGCCTGGCCGGACGGCTGCGTCAGGCGGCGGCGGAGCTGCCAGGTGGTCGCTGATACGCCGCTCGACGCGGAGCGGATACTCGACGCGCTCGCCCGGCAATCCGTCGACTACGTGATTGTCGGTGGGCTCGCTGTACAGACCCACGGACACGTGCGAACCACGGTCGACATCGACGTCTATCCGCGACCCGAGCCAGCCAACCTCGCGCGCCTGGCAGACGCGCTCAACTCGCTCGACGCCCAGATTCTCAATCCCGGCAGCGAGAAGTTGGCGATCGACGCCAGGATGCTGCCACGGGCGACACTGTGGCAGTTCGCCACCCGACACGGCGCCGTCGACGTGCTGTTCGACGCGCCCGGGGCTCCGCCATACGACGAGCTACGTGGCCGCGCCGTGGAGATCCGGTTGGGGGACCTCGAGCTGGCGGTCGCGAGCCTCGACGATCTGATCAGCATGAAGCGCGCGAGCGCACAGCCCGTCGATCTCGAAGACCTCGCCGCGCTGACAGAACTCGGCGGCTCCGAACGCTGACCCGACGGGGACGTAGGCGTGGTGATCACGCCTACGGCGAGCGGCTGACCACCACCTGCGAGCCGTCCACCGCGCCCTGCCCGCCGTCCTTCGCAGGTATGTGGCTGATCGCGTGCTCGGCCAGCGCGGTGATTGTCAGCGAGGGGTTCACGCCGACGTTCGCGGGGATTGCCGAGCCGTCACACACGAGCAGGTTCTCGTAGCCGAACACGCGCTGGCGCGCGTCGATGACGCCGCGCTCGGGGTCCGGCGCGATCACCGCGCCACCGAGGATGTGGGCGGTGGAGGGGATGTTGAACAGCGCCTCCGTGACCGAGCTCTGCGCGATCCCGCCGGTGCGTCGGGCAAACCATTCCGCGGCCTGGTTGGCGATCGGGATGAACGTCGGGTTGGGGCGCTCGGGGTCCTGTTCGGTGCGCAGCCAGAAGGAGCCGAAGGGGCCTCTGTGCGGACGCAGCGCGATCGCATTGTCGAGCGTCTGCATCACCAGCAGGATGATCGTGCGCCGCGACCAATGCTTGGCGAACAGTACCTGCGCGAGCCGTCTCGGATGGCGCAGTATCTGCAACAGCAGCTTCAACGGCCGCGTCACGCGCGTCCCGTCGCCGGTCAGCAGCGTGTACAGCATGCGCATCGAGTCGCCGCGGTCGCCGTAGGTGACGGTCTCGATGTGCGTATGCGAGTCCGGGTAGATCGAGGATGTGATCGCGACGCGCTTGATCAGGTCCTCGCCAAAGTCCTCGGGCACGGTCACCGTGAGGATCGACTCCGAGTTCGTGCGCACGAGCTCGCCCAGGCGCGGCGAGATACGGCGCAGCGAGCCGTTCAAGCGGCACATCTGCAGCAGCTTGTTCGTGCCCAGCGGCCCCGCGGCGACGACCACGCCCCGTGCGCGCTGCACGCGCCGTTCCTTGCGCAGCCACGCGCCCGAGCGCACGCTTTCCACCTCATAGCCGTCGCGCCCGTCCGAAGAGCCGAGCGGACGGATGTCCAGCACGGTGCGCTCGGCCATCACCCGCGCGCCTTCGCGCTCGGCGAAGTGCAGGTAGTTCTTCACCAGCGTGTTCTTCGCGCCCACAGGGCAGCCGACCATGCAGCGTCCGCACAGCGTGCAGCCAGTCCGCTCTGGTCCCTCGCCGCCGAAGTACGGGTCGGGCACCGTCTCGCCCGGCTCCCCGAAGAACACTCCCACGGGCGTCCGTTTGTAGGTGTCTGGAACGCCCAGCTCCTCGCCCAGCTCGCGCAGCAGCTGGTCCGCGGGATCCTCGTACGGGTTCTGCACCACGCCGAGCATGCGCTGCGCCTCGGTGTAGTGGGGGGCCAACGCCGACTCCCAGTCCTGCATCGCCGCCCAGCGCTCGTCCTCGAAGAACGCCTTCGGTGGCACATACAGCGTGTTCGCGTAGCCAAGGCTGCCGCCGCCCACGCCACAGCCGGAGACAACCGACACGTCCTTGAAGGTAGTCAGGCGGAAGATGCCCTTCATGCCCACGCGCGGGTTCCAGAAGTAGCGCCTGACGTCCGCGGTCGAGCGGGGGAGCTCGTGGTCGGCAAAGCGCCGGCCGCACTCGAGCACGCCGACCGAGTAGCCCTTCTGGGCCAGGCGCAGCGCGGACACGCTGCCGCCGAAGCCAGAGCCGATGACCAGCCAGTCGAAGTCGAATCTCTCGTTGGATGCATCCATGCCGGTGACCTCCACGATCTTGTCTGTCTCCTCAGCACCAGAGCTTAGTCGCCGGCTGGTCGTCCAACCTGGTTGGCGCCTGGAGCTGCGCCGCACATACCCCGCTATATTCCGTGAAGTAATGGCGGTTGGGAGGCTCGGCAACAAGCCCTGTGCGGGCCGGTACGGCGACATCGTGCAGTCGATCGGGCACACGCCGCTGATCGAGCTGCCGCGCCTGTCGCCCAAGCCCGGCGTGCACGTGTGGGCGAAGCTCGAGTCGCGCAATCCGACCGGGTCGGTCAAGGACAGGGTCGCGCGCGCGTTGATCGAGGACGCCGAGGAGAAAGGCGCGCTCAGCCCCGGTCAGACGATCCTGGAACCGACCTCCGGCAACACCGGCATCTCGCTGGCGATGATCTGCTCGCGCAAGGGCTACCGGCTGAAGGCCGTGATGCCCGAGAACGTCACGCCCGAGCGTACGCAGCTACTGCGCATGTACGGTGCAGAGATCGTCTACTCGCCCGGCGACCAGGGCTCCAACGGCGCCGTCGCGATCGCCCTGGAGATGGCCGCCGAGCACCCCTCGTACTACATGCCCTACCAGTACGGCAACGAAGCCAACCCCAACGCCCATTACAACGGCACGGCACTGGAGATCCTCGAAGAGCTCGATGAGGTGGCCGCGTTCGTGGCGGGGCTCGGCACCGGGGGCACGCTGATGGGCAATGGCCGGCGCTTGAAGGAGACCTTCGGCGACGCCGTCAAGATCGTCGCCGCCGAGCCGATGCAGGGCGAGCCCGTGCAGGGCCTGCGCTCGCTCGACGACGGCTTCATCCCGCCGATCATCGACATCTCGCTGCTAGACCGCAAGATTTTCGTCACCAACCGCGACGCGATCGTCTGGACGCGCAAACTGCTCGACCAGGAGGGTGTGTTCGCGGGCGTCTCCAGCGGCGCGATCGCCAGCATCGCCGTGCGCATCGCGGGTGAGCTCGACGAGGGCAACGTCGTGTTCGTCGTCGCCGACGACGGCTGGAAGTACCTGTCCAGCGGCATCTACACGCTGCCGGTCGACGAGATCGAGAACCTCGACTCGACCGTCTGGTGGTAGGCCCCGGCACCGTCTGCGTGCGGCCCAGGCCGGCATGAGGATCTCCCGCGAGCTCCTCGCCGAGCTGATCGCGCATGTCCGCGAGGACCCCGAGAACGAGGTATGCGGCGTCGTCGCGGTCGAACCTCGGGGCGCGGACTCCGCGGGCGCTGAAGGCCCGCGCGCGCTGGCGGTGCATCGCGCGCACAACATCCACTCAAGCCCGCTCAAGTTCGAGATAGATCCCGAAGAGCTGCGCCGGCTGTGGAGCGCATGCGAGGAGCTCGGCGAGCTCGGCGCGATCTACCA
>Ga0116215_1000909_pt1 | contig 20939 bp, 19 predicted proteins | sample Sb_taG_7_FD_89698 | JGI IMG/M metagenome (GOLD analysis project Ga0116215, IMG submission 89698) | Peat soil microbial communities from Weissenstadt, Germany - Sb_50d_2_FS metaG | ecosystem: Environmental > Terrestrial > Soil > Wetlands > Peat | place: Germany: Weissenstadt | collected 2010-09-21
AGGCGCGCGCTCTACCAACTGAGCTACCCGACCGGGTAACCGGGCTCGACCGCACGAGGCGGATCGCAACCTGGTGGCGGACCTGACGGGATTTGAACCCGCGACCTCCGCCTTGACAGGGCGGCGTGCACTCCGAGCTGCACCACAGGTCCGTGGCGGTGATGGCCGTCGTGCTCCGCGGTCGGAGAATCGACCTCCCGCTGAGCAGCCCTTCACTGTAGCCGGTCCCGGTTCCGCCCTCCCGCCGGGGTGGTCCGGCACGGAGGCCTACGGCGTGGCGACGCGAAGGGCCTGCACCCCGGCCTCGAACGACGCGAATTTTGCAGCGTCGAGCGCCTGGGCCAGCGTCGATGCGCACAGCCGGTCGGTCATCGCCTCGGCTTCGTCGTGCTTCGCCTTGATGGCCGTGATGTCCGGGAAGGGCTCTGGCCAGCCGAAGAACTTGGCCTGGCCCTCGCCTTCGTTCGTCAGGATCGCCTCGAGCGGGGAGAGCCCGGCGGCCGTGGTGGAGACGAGGTGGAGCCCGCCCCGCCATTCCCTCAGGATCTGCATCAGCTGGGCCGCCCGCCCGGCTGCCGAATCGCACCGCTCGGCGTCCCGCCACCCGACGAAGACGGGAATGGCTGAGCCCTCCAGACCGCCGACCAGCTCCTCGGTCACCGCGACGATCCCGTCGAGACCTTCGACGTCGGCGTAGTGCTTCCGGCCCCACTTGGAGTGGGCTTCGGCCATCCGGGCCGCCGCCTCGGACGGCGTCGCGACGCCGACCCCCTCGGTGTACATCGCCTTCACCGCGTTGGGCTCGAACCACCCGAAGACGGACGTCACCACGTCCGCGCCGACATCGCCGAGCATGCCGCCCCGCCCGGCAAAGTAGAACGCGAACGGGTTGGACCACCCCCACTCTGCGGCCCATCCCATGACGTCGGGGCTCAGGTAGATGGCAGTCCCGATGTCATGGATGGGCACGGATGTTGCCCTGACGGCCGCCAGGGCAGCATCTTCGTCGGTTCTGCCCATGAGACCTCCTCGTGTACGGCCGGAATCAGGGATGTGTCGAAGTCACGTTCACGACGCGTCGCATGCCCGGAATGTTGCCGACGACCTCGTCGAGGAGGCCGACGACGGCGGCCAGCTCGGGCGAAACGTCCTGCAGCGACCGGGTGGCCTTGGGGAGCTCGGTCACCAGTTCAAAGGCGATGGTGCTGACGCGCTCGGTGACGGCTCGCATTACGGAGGCGGACTCGGACAACAACGGCAACGAGGCGTTGAGGGCACCCACCGCCTGCTCGAGCCCCGAGGCAGCAGTCGAGATACCGAGCGCAGCGAGATCGAAGCCGGTCCCGGCTGTGTTCATGCCCCCGTCGATCCGTTCGAGCAGGGGCATCAGGCGGTCCAACCGATCGGAGATGTCGTCGATCGCCTGGAGAGCCGCCAGCGTCGCCGAGGGGAGGCGAAGCAACGTGCTCGGAAGGCCGACGATCGTTTCGAGGATTGACGGAGATTCCACCGTGTTGATCATGGGCCGGATCGTGTCGGGTGTCCAGTATCTGCTCGTTGCACTGCCGCCGTTCAGGCGAGCTCCGTCTCAATGGAGGAACGCAACTCGTCGAGAACGCCCTGGCGTGCCCGGAGCTTGGTGGCAACGTGCGCGTGCCGGTCCACCGCGGCGAGGTCCTGGGCGGCCGCCAGCGCGACCGCGTCGATCTGGTCGGGCGGTACGACCGCATCGAGCAGTCCTGCCTCCCGGGCTCCCGCCGGATCGAACATGGCACCGGTCACTGCAGCGTGATCGAAGTGCGCGGGGCTGAGGCGGTGGCGGGCCAGGACGACGGCGAACCACGGCAGGGTGAGGCCGATCCTCACCTCGTTCAACCCGAGCTTGAAGGGTCCGTCGGCGCCGAGACGAGTGTCGGCGGCCATCAGGAGGAAGGCGCCGGCGGGGAAGGCATGTCCGGTGCAGGCTACGGCGACTGGGGCCGAGAAGGAGAGGATGCGTTCGGCCAGGGTGGCCCCCAGCCGGAGCATGACCAGGGCGTCTTCCGCTGGTCCCTGGAACACGCCGAGGTCGAAGCCGGCCGAGAAGCAACCCGGCCGTCCGGTGAGCAGGACCACCGTGCCGTCACGCTCCGCCTGGTCGAAGGCGTCGTGGAGGGCTCGCAGCATCGGGATGGAGAACACGTTGACCTTTCCGTCGTCCATCATGATGGTGCTGACAGGGTCGGTGCGGCGGTAGGTGACGAGCTCGGGCATGGCGCCTCCCAGGCGTTGATCGGGGTAAAGTATAACAATGTTTCGAAACATCGTTTCGAAAGGTGCCCGGGGCAGCCGGGAACGGATGCCCCGGGCCGGCTGATGCCCCGCACGAAGCAGCGAACCCCGGAGCTCAAGGACAGACTGGTGTCCGCCGCGCTGGGCCTCCTCGCCGAGGAAGGGGCGGCGGGGCTCACGGCACGCTCTATCGCGGCACGGGCGGAGACCTCGGCCCCGGCGCTCTACGAGTTGTTCGGGGACAAGTCGGGGGTGGTGCGCCAGCTCTACTTCGAGGGCTTCCATCTTCTCTCGGCGGATCTGGCGGGGCTGGCCGAGACGGACGACCCGGTGGCGGACCTGTGGGCACTCGCCACGGCGTACCGGCGCTTCGTCCGCGCCAACCGTGATCTGGCGGACGTCATGTTCTCCCGGCCGTTCACCGACTTCTCACCGGGTCCCGACGAGCTCGCCGCCACGAGCTCGGTGCGGATCATCATCGTCGGCCGCGTCCGCCGATGCATCGACGCGGGCCGCCTCCGTGGTGACGAGACCGATGTCGCCCACGTGTTCGTGGCCATGATCCAGGGCATGGCGTTCGCCGAGGCGGCAGGTCGGCTCGGGACGTCCACCGAATCGGTGGAGCGGCGCTGGCGGTTGGCGATCGGCACGCTGCTCAACGGGTTCGGGGCCCAGCGGGGCTAGCCCCGACCGGCCCTCCTACCGCCTGATGATGGAGGCTCCCCGGGTCAGGACCGTCTGGTAGAGGCACGCCGGCATCCGCGAGACGAGGTCGATCACCTTGGCGTCGGGACCGATGAGGGCGCGCCGACGATCGTACCGGACCGCTGTGAGGATCTGCTGTGCCGCCTTCTCCGGGGTGGTGATGAAGGCGCGCTCGAAGTCCCGGATGGCCTTCTCGGGGTCGCTGGCGATCCCGGTCACGCTCGGAGCCATCCGGGCATTGCGCGCGATGTTGGTCTTGATCCCACCCGGGTGGACGGTCGTGACCGACACGTCGGCGCCCTCGATCTCGAGTTCCATGCGCAGCGTGTCGGTGAAGCCGCGGACGGCGAACTTGGCCGCGTTGTACGCGGACTGCGACGGAACGCTGATGAGCCCGAAGACGCTGGACAGGTTGACGATGTGCCCCTCGCCGGACTCCTTGAGGTGCGGCAGGAACGCCTTCGTCCCGTAGACCACACCCCAGAAGTTGATGTTCATCAGCCACTCGAAGTCCTCGTAGGTCATGGCCTCGACCGTCGCGCCCAGCGCGACGCCTGCGTTGTTGATGATCAGGTTGACCGTGCCGTGATCGGCGACGACCCGGTCGGCCCAGGCGTACACCTCGCCTCGGTCGGCCACGTCGACGTGCTGAGAGGTGATCCGGTTCCCGAATTCCTCGCAGCGCCACACCGTCTCGGCCAGCCCGGCGTCATCGATGTCGGACAGGGCGAGGTGCGCGCCCCGCCGTGCCAGCTCGTTGGCGAGGGCCCGGCCGATGCCCGAGCCAGCCCCGGTGATCGCCGCCACGCGGCCGCTGAAGTCCTTCACGTCGATGTTCCTTGTCGTCGGTGGCTCAGGAGGCCAAGGGGACGTCGGCCGCGGCGGGCACGTCGGGACCGGAGAACTCCATGACGGAGTCGTGGATGTCGCTCATCTTGAGGTCGCGGTAGTCACGCAGATAGCTCTGGTGGACCTTCCAGGGGTACACCGAGCCCTGCTTGGGGAGCAGGTGGGCGGATCGCTGGATGTACCCCGACGTGAGCCCGAGGATCGGGCCCGATCCGACGGACCCGTCGTGGTTGCGCGGCACGCACTGGGTCAGCCCGTGCTCGCGCATTTGGTTCAGCAGGCGGCACACGTAGTCGCACGTGAGGTCGCACTTGAGCGTCCACGATGCGTTGGTGTAGCCGATGGCGATGGCCATGTTCGGGACGCTCTCGAGCATCATCCCCTTGTAGGTGAGGCGGGTCGCCGGATCGACGGCCTCGCCGTCCACGCTCAACGCAATGCCGCCGAGGAACAGCAGTTGGAGGCCCGTGGCGGTCACGATGATGTCGGCCTCGAGCTCGACGCCCGAGGTGAGCAGCAGGCCCTTCGATGTGAAGCGCTCGATGTGGTCCGTCACGACTGACGACGTCCCGTCGCTGATCGACTTAAAGAGGTCGCCGTTCGTGACGGCGCAGAAGCGCTGGTCCCACGGGTTGTACTGGGGCGTGAAGTGGGTTGCGATGTCGTAGTCGGCGGGGAGCTGGCGCTCCAGGCCCTTGAGCAGCATGCGCCGGACCAGGTTCGGGTAGCGCCGGCTCATCACGTAGAAGGCGTGGGTGGTGAGGGCGTGGAACCACTTGGCGGCCGTACCGGCCGGCTTGGGCGGCAGGACCTTGCGCATCAGCGCGGCGACCGGGCTCTTCTCGGGCAGCGAGGCGACGTAGGTCGGCGAGCGCTGCAGCATCGTCACGTGCGCCGCCGAGCGGGCCAGCGCCGGGACGAGTGTGACGGCGGTCGCCCCGCTGCCGATGACCACGATCCGCTTCCCGGAGACGTCGAGGTCCTCGGGCCAGGCCTGCGGGTGCACGATGGTGCCCGCGAAGTCCGCCATGCCCTCGAAGTCGGGTAGGTAGCCGTGGTCGTAGCGGTAGTAGCCGCTGCAGGAGAAGAGGAACCCTGCCGTGAGGTGCACCGTCTCATCGGTGTCGGCCCGCTCCGCCGTGATGTGCCAGAGGGACTCGCGGCTCGACCAGTCGGCCGCGGTGATCCGGTGGTTGAGGCGTATGTGGGTGTCGACCCCGGACTCCACTGCGGTGTCCTTGATGTACTGGAGGATGGAGTCGCCGTCCGCAATGGACTTCTCGCCGTCCCAAGGCCGGAACGAGTAGCCCAGTGTGTGCATGTCCGAGTCGGAGCGGACACCGGGGTAGCGGAACAGGTCCCACGTACCGCCGATGGTGTCGCGGGATTCGTAAATGGCGTAACTGGCCCACGGGCACTCGGTCTGGAGGTAGTGGCCGGCGCCGATGCCCGACAGTCCGGCCCCCACGATAAGGACGTCGACATGTGTGGTGTGGGTTGCCGTGGATGGCGCCATCAGGCTGCAACTCCGATCAGCTCGTCGTTCAAGGTGCCGTTGTCTCCGAAGAGCCCGGTCCCCCAGGTTTCCACCAATCCGGTCCTGTCGCTGGCGTCGGGGTGGAAGTCGGGCCGGGGGATCGGCCACGACTGACGCGACGGACACCTCGCCCGCTCCCCGTCGCCCGAGGTCAGGGGCGGATTGGGCTCAGACCGATTCATAACTCTGACGTTAACGTTAAACTTCTCGGGCAATGAGCACCGCGACCTCGTCGAACGGGAACGGCCGGCCACCGGCCCGGGCCCTGCTCGCACCGGAGACGTCCAACTACCGGTGGATCGCGCTGGTGACCGTGACGCTGGGCACCCTCATGGTGTTCATCAACCAGTCGATCGTGCTCATCTCGCTGCCCGACATCTTCCGCGGCATCGATCTCAACCCGCTCACTCCCGGCAACACCGGCTACATGCTGTGGATGCTGATGGGCTTCATGGTGGTGCTGGCCGTGCTGGTCGTCAGTCTGGGCCGGGTGGGCGACATGTTCGGCCGGGTCAAGATCTTCAACCTCGGCTTCGCCGTCTTCACGCTTTTTTCCATCCTCCTCGCCGTCACCTGGCTCACCGGGACCGAGGGCGCGATCTGGCTCATCACGATGCGCGTGGGTCAGGGCGTGGGTGGCGCCATGCTCTTCGCCAACTCCTCGGCCATCATCACCGACGCCTTCCCGGCTCACCAGCGCGGACTGGGTCTGGGCATCAACAATGTCGCCGCCATCTCCGGCTCCTTCATCGGGCTCGTCCTCGGTGGGTTGCTGGCCCCGGTGCAGTGGCACCTCGTCTTCCTGATCTCGGTGCCCTTCGGCGTCCTCGGCACGGCGTTCGCGTACGTGAAGCTCGAGGACCGCGGCGTGCGGACGCCGGCCAAGATCGACTGGCTCGGCAACATCACGTTCGCGGTCGGCCTCATCCTGATCCTGGTGGGAATCACCTACGGCCTCCTGCCCTACGGCGGGCACACCATGGGGTGGACCAGCCCGGTCGTCATGGCCGAGATCTTCGGTGGCATCGCCATCCTCGTGATCTTCGGGATCATCGAGACGAAGGTCGCCCAGCCGATGTTCCACCTGTCCCTCTTCCGTATCCGCGCCTTCACCGCCGGCAACGTGGCCAGCTTCCTGGCCTCGCTCAGCCGGGGCGGGCTGATGTTCATGCTGATCATCTGGCTGCAGGGGATCTGGCTCCCGCTGCACGGCTACAGCTTCGCCCAGACGCCCCTGTGGGCCGGCATCTACATGATCCCGCTGACGGTCGGCTTCCTCGCTGCCGGCCCGGTCAGCGGCGTGCTGGCCGACCGTTACGGTGCCCGGCCCTTCGCCACGGGGGGACTGGTCCTGGTGGCGCTCACCTTCATCGCACTGGTCCAACTACCGGTCGACTTCTCCTACTGGGGGTTCGCCGCACTCATCTTCTTGAACTCCGTCGGGATGGGCATGTTCATCGCGCCCAACCAGACGGGCATCATGAACAGCCTCCCGGCCAACCAACGCGGTGCCGGCGCCGGCATGGCAGGCACATTCAACTCCTCGGCCCAGGTGCTCTCCATCGGCATCTTCTTCACCCTCATGATCCTCGGGCTGGCGTCGACGCTGCCGGTCTCGCTGTACCACGGCCTCACCGCCCAGGGCGTCAGCCCCGCGGTGGCCGCTCGGGTGTCCCATCTGCCGCCGGTCGGGAGCCTCTTCGCTGCCTTCCTGGGTTACAACCCGATGCAGATCCTCCTCGGCAGCACGGAGCTGTCCCACCTGCCGCACGCCACGGCGGCATACCTGACGAGCCGCCAGTTCTTCCCGCACCTCATCGCCCCGGCCTTCTCGGAGGGGCTCACCGAGGCTTTCTCCTTCGCCGCGGCCGTGTGCCTGCTCGGTGCGGTGGCCTCGCTGCTTCGCGGGGGCAAGTACCACTACCAGGAGGACACCACCGAGGTGGCCGCGGCGGAGCCCGTTGACTGGGTCTCGGCCCAGGAGGCGGTGGCCGAGACCGAGCCGCTGCTGGTGGACTGACATGGCCGTGACCGCCCCGCGCAAAGAGGCCGCTCACCCCGCCGGGGACGACGTCGCCGCGGCGGGCATCCGCATCAGCGACGCCGCGACCCGGGTCGGCGTGTCGGCCCGGACGCTGCGCTACTACGAGGAGCTCGGACTCCTGACGCCGTCGCTCTACACGGCGGGGGGCGAGCGCCGCTACACCCTCGACGACCTGGCCCACCTGCAGCGCATCCTGGAGCTGCGCGAAGTCCTCGGCATGAACCTCGACGAGATCCGTGAGTTCCTGTCGCTGGAGACGAGGCTGGACCAGCTGCGCGCGTCCTACCGTGCCTCGGAGGGCGCCACGAGCAAGAAGGCGCGGGCCGAGCAGAAGGCGACCCTCCAGGAGGCGATGGAGCTCAACGAGTCCCTGGCCCAGCAGATCAGCGCCAAGCTCGCCCGCATGGACGGGTTCCGGGCCAAGCTCCTCAGCGACGCCGAACGCTGCCGGGAGCTCCTCGGCGAGCTGGGGTGAAGGACCCTCCGACCCGGTTCCGATAGGTTCGCCCGCCGGTGGCTCCCGACGGCCGTGCCGACGCGAACGACGAGTTGGTGCGCGACATCATGGCGGCGTCGGAGCGCAGGGACACCGACTTCATCCTCGACTGCCTGACCGAAAACGCCGTCTACCACAGCGTGCCGCTGACCCCGATCGTCGGAAAGGCCGCCATCGCCGCGTGGGTGAGGGGGTTCGCCGACGTGCCACCGGGGCGATTGGAGGTCCGCCACCAGGTGGCGTCGGGCGACGTGGTGATCAACGAGCGGACCGACTTCATCGCGCTCAACGGAAGACCGGTGACGCTGCCGATCTGCGGCGTCTTCGAGATGCAGGAGGGACGGATCCGGGCCTGGCGGGAGCACTTCGACCTCACGCCGGCCAAGCCGCCTATGAGCAGACATAGCTCGAACCGCTCAGCACGCCACCAGGCAGCGTGACGTGGCGCTTGCGAGCCGATCGACCCTCCGAGAAGATGAGCGCAGGCCTATGACCCAAGCCGCCGCTCCGTCGGTACCCGCTCCGAGCAGGGCTCGGCCCGGCGTCCGCCAGTGGCTCAGGTCCAAGGACCCTGACCTTCTCGTGGTGAAGCGCTCGGTGAGGGCTGCCGTGGTGATGCCCGCTGCCTTCGCCATCGCCCACGAGGCCTCCTCGAACCCCCAAGTCAGCCTGTTCGCGGCCTTCGGTTCGTTCGCACTCCTTCTCCTGGTCGAGTTCACGGGGCGCCTCCGTACCCGTGTCGTCTCCTACGTGGGTCTCTACGTGGTCGGGAGCTGCTTCGTCGTGCTCGGCACGGTCGTCTCTGTGCACAAGGCGGTCGCGGTCGGAGCCATGGCGGTGGTCGGCTTCGCGGTGCTCTTCGCGGGCATCGCGGCACCGCAGGCGGCGACGGCGTCGACCGCGGCCCTGCTGATCTTCGTCCTCCCCGTCGCCGTGGCCCAGCCGGCCTCGGCGGTCGGCCCCCGCCTGGTCGGGTGGACGTTGGCGGCCGCGTGCAGCATCACCGCCTGCCTGGTGGTGTGGCCGGCTCCCTGGCACGACAACCTCCGCCGCCGACTGTCGGCCGCCATCTCGGCCGTCGCCCGGTTGGCCGACGCGCGCGCGCGGGGCGTCCTCGATCCCGGGGCGCAGGCCGACGTCACCTCGGGGCTGGCACTCTTGCGCCGGCAGTTCTCCGGGACGCCGTACCCGCCGACCGGGGCCGCGTCGGGGGCGGTCGCGCTCTCAAAGCTGGTGGGCCGGGTCGAGTGGGTCGCGGGCAACACGGCGATCGTCGGCGACGAGCACTGGTCGACCGAACGGATGTCCGCCCAGGCGATCACGGAGAAGGTGGCGGAGACCCTCCATCAGACCGCGTCCTTGATCTGTGACGGCAGCGCCCACCCGGTCGACGACCCGGTGCGGATCAAGGCGGTCCAGGACTCCACCCGCGCGCTCGACGAGCTGATCGACGCGGAGCTCCGGGCCGACGTGTCAGCGGTGAGCGAGGCCGCGTTGGAGCCCACGGAGGCGGGTGTCGCCGGGTCGACATCCGTCGAGGACGAGGGCATCGCTGCCGCGCTGGACCCCGGGTTCCACGCCCGGGCTCTCGGCATCGCCACGGAGATGGTGGCCGAGGCGGCGCTCGAAGCGGCGGGGTCGACGGTGGCCCTCGACCGGCGGTTGGGGGCGGCCGACTCGGCATCACACCTGTTCGCGCACCGGATCCTCTCCCATCTCTCGTTTCGCTCGGTATGGTTCCGCAACGCCGTGCGAGGGGCGGTGGGGCTGGCGCTTGCCGTGACAGTGGTGGAGGTCACGGACGTCTCGCACGGATTCTGGGTGGTCCTGGGCACCTTGTCGGTGTTGCGGTCCAACGCATTGGGCACCGGTGCGACGGCCCTGCGCGCCGTCGGCGGGACGGCGCTCGGCTTCGTGGTGGGCTCGCTGATCATGATCGGCGTCGCGGACCACACGGATCTGCTGTGGGCGCTCCTGCCGCTGGCGGTGTTCGTCTCGGGCGTGGCTCCCTCGATGATCTCCTTCGTCGCTGGCCAGGCTGCCTTCACTGTGACGGTGATCATCCTGTTCAACATCATCGAGCCCGTCGGGTGGAGGGTCGGTCTGACCAGGATCGAGGACGTCGCGATCGGGTGCGGCGTGAGCGTCGTCGTCGGGCTCCTGTTCTGGCCGCGCGGCGCCACGGCGGCGCTCGGACGAGCGCTGTCCGACGCGTTCGTTGCCAGCTCCGGTTACCTGGCGGACGCCGTGGACCGGCTGGCCACGACCTCACGGTTCGTGGACACCGAACCCGGCCAGCAGGCGTCCCACCGGGCCTATCTCCTGCTCGACGACGCCTTTCGCCAGTTCTTCGCCGAGCGCGGGGCGAAGGTGGTCTCCGTCGAGGCGATCTCCCGTCTCTTCACCGGCTCGAATCGTCTCCGGCTCGCGGCGTACACCCTGGCCACACTGCCTGTGCGACCACCCGATGCAGGTCTGTCGGAGGTCGAATCAGTCGGGGTGGCCGAGGCCGTCCTACGCGACTCGTACGCGTCCAGCCACCGCTGGTACCAGGAGTTCGCGGACATGCTGGCCGACCGGCGCACGTCCCTCGACCTGCCGCTCCCACACAGCGACGTCCTGCACCATGTCCTCCGGACGGCCTTCGAGGACGTCCGCTCCCAGCAGCGGGCCGACCGCGTGCAGACGACGTTGCAGATGCTGTGGGCGGACGAGCTCCTCGAGAACCAGAGCCAGATGCAGGCCGACCTCCTCGCCTCGGCGGATCTCTTCGTCAAGCGGAGGTACGGGGGGATGTGGATTTAGCTCCGCGCTCTCGCTCCGCGTCGACCCGACCGACGCCCTCCTGAACAGCGAAGTCGATGATGGCTACAGTGAGCCGACTCGGCGTGAGCGATCGCAGACATGAGAGGGGTGCGAGGCCGGTGCGGATCAGGCGGTCCTGCGGCGGCAGGCTCCCGACGGAGCCCGGGCGCAACGGCCCGCGCTCGCGTCGTGCGATCCGGCTCACCCGTCGCGTGGTCGTCGGCATGGCCACCGTCTGCAGCCTGACCCTTCCGACCCTCGACGCCTCGGGTGCGGCCGGACCGACCACCACGACGACCGTCCCTCCCACACCGTCGACCACGACGACCAGGCCCGCGACGACCACGTCGACGAGGACCTCTGCGTCCTCGACAACGTTGCCCGTGACGACCTCGACCACCGCGCCGTCGACCACGACGACGATCACGGGAGCCGTTCCGACGCCCCCGGGCTCACCGGTCACGACGACGACGGCGCCACAGCACGTGGTCAACCAGCCGAATCTGAACGCCCTGAGCCCCCACATCGACGCGCTGAGCGGGAGCGGCGTCCAGTACCAGTACAGCTCCGGGGCCTCGTCGCAGAAGTCGGCTCCCGGCGTACCGAGCTTCCTGACCTCACCCGGCGGTCCGTACCTGTACGACGCGGACAACCGCGTGGTGCTCCTGCACGGCACGAACGTCGTCTACAAGCATCCTCCGTACATCGCCTATCCCGACCCGGGGAAGCCGTGGGACTTCAGCTCGACCGACGCGGCCAGGATGCAGAGCCTCGGCTTCAACGTCGTCCGGCTCGGCATCGAATGGCAGGCCCTCGAGCCGGGCTCCGGTGGGCCTAACCAACCCAAGGTCTGCACACCGGGCTCACCGGGGAATCCCCACGAGTTCAACCTCGCGGCGGCTGACCGGTACCTCGCACACGTGGCCGCCACCGTGAAGATCCTCAGCCGCTACGGGATCTACACACTCCTCGACATGCACCAGGACGTCTACAACCAGAACTTCCGCGGCGAGGGAGCACCGGACTGGGCGGTGTGCACTGACGGCGTGCCCATCGTGGCGAGCGGCGGGCGGTGGTCGAGCAATTACTCGAACCCGCAGCTGGACACCGCGGTCCACCACTTCTGGACGAACGATGTCGTGGGCAACCTCCAGGGCCAGTACGACCTCGTGTGGGCCACCGTGGCGAACTACTTCAAGAAGGATCGGTGGGTCGTCGGCTACGACCCGTACAACGAGCCCTTCTCGACGGAGACACAGACTGCGGCCCAGTCCACGTTCACCGGCACTTGGAGTGCTTCTACACGGGCCGCCAGCACACCGGATTCCTGGCCAACGGGGCGACGCCCCTGGTGTGCCCCGCCGACGTGCCGGACGACGGCGTGATCCCGTCGATCCAGGCGGTGGACCACCACCACCTGATCTTCGTGGAGCCGGACATCTACTGGGTGACGGGCGGGAACATCCCGTCGCAGTTGGGGCCCATCCCGTTCTCTCGCCTGGTCTTCAATTTCCACGTCTATTGCGGCGACCGCAGCCCCGTCACCGGCAATCCCACCGATCTGCTGCAGTGCCTGCAGTCGGAGGAGACCGCGGCGTCGGAGCAGGACATCACCCGCCTGTCCATGAGCTCGCAGTACCAGTCCAGCGGTCCAGCCATCTTCATGAGCGAATTCGGCGCCACGACGAGCACGGCCCTGGCCGGGTTCGACACGGAGTGGGCCGGGCTGAACCAGGTCGGCTGGGCGTACTGGGCCTGGAAGTACTACGACGACCCCACCGGGTCGTCGGCCGAGGGACTGGTCCTCCCCGACGGGAACTACTCGGCGATCGTGACCGTCCTGTCGCGGACATACCCCCAGGAGGTGGCGGGCATCGCCAGCTCTGTCATCTTCAATCCCTTCACCGGGTCGTTCAACATGACCTATTCGCCCAGCCTCTCGGCACAGGGGCCGACGGTCGTCGACATCGCGGCATCACAGCACTATCCGACGGGGTGGTGCGCGGCAGTCAAGGGCGGGAGGATCACCTCGAGCCCCGGATCGACGCACCTGACCATCAAGACTGCCGGGCACCCACTGCAGGTCTACGTCTCGGTGACAGCGGGGGCGTGCCCCTCGTCCTGAGCCGGAATGCCGGGGGATCGAACCCGCGGGAGGTGTCGTGAGCCGGTGATCACGTTGTGCACGTGGTTTGTTACGGGCGCTCCATGCACTGCACGTCGAAGTAGATCGGCAGCAGGTACTTCACATAGAAGGCGTGCACCGTCAGACCCGGATAGACGAGGTCCTCATACCTCTTGATCGTGACCCGATTGTCCTTTTCGGCGTAGCACTCGCAGGCGGTCAGCAGGTCGTCGACTTCCTGGCGCGAGTCCTGCAGCAGCCCCAGGTGGTCGTAACCCGGCGAGCTCATGGGCTTGTCGCTCTCCGCCAGAAGGATGAACTGGTCCGGATCGGGCATCAGCAGATGACACGATTGGCCGACCACCTCGGTGTCGAGCGCAGTCCATCCGAAAATCGAACCGTAGAAGGCGTCGATCTCCTCGCGCACCGTCTTGGTGAGGCCGCCGATCGGGAACGTCATCTCCATGTGGTTGAACCGCATCGCCACGTGCCTCCCCGTTCTGTCCTGAACCGCACATACTGGCCGAAAAGGAGCCCTTGCTCTACTGCTGAGCCCTGATCTCCCTCTCGATCCGCGTGTGCTGGGCGGCGATCAGCGCCTTGGCGTGCGGCGGGATCGCGGCGAGCCTGGCATCGGCGGGGGGAAGCGACCCGGCGGGCAGGTCCGTGCACGTGGTGTGGAACATGGCCTGATCCGCCGTAGTGATCGAGCTCGCCGGGAGTGCCGCCGCGCTGGAAAACGGGTTCTTGGGCGCTTTCATGTCGGGAGGCTCGGCGAACGGCGGTTTCTTCACCGTGAGATCCAAGAAGTCCAACATGTTGTTGGCGTTCGCGTCCCGGTAGGTCAGGGCGGGAAGATTCCACTTGGTCTCGATGAATTTCAGGATCGACGTGTGGTCGAAGGTGCGATGTGACACGTAGTCCTTCTTCGACCAGGCCGAGACGACGCAACAGGGCACTCGAAACCCCGTGTAGTCGTACGAGCCGGGGATGTCGTCGGATGTCAGCACGGGGGGCACGTCGTCGGGCTTCACCGCCGGCTGTGGGGGAACATGGTCGTACCAGCCGCCGTGCTCGTCGTAGATCCAGATCAGCGCCGTCTTGTCCCAGGCCGGTCCGCTTATCACCGCGTTGATGAACAGGGCGGCGTAGCCCTCGCCCACCGTGATGTCGCCGTCCTCCTCCGAGAAGTTGGCATACGGATCCACCAGGCTGAACGCCGGAAGGCTCCCTGACGCGGCATCGGCGAAGAACTCGGTCATGTGGACGGCCTTGGTGCGGTTGTTCAGGTAGACGGGCTCGAAGAGTGCGCATGTCGGGAGGTCCGCGTAGTAGTCCTTCCACGAGATGCCGTGCTCGTTGAGGCGGTCGAAGATGGTGCCGTTGGGGGCATCGACCTTGGAGATGCCTGTTGCGTCGGTGCTGATGTTCCCGAGTGCGGTACCGGCGATGAGAAAGCGGCGATTCGGATATGTCTGGGCCATGACGGACGAGAAGTACCGGTCGCCGATGGGGAACACACGGGCCATCGAATGGTAGAAGGGAAGGTCGTCGCTTTCCCAGTAGCCCATGGCCGCTCCGCTGCACCCCTTGACGAAGCCCATGTTGGTGCCGTTGTCCCAGCAAATGTGGGAGGCGTTCCACGACTGGGTGATGCCCGAGTCCTCCTCACCGCAGGTGTTCGGGTTGTGGAACGAGCGAACGTATCCACCGGAGGGATCAGGGTTGTAGTTGACCGGTTTGCCGTCCGGACCGAGCGTCAATCCGTCGCCGCGGCCCAACGTGCCCAGGTGATCGTCGAACGAGTGGTTCTCCATCATGATGACGACGATGTGCTCGATCTGCGGCAGGGTGTCGGTGCCCGCCGGAAGGTGGGGATAGGGGAGCGATCCCGGTTGGAGGAGCGAGCCGTGGGTGCCGAGCCCTCTGGCCGTTGCCGCTGCTGCGTAGGCGCCGCTGCCGACGGCCGCGCCCAGCCCCGTCGCCGCAATTCCGGAGGCGACCGTGCCGGCCAGGAGCGACCGGCGGGAGAGTCGCTGGCCCCAGGGCGATCTCGGGTGCCGGCGTCGTTCCTCAGCCACCGTCGGAACGCTAACAGTGACGATTTGCGCGAGGGAGCGCCGATGACGCGGGAGAGCCCACCTGCGAGAGAGCACTCCCAGGTCGACCGTGTACTAACCGTGACATCATTGTCGATGGACCCCGGATTCAGCTCCCACGTCGCGGCAGCGCGTAGACCGAGCTGCTAGGGGGTTCTTGGGGACAGGATGCGCCATCAACGTTCTCCCCTCCGGAGGAGTCCACTCAGCTGGACTCGCTCCGTCGACCTGCCGTACGTCCCGGGGTCTTTCGGGATCGTATGGCCACTCCTGCGGCCGGACCGCGGCCACAACCATCCTGGTGCTCTCGCCGGCCGCCCATCCGTGCATGCTGTCATCTCGAGACCCCTAGCCCGTACGAAGCAGGCACTTTCGGGCTTCGTCGCCTGGCCGGAGGATTCTGAACTGGCCGCCTGACTTCTTGCGGCCGTGGGATGTCTAGCTGATGGCCATGCCGACCACGGGCTGGTTCAGAGGGGTCCCCCCCGTGGAGCCCAGGAACGGGGCCCCGAAGGAGAACAGACCACCGTCGGATGCCACCTCCCAGTACCCGGAGCCGTCCGGTTGGCTGGCCATGCCCACCACGGGCTTGTTCAGCAGCTTGCCACCCATGGAGCCCAGGAACGGGGCACCGAAGGAGAACAGCCCACCGTCGGATGCCACCTCCCAGTAGCCGCCCGTCGCCGGGTCGACCGCCATCCCCACGATTGGTTTGTTGAGTGGCTTCCCACCCATGGAGCCGAGGAACGGCGCGTTGAACGCGAAGAGTCCGCCATCCGCCGCAATCTCGTAGTACCCGCTGCCGTCAGGGAGCGCCGCGATGCCGACGATCGGTGCGTTGAGCGTCTTGCCTCCCGTCGACCCGAAGAACGGCGCGTTGAAGGAGAAGATGCCCCCGTCGGATGCCACCTCCCAGTACCCGCCCGTGGCGGGGTCGTACGCCATCCCCACGATTGGTTTGTTGAGCGACTTGCCTCCCATTGATCCGTAGAACGGGGCATTGAAAGAGAACATCCCGCCGTCGGACGCGACTTCCCAGTAGCCGCCCGTCGCCGCATCGGCGGCCATGCCGACGATCGGCTTGTTGAGCGGCTTGCCGCCCATGGAGCCGTAGAAGGGAGCGTGGAAGGAGAACATACCCCCGTCCGAGGCCACCTCCCAGTAGCCCGACGCCACGATCGGCGCGCTCAGAATGAGGTTCTCGAACGGCCCGGCGGTGTCCTGACCCCCGACGGCGATGCAGTGCGAGACGGCGGTGCACGTCACCCCGCTCAGGTCGTTCCCCAGGCTCGGCGACGAGTTGGGGCTCGACACCAGCGACCACGCCGTCCCGTTCCAGTTCAGGATCTGCGTCTGGTCCGTCGTGTCGTTAGGGTCGGACCAGTGCCCGGCTGCGACGCAGTTGGCGGGACCGGTACAGGACACGCCGTAGAGATCGTTCTCGTCGCTCGGGACGACGCTCGGGCTGGGAGAGATGGCCCACGAGGTGCCGTTCCACATCTCAATCAGGTTCGGGTTGTCCTTCACGCCGCGCTGGTAGTCCCCGACGGCCATGCAGAACGACGGGTTGGTGCACGACACGTTGTTCAACGTGTTGTTCTGGGTCGACGCCGAATTGGGGCTCGTGACGATCGTCCACGTGCTGCCGTCCCACTGTTCGGCCAGCGTCTGCGTGTTCGTTGCCCCCTGGAACTGGCCGACTGCGAAGCAGCTGGCCGGCATGGAGCAGGAGACGGCTTGGAGGTAATTGTCGGCGGTGGTTGACGTGTTGGGACTGGGGACCACCGTCCACGCGCTCCCGTTCCACTGCTCCACCAGGGTCTGCGCGGTCGACCCGGCGCGGTAGTCCCCGACGGCTACGCAGTTGGTCGTCGACGTGCAGCTCACATGGCCGAGCGAATTGTCCGTCGCCGAGGGGCTCGGGCTCGGCGTGACCGTCCACGTGCTTCCGTTCCACACTTCGGCGAGCGTGAACTGGTTGGTGCCGTCGGAGTAGACGCCGACCGCCACGCACGTCGTCGCACTAGCGCAGGCAACCCCGTTGAGCTGGTTGTACGAGGTCGCCGACCCGTTCGGGCTGGGGACGATGGTCCACGCACTGCCGTTCCAGTGTTCGGTCAGGGTGGCCTGGTTGGCCGCGGTGAAGCTCCCGACCGCCATGCAGTTCATCGGGCCGCTGCAGGCCACATCCGCCAGGCTGTTGCTCTGCGTGGGAGACGTGTTCGGGCTGGGCACGATCGTCCACGTGGAGACCGATGCCGCGGGCGATGACGCCGAGAGCGTCAGGATGCCCGCTGCCGCCAGGACCATGCCGACCCCGAGGCGCGTGATCCCGCCCGGGTGCGGCAACCTCGGCAGATGGCGAGTGCGACGTGACACGTGTACCCCTTTGGTCCCCGATGAGCCGTGCGCTCATCGATTCCCCCCGGGGAGTGCCTAGTTCAGCGGATACGCGGGGTCAAGCATCGACGTGCACTCGGACCGCGGTCTTTGCCCGCGTCCGGTGTCACGCCGTCGGGTTGGGCGTGGGGAGCGCTGGCATCTTTAACGCCGCATCCAACTCCGAGAGACCCGACGGATCGGGCGTCAGCGGACCGCCCGGGACCGGTGTCATCCAGACGTGCATCATCGGTTGGGTCACCTGGTTGACGCTGCCGGCTGGGCACGCCGCGGTCGCGTCGTTCCCGACGACTTGGCCCGCGCTCAGGCTCACCAGGGGAACCGAGTAGCCCGTGGCGGGGCTTCCTTCGAGGTCCGAGGGCTCCAGCTCCTCGAGCTGTCCCCCGAGAGCGAGGGCCGGGTGGTCGCTCTCTTGGCCGACCTCTTTGAGGCCGCCCTGCGGAGCCGCTCCGGCGGCTTGACTGGGCCGCCCTCGTCGAGGTCACCTCTGTCCACGACCGAGAAGGATCCATGAGAATCGCCACCTACACCCGGATATATCGACTGACGAAGAGCACCAGCCCTTCTCGCTCGGGGCCCAGGCCGATCGGCTCAAGAAGTACGTCGATTCCCAGGACGGTTGGGAACTGGTCCGAGAGTTCACCGACCAGATGAGTGGGGCCAAGCTTGAGCGCCCGAGCCTCCAGCGAGCACTGCTTGAGGCCAAGGCCAAGCGTTTCGATCTGCTCTTGGTCTACCGGGTCGACCGCCTGGCCCGCTCTGCGCGAGGTCTGGCCCAGATCCTCGAGGAGCTCGATGCGGCGGGCGTGGCCTTTCGCTCGGCCACCGAGCCCTTCGACACCTCGTCGCCGGCGGGGCGAATGAATGTCCAGATGCTCGGAGTCTTCGCCGAGTTCGAGCGGGCCACCATCATCGACCGCGTCATCGCCGGCATGGAGCGCAAGGCGGCCCGAGGTGAGTGGTGCGGCGGCCAACGGCCCTTCGGCTACCTGATCGACTCATCGACGAGCACCTTGGCCGCCAAAGACGACGAGGCCCCACTCGTGCCCTACATCTTCACCTTGTACGTGAAGAAGCGCCTGGGGGCCAACGCCATCGCCCGGCGCCTCAACGAGGAGGGCTATCGGACCCGCAACAGTCGGCCCTAGAGCCACATGTCGGACCTCACTGTGCTGCGCAATAGGGCCTATCTGGGCGAGGTCTATTTCCGAGGCTCCTACCATGCCGCCTCCCACACCCCTCTCATCGACCTCGAGACCTTCGAGATGGCCCACGAGCTCTTGGCCGAACGCGGCAGTGACCAAGGGGCTTGTCGGTCCAACAGTTACGACTACCTCTTGAGTCGCCTGCACTTTTTGCCACCAGTGTGGCAAGCGCTACGTCGGGGCCTCGGCGCGGGGCCGGGGCAAGACCAAGTACGAGTACTACGTCTGCTTCTCGCGCCAGCGCTACGGAAGCGCCGGGTGCTCGGCCGAGCGCCTCCCGGCCCGAGAACTCGAAGACGCGGTCATCGCCGCTATCGGTGACGTCTACAGCGACGCCGCCTTCATCGAGCGTGCCTTCTCCGAGGCTTTGGACCGCCTCAGCTCCACCAGTAGTGAGTTCGAAGACGAGCTGGACCGGATCGAGACCGAGATCAAGAAGACCGAGTGGGCCATCGACCGCTACCTGGCCGCCTTCGAGGACGGGTCGATGGCGCCCAGCCAGTGTGGGCCTCGGCTCGAGCAGCTCTCGGGACGGCTTCGCCAGCTCAAGACCCGCCGAGTGGAGATCAACGATCTCGAAGCTGAACAACCCGAGGTTCCAGACAAAGAGAGATCCACCATGCTGCACGGCCAGCTCGCCGCGGCACTGCGAGACGGCGAGACCGCCACGGTCAAGGCGCTCCTCAAGGAGCTGATCGCTTCGATCGACGTGTACGAAGGGCTCGTCCAGCCCAGCTTCCGCCTACCCGGAGCGGTTCGCACACGATCGCGATCAGCACCCCCAACGGGATTCGAACCCGTGCTGCCGCCGTGAAAGGGCGGTGTCCTAGGCCGCTAGACGATGGGGGCGGGCCCGTGCCGGAGCACGGGAATCGTCAGCCTAATGGGCGCCGATGGGCACGCCCTGCGCCGACGCGTCGCGGACGAGCGGGGCGGGCAGCGCCTCGGGCGCGTGGTACGTGCAGGCGAGAAAGGTCTGGACCGCGCCGATCACCAGCACAGTCGCGCCGAGCAGATGGACCTCGACGAGCAGCGCCGGCAGGTGGGTGAAGTACTGGGTGTACCCGACCGCCGCCTGGGCCACCATCACCGCCATCAGGATGCGGGCCGAGCGCCGCACCCGCTCGGGCACGTCGCCCATGTGCAGGCCGACGACGAGGCCGATGGTGACGCCGATCAGGAGCAGGGCGAGGCTCGAGTGGAGCTCGGCCATGTCGCGCAACGCGATCGGGATCCGCTTGGCGATCTGCTGCCCCGAGGCGTCACCGGCGTGGGGTCCGGCGCCGGTGACGGCGGTGCCGGCGGCGATCACGAGGGCCAGCAGTGAGAGGAGCCCGTAGTAGAGCCGGATGAGGGGCCGGGGCACCAGGAGGCGGGCCGATCCCGGCGTGTAGTCGCGAGTGGAGCGGTGGACCAGCACCACGGCATCGACCAGCAGGAGCATGGTGGCGAAGAAGTGCACCATGACGACGTAGGGGTTGAGCTTGGTGTAGACGACGATCCCCCCGAGGACGGCCTGGGCCAGCACGCCGGCCACGAGCCCGCCGCTCAGCCACATGAGGTCGCGCCGGCGGGGGGAGCGGAACACCGATCCGAGGAAGGCGGTCGCGACCGCAATGACTAGGACGACCGTGACCAGGCGATTGCCGAACTCCACCAGCCCGTGGAATTGCAACGCCGGCGTCAGGTGCCCGACGGAGCACTCGGGCCAGTCGCTGCAGCCCAGGCCCGACCCGGTCAGGCGCACCGCCCCGCCGGTGACGACGATGAGGGCGGTCAGGACCAGGGCGATGACGTTCAGCCGGTGGCTCAGCGAGGGCGAGACGGTGGGGGTTCGGCGTCGCGACACTTCGGGTCAGCGTACCGGGGCCTGCCTACTGGTCCCGGGCGAGCCCCCGTCCTAGGCTGGGCCCACATGTCCATTGAGGCGCCCGCCATCCCAGGCCGGCGAGCGGGGTGGTCGTGGCAGAAGGTCGGGGCGTATGTCGCCCTGACCAAGCCGCGGATCATCGAGCTCCTGCTGGTCACGACGCTCCCCACCATGGTGGTGGCGCAGCGCGGCGTGCCGCCCGTCTGGCTGATGGTGGCCACCCTGGCGGGCGGTGCATTGGCGGCCGGTGGGGCGAACGCCATCAACATGGTGGTCGACCGCGACATCGACCGCCTGATGAAGCGGACCAAGAACCGCCCGCTGGTGACGGGCGCCATGACACCCACCGCGGCGCTGGTCTTCGCACTCTCCCTCGAGGTCGCTGCCTTCGTGGAACTGTGGCTCGCGGTCAACCTCCTCTCGGCGGTCCTGGCGATCTCGGCCACCCTCTTCTACGTCTTCGTGTACACGCTGTGGCTCAAGCGCCGCTCCACGCAGAACATCGTGATCGGGGGCGCCGCCGGCGCCGTGCC
>Ga0116215_1000910_pt1 | contig 20935 bp, 21 predicted proteins | sample Sb_taG_7_FD_89698 | JGI IMG/M metagenome (GOLD analysis project Ga0116215, IMG submission 89698) | Peat soil microbial communities from Weissenstadt, Germany - Sb_50d_2_FS metaG | ecosystem: Environmental > Terrestrial > Soil > Wetlands > Peat | place: Germany: Weissenstadt | collected 2010-09-21
GGAGCTGTCTCGCTGGAAGGAGCCGATCGAACGCTCCGCGCGGGCGACGCGCGTGGTGCGGATCGCACTCGTTGGCAAGTACGTGCGGCTCGAGGACGCCTACCTGTCGGTCTCCGAAGCGCTGCGTCACGCCGCCTCGCTGCAGGACGCGAAGGTGCAGATCGAGTGGATCGACTCCGAGAGCCTCGAGGGCGTGAGCGAGCACGAGGCGACGCAGCGTCTGCGCCATGTCGACGGAGTGCTGATTCCCGGCGGCTTCGGCGGGCGGGGGATCGAGGGCAAGATTGCCGCCGCGCGGATCGCGCGCGAGCAGCAGATCCCGTATCTGGGCATCTGCCTGGGCATGCAGGTCGCTGTGGCGGAGTTCGCCAGGAACGTAGCCGGCATGGACGGAGCCAACTCGACCGAGTTCGACATCGAGACGCCCTACCCGGTGATCGACCTGCTGCCCGAGCAGAAGGAGGTCGCCAACCTCGGCGGCACGATGCGCCTGGGCGCCGACCCGATCAAGCTCCACGGCGACAGCCGCGCGCTGTCCATGTACGGCGAGGCCGTCATCTACGAGCGCCACCGCCACCGCTACGAGGTCAACAACCTGCTGCGCAAGCGCTTGCAGAGCGCCGGCCTGCACGTGTCGGGAACCTCGCCGGACGAGCGCCTGGTGGAGGTGATCGAGCTCGACGAGCACCCGTTCTTCGTGGCATCGCAGTTTCATCCCGAGTTCAAGTCCCGGCCCGAGCGCCCGGCGCCGCTGTTCCGCGGCTTCATCGCCGCCGCGCTGCAGCGCTCGCTCGCACCCGAGGCGCACGGCGTGAGCCTGCCGTGACGGTTGCCACGCGCGCCGCGCGCGTGGGGGAGCTCCCCCTCCCCCCTACGGGGACGATGCGGGGACGAAGCGAGCACGGCTACCTGCACGGCACGTTCGCCGAGCTGTGCCGCATCGAGAGCCCCTCGGGCCACGAGCGCCGCTGCGCCGAGCGCGTGATCGCTGAGCTGCGCGCGCTGGAGGTGAAGGTGCACGAGGACGACGCCGGCGCGAGCGCGGGCTCGGAATGCGGCAACCTGCTGGCGTTCATTCCCGCCAGCGCACCCGCGTCGCCGGCGCGGCGCTCGGTACTGCTGTGCGCGCACCTCGACACCGTCCCGTTGCAGGCGAGCGTCCAGCCGCAGCTGCGCGACGGCGTTTGGGAGAACGCCAACGAGGGCATTCTCGGCGCTGACAACAAGGCGGCGATCGCCGTCATGCTCGCGCTCGCGCGCCACATCCGCCAGGCGGGCGCACCGGTCGACGTGGAGCTGCTGTTCACCGTCTGTGAGGAGACCGCGCTGGCGGGCGCACGCGCGTTCGACGCCTCGCGTCTGCGCAGCGACTTCGGCTTCGTGTTCGACCACGCCACGCCGATCGGGGAGGTGGTGGTGGGCTCGCCAACGCATTTCCGCCTGCAGGTGGCGTTTCGCGGCGCCGCGGCGCACGCGGGCATCCGCCCGCAGGAGGGCCGCAGCGCGATCCTCGCGGCCGCCCGCGCGGTCACCTCGATGCGCCTGGGTCGCCTCGATGACCAGAGCACCGTCAACGTCGGCACGATCTCGGGCGGCACCGCGATGAACGTCGTCCCGGAACACTGCTCGCTGCTGCTGGAGGCGCGCGCGCTCCCCGTCCCGGGACGAAGCGGTGAGGAGCGCGCGGAGGAGCTGGTCGCGGAGATCGTCGACCGCGTGCACGAGGCGGCGAACCTCCCGGACTGCGACTGCGACGTGGACATGAGCGTGGAGCGAACGTTCACCGGCTACAGCCTCGCGGCGAGCAGCCCCGCGGTGCGCGTTGCCGAGGCGGCGCTGCGCGCGTGTGGGCACGAGCCCGCGCGGATCTCAAGCGGCGGCGCCTCGGATGCCAACGCGCTGATCGCCCAGGGATTCCAGACCGTCAACATGGCCAACGGCACCGAGCGCAACCACGAGCCCGGCGAGCGCGTGAGCGCGCTCGCGCTCGAGCAGATGCTGGACGTAGCGTTGACACTGCTGGACGAGGCGGCGGACCTGCCGTCAGGCGCGGCACTGTAGCTTGCAGCGCCGATGCTGAAGCTCCGCGCCGCCACTGTGGTCGAGATCCTGCGCGTTGACGGCGCCGGCGCGCTTGCGGACCGCGCCGGCGAGGCGGGCGCGGGGGCCGGCGCCGCTGCAGCGGCTGAGCAGCGACTGGTGGTCGAGCTGACCAGCGGCGAGCGCGCCGGCGAGCGGCGCCCGGCGATCGCAGATGTCGGCCTGGTCGGCCGCGCGGATGTCGGCGATGAGGTGATCGTGAACGTGCAGGCGCTCGACCTCGGTCTGAGCTCCGGCGGCTTTGACGTCGTGCACGTGAACCTCACGCGCGGCCTGGAGTGGGATGGAGCGCGCGCGGGGAACGCGATGAAGCTCAACTACACGAGTCTGCAGCACGCGGTCGCTCCCGTCGAGGGAGCGCTGCTGGAGCTGCCGGTGGAGCGCCCGGTGGCGGTGCTCGCTCTGCACGGGCAGCTCGCCGGCCTCGCGTGGTCCTTCGCGCAGAGCGCGCCGGATGGCAAGCTCGGCTACGTGCAGACCGAGGGCGGCGCGCTGGCGGGCGGGCACTCGCGCACCGTGCGCGTGCTGCGCGAACGGGGGCTGCTGGCGGGCCACCTGACCGCGGGGGCGGCGTTCGGCGGCGAGGGCGAGGCGATCACGACCGCGGGCGCGCTGCACCACGGCCTGCGCAATCTCGGCTGGGACGCGGCGGTGTGCGGTCCTGGCCCGGGGATCGTCGGCTCCCCGTCCCGGGACGATGCCCGCTCCACGCTCGGGCACGGCGGCATGGTCGCGCTTGACTCGGCGCACGTCGCGCTCGCGCTCGGCTGCCCCACGCTGCTGGTCGCGCGGCTGTCCTCCGGCGGCCGGCGCACCCGCCACCAGGGCATCTCCCATCACACGCTCACCGTGCTCGACCTGCTGCTCGAGCCGGTGACGGTGGCGCTGCCCGCCGGCATGCGCTCTCCGGTCGGTGCGGACCTGCGCGCGGGACTCGGCGCCGTGTTTGGCGGGGCGATGCCAGGCCGCCCGGCGCTCGCGCTGGACGTGGAGCGCCCCGTGCGCATCACCCGTCACGACTGGCGGCGCGCGAGCATCGACCTGCCCGCGTACGCCGCCAGCGGCCTGGCCGACGAGGCTGAGGGCCGCCGGCTGACCGAGGATCCGCTTTTCTTCAGCGCGGCGCTCGCCGGCGGCAGCGCGCTCGCCGAGCTGACCGAGCAGGAGCGTCCGCGCCGTCAGCGAACGTCAAAGAATGACATCAGCGCAGATCGCCTCGCCGGCAGCGATCGAGTCGCTGATCTATGACTTTCTCGCCTACCTCGAGCTCGAGCGGGGACTCTCGCGCAACACACTCGAGGCCTACCGCTCGGATCTGCTGCAGTTCGGCGAGTTCCTCGATCGCCACCAGCTGCCCGCCACGCAGGTCACCCACGGCGAGCTCGCCGCGTTCCTGTCGGAGCTGACGGCCGGCAGCGAGCAGCGCCCACCGGTCGCGCCAAGCACGCTCGCCCGCAAGCTCGCCTGCCTGCGCTCCTTCTACCGGCACCTGCGCCGCGAGGGGACGATCGAGCACGACCCGATGGCCGACCTGCGCGGCCCGCGCAAGCCCCGCCGCCTGCCGCAGGTGCTCACGCGCGAGCAGGTAGCGCGGCTGCTCGCGGCGCCCACGGGCGCGCAGCAGCTCGCGCTGCGCGACCGCGCGCTGCTCGAGCTGATGTACGCGTGCGGGCTGCGCGCCTCCGAGGCGATCGGGCTGGAGCTCGCCGACGTGGACCTCGAGGAGGCGCTGCTACGCGCCCGCGGCAAGGGCTCCAAGGAGCGGATCGTGCCGGTCGGGCGCCAGGCCGTGGCCGCCGTGTACGCGTACCTGCGCGCCGGGCGTCCCGCTCTGATCGCCGCCCAGCAGCCCGGCGCGACCAGCGCGCAGCTGCGGCTCGCGCAGCAGCGGCTATTCCTGAACAGCCGCGGCCGCGGGCTCACGCGCCAGGGCCTGTACAAGATCATCCAGGGTCACGCCCGCCGCGTGGGCCTGGCTGAGCTGATGAGCCCGCACACCCTGCGCCACAGTTTCGCGACCCATCTGCTCGCGGGGGGGTGCGATCTGCGCTCGCTGCAGGAGATGCTCGGCCACGCCGATTTGGCGACCACGCAGGTGTACACGCACCTGTCCGCCGAGCGACTCAAGGACGCGTATTTCAGCGCGCACCCGCGGGCGTCGATCAGCGCGCCGCCCGCGGCCCGCGCGCCAGTGGGAGCGCCGACCCACCCGGGTGCGCACCCGCTGGCGTCGATCACGCGCTAGACATCAGGCGATGAACGAGATCGATGTCGCGCACGCCCGGCGGGCGTTCGTGCTGGTGATGGACGCGTGCGGCGTGGGGGCGCTGCCGGATGCGGCGAGCTATGGCGATCAGGGGACCAACACGCTCGCCCATGTGGCAGAGGCGGTGGGCGGTCTGGAGCTGCCGGCGCTGCAGGCGCTGGGTCTCGGCTCGATCCTCGCGCTGCAGGGGGTGCCGGCGAGCGCCGACCCGGCGATCCACGGCCGCCTGCACGCGCTGGGAGCGGGCAAGGACTCGATCAGCGGCCACTGGGAGCTGATGGGCGTGGTGCTCGAGCACCCGCTGCCGACCTACCCGGCTGGCTTTCCCGCGCAGGTCGTTTCAATGCTCGTCGACGCGACCGGCCACCAGATGATCTGCAACCGGCCAGACAACGGCCTCGCGGCGATCGAGGAGTTCGGCGCCGAGCATCTGCGCACGGGCGCATTGATCCTGTACACATCGCAGGACTCGGTGCTGCAGCTGGCCGCGCACGTGGAGCGGGTGCCGGCCGCCGAGCTGTACCGCGCGTGCGTGGCCGCGCGCGCGGCGATGAGCGGCGAGCACGCCGTCGGGCGGGTGATCGCACGCCCGTTCACCGGGCCGGCGGGGGCGTTCGTGCGCACGGAGGGCCGGCGCGACTTCGCGCTGGCGCCGCCCACGCGCAGCTATCTGCAGGAGCTGCAGGACGCTGGCGTGCGGGTGCACGGCGTGGGCAAGATCGGCGATCTGTTCGCGGGGGTCGGCATCGACACCTGCCACGAGGGCGCCACCAACGCGCGGGCGCTCCAGGCCGTCGAGGAGCTGCTGGGCGCTCCCCCGCGTGGGCGCTCGCTGGTGTTCGCGAACCTGATCGAGACCGACCAGGTGTACGGCCATCGCAAGGACGCGAGCGGCTTCGCGAATGCCCTGCGCGAGATCGATACGCGCGTGGGCGCGATGCTCGAGCGCCTGCGCGCGGGCGACCTGCTGATCGTGACCGCCGACCACGGCGTCGACCTGACGCACCCAGGGACCGACCACACGCGCGAGTACGCGCCGCTGCTGGCGGTCAGCGGAAGGATGCTCGCCCGCGGCCGCGCCCGCGGTGGCGCTCGCGGCGGTGGCGGAGGCGGTAGAAGCACAGACGGCATGGGCGGCATGGGCGGCGCCCGTCACGACGGCCCGCTGGCGGACGTGGGCGCGAGCGTGCTGGCGTGGCTGGCCGGTCGCGAGGCGCCGGACCTCCCGGGTGAGGCGTTCGTAAGCCCGTAGAGCGCCCGTGGCACCAGTCTCGTTGCGTCGACTGTATTACCAAAGCTATACAGTCGCTGCAAGGGAACACTATGACTGCGGAGACCTCGAGGTGACCGTATGCTGGGCGGCGATGCCGGAGCTGCCGGAGGTGGAGACGATCAGGCGTCAGCTGGCGCCGCTGGTGGAGGGTCGCAGGCTGACGCGGGTGGAGATCCTCGACTGGCGCTGGTCGCGGCCGCTCGCGCCGGCGGAGCTCGAGGCGGCGCTGACGGGCAGGCGCGTGGAGCGCCTGGGCAGGCGCGGCAAGTACCTGGTGTGGAGCCTCGAGGGCGACGTGCACCTGGCCCAGCACTTGCGCATGACCGGCTCGGTGCTGGCGGACCCGGACCCCGCGTCGTCCCGGCATCGTCCCCGCAGGGGGGAGGGGGAGCCGGCGCACACGCGCGTGCGCATGCGGCTTGGCCGGGTTGGACGCTCCCCCTCCGGGGACGCATCGTCATCGCAGATGGATGCGGGTCGCGGCGTGCGCCTGGTGATCACGGACCCGCGCCGCTTCGGCACGGGCGAGCTGCTGCTGGGCGCGGACGCGCTGGAGGAGTTCTTCGCGGCGCGCGTGGGCGTGGAGCCGTTCGACGAGCGCTTCACGGCTGAGTACCTGCGCGCCCTGGCGCGTGGTCGCAGGGCGCCGATCAAGGCGTTCCTGCTCGACCAGCGCAGGGTGGCGGGGGTGGGCAACATCTACGCCGACGAGGCGCTGTTTCGCGCGGGGATCCATCCGCGCCGGGCGGCGGGCGGCCTGTCAAGAGAGCAGTACGAGCGTCTGCGCGAGGCCGTGATCGAGGTGCTGAGCGCTGGCATCGACGCGCGCGGCGCGAGCATCGATGACTTTCGCCACGTGGATGGGGTGCGCGGCTCCTTCCAGGACCGATTCCTGGTGCACCTGCGCGAGGGCGAGTCGTGCGGCGTGTGCGCAACGACGATCGTGAAGATGGTGGTGGCTGGGCGCGGTACGTATGTGTGCGAGACCTGTCAGCGCCGGCCGCGCGCCGGAACGCCCGGGCGGCGGGCGACAGGCGCTGGCGCGTGAGGCGGGCGAGCGGCGCTCAGGCAGCCGACTGATCGTCGGTCAGGAGCTCGTCCAGGCGGCCGTCTTTGGCGGCGGCCTGGATCTCGTTGAAGCCGCCGAGCAGCTGGCCGTCGACGATCACCTGGGGGAAGGTCATCATGCCGGTCTGCTGCGCGAGTTGGACACGCCCGTCGGGATCCTTTGACAGGTTGACCTCCGCGAACTCGACGCCGCGTGAGCGCAGCAGCCCCTTCACGCGCGCGCAGAACGAGCACGGCTCGGTCGTGTATACGGTCACGTTACTCATTACTTCATAAAGTATAGCGGGGTGGCGGGGTGGGTTCCAGGGCGGGGCGGCGGAGTGCGTGAACGCCTTGCGACATCTGGCGCGGGCGTGCGGCGCTGACGCTCGCGCGCGTGCCGACGGACGTCGGGCGCATCGATCAACATGGTCATGTGAGCCGGGCGATCAAGACGGAGGCGATTGTGCTGCGCTCGATGCGCTACGGGGAGGCGGACCGGATCCTGCACTTGTACACGCCGAGCCGCGGGCGGGTGAGCGCGATCGCGAAGGGCGTGCGCCGCGCGCGCAGCCGCTTCGGCGGGCGCCTGGAGCCGTTCTTCCGGCTGCAGATCGAGCTGCACGAAGGGCGCGGCGAGCTGTTGACGGTGACGGGCGCGCAGACGATCGACGGCCATGCGCGCCTGCGCACGGACGCGCGTGCGCTGGACGCGGCGTCGCGGGCGTGCGACGCGGTGGGGCGGCTGTTCGAGACCTCGGAGCCCCATCCGGGCGTGTTCAACCTGCTGTGCCGCCAGCTGGCGCTGCTGGACGAGCGCGCGAGCGAGGCGGCGCGCTCAACGGGCGGATCGTTGGACCCGGCGCGCGCTGCGCAGGATCGCGCGGCGCAGAGCGGCCGTGCGGGCGCGCTGGCGTTTCGCCTGAAGCTGCTGCTGGCGGCGGGCCTCGCGCCGCAGCTGGGAGCGTGCGCGAGCTGTGGCGAGCGCGAGCACCTGGTGGGCTTTTCGGGCGCGGCGGGCGGCGTGGTGTGCCCGGCCTGCGAGGCGGGGTCGTTCCCGCTGGCGGAGGAGGCGCATAGTTTCATGGCGCAGGCGCTGAGCCGCGCTTTGTCGGACGTTCCGGAGGCGGCGGCGCACGCGCTCGGCCAGGTCGAGCGGGCGATCGCGGCGACGCTGGAGCACCACGCGCACGTGCGCCTGATGCCGGCTGCCGGGTCCTTGAGCTGATCGAGGCGAGGCTCGATATCGTCTGTCGGTGTGGACGAGGGCCTGCCGATTGCCTACCAGATGCTTGATGCGGGTGTGCCGGTGCTCGCGTCGGACGGCGAGCAGGTGGGGACGGTGGGATCGGTGCTGGCCGCGCCGGAGGAGGACGTGTTCCACGGGCTGCTGATCAATACGCCGGGACACGGCATCCGCTTCGTGGAGGCCGCGTCGATCGCCTCGCTGCACGAACACGGCGTGGACCTGCGCATCGACTCGGCTGCGGCCCGCAGCCTGCCCGCGCCCGAGCACAGCGCGCCGGTGTACGACGAGGACCCGACGCGCCAGCAGGGGTGGCGCCACTGGGTCCACGTCATCACGGGCCGCAACGACTGGAACCACGAGCGCTGAGCGTCGCGGGCGAGCAGCGGGCCGTGGCGGCCGGCTTCGCACAGCGCGTGGCCGAGCAGGAGGAGCGGCTGCTGTGGGCGCTGGCGGCGCGCTCCTACCCGGCGCTGCGCGCGCGAGCGGAGGAGGACTGCTCGCTGCGCACGCCGTTCCAGCGCGACCGCGACAGAATCGTTCACAGCAAGGCGTTTCGCCGGCTGACGCACAAGACGCAGGTGTTCGTGGCGCCGCGCGGCGACCATTACCGTACGCGCCTGACGCACACGCTGGAGGTGACGGGCATCTCGCGCACTGTTGCGCGGGCGCTGCGCTTGAACGAGGACCTGGTGGAGGCGATCGGCCTCGGCCACGACCTCGGGCACCCGCCGTTCGGCCACATCGGCGAGGAGGTGCTGGACGGCTGCCTGAAAGAGCGCTTCGGGCGGGACTTTCGCCACTACGAGCATTCGCTGCGGATCGTGGAGGTGCTCGAAACGACCTCCTCGGGCGAGCGCCGGGCGGCGGTGAGCGGCAGCTCGCAGGGGTCGAAGGCGGGACTGAACCTGACCGAGCAGGTGCGCGAGGGGATCGCGCGCCACTCCGGGCGCGCGCCGATGCCGAGCACGCTGGAGGGGCGGATTGTGCGCGTGATCGACCGTGTGGCGTACATCAACCACGACATCGACGATGCAGTGCGCGCGGGACTGCTGCACGAGCGCGAGCTGCCGGGCGAACCGATCGCGGTGCTCGGCGCGAGCGGGTCGGCGCGGATCGACGCGCTGGTGCACGACATGGTCGAGCACTCGCGGCTGGCGGGGGACATCGTGCAGGGGCCGCTGGCGGGCCCGGCGATGAGCGAGCTGCGCGAGTTCATGTTCGAGCGCGTGTACCTGGGGCCGGCGGTGCGCGCGGAGCACGCGAAGATCAAGGCGGTGCTGCGCAGGCTGTTCGAGCACTACGTCGAGCACCCGGAGCTCTTGCCGCCTGGCCCCGCTGGGGCGCGCCCGAGCGATGACGTGGAGCTGGCGCAGCGGGTTACGGACTACCTGGCGGGGATGACGGACAGGTACTGCATCAGGGAGTACACCGAGCTTCAGGTGCCGCGCGCGTTCGCACGCTAGCGTTGCGGGCGGTGGCGGTGTACACGAAGGAATCCAGGGATCGCGTGCGCGACGCGGTCGACTTCATCGAGCTGGTGTCCGCGCGCACGGAGCTGCGCCGCGCGGGCCCCGCGCGCTACGAGGGCCTGTGCCCGTTCCACGACGAGCGCACGCCGTCGTTTGGGATCGACCCGGCGCAGAAGGTGTACTACTGCTTCGGCTGCCAGGCGTCGGGGGATGTGTTCACGTTCGTGCAGGAGACGGAGGGCGTGGACTTCAAAGGCGCGCTGGAGCTGCTGGGCGAACGCTACGGCGTGGAGCTCAAGCGCGAGGCGGAGGACCCGAAGGAGCAGGAGCGGCGCAGGCGCAGGGAGCGGCTGCTGGAGCTGCTGTCGCGCACGGCGGCGTACTACGAGCGCTACCTGTGGGAGTCGGAGGAGGCGGCGCGCGCGCGCGAGTACCTGCTGGGCAGGGGCCTGGGCGAGGAGGTGCTGCGCGAGTTCCGGGTGGGCTACGCGCCGAGCGCGTGGGACCGGGTGCTGCTGGCCTCGCGCAGGGGCGGCTTCTCCGAGCAGGAGCTGTACGAGACGGGGCTGGCGCAGCGCTCGAAGGAGAACGGGCGCCCGTACGACCGCTTTCGCTCGCGGATCATGTTCCCGCTGGCGGACGTGCGCGGCCGGGTGCTGGGCTTCGGCGCGCGCGCGATGCGCGAGGAACAGCGTCCGAAGTACCTGAACACCTCGGACAACGACCTCTACCACAAGGGCGAGCACGTGTTCGGGGCAGACCTCGCTCGTGCGCATGCGACGAAGGCGGGGGAGGTGATCTTGTGCGAGGGCTACACGGATGTGATCGCGCTGCACCAGGCTGGGATCCGCAATGTGGTGGGGCTCATGGGCACTGCATTGACGGAGGACCAGGTCCGCGAACTCGCAAGGATGTCCAACGCGGTGCTGCTGGCGCTGGACGCGGACAGCGCTGGGCAGGACGCGATGCTGAAGGCGTTTCGGTTCGCCAACAGGAACAAGCTCGATCTTCGCGTGGTGATGCTGCCGGCGGGCACCGACCCGGCGGACCTGGTTCAGCGCGACGGAGCGGCGGCGATGCGGGCGGCGATCGAGGGATCGATCTCGTTCGTGAGCTTCCGCGCGGAGCGCGTGCTCGCGAGCGGGGACCCGACGAACAGCGAAGAGCAGGACCGGATGATCGAGGAGCTGCGCCCGTTGTTCGCGGAGCTGCCTCCGAGCGCGTTGCGAATGGAGCTGACGCAGACTGTCGACAGTCGGATGGCGTTGCGGGAGGGCGTCGCGGAGAAGCTGTTGGCGGCAGCGCCGCGAGCTCTCCAGCGTGTGGCGGCGGCCGGGCAGGGAGCTGCGCAGGGCGACGGCCGGCAGGTGCAGGCGCGTCAGCCGCGGGCGAGCGAGATGACGCGCCGCGAGGAGACCGAGCGGGCGTTCCTGGCGCTGTGCATCGCCTCGCCGGAGGAAGGAGCGCTGGCGCTCGAGGGCCTGGACGTGGACGAGTACTTCTCCAGCGGCCTGCTGCGCCGCGCGGCCACGCACCTGCGCGCGGGTGACCTGCGCGCGCCGATGAGCGACGCGGCAGGCACGCAGGAGCGCCTGGAGGACGACCCGCAGCTGATGGGCCTGATGGCGGAGCTGGTGGTGGAGGCGGGCGGCGAGCGCTCGGACACGGTGATGCTCGAGGTGCAGCGCTTGCAGCTGGAGCTGGCGCGCGTGGACCGCCAGATACAGCGGGCGCGCGGACGGGACGGCGGCGACATCAGCGCCCTGGCGCAGCGCAAGGCGGAGGTCAAGCGCAACTTCGACAGGGCGTACATGCAGGTGCTGGAGCAGACGGGGGACAGGGAGGGGTGAGGGTGGCGGCGGTCGGCCGGTGGGGTCGGTCCGCGGGTTGTGCGGGGTTGATCTTCGGTCACGCAGAAGTCACAGAGTCGGCACAGAAGTCACAGAACCGAACATATGTTCGTGCGAGAATGCCGCGCATGGATCGCGCTTCTTTGGAGCAGCTCTTGGGTCAACGCCTGTCGCTGGCCGAGATCGGTCGGCGCTTCGGAAAGGACCCTTCGACGGTCGGGTACTGGATCAAGAAGCACGAACTCGAGGCGGCCGGCAGCAAGAAGTTCGCTCCGAGGGGAGGACTACGCCGGGAGGACCTGGAGCCACTCGTCGCCAACGGAGCATCGATCGCGCAGATTGCGGACGCGGTTGGGCGCAGCATGGGAACCGTGAGGCACTGGCTCGCGAAGTACGGCCTGCGCACACAGTGTCCTGCCGGCGCGCCCCGACGTCCGGGGGCACAACAGGCGCTCGTAGAAGGGCTTCGGCAGGCAGTGGTGGTTTGCCCTCGGCATGGAGCGACCGAGCATGTTCGGGATGCGCGCGGTCACTACAGATGCCGACAGTGTCGTGTCGAGGCGGTCGTCCGCCGTCGCCGCAAGGTAAAGCGGACGCTCGTCGCGGAGGCCGGCGGGCGCTGCCGCCTGTGCGGCTACGATCGCTGCACTGCAGCGCTGGAGTTTCATCACCTCGATCCGAGCGAGAAGGCGTTTGGTTTGGGGCAGCGCGGAGCACACAGCATCGAGAAGCTTCGCGTCGAGGTCCGTAAGTGCATGCTGCTGTGTGCCAACTGCCATGCTGAGGTAGAGGCTGGATTCGTCGAGCTGTCGGACAGCGTTGCAAGGCATCTGCCGGCCGTCGATGACGACCGCCGTGGCATGTCGTAGTATGGGATAGCTACAGCGACTTATCCTAGGTAGCACGATCCGGGGTGGCGCAATGGCAGCGCAAGATCCTGTTAAGATCGAGGTTGTGGGTTCGAGTCCCACCCCCGGAGTTGTGACAATCAGCACAAGTTAGGCCGGTGCGGAGCATGGTGGCGACGGCCTCGGTCAGCGTGGCGCTGATCTAGAGCCGGTCGCTGGTCTTGTCGGGGGTCGAGTTGGTCGAAACCCATATCTCATGCAGCGCGGCGGACGGACCCGCGTGCGGCCGGGCTCCACCAGTCAGGGCGCGAGTGCTTTCTTGACGGCGTCGAACTCGATGGGGGAGAGTTTGATGTGCGATTGCTGCTTGATCGACTTGCGCAGGTCGCGCCCGTCGACGCTCACGAGCTCGAGCGGCACGCCTTCGTGAAGGAACTCCCGGTAGTTATCGCCGAGGTTGACGTCGACGCGCCACTCGTAGCCTTCGCCGTTCGTGTCTGGCTTCTCGTAGGCAAAGCTCGTTACGGTTCCGAAGCCGAAGACCGAGCCGACGCCGGTCGCGTAGAGCGCGATGCCGTCGCCGGGCCGCAGGCTCATGCGCTTGCGCGACGCGACGAAGGTCTTTTCGCGGTCTCCTTCGTTGAGCCAGTCGTCCTGCATCTGGTGCTCCGTCGTGCCCAGCATCTTCAGCCAATCCATTTCTATCCTACCATTCTTTGGCGATCCACTAGCGGCTAACTAGAGCTAAGACTATCATGTTCACTAGCGGCTCACTAGCCGTCCATTAGAAGAGGGAGGACGCTGAAGGAGATCGCGAGCGCCATCGGCGACACCTACACGGGGCTCGCGCGATTGTCTATGTTCTGTCTGGATATGTCCTATGCTGTCGCTTATGGGTGTAGATTGACGTAGATTGTCCGATGATTGTCTTGTAATACTGATGAAGGAGCCCTTGAGATGCCTGCTGTTGCAGCTCGCCCGCTACTGCTGACGGTTCCCCAAGCAGCGTCGCTGTTGCGCGTGAGCGACCGCACGATTCGTCGGTGGATCAAAGCGCAGCGGATCCCGTTCCTGAGGCTGCCCACTGGCGAGTATCGGATACCGCAAGGCGCGCTCCTCGCTTCGCTGCGCGGCACCTACGATCTCGCTGGCGAGCTCCGGCAACTCGAAGAGAAGCACGGCGCTCTCTCAGAAGAGGAGATCGCCGCGGCGCTCAGCGACGACTCGTAGCGGTCTGGGCGCGCGTCCGCCGGGCGTCGTAAGTTCCAGCACTTGGCATTGGTGACGGTCGATACGAGCGTTGCGCTTCCCGCGACTTTGAGGTCCGGCGGCATGCCGCGCAAGTTCTGGCTTCTGCTCGCGTTCGGGGCGCTGACGTACGAGGCCGAGCATCGCCAGCTCGACCTGGACGCGCTCCGCCAAGAAAGCGAGGCCGTCGGGGGGACGCTTGGTGGCCTGGAGGCCGCCGAGGCCTTCATTGCGCACGCCGAGGGTCGCCGAGCAGCGCTGGCCGAGCATCTCCCTCATGGCGCGCCGGACGATTGGGTTGCAGTCGGCTCGAGGCCGCTGTTCGACGAGTACGAGCAGAAGGTTCGAGAGATCGGCACCCGATTTAACCCCAACCTCGGCGCTGATGACGCGCGTCTGCTCCGCCGCTAAATGGAGGCGATCTGCGTCGCCGCAGCACCTCCGTTCCCACCCGACCAAACCCCGGCGTTCACCAGCGATCCGGACGATGATCCGATCGTCTTCGGTGCGCTTCTTGCGGGCGCCGACTACTTGATAAGCGACGACAAGAAGCACATCGTCCCCCACGGAGATCCCCGCGAGTACGAGCACGAGGACCGCCGATTGCTCGCGGTGACGTTCGACTACCTGGTTTCGGATCTCATGCCTGACATCGACTGGGATGAGATCGACGGTGGACTACTCGCTGACGCGCTCGCGGGTGGCCACCCCCCGGCGTGAGTTCTCATGTCTGCGCTGTGCGTGGAGTTCAGCTCTCCAGCCGGTAGTCCTGGCGCAGAGTTGTGGAACTGTGCGAGTCGGACCCCCGGAGCTTTCTTCTAGGCCGCGAGTTTCTCCACCAGCCGCGCGGCTGCCTCCCCGCTGTCGTGCCGATCGGCCCACCCAGCCAACTCCCGCGCACGCGCCCGTATCGAGGTCTCCCCGAGTGTCCGCTCGACCGCCAACCGCAACACCCGCGGCGTGACAAACCGCCGCGGCACCCGCACTCCGGCCCCGGCCCAGTCGACCCGAGCCGCGTTCTCGTTCATGTCGCCGACTGCCGGGCAGGCGACGACGGCGCAGCCGGAGGAGAGCGCGCGCACGAGCGTGCCGTGCCCGGCGTGGCAGACGACGACGTCGCAATGCGACATGGTGCGCGAGTAGGAGACCCAGTCGACGACGCGGGCGTTGTCGGGCACGCGCAGCGCGCAGGAAGGCAGCCGGCGGTTGTAGGTGGCTAGCACCCTGACGGGCATGTCGGCAACGCCGCGTAGCGCGGCATGCAGCAACGTGTGCTGGGAGTCCTGGGCGGTGGAGGGCGCGATGAGCACGAGCGGTGCGTCCAGCCCAAGGCCGCCCGAGCCGCCTGCGGCGGCGCCGGGCAGCTCGACCTCACGCGCGGGCGGCTCCCACATGAGTGGCCCGACGACGTGGGTATTAGGTCCCCACCCGCCAGCTCCCTCGGTCCGTGGGTACTCCAGCTGTGGAAAGGTTGCGACGAGCGCGAGTTCCCGACTGATGCCGCCGTGGACATAATCGAGCGGCCCAAGTCCGAGCCGCGCGCGGGTGTGGTTGAGCTCGACGCGCCCGAGCTGGAGTCCGCGCTGAACGAGGGGCTGCGCCTGGCGCCAGAACGCCCGTCCGGCGCGGGTGCGCGGCAGGCGCGCGCCGAGCGAATAGATGGGTGAGTCGGGTGCGCCGTGCGGATGGACGTGCGGGATGAGCGTGGCGCGGGGCGCGCCGACGATCTCGGCGGCGAGTGCGGGGGCGAGCGTGAGGATGTCCGCGACGACAGCGTCCGGCTGCAGCTCGCGCACGAGCGGGAGCGTGTCGATGGTGGCGTGCACGACGGCCTCGTAGAAGTCGAGCGGCTCAGGACCGGAGGGGAACACGTGGTACTCGGGGGCAGGCGCGAAGTGGATCCCCTCGGCCTCGACGTGCTGCTGCCAGCGGCGCCACGTCTGCAGCGTGACGTCATGCCCGCGCGCGGCGAGCGCGCGCCCGAGGGCGATCATGGGAAAGGCGTGGCCGGGGTCGCCGAAGGCGCCGAGCAGCACCCGCCTGGGGGGCGGTGCGCTCGTGTGAGCAGCGCTGCCTTGCACAGCGCGGCGCGTCAGGCGGCGAGTTCGGCGAGCAGCTGCAGCTGCTGCAGGCGCTCGGCGGCGGTGAAGGCGGTGGGCGTGACCCCGAGCGTGCCGACGCCCGCGTCGCGGTAGACGGCGAGGCGCTCGCGGACGACGTCGGGCGGTCCGCAGAGTGAGACGGTGTCGATCAGCGAGTCGGGGATGGCGGCCATGGCCTCGTCGCGCTTGCCTTCGAGGTACAGGTCCTGGATCTGCTGCGCCTCGGCCTCATATCCATATCGCTGGACGAGCTGGTTGTAGAAGTTCTGCTTGCGCGAGCCCATGCCGCCGACGTAGAGGGCGATGAACGGGCGCATGGTGTTGCGGCCGGCCTGGAGATCGTCGGTGATGCAGAGGCTGACGGTGGGCGCGATGTCGAAGTGATCGAGCGATTTGCCGGACCGCGCGGCGCCTTCGAGCAGCAGCGGGCGCAGCTCGGAGACGTGCTCGGGGCTGAACAGCGTGGGGATCCAGCCGTCGGCGATCTCGCCCGCGAGGGCGGTGTTCTTGGGCCCGATGGCGGCGAGGTATATGGGGATGCGCTCCTGGACGGGGGAGATGGTGAGCTTGAGCGCCTTGCCGGGGCCGTCGGGCAGTGGCAGCTCGAGCGTCTCGCCGTGGAACTCGACGCGCTGGCGCTCGAGCGCCATGCGCACGACTGCGACGTACTCGCGCGTGCGCTGGAGTTGTTTGGCGAAGCGCTGTCCGTGCCAGCCCTCGGCGACTTGCGGGCCGGAGGAGCCGATGCCGCAGATCATGCGCCCGCCGGAGAGCTGGTCGATGGTGGCGGCGGTCATGGCGGTCATGGCGGGCGAGCGCCCGGGCATCTGGAAGATGCCGGCGCCGAGGCGGATCTTTGTGGTCTGCCCGGCGAGCCAGCCGAGCACGGTGGCGGTGTCCGAGCCGTAGGCCTCGGCGGCCCATACGGAGGCATATCCCAGCCGCTCGGCCTCCTGGACGATGTTGAGCTGGTCCTCGGAGGTGAGGCCCATGCCCCAGTAGCCGATGTGCACCCCGAGCTTCATGTGCAAGTTTCCTTTCAGCGGGAGGGAATCCGTTGCGCGCCTTGAAAGCGTGTCCTAGGCTTGGCGGCGCAGCGCGGACGTGGGCCAGACGGCCAATGATGCGGTGCAAAGCCTATGCGAAACCGCCGCCGCTACAACAACAGCCCGGTCGAGCGCCTGCGCACGGCGATCGACTGCCTGCCGGTGGCCACGCGCGAGGCGATGCTTGCGGGGGTGCGCGAAAACGAGCGGATCGTCGTGGGCGCGTACGTGGACGGACAGGGCGGCGTGTGCCCGATGTTGGCGGCCCACAGGCAGGGTGCGCGTACGGACTTCCTGTCGTTTGCGCGCTCGTGGGACCGCTTCGCGCAGGCGGGCGGCAAGCCGCGCGTTGCCAGTGAGCGGGAGGTGCGCATCCTCGTCAGCCAGCTTGAGGCGAGCTTGCAGAGCGCGAGCGGCGTGGAGCTGGACGTGGCGATCGCCGAGCACCGCGCGCTGCGCAGCCGCAGCATGCGGTCACGCCCGCGCAGGAGGCTTCCGGACGCGGCGGACCCGACGGGCGAGATCCGCGCGCGGCGCCTGCGTGGGCCCTCTGCGCGTCGATTTTTGGGAGACAATCTCGCTGAGCGGACCGAACGTGGGCTGGTGTCGCCGGTCTCAGCGCTGGGCTGAGCCGGCCCGGGACGTTTTCAGAGCGAGTCACCGGGCCTGATGAACATGATCTCGGGCACGAGGCAGGCGGGGGAGACCTTGAGCAGGTAGCGGACGGACTCGGCGATGTCCTCGGGGCGGATCATCTCCTCGGCGGGGACCTGCCCCTTGACGAAGTCGGTCATGGGCGTGTCCACGAAGGCTGGGCACAGCGCGGTGGAGCGGATGCCTTCGGTGGCGAGCTCGCGGTTCATGGAGTCGCTCCAGCCGACGACGGCGTGCTTGGTGGCGGAGTAGACGGACAGCCATGCCTCGCCGTGCTTGCCGGCGATGGAGGCGGTGTTGACGACGATGGCGCGTTTGTGCAGGGCGCCGGCGGCCTTGAGCATGGGCATACATTCGCGGTAGAAGAGGACGATGGAGCGCAGGTTGATGTCGAGCTGCATGTCCAGGCGCTTGGTGTCGATCTCCCCGACGGGCGCGCCGATGCCGACGCCGGCGTTGTTGACGAGCACGTCCAGGCGCCCGTAGCGCTCGCTGTGGGCGTCGACGACCTTCTTGATCTCGGTCTCATCGGCGACGTTGGCGGCGACGGCGTGGACGTCGAACCCCTCGTCGGCGAGCCCTTTGGCGGCATTGTCGAGCTTCTCGGGTCGCCTGGCGGCGACGGTGATCGCGAACCCCTCCTGGCCGAGCACGCGGGCGATGGCGAGCCCGATGCCGCTGGACGCCCCGGTGACGATGGCTGCACGCTGAACTGACGACATCTGCGGATCCTCTCCGTTGATTTCCGTTGCTTGCCTGGCAAACGCCCGCCCGGACGGTGGGAGGGCGGCCGGGAGCATGCCACATCCGCGGCCTCGCTCGCTCGCGCGGGCAGGGCGGACGGCTGAGCGACGTGAGAATGCGCTTAGCGGGGTCAACTGCTGCCCGCGTAAGCCGATAAGGGGGCAGGTAGACGACAACGAAAGGACAGCTCATGAGCATCAGTCCAGTGGGAGGTCTCGCCGCGGCTGCGACGGCCGTCAACGCCCTCGCAAAGCCGGAGTCGACGGAGGCGCATGGTGCGGCGGATCACGACGGTGACGCGGACAACGCTCTGGTGAAGGGCGCACCCGCGGCGAACGCGGCTGCAACCCCCAAGCCAAGCACTGGCGCTGCCGGTCGCGTGGACGTCAGCGCCTGAAGCGCAGCCAGCGCTGGTAGCGTCTGGACGCGCGCCCCCACGACGTGGGGGCGCGGCGGGCCCGTAGCTCAGTTGGTTAGAGCTGCCGACTCATAATCGGTAGGTCCCTGGTTCGAGTCCAGGCGGGCCCATGGCTCAATCATCAGTATTCCGGCGACTGGCTGCGCCCGCTGCGCTCGAGCGGCCAGCGCCTGGGCGACAACGCAACCCTCATCACCCTGGCACGGATCCCGAGCTCCGACCAGGCGCACCCTGCGCTTCAATCGCTTCGAGGATCGTCCTCAGGCCGCCCTGGGTTTCCGTGTTCAGCGCGTCGAGGATCGCCTGGGTGTCCTTGAAGGTGTTTTCTGCACGCGCATCGGATGCGATCGACTGCACGTCCTGGCCGACCATGATGATCGACAGGAGGACGAGCTGGATGAAGGTCTGCGCGATCCACGCGACGATCAGGATCAGCCCCGGCTTTGTGAGGAATTTCGGCACGTCGCTGCTGGTCAGGACGCCCGCCTCGATGAGGATGGCGGGAAGGCTCGTCAGGGCGATCAGGCAGAAGACATAGGCCATTGCCATCGAACCGACGGCGTGGGTGATTATGACTGCGAGTTTGGCGTTGAAGCCCTCGACCTCCTTCATTGCCTGCCTGATTTCAGAGGGGCTGAGGCGAACCGCCCTGTCAAGATGATGTCGCGTCCTTACGGCCTTCACGGTATCCGGGGCCTTCGTCGCGACAGGCTCCGCGGTGGCGGTGTCGGATGTGGGGTGTTGCGGTGTCATCGGCGTATCCCTTCGGGCAGTTGGTCTCGAGCGCACTCCGGTGGTTCGGCGTCCGTGGGTGATGGTCGCGACACCGCGACCGAAGATGTCCGTCTTCCGCCGCGACGTCCAGAGCCGGTATTCATCCAAATCTGGACGATGCCTGCTCGGGGCGGACCTCGGACCATGCTTCGCGGTGCGGGGGCCCGTGCACTGTGTTTGGAAAAGGCACGCCTTGCTGGGACTTTAGGCCTCGCGATAGGTATTTAGAGACAACGAAATCAATCCAAATCATGGAATATGTGACAGAAGCATGTTCCTCCATCTCAACTAGACGGCGTTCCGATAGTTCGGTAGTACTGGCGACGGCAAGGGCGAAGCTCAGCCGGGATTCGCCTACCACTCGAGCTAAGGAGAGCTATGCCCGCGTCCTACCTGGATCGCGTCGATTTGTCCGCCGATCGGATACCGGAGCGCTGGTACAACGTGCTGCCCGATCTTCCGCGCATGCCGGAGGAGTACGTCGATGCGGCCACCGGGCAGCCGCTGTCTGATGGGCAGGCAAGCCGTCTGTTCGTGCCGGCGCTCGTCGCGCAGGAGCGCTCTGTGGAGCGATGGATCGAGATCCCCGGCCCGGTGCGCGAGGCGTATGGAATGTGGCGCCCGACGCCCCTGTTTCGCGCCGTGGGACTGGAGCGCTACCTGGGTACCCCGGCGGAGATCTACTTCAAGTACGAGGGCTCCGGTCCCGCTGGCTCTCACAAGCTGAACTCGGCGCTCGCGCAGGCCTATTACGCAAAGCGCGATGGCGTCAAGCGGCTGGTCACGGACACGGGTGCGGGGCAGTGGGGGCAGGCGATCGCGCTGTCGTGTGCGCGCTTTGAGCTCGAGCTGCTCGTGTACATGATCCGTGCGAGCTACGGGCAGAAGCCCTACCGACGCATCCTGATGGAGACCTACGGTGCGCAAGTCCGCCCGAGCCCTGGGCCGGACACCGCGTTTGGACGCGGGCTTCTCCACGAGTTCCCCGAGCATCCCGGCAGCGAGGGAACGGCGGTCAGCGAAGCGATGGAGACGGTGCTCGACGATCCGTGCTCGCGCATGGCGGTCGGCGCGTTCTCGAACTACTGCCTGATGCACCAAACGGTGATCGGCCTGGAGACGCGTGAGCAGCTGGAGGCGATCGACCGTGAGCCCGACTTCCTGATCGCGTCCGTCGGCTGCGGATCGAACATGGGCGGGTTCGTCAATCCGTGGATCGCGCAGAAGCTCGCCGGACGCGAGATCACGCTGATCGCCGCCGAGCCCGCTGCGTGCCCGACGCTCACCAAGGGCGTCTACACATGGGACTACCCCGATTCCTCGGCGAGCGGCCCTCAGGTCCTCAGCTACTCGCTCGGCCACGATTTCATCCCGCCGGTGATCCACGCCGGGGGTCTGCGCTATCACGCCTGCGCACCGCTGATCGGCCTGCTGCGCCACGAGGGTCTGATCGACGCGGTGGCGCTGGCGCAGTCGGAGATATTCGCCGCCGGGAGGCTGATGGCTCGCGTGCATGGCTATCTGCCGTGTCCGGAGGCGGCGCACGCGCTGAAGGCGGCGATCGACGTCGCGCTGCGCTGCAAGGAAGAAGATCGAAAGGCGGTGATCGTCTTCTGCTACAGCGGCCAGGGCTTTCTCGATCTCGGCGCGTACGGCGATTTCAATAGTGGCGTGCTCGAGGACGTCGAGCCGGACCTGTCGGCGATGCCCGCAGCGGTGCCCGCATGAGGAGCTATCCGATGCTGATCGACGGCCAGGACGATCCCGGGCTGGGCTGGACCTACGTGGTGCGGGCCTCGGCGCTGATCGCCAATCCCGGACAGGCTTTCAACCTCAAACGCGGCCTA
>Ga0116215_1000913_pt1 | contig 20904 bp, 15 predicted proteins | sample Sb_taG_7_FD_89698 | JGI IMG/M metagenome (GOLD analysis project Ga0116215, IMG submission 89698) | Peat soil microbial communities from Weissenstadt, Germany - Sb_50d_2_FS metaG | ecosystem: Environmental > Terrestrial > Soil > Wetlands > Peat | place: Germany: Weissenstadt | collected 2010-09-21
CGGAAGGTCAGCTTCTGCCGCTCCTCGGCGGTCTCCACCGTCTTGGGCGTGAACTGGGCGATGTCCGCGACGAAGGTCACCTTGGCCGGGATGACGAACTGCGGCGCGGCATCGAGCACCAGCCGGACCTCGGCCCCCTGCTTGACCCGGCCGGCCCAGTCCGTGGGCAGGAAGAAGGTCATGTAGACGTCGTTCAGATCGATCATGTTCAGCACCTTCCCGCCCGCGGGCAACACCTCGCCGGGCTGGGCGACACGATACTGCACCCGGCCGCCTCGCGGCGCCTTCAAGGTGCAGTCTTTGATGTCCGCCTGGACTCGGTCGATCGTCGCCAGGGCGGACTCTTCGTTCGCTTTCGCCGCGATGATGAGCGCGTTGGCCGTGGCGATGGCGGCATCCGCCGCCGCGACGTTCGCCTTGGCGCTGCTGAGGGCCGCCTTGGCGCTGTGGAAGCCAGACCGCCGGATATCCCCGTCCTCCGGCGCCATGCCGCCCGTCGCGACCAGCTGCTGCGCGCGGGCGTACTGCTTGCTGGCGAGGTCAAGGTCGGCTTCGCGCTGCGCCACGACGGATTCCGCCGCCGCCTTCTCGCTCACGCGCTGGGCCAGCGTGCTCCGCGCGGTGTCCACGGCGCTTTTCGCCATACCGAGTTTGGCCCTGGCTTCCGCGAGTTGGGCCTCAAGCACCTCGGTGTTCATGTGGGCGACTTCCTGGCCGGCGGTGACGAAATCGCCTTCGTCCACCAACTCGTCCTTGATGCGCTCCGCCAGCTTCGTGGCGACGTCGATCTCGGTCGCCTCGATGCGCCCGTTGCTGCTGGCGAACCCCTCGGGCAGTTTCGCGGGCCGGAAGTGCAGCCACGCGAAGTAGCCGATGACGCCCGCCACGAGCAGCGCGGGCACCAGAATTATCCACTTGCGTTTGCTCAAGGCCGCCTTGAGTCTCGCCGGGGCAGCCTGTCGAACGGCCGCCGCCCCGGAGCCAGCCGCGCCGTCTTTCTGCCCGATGCCGGGCGCCGCGGCCGTTGCCATGCTGCGTTGATCACCCATAAATCACCCCCGTTACCGAATTTCCGCCCAGCCCGGGTCGCGATCAGTCGGCGCCGGAAGGCGGCAGCGCGCGCAGCGCCATGCCGAGGCCAATCCAATTGACCCCCCGGAACAACAAGCTGATCCCCAGGAACAAGCCGATTACCCACAAGCCTGACGCCGGCCACTCCAGCCAGATCAGGACGCCCAAGATCAGGTCGAGGACCCCGCTCACGAGCGGCCAACCCCACGCCGCGAAGCGGTAGGTCAGTGCCGCAACGATCTTGAAGATGCCGCCCACCATCAGGAGGCATGCCAGGAGCAGCGTCAGGGCGAGCACGGCATCGGCCGGCGCCCGCAGGAACAGCAGCCCCACGACGATCGACAGCACCCCGGAGAGCAAGTGCAGGAAGAATCCGCTCCAGCCGCGGCTCCAGAAGGCGCCGACGATCTCGGCCACCCCGCCTACCAGCATCAACGCACCGATCGCCAGCGCCGTCGCCAGCCCCGCAACCCAGAGCGCGCTCAGGGCGATGAAGCCCAGAACGATCAGCGCCAGCCCCAGCAGCACGAACCACAGCCAGCTGCCGCGCAGCCCCATCAATGCGTGCCGCAGCTCGGTCACGCGCAGGCGCTCCTATGTCGTATTCATCGCAAGGCCCTCCATCTTTAGCCGGACTCTCTCGCGGAGGTCACCCACGCTCCGGCTCACCGGCGGGTGTTGCCCCCGCTGTTGTCTCGGCCCCGGAAGTTAAGGAAGGCGCCACCCGGGAGGGGGCCTTCACCACCAACACCGGGCAGATCGAGTCCCGGACGACCTCCTCGGCTTTGCTCCCCCAGAAGAGGCGGCTAATCCCTGTGCGGCCGTGGCTCCCCATCACGATGAGCACGCCCTCACCCAGTTCACGAATCTTCTCTTCGAGCATGTGCTTTGCTTCCGCCTTGTCGCCTACCACGACGGCGTACTGGACGGGCACTTTCGGGGTGTCCGCCTGGAGCTGGCGGTACTCCGGCCAGAGATCGATGGGTTCCGCGGTTTTCGGGTCGAGCACGACTCGCCCGTCCTGCGTCAGGATCGCGGGAGGGGGGACGGCGTGGAAGACGACCACCTGCGCGCCGAGGGCCTGGGCGAGGGAGCGGGCGACCCGGAAGGCTTCCTTCGAGGGCTCGTCGAAGTCAGTCGGGTGAATGATCGTTTGGAACAGCGGCATGACGTGCCTCCTTCGCGCCCACGGGATCGACAGTAGCCCTCCGGTGAGCCCGTGCCCCCGGGACGTCTCGGCGGCACGGGCTCACCGGACAGGCGGAGCCGGCTACTTCACCGCGTCGGCGTCCATCCGGGTCACAGCGACGTCGAGGATGGCCTCTTCGGCCCGGTCGATGGCGGCCACGGCGTAGGTGATGGCATCCGCCGCGTAGGCCTCGGCCCGATCCGCGCGGGCCTTCAGCTTCTGCGTCTCCCGCTTCGCCTTCCACTCCTTGACTGTCTCCTTGGTCTCGGCGACCTTCTGCTGCGCCATCGCCTTGAGGTTGTCCCGGGTCTGTTCGATGTGCTTTTTCTGGGCCTCGACCTTGGTGCGGGCCTCCTCGAGCTTGCCCCGCACGGCCGTCTCGGCCTTCTCGGACAGGGACTGCATGTCAGCCGTGAAGGACTCGAACCGTCCCTCCATGGCGTTGAGCCGATCGCGCAGCTTGTCACAGAACTGGTCCACTGCCGCACTCATGATGCTCTCCTTTTGGGCGATGACGGATGTCTGCTCGTCGTTACACGAGCTTGCCTGCTTCCCTTTCAAGCAAGGGCCGTTCCGGGGCGCAGGCCCCCATCTCGAATAGGACCATCATCTCATCCAACCGACGCTTGGCTTCCCCTTCGAGTTCTCCGGCCGCCGTGCTGATCGTCCTGATCAGGTCCCTGATCTGGTCAAACAAAGCACGGCGTGCCTCGGCCTCCGCTGGCAGAAGTCGCGGCAGTGCCTGCAAAGCCGCCCTCTCGTCGATGACCAACCGGGCCCACTGCTCGCGGACGACCGCCTTGAAGTGAGTCAAGGTGATCTCCGGGTGCGCCTTCAGGGCGCGACGCAGGATCTCAAAGGTGCGGGCGTCGATGACGTGTTGCCCCGCAGCGATGTAAAGCCCGGCCCGCACCACGGCTTCGAGAGGACCGCCCTCGGCCATGGTCGTGCGGAGTTCCTCGGCCTTCGCAGCCAGGGCTGCCTCTTGATCGGGCGACGTGCCCGGCTTGGGCCGGGGTCTGCCGCTGGCGGGAGTCACTCCCAGCAAGCCCTGGACCCAGGGCGAGCCATAGATGGCCTGGAAGAAGGTTTCTGCCGCCTTGTCACGGAGGTCGCCGAGGCCCTTGAGCCATGCCGTCAGCATGTCAGAAACCTGTTGCTGCATGCTCAGGAATGGGTTATCGGCGGCCACCGGCTTGCGCTCGGCGCGGGCCTTCTCGGCCAGCGGGGCCACACCCCGCATCAGGGGATTCTTGTCCGAAAACAGCGCGTACTTCAGACGCAATGGCTGGAGCGCCTGCAGGGCCGACGTGATCTGGGGGGTGATCAGGGCCTTCACCCAGGGCTGAACGAAGGTTGCGTACAGCCCGATGCTGATGTCCGACAGGTGGGCGACGGCTTCAAATTCGCGCTCGTCGGCGATGCTGTTGCTGCCCAGGGCCAGAATGTCCTTGAGGCCGCGTTCCTCGATCCGCACGTTGTAGTTGCCCTCCAGCAGTTCCCCACCGGCTTCGCCCGCGCTCTTGTCGGTGATCACGACCTCGTAGAGCCCCGGCGGGAGGCTGTCGATAAGGTCCATGTAGTTGATGAACTCGGAATGCTCCTTGGCAGCGACCTTGGTGCCCACGAAGATCGCCAGGTGTCCCGCCGTCTCGTGCAGGCAGTAGAGGATCGTCTGACCGTGCTTGCGGATCTCATCCACACTATCGTAGTTGTCGAGGATCCAGTCGAGCGCCTGCTGGATGGGCGTTATGTTGTCGCCCTTCGAGCCGAAGCAGAGGATCGGCGACTTGATGTTGCGCATGTCGAGCCGGATCCCATCCCGGGTCACCAGCTGCGCCGTCGAGAGCTTGTTGCCGACGAAGAGGTTATCGACTATGTAGTCCAGCTCCTCGTTGCGCATGCGCACGAAGGCGCCCCACCACTTCTCGAAGTGGAGGTAGCGGTCCTGCTCCTTTTCCGGCGCGGCCCAGACGTTGTACTGCTTCGTCCAGAGCGTGTTGGCGGGGTTGAGGTTGTCGAAGTTCATGACGAACCAGGCACCGTCAATAAGGCCCCCGCCCAGGTCGCCCATGAGGCGCTCGATCCAGGCTCCGCCGAGCAGACCCCCGTTGTACCGCATCGGGTTCTTGCCATGGACACCACCCCAGTAGGACAGCGGGGCGCTGGCAACCAGTATCGGCCCGAACAGGTCCGGGCGCAGGCAGGCAGCCATGATCGTGTGCCAGCCGGCCTGGCAATTCCCAAAGACGAACGGCTTGCCGACAGCCTGGGGTTCGAGTTCGATCACCTTCTGGAAAAACACGGTCAGCGCGTGGGCGACGTCCTCGACCGTCTGACCCTCGACCGGGTCGGCACCGAAGCCGACGAAGTAGACCGGATGGCCCGCTTTGAAGGCTTGGCTGATCTCGCTGACCGGGTTGAAGCCGCCGATGCCTGGCCCCTGGCCGGCACGCGGATCGACCACGACGACCGGTCGCTTGGTGTGGTCGATGACCGTACCCCGCGGCGGCACGACGCGCACCAGGCCATAGTTCACCGGTCGGGGCAGGTTTGTGCCGCGCAGGATGAACTCGTGGTCGTAGCCCAGTACGGCGTTGATCGGCCTCGAGGTCATCTCCGCCTGCTGGTTGCCCGACTGGCGGAGAATATCGAGGAAGAGGAGCGAGCGCTGCCAGAAATCGGTCGCATATTCGATTGCCGCCTGGAAATCGGTGGCCGCTCGGAAGTCCCGTTTGGCCAACTCCTGGAGCCGTTCCTTGTCGAGTAGGATGGGTGAACCTCCACCCGACCGCTTGAGCCCCTCTGCGCCCGGAACAGTTTGAGAAGTCATGGTGACCATCTTGAACTCCCTTCAGCGCTGTGGCACGTTGCAGTCCCGGCCGATCAGGAGATGCCAAACCTGTGCCAAGAAGCGGCTGCGAGGCTGTCGCCGTGCTAAGTCGCTCCCTCATTTGGAGTTAGGTTGTGCATCCTTCCCGCGCCTCAGCAAATCTTCCAGGATGTCGTCAGACCCCTGTGCGGAAATGGTCGTGCCACAGACCAAATCGGCACAGGGGCCTGGAGCGTACTGCAACGCACATCGGCAGGAGGGTGATGAGTCCCGCCGAGTGTCGTTAGGCCATGATGTTCAATCCCGCATCGACGAACACCGTGCTCCCCGTGATCCGCCGGGCGTAGGGGGTCGCCAGGTAAGCCGTGGCCATGCCGACGTCGTCGATGTCCACCAGTTCGCCGACGGGGGCCCGGTGCGCGGCCTCGTTGAGGAGCAGATCGAAGTCCTTCAACCCGCCCGCCGCGCGCGTCTTGATGGGGCCCGGCGAGATGGCATGCACGCGGATGCCCTTTGGCCCCAGCTCGTAGGCCAGGTAGCGAACGCTCGCTTCCAGGGCCGCCTTCACCGGACCCATGACGCTGTACGTGGGCACGACCTTGTTCGAGCCGTAGTAGGTCATGGCGAACAGCGTGCCGCCCTTCGTCATCAGCGGCGCCGCCAGGCGTGCCATGCGCACAAACGAGTGGCAGGACACGTCCATGGCCAGGCCGAACCCGGCCGCTGAACAGTCGAGCAGGGCGCCTTGCAGGTCCTCCTTCGGGGCGAAGGCGATGGCGTGCAGGGCGATGTCGAGCCGGCCCCACGTCCGGCCGACCTGGTCGAAGACCGTCTCCAGTTGCCCCGCCTGCTGCACGTCGAGGGGCAAGAAGAGCGCCGCCTCCAGCTCCCGCGCCAGGGGCTCGACGTGCGGCCGGGCCTTGTCATTCAGGTACGTGATGGCCAGCTCGGCGCCAAGCTTGCGGAAGGCGCGCGCGCAGCCGAACGCGATCGAGTGCTCGTTGGCGATGCCGAGCACCAGGGCCTTCTGGCCCAGCAGCGGCGGCGACGGGATGGCGGCCATGCGTAGTTCCTCCTCGAAAGGGCACCTGCCGGCGAGCAGGTAGCGGGTTGTTTGGGTCAGTTCACCGTCATGAGCGAAAGCGCGCAACCAGCATCAGCGTGTGCTGGGCGATCATCAATTCCTCGTTCGTCGGAATGACGAAGACTGCAACGGCGCTGCCCGCCCCACTGATGCGCAGGCCGTTCCTGTCGTTTTCGGCCGGATCCAGCTTTACTCGGAGCCACGCAAGTTTCTCGCAGACCTTGGCGCGGACCAGGGACGAGTTTTCCCCGATCCCGGCGGTGAAAACGAGTGCATCGAGACCACCTAGCACCGCCGTGTAAGCGCCGATGAACTTGACGAGGTGATAGACGAAATAGTCGATCGCCTCGGCCGCTTCTGGCGCGGGGCTCTCCTGAAGTTCGCGCATGTCGCCACTCACGCCGGAGATGCCGAGCAGGCCCGAATGCTGGTAGAGAAGCGACTCCACCGCCGCCGGATCCATCCGGTCGGCTTTCATCAGGTGCAGCAAAATGCCCGCATCGATCTCGCCGGCGCGGGTAGACATCGGCAGCCCCTCGATCGCGCTGAACCCCATCGAGGTCTCGACGCTCTTGCCGTCGAGCATCGCGCACATGCTGCAGCCCCCGCCGAGATGGGCGACAATGACCCGCCGGGCGTCCGGCGCGTGCCTCGGAAGCTGCCGGCTGATGTAATCGTAGGAGATGCCGTGATAGCCCCAGTGGCGCAAGTTCCCATCACTGTACTTGCGCGGCAGCGCGTAGAGCTGTGCGAGCCTGGGCATGGTCCGGTGGAACGAAGTATCGAAGCAAGCGACCTGTGGCACCGACGGTCTGGCCTTGAGCAGGGCGCGAATAACCGCAATCTCGTAGGGCTGATGGGATGGCTCAAAAGCACACAGGGCGTCGAGGTCGGCAAGGACCTGATCCGTGACCAGGACGGGCTTGTCGTACTTCAGGCCGCCGAGCACGACGCGGTGGCCGACGCCGAGGACCCGCACGTCGCCTCTGTGCTTCATGAGCCACTCGAGGATGAACTTCAGCGCGCCGTCCTGGCTCAACGGGTGGCCTGCCTCCCATTGATGCGCGTCGATCAGCTTGCCGTCCGCCCCGTTGGCGCCGAAGCTGGGATGGCTGCCGAGTCCCTGGACCTGACCGCGACAGGCGATGCTCAGACCCCCGCCGCTGTCGTGCCGGTAGGCGGCGAACTTGACGCTGGTCGAGCCGCCGTTGATCACAAGAATGCCGTCGCTCATGGTTTGTTACTCGCTGATTGCCGGGTGGAGGAGCTTCGGGTCCCTGGCCGTCGCATCGGCCACAAGGACCGCGAGCGCGGTGGACAACATTCTTGTTTCGGCGCTGTCCGATTGGCTGGTCAGGATCACCGGCACCTTCGCTCCCATAACGATGCCGGCGGCCTGGGCAGCGCTCATGAACGACAGCTCCTTGTACATCATGTTGGCGGCGTCGATGTTGGGTGCGATCAGAATGTCGGCAAGGCCGGCGACCGGGGACTTCACCCCCTTGATCCGCGCCGACGCCGCGTCCACGGCGATGTCGAGATCGAGCGGTCCATCGACGATGCCGCCCACGATCTGATTGCGGTCCGCCATCTTGGCCAACGCGGCCGCCTCTAACGTGGAGGGCATCTTTGTTCGAACCAGTTCGACAGCCGAAAGGATCGCCACCTTCGGCTGCTGGATGCCGATGGCCCGCGCGAAGATGATCGCGTTCTGGATGATGTCCTTCTTCTGATCGACGTCGGGAGCGATGTTAATCGCCGCGTCGCTGATGATGACACGCCGCGCGTAGGTCGGCAGCGAGATCAGCATGCAGTGGCTGAGCAGGCGATTGGTCCGCAGGTGGCTTTCCTTGGCGACGATCGCGTGCATGAACTGGTCGGTGTGGAGGCTGCCCTTCATCAGCGCTTGCGCCTCCCCCGTGCTCGCCATCGCTGCCGCCTTGGCCGCCGACTCCTCGGCATCAGCTGTGGCAACAATCCTGTAACGGGAAAGATCCACTTTCTGTGCGGCGGCAATCTTATGGATCTCGTCTTCCGGGCCGAACAGGATCGGTGATATCAGCCCGTGGTTTGCCGCCTCGACTGCACCCATGAGCGACTCCAGTGAGCACGGATGCACAACCGCGGTCGGCATCGGCTTCAGCCCCCTGCAGCGTTCGACCAGTTCGTCGAGCCGGTGCTCTGGCAACTCCTTGCGCATCTTTGCCGACGGCGCCCTGACCTCGACTCTGGCCTCGGCGATCGGGGCGCCGGAGGCATCCGTGCAACGGCAGTCAAGCAGGATCATCGCCCGCTCGCGTTGGATCTCCTTCACCGCGACCGTCGCCGTCACCGTTTGACCGACCTGGACCGACTGATGGTACCGAGCATTGGCGGCGTGGATGACCGACCCCAACCCGGGAAGGGTGGAGCTGATCAGGCTCGTGAACAACGACGTCGCCCAGGTCGTGATCCCACGCGCCTGGACGAGGTCTTCATCGAGGCCGAGATTGCCGGTGAGTGCCGACCACAACCGCAAGTCGCCTGGCGTCAAGGACTGCTGGATTGACGCGGACTGGCCAACGCGGATCTCATCGAGGGTCTTGTTCTCAAAGACGCGGGTCATGATTGCAAGCCCTCCCATTGTTCGTAGACTTGCGCAAAGAAACGCCCACCCGCTGCTGTCTGGCTACTGCATGCACCAACCGTGGCTGACGATGATGGACTGGCCGGTCATCGCGTTGGACGGGAACGCGGCACAGAACAGGGTCGCCTCCGTCACGTCTTCGAGCGTGGTGAACTCCCCATCCACCGTCTCCTTGAGCATGACGTGCTGGATGACCTCCTCCTCGGAGATCCCCAGCTCTTTCGCCTGCTCGGGGATCTGCTTGTCCACCAGCGGCGTGCGCACGAAGCCAGGGCAGATCACGTTGGCGCGGACGCCGTGCTTGGCCCCCTCCTTGGCGACGACCTTGCACAGCCCAATCAGGCCGTGCTTCGCCGTCACGTAGGGTGCCTTCAGGAGGGAGGCTTCCTTTGAATGAACGGAGCCCATGTAGATGACACTGCCGCCGCGGCCGGACTTGTACATGTGTGGCAGGCAAGCCTTCGTTGTCAGGAAGGCGCCATCCAGGTGGATCGCCAACATCTTCTTCCACTCGGCGAAGGGAAATTCCTCAATCGGGTGGACGATCTGAATGCCGGCGTTGCTCACCAGGATATCGACGCCGCCAAACTCGGCGACGACTGTCGCCACGCCGTCGTTGACGGCCTTCTCATCGGCGACGTCCATGGCCAAGCCCAGCGCAACTCCCTTGCCCGCGCGAATCTCCCTCGCCGTGGCGTCCGCAGCCTCTTTCTTGAGGTCGGCGATGGCCACCCTGGCGCCCTCGCGCGCGAAGCGGACGGCGATGGCCTTACCGATGCCGCTGGCGGCGCCGGTGATGATGGCGGATTTGTCCTTGAGTCGCATGGGTTCCTCCGTTCAAACTGCCATCTGCGACACGTTCTCGGCCACAATGAGTTCGGCCTCGGTCGCGGCGAGCACGTCGCGCACCGTTACGCCCGGAGCCGTCTCCAGGAGTGTCGCCCGGCCTTTGGGAAAGGCGATTACCGCAAGCTCGGTCACAACGAGATCAACCGGGCGCACCGAGGTGAGCGGTAGCGACACGCGCTTGACGATCTTGGACTTTCCCTTGGCCGTGTGTTGCATGGCCACCAACACTCGTTTGGCGCCGCACACCAGATCCATCGCCCCGCCCATGCCCGGCACCATCTTTCCCGGGATCATCCAGTTCGCGAGCAAGCCCCCCTGGTCCACCTGGAGCCCGCCGAGGACGGTTACATCCACGTGGCCGCCACGGATCAGCGCGAAGGACATCGCGCTGTCGAACGTGCATGCGCCGGGCAGCGCCGTGACCGGCCGGCCGCCGGCATCTGTGAGCCTCGGCTGAGCCATGCCCGGCTCGGCAACGGGGCCCGTACCGATCAGGCCGTTCTCGGACTGGAAAAAGACGTGAATCGATGGCGGAACAAAATTCGCAACCAGCGTCGGAATGCCAATCCCGAGGTTCACCAGCATGCCGTCGCGGAGTTCCAGGGCGATGCGCTTGGCGATCAAGGTTTGCGCGTCCATGGTTTTATCCCTCCGCGATGACGTAATCCACCAGGGGAGCTGGGGTGATAACATTGTCGGGCGCGATCACGCCGACGGGTACGATATGTTCCGCCGTGACGATGACAGTCGTGGCGGCCATCGCGATCACGGGGTTGAAATTGCGCGCCGTGAGCGCATAAGCCAGGTTGCCCAGGTAATCGCTCATGAGCGCATGAACGAGCGCAAAGTCCGCGTGCAGCGCCGTCTCCAGCAGATAATCGCGGCCATCGACGGAGATCTTCTGCTTCCCCTTCTCGACCACCGTACCGACCCCTGTTGGAGTGAGGATGCCTCCCAGCCCGGAACCCCCGGCTCGGATGCGCTCAATCAACGTGCCCTGCGGGACAAGTTCCACCTCCAGCTGGCCGGCCATCATTTGCTCCTGGGTCTCTTTGTTGAGGCCGATGTGACTTACGATCACTTTGCGGAGGAGCTTCGCCCGCACAAGCTTGCCGATGCCAACGCCGGGCGCAGCGGTGTCGTTGGCTATCACCGTGAGGCCGCGCTTCCCCTGCCGCACCAGTTCGTCCATCAGCGGCTCCGGCGTGCCGCAGGCCATGAAGCCGCCGATCATCAGGCACGCCCCCTCCGGGATCATGCCGACCGCTTCTTGAATAGGGATGGTCTTCATGCTGGCCTCCGCAGTTACTACAGGCCCCAGCCGCGGCTGACGAGGAACGACTGACCAGTCTTCGCGTTGGCCGGGAGCCTCGCCGTCAAGGGAAGGGGCTGCCATGGCGCCGGGCCAGACCGCATTGCAGGGCAGGCTTCTCTCGGATCGGCCCGGAGTTCCGCCGGTCGTCTAGCCAGACAACCTCCAGCGTTTCGCGCAGAGGCACTTTCCGTGCCGCCTCCACTGACGGGATGCAAATAGCCTGCGATACAAGAGTTGCGCCTCCGCCTCTGTCGTCGAGGTTGCTGGGCGATAGGAGCCATATCCGCACGTTCACGGGCGGAAACGCACACGGAGGCTGTGATCTCCGGATACCTGCTGCACCTGGGTCAGGAATGACCGGTCCCGGGGCGGCGCACGCAGACCGCGGGCCGCTGCGGGCCGGGTGGTCGTCGCCCACCTGGGGAGCGGCTGCAGCATGGCGGCCATCCGCGACCGGCGAAGCCTGGCCAGCACGATGGGCTTCACCGCCCTCGACGGGCTGCCGATGGGTACGCGCTGCGGCCAGCTGGACCCCGGCGTCCTCCTCTACCTGATGCAAGAGCGGGGCATGGCCCCCGGCCAGGTCGAGGACTTGCTGTACAAGCGAGCTGGGTTGAAGGGGCTGTCGGGCATTTCCAACGATATGCGCGACCTGCTCGCCAGTGAGGAGCGCGGGGCGAAGGTCGCCATCGATTACTTCGTTTACCGCATCGGACGGGAGCTGGGTTCGCTCGCCGCGGCCCTGGGCGGCCTGGATGCGCTGGTCTTCACGGCCGGCATCGGCGAGCACGCGGCCAGCATCCGCGCACGTGTCTGCAGGGACGCGGCCTGGCTGCAAGTCACCCTCGACGAAGGCGCCAATTGCCGCGGAGGCCCCAGGATCTCGCCGGCCGGGCAGGTGCCCTCAATCTGGGTCATCCCTACCGATGAGGAGCTGATGATCGCCCGCCACACGGCGTCGCTTCTCCACTCCCCGGTCGCCCCTCCGGCCCAGCGCCCCGGCTCAGGCCGGCCTTCGCCCGCACTCCATCGACCTCGCAGGGCCCTGGCCTGAGCGGCTGTCGGAGCGACTTGAAGAGTTGGAGGGGCCTTTGCGGCTGACTACGTGGTGTCGGGCAGGGGGAACGCCGAGTTCGTCGATCCCCACCTCGAAGGGAGCCCGGCGGGGCAGCAACGAGAACGCCTTCGAGGGCGGCGACGCCTGGGGATGAGATCGCGGAGGGGGACCGCAGGCCCACGCTGTCCCACGTCCCCTGTAGGATATTGCCTGGCCGCTGCCTTGCGCACCCCGGTGCTTTGGCCGTGCGCGGTGGAACCAACTTATGCGCGTTTCGGTCCGACACACCGACGCGTTTTCGGGTGTACCTCAGCGCGAGACTACCGTTAATCGGCATCAGTCGATTACGGCGAAGGTGGCGACTGGAGTTGAACTCCGCAATCTGTTGTTATGAAAAGAGTTGTAGGCACTTATCCGCCTCTCAGCCCTTCGGCCGCGGCAAGAGTTCTACCGAGTCGGCCTTGTCGGCATCGATCGCCTTGCGAAGTTTCGACAGGGGACTCTCGGTAAAGGTGAGCCGGCCACACATCGGGACGACCATCTCCTTCTCGCCGGTCACGACGAGCGAAAGGTGATACCCCAGGCCCGGCGTCAGGTCGATCTCGCCGGGCCCGCGTTCCTCGAGGTCGCCCAGTTCCTTCTCCCAGCGCTCCTCGCTCCAGTCGAGCGGCTCGAACGTGCCGGCGGCCAGCAGGGCGAGGACGGCCCGCCCATCCTCCGCCGGCAGGATCCCATCCACCTCCTGCTTGCCCTGCCTGTAACTGACACTCACGCTGACGACCAACCGGCAGAACGCCGGCAAGTCGCGGCAGACCAGGCCGCTCGTTTCGGCGTCGCGTCGCTCCTTGGCCTTCCTCTGCCGCTCACGGCCGAGGTCGGCGAAGCGCCCGTGCCACTGATTATCGATCCAAACCTGGCCGATGCCGGGCACCTCCACAATTTCACCGAGGAACGGGACGGGGCCCTCCGCCTCGGCATCGACGTAGTTGATGCCCGGCTGAAGGAACTGCAGCGTGACCGTCCGGCCGTCCTTCGTGGACACGTCGATCGACCGGTCCTCCTTCGGCAGCTTCAGTTCACGAGGGGTGGCCTCGACCCAGCTGAGCCGGTTGACGATCTCCGCGAGTTCCTTGGGATCGTCCACGACAACCGTCTCCTTCCGGCCGTCGCGCTTCTCCGTATAGCGGAGCGACCGCGCACCTTCCAGCAGCTTGCGGAACTCCGCCGACCGGCGTACCACCCCGTCGGCGAGGGGGTTATTGCGGGCGACCACGTCGATGTCGGAGCCCGCACGCTTGCTGACCACCTTGTTCAGGGCAGCGACGAAGGCGGGCGTCACCCGCAACTGGCCCACGTCGTTATCGACGAGCCGCTCGCGCGCCCGGAATTGCAGGCGGAATACGGCCTTGTCCTTGCAGACGACGTGTACGCCGCACACCTCGACCGGCTCCTTCGGCAGCGGCTCGACCTTGACGATGGCCAGCGCCTGGGCGACGGTATCGAGCGTCTTCTCGTCGGTGATCCGTGTCCGGTGCAATTTGCCGCCGGCGGCAAACGTCACTTCGAGCGACGTGAAACCGGTGGCCAGCGACTTCGGCGACGGCGGCGGGGCGGGTTTGATGAAGGTGCCCGGGGGAGCCGGCAGGAACTCCATCAGGTTGACCGGCGCTTCGGCGAGGTCGCTCACGGCGCGGTTGAGTGCGGTGATGAACCCATCGTCCACGGTGAACATCCCGGTGTCACAGGAGAGGGCCGTGTCGCCGGCGAACGAGGCGGGGAATGTGGTGCCGTCGCGGCGGCGGACGATGAGCCGTGCCGTGGGAATGCAGCCCACGAAGACGTCGTTGCGGATGCCGGTGATCTTCGCGGCCTTCACCACGGCCGCCACCGCCTTCGCGTCCTGGATCTGGTAGACGCGCGGGACGCCGCTACCAGTCTGCGAGTGCCGCACCTCGATCGATTCGGCGCCGGCGAACGGGTCGGCGACCCAGCGCCCGGCCCACGCCGCCGGCAGTCCCGGCTTCCCGGCTTTCGGCCCCGTCAGACGCGGCGGCGGTTGTTCGGCCCGGGGGACCGGAGGTTCGCCGCCGCCGTAAGCCCAAACGCCGAGGCCGGTGCCGATGGCCGCCAGTGCCAGGAGAAGCACGCCGCTCATTTTCACTTTCGAGAGGGACATCGCTCGTAATACCTCCTCGGCCAGTGCGGCCGCGGCGGAAGACATTTCCTGCCCCGTCGCGAACGTCAAGGCCGCTCGGGTTGTTAGTTGGACCAGTGCCGCCGGCGCCGCGGTCGTCGCCGCGCCGGCCGCCAGCAGAGCCACGACGCCGCTGGCGGGCAAGGCCAGCCCGCGCCGGGTCAGGCGTCGGCGGAGCAACTCTCGGGCTCGGGCCAGCCGGCCGGAAACGGTCCCTTCCGGCCAGCCGAGCAGCAGCGCCGCCTCCGCGTAACTCTTCCCCTGGAGACAGCACAAGACCACTGGGCGGCGGTACTTGTCCGGCAAGCGGCCCACCTCCTCGGCGACCACCGCGGACACCTCGGCGTCGGGACCTTCGTGAGCCGCCGGGCGCGACGCCATGACGACCTCGCACTCCAGGCGGCGGCGCCGCTGGGCCTGCGCCCGCGCCTTGCGGGCGACGCGCAGGGCGACGGCGTACAGCCAGTTGCCGGCGTCTTCGCGCCAGGGGACCGAGCCGGCCTTGCGGGCCAGGACGAGGAAGGTAGCCTGGAAGGCGTCCTCGGCGTCCTGCTCGTCGCGGAGCAGGCGGCGGCAGACGCCCCAGACGAGCGGGCCGTGCCGGTCCATCACGGCGGCAAATGCCGTCTCGTCGCGCCGCCCCGCAAAGGCGTGCAGCAGTTCGCGGTCGGTCTGCGCGCCGGCCGGGACGCCGACGAGGCATCGCAGGTAGTGCAGCACGCCACCCATCGGTCCTGTGCCCATGCCGATCCTCCGGGCGAACCCGTTACGCCAGGATCATCCCGCCCCGCGCCGCGGCGCGTACACTTTTTTTCCGGCATCCTTTGCCACACCGCTCGCGGCTTCGCAGCCCTGGGAAGCCGCAGGCGGCGGCGGGTATTTGCTTGCGTCGGCCGCGCCGGGCCGCATAATGTGGGAACGATGAGGATTCGCCCCGCTCTTCCCCGCGAGCTGCCGGAGTCCTGCATGAGTCCTTCGACCGCGAACTGGCCCTGCCCCGCCTGTGCCGAGCTGATCCCGTCGGCCTCCCAGAGCTGCCCGCACTGCCGGATGCCGGCCGACTGGGTTGACCTGCTGCGGGCGCTCGACTTCGTCATCCGCCGCTTTCTCCTGTGGAAGCTGGAGGGCGCCATCAGCGCCGCCCAGTACCGGGCGGTGGTCGAGGCGTCCGGCGAGCACCTCGATCAGTTGCTGCGGATGGCTCAGGAGGGGCAGCCGGTGCCGGCCGACGCCGGGCTGCCGCCGCGCTGCTCGTGCTGGAGTTGCGAGCTGACCTGTCACCCCAGCGCCCGCTACTGTCCCGACTGCAGCGCCCCCCTCGATACGGCGGAAGTGCGCCTGCTGCGCTACCAGCAGTTCCTGATCGGCGAGGTCCGGCGGCAGCAGCAGGTCGGCCGGCTGAACGAGGCCGAAGTGATGCGGGTCTTGACCGACGCCCCCGAGCGCCTGTCGGAGCTGCGCGACCGGCTCGACCGGGGACGCTTTCTCATCTCCTCGCGCTAAGACCCTGTTCGGACAGCCACTTGCGGCTTAGCGGATTCCAGGCGTCCGCTAAGCCGCAAGCGGCTGGCGCAACAGACTCCTCGCGTCAGGTTGTAGGTCCCGCCCGGCAGGCGGGAGCCACAGTCAGCGCTCGATCTTCAGCACCCGATCGTTGCCGCTGTCGCTGACGTACAGCGTGCCGTCCTTGTGGACCGTGACCCCGTGCGGTAGGCTCAGCTCCGCCTTCCCGGGCGGCCCGCCGAGGCCGGCGCGGCCCTTCTTGCCGGTGCCGGCCACACGCACGATCGTCCCATCCTTGATAAGGTACTTGCGGATCAGGTGATTCTCCGTATCCGCGATGATGACGTTGCCGTCGCCATCGACGCACAGGTGTTTCGGCCCGTCGAGCGTCGCCTTGCGGGCGTCGCCGCCGTCCCCGCCGGCGCCGGCCTTGCCGGTGCCGGCGACCGTGCGGACCTTGCCCTTGGCATCGACCACGCGCAGGGCATTTCCGGATCGCTCCAGGATGTAGACATTTCCCGCGGCGTCGGCGGCGACGGCGCGGGGATCGACGAGCGGCGCCGTGATGGCCTCGGCGCCGTCCTCGGGCACGCCTTTTTCGCCGTTGCCCGCCACGGTGCGGACGCTGCCGGTCTTCATGTCGAGGGCGCGGATGCGGCGGTTATCGAGATCGGCCAGGTACATCTGCTCGCCCTTGGGGTCGAAGGCGACGCAGTAGACGCCGCCGAACTGCGCCTTGGCCGCCGGCCCGCCGTCGCCGGCAAACCCCTTCTCGCCGCTGCCGGCGAAGGCGAGGATCACGCCGGTCTTCGGGTCGATGGCGCGGATGCGGTTGTTCCAAGTATCGGCGACGTAGACGATGCCGTCGGGCCCGACGGCGAGGCTATGCGGCCCGTTGAACTCGGCCTCGCGCGCCGGTCCGCCGTCGCCGCCGTTGCCCTTTTTTCCCGTACCCGCGAGGTAAGTCAGCCCGCCCTTGTCATTGGCCATGAGGACGCGCTGCCCCGTCATCTCGACGACGAACATCGTCCCGCTCTTGTCGAAATCGACGCCGAACGGCCCGTCGAGCTTCCCTTTGAGCGCGAGCGAGCCGTCCCCCCCGGGACCGGCGACAAGGACAAGCTTCTCGCCGCCGCGAGCCGGAGGCAGCGCGGCAACCAGCATCGCGATCAGAGCAACGTGTACACGAAGGTGCGGCATCATGATGACCTCGGGGGCAGGGGACGGGGACGGCGACTCTGCTTTCGTAGGGACGGGCGGCCCGCCTGTCCCTTGGTTGGCCTGGTTGCGGAGATGGGTCGCGCGGGCAACACTCGCGGGGGGAGGTGCTCAGGGGGTCGTGTGCTCAGGTTGCGCCGGCCCGGTGAGTATCCTCCCCCCCGCCGTCGCGACTCCGGTGCGACAATCCCGTGACACACATCGATCATGAACATAACGCGCCGTTGTTACATTTCCCCTCTTGACTTTGCCGCGCCCACGATAACAATTAACAGTGGCATTTTTCACGGGCAGATCGGAGGCATGCCGTCCTCCCCACCACACGGGAGAACGGCCGGGGCACAGGCGGTGCCCCGGCTCGACATCGTACGGCACACGGGGACAGGCGAGTCCCCGCCGGCGCCTCTGTGCGCCGCTTGACAGGCACCCCGACGCTCACCGCAGAGGGTACGCCAATGACGTCGTCTCCATCGGGATCGGAATCCGACCATCCCCCCGGCTGACCGCGCCGCCGGCCCAAGGCCGCCAGGCCCATCGACAACGCCGCCCACCTGCGCGTCGAGGACCTGGAGAAGCGCCAGTTATTCAACGTCAACGTCTGGCTCCCCCAGCGCGTCAGCCCCGTCGAGGGCGCCTCCCAGTACGGCCCGACCGAACAGCTCTTCCTCCCCGTCGCCTCCAGCCTGCGCCCCGACACCGGACTGCAATCCGCCACCCTCAGCGTCGGCGGCAGCTTCTCCCTGACCGACAGCGGCGGCTACGCCCTGGCCCTGTACGAGGCCGGCAACCAGCCCCCCGGCTCGGTCGTCTTCTCCGAGGCCGGCACGGTCTCCTTCTCCCTCACCGAGGCCGGCACCTTCAATAGTAGCGGCTTCAGCACTGACAGCCTGGTCCTCAGCCAGACCGCTTCCCTCAGTTGGTCCTACCTCCAGACCGACGGCAGCGGCCACACCGTCCAGTACCTCACGGGCAACGACTCCTTCAACGTGGCCAGCCTGGGCACCGCCGTCCTCGACCCGCTCTTCGCCGCCGGCTTCAACTGGCGCGACCCGACCTGGCAGGTCTCCTCCCTGCACACCCTTGGCCTGCAAAGCCTCAGCGCCACCTCCTTCTCGCTGCAGGAGACCAACGGCAGCGACGGCTTCACCTACACCCAGAGCAACGGCACCGCCACCCTCAGCGGCAACGGCACCCAGGCCCTCATGGATTCGCTCGACCAGAGCGGCCTGCAAAGCACCAACGACACCGTCACCGAGAGCTTCACCTACGCCAACTCCGGCAGCGACACCTTCACGCTGTCCGAGGCCGGCTCGGCCAACGCCGGCCATTTCGCCCTGACCAGCGTCGTCTACAACGAGGGGGGCAGCAACTCCTTCCAGCTCACCGACGCGCTCAGCAACTCCAAAAGCGGCAGCCTCCTTGCCAGCGGCAACCAGTCGTTCTCCGGCCACAACCACAACCTGGGTGGCAGCAGCCGCGACACCTTGCAGTTCACGGAACTCGACACCACCACCTACGGCGAGAGCGGATCGGGGACCTACAGCCTGCACGAGGCGGGCAATTACAGCGGCGGCACCTTCAGCCTGGGAAGCCTCAGCTACAACGGCCAGGGGAGCGGCGCGCTGGCCCTGACCCAGACCGCCAACCAGACGCAGACCGGCACCCTCAGCGACAGCAACAACCAGGGCGGCACCGACAGCTACGGCGTCGCGGGCACCCTGACCGATGCCGGCACCGTCACCGACAGCAGCAACCTCACCGTTACCGCCCTCGATACCGTCCAGGAGAGCGCCAGCGCCAACTACACCGTCAGCGAGCAGGGCTCCTACGCCAACAACAGCTTCGCCTTCAGCAACCTCAGCCTGTCCGAGTCGGCCTCCGGCGGCTTCACCGTTCAGAAGAGCGACACCCTGACCGAGGCCGGTACCAACACGACGACGCAGGCCGGCTCGGGCCGCGACAGCTTCGCCCAGGGCTTCGGCGGGGCCAACACCGTCACCGGCGTGGGCACCTCCAGTTACAACCAGACGCAGGTTGGCACCTTCAGCGAGACGGCCACCGACAGCACCACGCGCACCGGCACCAGCAGCTATTCGCTCAGCGAGATCGGCAGTGCCCAGGGCGGCAGCGGCGCCCTGTCCAGCTACCTCTTCCGCTCCGGCACCGGCGGTACCTACGCGGCCGCCGACACCGTCACCCTGGCCGATGTCGGCAACGGCAGTGCCACCGACAGCAGCACGGCCGGGAACGGCGCCAGCTCCAACCTCGGCGGTGCCAGCGGCAACAACTTCGGCAACGACACCTTCCTGAGCACCGACAGCTTCAACTACCACGGCAACGAGACCAGCACGTCCACCGCCGCCGGCGCCTTCAGCCAGGGCACCTACCAGGCCGGCAGCTACGCCAACGGCGCCTACGCCTTCAGCAGCGTCGCCTACAACCAGAGTTCCAGCGACACCATGTCGCTGAACGTCACGGACAACAGCACCGAGTCCGGCAGCGACAGCAGCACCGACAACAGCACCGGCCAGGGCGCCGCCACCAACGTCTACGGCGCCGGCAGCTTCGCCGGCCTGGGCAACCAGACCAGCACCGACACGGCCGGCGACACCTTCGCCGGCAACAGCGGCGACACCCTGGCCGAGAGCGGCGGCGAAAGTTTCAGCTTCAACGAACTGGGCGTCTACAACCACGGCAGCTACAGCTTCGGCAACGTCACCTACCAGGGCGGCGGCAGCGCCAGCGATACCATGCAGGATGCCGCCAATGGCACCCTCACCGGCAGCGGCACCGACAGCGCCAGCACCAGCGGCAACCAGAACAGCACCGACACCTCCGGCATCGACACCAGTACGGCCCTGGACACCAACACCGGCACCGACCGCCGCACCTTCAGCGACAGCGCCGCGGAGACCGTCGCCGACACCGTCACCTCCACCGACAACTGGAACGCCTACGAGGCCGGCAGCTTCAGCAACGGCTGCTGGAGCCTGTCCAGCGTCGCCTACGGCGACAACTCCGGCGAGACTATCGCCTTGCAGCAGACCGACAGCGGCAACGCCAGCGGCAGCGACACCCTCTCCTCGGCCGATACCAGCGTCGGCGGCGACACCACCATCTACGGCGGTGGCTCGTTCCAGGGCAGCGAGACCGGCAGCAGCAACGACAACAGCACCGAGAGCTTCAGCGACGGCGCCAGTGACGGCCTGACCGAGAGCGCCCAGTACAGCGACAGCGTGACCGAGCTGGGCAGCTTCAGCGGCTTCAGCTTCGCCTTCTCCAGCGTGGTCTACTCGGGGGGCAGCAGTTTCAGCGAGACCTTCCAGGAGTCGTCCGCCGGCAGCTTCGGCGGCACGGCCACCGACGCCAGCAGCGACCAGGGCCAGGGCAGCGGCCTGGGCACCTTCGCCTCCGGCAGCCTCAGCTCCTCCGACAGCTTCAGCGCCAGCGGCAGCAACAGCTTCACCACCACCGGCAGCGACAACTCCGCCGAGACGGTCCTCAGCAACGACCAGTACACCTACTACCAGGCCGGCTCCTACAGCAACGGCTTCTACGGCCTCTCCAGCGTGGCCGACGCCGAGACGTTTAGCTCGGGCTTCTCCGAGCAGGGCGCTGACAGCACTTCCGACCTCGGCACAGCCAGCTCCACCGGCACCGCCACAGGCGGCGGCGCGAACGGGACCGTGGCCGCGAGCGGGTCGGGCAGCGACACCGGCAACGGCACCACCAACGAGACCGCCACCGGCAGCTTCGGTGACACCCTGAGCGACAACTTCAGCGTCGGCGGCGCCAGCAGCTGGAGCCTGAGCGAGCAGGGCAGCTACGCGAACAACAGCTACGCCTTCAGCAGCTGGGTCTACCAGAGCGGCGACAGCGTCAGCAATACGTAGGCGGACGGCGCCAGCGACAACTTCAGCGGCACCGTGACCGACGGCAACAATGGCACCGACAGCAGCAGCGAG
>Ga0116215_1000915_pt1 | contig 20865 bp, 21 predicted proteins | sample Sb_taG_7_FD_89698 | JGI IMG/M metagenome (GOLD analysis project Ga0116215, IMG submission 89698) | Peat soil microbial communities from Weissenstadt, Germany - Sb_50d_2_FS metaG | ecosystem: Environmental > Terrestrial > Soil > Wetlands > Peat | place: Germany: Weissenstadt | collected 2010-09-21
AGCTCCGCTTCCCGCTTCTCGGCCTGCTTGGCCGCCAGGGCCGCCTGCTCCTCGGTCACCTTCTGTGCGGCCTTGGCTTGAGACAGAGGTCCGGCCTGGTCGGCCTCCGCCTGGGCGGCTTGCACCTCCGCCCGGGCACCGGCCTGTTTGATCTCCGAATCCCGGGTGAACCCCGCTTTCTGGGCGTTGGCCTCCTGCTCTCGCTCAGTGGCAGCCTGGTCAGCCTGCGCTTGGGCGATGCGAGCGTTCTTCTCGACCTCGGCGATGTGGGGCGCGGCGAGGTTCTTGATGTACCCCGACGGATCTCCCACCTCTTGGATCTGAAAGGCGTCGACGACGAGCCCGAGCTTCTCCATCTCGTCGGATGATGCCGACTTGACCTCCTGGGCAAGGCTGTTGCGATCCGTGATGATCTTCTCCACGGTGAGGCTGCCTACGATCGAGCGCAGGTGACCGGCCAGGATCTGGCCCACGAGGGACTCCATCTGGTCCTGCTGGTCGAGGAATCGCCGGGCGGCGTTGGCGATCGACTGGAAATCGTCTGCGACCTTGAACACCGCGACGGCCTGGACGGTGAGCGGGATGCCCTGGCTGGTCACGCAGTTCTCTTCGAGCTCGGCTTCGTAGAGGTCGAGCGAGAGTATGCGTGCTCGTGACCGCCACGGTGCGACGAAGGTGCCGTGCCCGGTGACGATTCGAAACTGGGCGCCGTCGGCATCGCCCTTGGCCCCGGAGATGACGAGCGCCTGGTTCGGTTCGGGAATTCTGTAGAAGAACATGGTGTTCGGCCCCTTCTCGTCAGTGAGAATTCAGTACCCCGCAGCGGTGACCAAGATCGTGCGGGGCCCCGTCTGCTCGACCACGACAGCACGGGCATTCTTGGTCAGGGCCTCATTGCCCTGCGTGTAGGCCGTGAACGCCTCGGAGCCACCTCGGACGCTCAGAATGACCTCCCCGGCTCCGTCGGTCGGTATCGGAATCGACACCCGCCCCACCATGCCGGTCAGATCGTCGTCCATCATCGAAGTGCCGAACTCCTCACTGCCATGTCGGCTCTGCATGCACAGGGACACGGAAATCCGGCCCTCGACCGTGATCGTATCCGCCGGAGTGGAAAACACGCTCGGGGCTCGTGCCGGCCTGTCGTCACCACCTAGCATTGCTCCGGCGGACCAAGGGATGCCGCCCCGGATATGGGCTCGCAGGCCGCGCTGCAGAGGGAGAGCCAGTGGTGGTGAACCCGGTTGCCGAGGAGCCACCGACGGCATCACCGTCGTCCGGCGACGGGGTGGCCGCATCCGGCGTGTGGCGGCGATTCGGCGCTGTCGAGGCTCTCCGGGGGGTCGACTTCACCGCACGCTACGGCGAGGTCACCGGGCTCGTGGGACCAAACGGAGCCGGCAAGACGACCCTGCTGCTGGTGCTCGCCACACTTCTCATGCCCGACGCAGGGACGGTGAGGATCGCAGGTCACGACCCTGTGACCGAGACGCGCGCGGCGCGGACCCGGCTGGGCTGGGTGCCCGATGTATTCGGCGTGTACGACAACCTGACGGCGCGCGAGTACCTGAACTTCGCGGGCGCCGCCTATGGCCTGGGCTCACGTGCCGCCGCTCGGGCGGAAGAGCTCCTGTCCCTGTCCCGGCTCCGGGACTACGCGGACCGGCCCGTGCACGTGCTGTCCCGGGGCCAGAAACAACGGCTCGGTTTCGTGCGGTCGCTCGTCCACGAGCCTCGGGTACTGCTGCTGGACGAGCCCGCGGCCGGCTTGGACCCCTACAGCCGGGTGGAGCTGCGTGACATTCTGCGTCGTCTGGCGGCACAGGGAGCCGCCGTCGTCGTCTCCAGTCACGTGCTGTCTGACCTGGAGCAGCTGGCCGACCGTGTCGTCTTCGTCGATCGGGGTGTCACCGTCGGTGAGCGTCGAATCGACGACATGGCCCGTGCCCCGGGGCCCCGGATGTGGCGCCTGCGCGCCCTGAACCAGAGCGAGCTCGTCACGGCCCTCGACCTGCACAACTACCCCCACGCCGACCCCACGCCGGGTGGAGTCGACGTCGAGCTCGTCTCCGACGAAGCCGCCGCCGGACTCATCGCGGGCCTCGTCCGCGACGGTGTGCACGTGGTCTCCTGCGCGCCGCTCACGGGCTCGCTCGAGGCGACATACCTGGAGCTCACCGGGGAGCAGGGATGAAGGGCATCCTGACCGTGGCCCGGCTCGAGCTGACGGTACGGATCCGTGCCGGGCGCTGGCGTTGGCTCCTGGCCGGATGGTTCGTCGTCCTCGTCGTCTTCACCGCTCTCCTGCGCGTGGCATTGTCGAATGCGACCGGACTCGACGGTGACCGTGGCACCGTGATGTACGGGGGACTGCAGCTGTTCCTCCTGGGCCTCGCGCTGCTCGTCATGCCCGCGCTCACCGCTCAGTCGATCAACGGTGATCGCGAGCGGGGAACCCTGGGGGTCCTGCAGGTCACCGAGTTGTCGGCCTTCGACATCGCGGCAGGCAAGCTGCTCGCCGCCTGGGGCACGGCCTGTATCTTCCTGCTCGTTTCAGCCCCCCTGGTCGCCTGGAGCATGGTCGAAGGCGGCGTACCGGTCATCCGGGTCGTCACGGTCACCTTCGTCGTGGCTCTGCTCCTGGGTGTGATCTGCGCCATTTCGCTGGGGCTCTCGGCGCTTCTGTCACGGGGGACCACCTCCAGCGTGCTGTCGTATCTCTGTGTCTTCGGTCTGACCGTCGGGACTCTGATCCTGTTCGGTCTGGTGACGGCGGCCACGACGCAGACGCGCGTCGTGCATTTCTCGCCACCGGGCAACAACGTGCCGGCCGGCTGTTGCAATTCCACCGAGAACGTGGAGCGAACGGACCTCACCTGGTGGCTGTTGGCCCCCAACCCCTTCGTGGTCCTCGCCGACGCAGCACCGGTCACCACGCAGCAGCCACCGACGTGTCACAACGTGACCACCGGCGCGTCCACCAGCACCTATTGCACCTATCCGGCCCAGAACGGCGTCGACCCCCTCGGCGACATCAGTCGCAGCGTCCGGTCGTTGCGTGCCCCACCGGCGCTGGCCGTGGGCCCGAACCTGTCGCCGAGGCGGGGGGGCCTCGTCTGGCCCTACGGGCTCGGCTTCGACGTGCTGCTCGGCGGGTTCATGCTCACGGTCGCCACCCGCCGGTTGCGCACGCCGCGCCGCAAACTGGCCAGGGGAGTCCGGCTCGCCTGACCCGGCCCCTCGAGGACCGCCGCCCGGGCGACCTCACATCAGGGTGGTGTGCGGGGTCAAATTCGTAACGCGTTTGCAAAGTGCTTCCCTCTGGTGCGACACCATCCCCCGGGTTCATGATGAAGGCGGTGCCCCTCCCCCGTGTGGACGCGGTCCGCCGCCAGTGGTTCTCCGACGCCAGGGATGACGGAAGGCGCATGGAGGTCTCGTGGCACCGCGACGAGGAACTGGTCATCGTGAGCCTCTGGCACGGCTCGGTCTGCCGGGCGACGTTCCGGCTGCCGGTCGACGAGGCGCCGATGCTGATCCAGACCCTGGCCGACGCCCTGGGCGACGCGGTACGGGCCAGGGTGCCCTCCGGCACCGAGGACAGAAGGACGTCCCTGTTCGAAATGGGGGCCGAGAAGCTCCGCAAGCACGTGGCCGAGATCATCGAGATGGAGGGGCACCCGAAGCGGTAGCCGAGCCGTTCAACGGCGGCGTCGGTCCACGGCATGGGGGATACTGAGGCCGTGGACGGGTCCACGGCGCGCCCGCCGTATTACCGGGAAAACCTCGCGCTCATCCATCACGAGGGGTTCGGATTCCACGCCGATGCCTGTGCCCCGGGGATCCTCGAGCTTCTGGCCCCCGTCCGCGAGCGCCGCGGCCTCGTGGTGGAAGTCGGCTGTGGCAGCGGGCAGCTGACCCGCCACCTGGTCGAGGCCGGACATCGTGTGATCGCCACCGACGCCTCGGAGGCGATGCTCGAACTGGCACGCCGGCATGCCCCGGGTGCGGAGGACTTCCGGCTGCTGCGACTTCCCGACGATGCGGTCCCCTCGGCCGATGCCATCGTGTCCGTCGGTCACGTGTTGAGCTATCTCGACGATGAAGCGTCGGTCGACCTGGCCCTGGTGGCACTGGCCGGCGCGCTCCGCCCCGGTGGCGTCCTCACCATCGACCTGTGCGACCTGGCATGGGGCATCGCCCGTCAGCACGCGCCACCCCAGGTCTGGCGCGGTGACCGATGGGTCCTCGTGACCGAGTTCTCCGTCCCGTCACCAAACCGGTTCGTCCGGATGATGACGACGTTCGTCCGGAACCCCGACGGCTCGTGGCGCCGCGACGACGAGAGGCACGACAACGTCCTGGTCGACACGTCGCGCCTGCCGACGCTCCTCGGTGAGCATGGCGTGGAGGCGTCGGTCGCGCCGTCGTTCGGCACCGAGACGCTGCCTGCGGGTCTCGTCACGGTGATCGGAAGGAGGCGAGGGTAGGGATTCGCCCCTTCGCGGCGTCGTTCTCAGGGCCTGCCCTGGGGGCGGACGATGCCTGTCTGGAAGGCGAAGACGACGGCTTGGACCCGATCGCGGAGCCCGAGCTTGGCGAGAATGCGCCCGACGTGTGACTTCACTGTCGCCTCGGAGACGAAGAGCCGCCCCGCGATCTCGGCATTGGAGAGCCCTTCGGCCACCGCCACCAGGACCTCCTGCTCACGATCCGTCAGCTTGGCCATGGCCGAAGCGCCCTGAGCCAGTTCTCGGTGACCAGGGGGTTCCAACAGGGGCGCGAACTCGTCGAGGAGGCGGCGGGTGATGCGCGGCGATACCACCGCATCCCCTGAAGCGACGGCCCGGATTCCTGCGACGAGCTCGGCGGGGGGGACGTCTTTGAGGAGGAACCCACTGGCGCCGGCTCGCAGTGCACCGAAGGCGTAGGCGTCGAGATCGAATGTCGTGAGCACCAACACCCGCACCGCGGGGTTGTCCGAGACGATCTGCCGTGTGGCCTCGATTCCGTCGACGACCGGCATGCGGACATCCATCAGCACCACGTGCGGATCACAACTCGACGCCAGTGCGATCGCCTCTTCTCCGTTGCCCGCCTCTCCCACGACCTCGATCCCGGGCTCCTGGGTGAGGATCATCCTGAAGCCCATCCGCAGCAGTTCCTGGTCGTCGGCGAGGAGCACGCGGATGGTCACGCGTGGACACCCGTCGTGTCGGGTCTGAGGATGGCCGACACGATCCAGCCCTGTTCCGGAGCCGGCCCTGCCTCCAGCGATCCGCCATGCAGGCTGGCGCGCTCGCCCATGCCCTCGATGCCATGACCGCCGCCTCCGGTCGAGGCGACGCCCGACCCGTTGTCGGTGACCGTCAGCTCGACCGCGGGCCGGGCGTAATGCACCGACACATGGACCTCGGTCGCCGAGGCATGCTTGATCGTGTTCGTGAGGGCCTCCTGGATGATCCGGTAGACCGTGAGCTCGGTGGCGGCTCCGAGAGGGAAGGCCTCCCCTGTCACCTCCATGGTCACGTCCAGCCCGGTGGCCCGTACCCGCTCGACGAGGTCGTGGAGTTGGGCGATGTCAGGCTGGGGACCGAGCTCGGTGTCGGCGTCCTCGGTGCGCAGGACGCCGATCATCGTCCGCATGTCACCCAGAGCCTGACGACCGATCTCCGACACCTGATGCATCGTCTGTGCGGCCTGGGCGGGGTCGGATGCGCTCACGGTGGAGGCTGCGTCGGCCAGAGTGATCACCACCGAGAGACTGTGCGCCACGATGTCGTGCAACTCCCTGGCGATACGTGTCCGCTCCAAGGCCGCCCCGATGGCCGCCTGCTGGTCCCGCTCGACCTCCAGTCGCGCCGCCCTTTCGGCGAGCCACGCCAGGTACTCGCTGCCCGAGCGCACCGTCAATCCGGCGAAGAGCGCGGCGACGACCGTGGCGGTGAGAAAGAGGAAGGACCTCGGCGCCGTCCCTGCCGGCTCCCACCGCGTCGCCGCCATCACGGCCCCCACCTCGAGAACCCCTGCCGCCATCATCGTGCGAACCCGGGACTCGTGGACGGCCACGGTGTAGAGAGCCACCAGAAGCGAGGCGTCGCCGATGAGCCGGTACCCGAGGGCCCATTGGGCCAGCGCGACAAGCGACACGGCGAGGAACACGGCCGTCGGGCTCGATCGTCGCCAGACGAGCGGCACGATCAATGCCGCCTGGACGAGGGCGATCTGGACACCGGACGAAGAAGACCGCACCAGCCACAGTGTCGACAGAGCCAACAATGCGCCGGCTGCAAGGGCGTCGGCCGGGAGGGGGTGCTTGTGCACGATTCGACGAACCGCACCGAACAGACCCTCGTCGGCTTGGGGCGGGGGTTGGACCGGGCCAGGTCCCGGATCTCCGGCGACGAACACTGTGCGCATAGGTGACTCTTCCCACCTTGGGTCCCACCCTTGGGGGCTCCCGTGGTCTGAGCGTACCGTCCCTGTCCATCGGGGATGTTGCCCAGAAGTCCTCAATCTTGCTGGTCAGAGCCCAGATTTCGGTCAGCCACATCCGACTTGAGGATGACTCGGCTCTGTGCAGAATCATCCTCGCGGGGGTCGGCATCGCCGAGGCCAGCCCCTAGCGTTGTCATGATGAAGGTCTGGACTCCAGAGGAGCACGACATGGCTCGTTCCGACCACGGACGGCCGTGGATGGCGCAGGTGCTGGCCCTTTCCAAGGTCGACTTCCCACCCGATCACCGCCAACCGCGGCCGGTGCGGTTCGCAGTGGCGGCGCTCATCGCCGTCGTGGGGTCCCTCGCAGCCGACGCCGCCCTCGTGGCGATCGGGACCGCGCTGGTTCCGGCCACCAGGGGGTACGTGCACTTCCGGTTCTCTGACTACGGCAAGCTCACGATCATCGGAGTACTCGTGGCGTGCATGGCGTGGCCCGTCGTGACCTGGATCTCCTCCGTGCCGAGATGGCTGTTCCTCCGTCTGGCCGTGATCGTGACGTTGGTCCTCTGGGCGCCTGACCTCTGGATCCTGGTGAAGGGAGAGCCCGTCAAGGCGGTGCTCGTCCTCATGGCGATGCACGTCGCCATCGCAGTCGTGACCTACGTCGCCCTGGTCCATGTCTCCCCGCCGAGACAGTCGAAGGAACGCGAGCCTCTCGGAGCTTGATCGCTCCTCGGATCGAACCCGAGCGTAAAGTGTCCTTCGCCGTCTGCACGAGGAAGGGTCGAACCGGACGTTGACCGAAGCTGGACAACCCGAAACCGCCCGTCTGTTCCGCCCGGGGAGCCATGGAGACGACAGCGCTCGGTATCGGGCCCGGGCCCCATCGGAAGGTGTTCGACGCACGACTCCCGGGCGTCACCCGGCCACCAAGGTTCCCGAGATCACGGCCATCTTCTGGATCACCAAGGCCCTGACGACCGCGATGGGCGAGGCTGCGTCGGACTTCCTCGTCCATCAGATCAAACCCGTCATCGCGGTGGGCTTCGGCGGCATCGCCCTGGTCGTGGCGCTCGTTCTGCAGTTCTCTGTGCGCCGCTACGTGCCCTGGGTGTACTGGCTGGCCGTGGCCATGGTCGCCGTGACCGGGACAATGGCCGCCGACGTGCTCCACATCCAGTTCGGCGTCCCCTACAGCGTGTCGACCCCGCTCTTCGCGGTGGTACTGGCTGCGGTCTTCGTGGCCTGGTACGCAACCGAGAAGACCCTGTCCATCCACAGCATCTATACATGGCGCCGCGAGGTCTTCTACTGGGCGACCGTCATGGCGACCTTTGCGCTCGGCACCGCGGCCGGTGACCTGACCGCCACCACCCTGCACCTCGGGTATCTCGTCTCGGGATTCGTGTTCGCGGGGATTATCACCGTGCCGGCCCTGGGGTACAAGCTGTTCGGCCTGAAAGAGACGTTCGCCTTCTGGTTCGCGTACGTCGTCACCCGACCGCTCGGTGCCTCGTTCGCGGACTGGCTGGGCAAGTCGCACCGCGTGGGTGGCCTCGCCCTCGGCGACGGCCGCGTGGCCGTGGCTTTCAGCCTCCTGATCATCGGCTTCGTCGCCTTCATGACTTTCGACCGAAGGGAATCAGCTCGCGAGACGCCGAGCCTGAGCGACGAAGCCGTCGAGTCCTGACGTCAGCAGGTCGCTCCACTGGCTTCGGGCCCCCGCGTGGGGCACGATCACAGCATGCGCATCCTCTCCCTGTTGCCTTCGGCCACCGAGATCGTCTTCGCCCTGGGTCTCGAAGGGGACCTGGTGGGGGTCACCCACGAATGCGACTGGCCCCCGGCAGCCCGCACCAAGAGAGCTGTCTCCTTCTCCGCGCTGCCCCCGGCGGCCGAGCCGGCCGAAGTGGACCGCCTGGTGAGCGCGAGCATCGACGGGGGTGAACCGATCTACCGCCTCGACACCGACGCGGTCCGTGAGCTTCGCCCCGATCTCGTGCTCACCCAGGACCTGTGTGCGGTGTGCGCCGTGCCTTCCGGCCATGTGAACGAGGCGCTCGAACTGCTCGGTTGCCGCGCCGAGGTTCTCTCCATGGACCCGAGCTCGCTGGGCGAGGTTCTCGACTGCCTCCTTCGGGTTGGCGCCGTGACCGGGACCGAAGCCACAGCAGCGGCCCTCGTCGACGGGCTTCGTCAGAGGTTGCGAGCGGTGACCGGCGCCGTGGCGGGGAGACAGAGACCCGGGACCTTCGCGCTCGAGTGGTCTGATCCTCCGTTCAACGGCGGCCATTGGGTACCCGAGATGATCGAGGCCGCCGGGGGTTCGGCCCTTTTGGCCGGGCGCGGTACGCCGTCTGTCCGAGTCTCGTGGGCGGAAATCGAGGCGGCATCGCCCGAGGTGGTCGTGTTCATGCCGTGCGGGTACGGCCTGGAGGCTGCCGCCACCGAGGGTGCCTCCCTCCTTGCCAGGCCTGAGCTGAGGGGAGCGAAAGCGGCCTTCGCCGTCGACGCAAGCTCGTACTTCTCGCGTCCGGGCCCGCGTCTCGTCGACGGCGTGGAGATCCTGGCGTCGGCTCTTCATCCCGGGGCAGGGCCCGAGAGCCCCCCGGGAACCGTGCGCCGTCTCCGATAGCCGTTGGCGGGGACGGCGCGGTCGTTGACGACGCCAGAGTGCCGTACTGTCTCGGGCGACGGCGTCGGGGGAACGAGCAAAGATGGACGAGCACATGGAGGAAACGGCGACGACGGCGCCCGGAGCGCTGTCCTACGACCCGCTCGATCCCGGGCTCTGGCGCGACCCCTATCCGACCTATGAGCGCCTCCGGGACGAGGACCCCGTCCACTACGTGGAGGACCGCGGTTTCTGGGTCCTGTCGCGCTTTGCGGACGTCATGGCCGCCACGTGCGACACCGACGCCTTCTCCTCCGCCCACGGCCTCACCTTCGAGGAGGACGAGATCACCAAGCTCGGGCTCATGCCGACCCTGGTCATGATGGACCGTCCCCGGCACACCCTCTACCGCCGGCTGGTCAACTCGATGTTCACTCCCCGGGCCGTCGCCGAACGAGAAGATGCCGTTCGTGCCTTCACCCGGTCACGACTCGAACACGTCGTCCAGATGGGAGAGGCGGACTTCGTCGCCGAGGTTGCCTCCCCACTGCCGTCGTTCGTGGTGGCCGACTATCTCGGTGTCCCCGAACACGACCGCTCGGCCTTCGGAGGCTGGAGCAGTGCCATCGTCTCCGCCAGCGCGAGCGGGAACATGCTCTCGGCCGGCAAGGCCGTGGGAGAGCTCTACGCGTACTTCACGGCGCTGGCCGCCTTCAAGAAGGACCACCCTGCCCACGACATGATCTCCGTGCTCCTCGACTCCGACGTGGACGGGCGCCCGGTGACCGTCGAGGAGATCCTGGGCTTCTGTTTCGTCATGGTCGCCGGCGGCAACGACACCGCCTCCGGTCTCATCGGGGGCACCGCCGCGCTCCTGAGCGAGCATCCCGACCAGCGCCGCCTGCTCACCGTCGACCCGGAAAGGATCCCCCGGGCGGTCGAGGAGCTCCTTCGATTCCTCTCGCCCGTGCAGGGTTTGTCACGCACGTCGACGAGAGAGGTGGCGGTGGGGCCCCGGGAGCGTGCCGTCACCATCCCCGCGGCCACCAAGGTGCACCTCCTTTTCGCCTCGGCCAACCGCGACCCCCGTGAATTCGGACCCGACGCCGGGACTCTGGACGTGACCCGCACCGTGGCGCGCACGGTGGCATTCAGCTCCGGACCGCACCATTGCCTCGGGGCAGCTGCCGCCCGGCTCGAAGGTCGAGTGGCGATCGAGGAGCTGCTGCGCTGGGCGCCGGGCTTCGTGGTCGACACGGATGCAGGTCGCTACGCACCAGGACCCTTCACCCGTCGCTTCGAGTACCTTCCTATCCGGGTGAATCCCTGATCGACCCCGAGCGCATGCCGGCCGGCGCTGTCGTCGCCGCTTCACGGTTTCGACAGAGGATTCAGCTCCCGAACACGAAGTCCTCGATGAGTGCTGCCAGCTCGAGCGGTGTGTCCCCCTGCAGGCTGTGCCCGGCCCCCGCCACGTGGGCGACCCGGGCCGAAGGCAGGCGGCGCCGCAATTGCGCCTCGTCCTCGTCTCCGAGGACCGAGTCCGGCCGCATACCCCGGGCCAGCAGGAGCGGCACCTCGACCGACGCCAGCGACTCCCACAGGCCGTCGTATCCCACGTCGCCCGTCTCGGACTCCCCCGAGCCGCCTGCCCCACCGTGCGGTCGGTGACGAGCCCACCGCCACACCCATGTGCCGTCGTCCTGCTGCTCGGCGTTGTGCAGGATGCCCCGCCGGAGGGAGGAAAGTGACCGGGTCGGATTGAACGACACGGTCAGGTCCAGCAGCTCGTCGAGGCTGGCGAAGCTCGCCGGGCCGTTCACGAAGTCGATGATGTGCTTGGCCCGCTCTCCCTTGATCCCCGGCAGGATGTCGACGAGGACGACCGTGCGCACCAGGTCAGGCGCCTCTTTCGTCAAGGCGATGGTGGTGAGCCCGCCGAGCGACATGCCGACCACGGCACGGGCCGCCGGGGCAAGTCGGCGGACCACCACGGCGACGTCGACCGCGTTGCCTTCCACGTTCAATTGCCCTTCGGGATGCGCGCCGGGTCCGTCCGAGTGCCCGTGTCCGGGTAGGTCGATGGCGACCAGGGGACGATCGAGGGCCATGGCGACCGTGTCCCACGTATGGGCGTTCTGGGCTCCGCCGTGCAACAGCACCAATTCCGGTTCACCGTCTCCCCACACCAGGGCGCTCAACCTCCGGCCGTCAGGCATCTCGACCCAGGCGCGCCGCACCACCGGAGGGCCGTCGAAGGGCAGGCCGTACTCCTCGGCGTTCTCGTGGAAGAGCCCGAACTCGTCGTACTGGATTCGATCCACCACGTGCAGTCGTCCTCCCGGCTACCGCTCGTCCGAACACGACATGGCGGCAAGCAGGTCCACGACAAGGTCGGGACGGCTCAGAAACGGCGAATGCCCGGTGGGCCACTCGACCACACGATCCGCTCGCCGCGCCAGAATGCGTTGGAGGTCGGGATGCACGATGTTGTCGAGCGTGCAGACGGCATACGTCGAGGGCTTGTGGCGCCAGGCCACCGCACCGGGGGTCTGGCCCAGGCTCGCCATGGGGTGGGGACCGAGCCGAGCCACAGCCCAATCAGCCACCTCGTCGCTGCAGTCGTTGTAGAAGAGAATCCGAGCCCCCGCGGCATGGATCGTGCTGATCCCGTCCTCGCCCACCTGGATCTGAGCGAGCGCATCGGGGCGGCCCGTGTGATCGAGGTCGGCAGCCGTGGACTCCGACACCGCGGCGCTCAAGGCGGACTCACCCTCGTCAAGGTTGAAAGCGGCCACGTAGACCAGGTCCGCGACATTGGAATGGACACCTGCCTCGGTGTTGACGATTCCGCCGTAGGAATGCCCCGCCAGGATGACGGGCTCGTCGAATCCGTCCAGTGCATTCCGGACGCGCTCAGCGTCAGCATGCAGGTCGGTGAGTGCTCCTGCATCGTCCCCATGCCCAGGGAGATCGATCGCAACTGCCGGGACGCCACGTTCGGTGAGTCCAGCCACGACCGGCTCCCAGCACCAGGCGCCATGCCAGGCTCCATGGACGAGAAGCACCGGTTTCGCCACCACCGCCTCATCTTGCCACCGCCTCACCGGAGTGCGCCCTTCGACGCCCTGGACGTCTTCCACGTCTACCCAAACGCCGATCCGCCTCCGGAACCGCAGCACGTCGCCCGCTCCAGAACGCCGTGTCCACGGGTCCGACACAATGTGACGTGCCCGTCTCACGCGCAGCTGCCACCGACGTGGTCGGCCGCCTCGTCGCCGCCGGGTGCGTCGCCGCCGAAGAGGAGGCCGACGAGCTCCTCGCCGCCGCGACCGACCTGGCCACGCTCGAGGTATGGCTCCAGCGGCGCGAGACGGGTGAACCACTGGCCTGGATCACCGGAGCACTGCAGTTCTGCGGCCGCACGCTGCGCGTGGACCGGGGGGTCTACGTCCCTCGGGTCCAGAGCGAGGAGCTTGCCCGCCGCGCCGGCACACTGCTCCCCATGCATGGCCGGGCCCTCGATCTCTGCACGGGAGCAGGGGCCATCGCCGCCCACCTCTCGACACGGGTGCCCACGGCAACGGTCATCGGTATCGACATCGACATCGGCGCGGTGATGTGTGCCCGACGAAACGGCGTCCGGGCCCTGGTGGCCGACCTCGACGGGCCATTGCGCCCGGTGCGCGAGTGGGACCTGGTCACGGCGGTCGCTCCGTATGTCCCCACCGGGGAAGTGCGCCTGCTGCCCGCCGACGTCCAACGATACGAACCCCGAGCCGCGCTCGACGGCGGCGAAGACGGTCTCGACCTCGTGCGGCGGATCGTGGCCGCCGCCGGCCGACTCCTCCGTCCCGGTGGCTGGCTGTTGGTCGAGTTGGGAGGGACGCAGGACAACGCTTTGACCCCGCTGCTCGCCGCGTCAGGTTTCGGTCGAACCGATCCTTGGTGGGACGAACACCGAGACCTGCGAGGATTGGCGTCCCAGGCAACGGGCTCCCCGGGGCCTTCGCCATTGAGATGACGGGGAAGCGTTCACGGCGTCAGAGGTCAAGCGCGGCCCGCGTACTGCGCCAGCATTTCGAGCTGTTGGGCCGTGCCTACGCTGATGAGGACATCTCCGGCTTCGATGACGTCCTCGGGCGACGGGTTGGTCAGGAATCCGCCGTCGGGACGCCGGATGGCCAGCACCAAGGCCCCGGTGCGGTCGCGCAGTTGCGCCGATCGCAAGGTGCCGCCCGACAGTGGCGAGGAGGATGACACCGCCAGCTCCTCCAGACGGAACTCGAGCGTGCCGTCGTGCATGACGATGTCGACGAAGTCGACCACATGGGGCTGGGTCACGAACGAGGCCATCCGGTCACCACCGAGCTGCTGGGGGTTCACCACCCGGTCGGCACCCGCACGCACGAGCTTCGGCTCCGAGGACTCGTTGCGGGCCCGGGCGATGATCTGGAGGTCGGGTCGCATCGACTTTCCGGCGACCGTCACGTACAGGTTGTCGGCATCGGTGTCGAGCGCGGCGACCAGCGAGGCTGCCCGGTCGATGCCGGCCTGACGAAGCACCTCGTCGTCGGTCACGTCACCGTGCACCGTCGCGTAGGGCACCTCACCCAGGCGCTCGGGATCCCGGTCGACCACGACGACGTCACGATCGGCGTTGGCCAGGAACTGCGCCACCTCACGCCCGACCCGTCCCCAGCCACACACGATCACGTGCCCGGACATGCGGGCGATGTCCCGCTCCATCTTGCGCCTCCTGACGAGGTCCTGCATATGGCCCTCGATGAGCACCTCGAGCACGGCCGAGAACGTGTAGAGCGCCGTGCCCACGCCCACGAGGATCAGGATGATGGTGAAGACCTTGCTTCCGGCGTCCAGTGGATGCGGGGAGTTGAACCCTACCGTCGTGACGGTGATGACCGCCTGGTAGACGGCATCGAGAAGGCCGAACCCGAACAGCACGTATCCCCCTGTGCCCGCCACGAGGACCAGGGCCAGGGCCCCCAGGCCGATCCTCACTCTCCGGAACGGGTTCCGCATCGGGGCCATCATGCCCCACGGAAGGTGCGGCACTACACGGGCCGTCTCCGCCCATGGCGAACATTCCGGCTATCTCAGCTCCCTATGTCGAGAATCCGGAGCCAGCGTCGACAGCAAGGTGAGCGCTGCCATCGAGGCACCGCCGATCGGGAAGGATGGAGACATGCGATTCATGCTGCTGCAGAATTACGGGGGGGTCGACGCCGACTGCGCCCCCATGTCGGAGTGGGATCCCGAGGACATCAAGGCCCACATCCTGTTCCAGCAGGCGTTGAACCAGGAGCTCACCGAGCGCGGCGAGCTGGTCGACGCCCAGGGACTGGCCGGCCCTGAACTGGCCAGATTCGTCGTGTCGGACGGGACTGCCCCCGCCGTGATCACCGATGGCCCGTTCGCGGAGTCCAAGGAGCTGCTGGCCGGGTACCGGTTGGTGGACGTCGAGACGGCCGAGCGGGCTCTCGAGATCGCCGCTCAGGTGTCGGCGGCGCCCGGGGCCGACGGGGCGCCCGATCCGCCAGCGGATCGAGGTGCGAGAGGTGCTGAGCGCGCCCGACCCCGAGGTGTGACAACCTCCGTGGGCACCGAGGGCCTGTTGCGCGAGCTGGCGCCGCAGGTCCTCGGTGCCGTCGTCCGCCGCTACGGCCATTTCGCCGATGCCGAGGACGCGGTGCAAGAGGCGCTGCTCGCCGCCACCACGGCATGGCCCGCCCAAGGTGAGCCGGACAACCCGCTCGGGTGGCTCATTCGTGTGGCATCGCGCCGCCTGGGTGACCAATACCACCGCGACGACGCCCGCCGTCGACGGGAGGACCTCGCCGCATCGTGGTCCCTCGCTGGCCCCGACCCCGCATCGGGGCGCGACGACACGCTCATCCTGATGTTCATGTGCTGCCACCCATCGCTGACACCGGCGTCGGCCATCCCGCTGACGCTGCGGGCCGTGGGCGGTCTGTCGACACGGGAGGTCGCCACCGCGTTCCTGGTCCCCGAAGCGACCATGGCCCAGCGGATCAGCCGGGCCAAGGCCAGGGTCAAGGCATCGGAGGAGCCCTTTGCCCTCCCCTCTTCCGACGAGCGTGCCGAACGCCTGCGATCCGTGCTGCACGTCCTCTACCTCATCTTCAACGAGGGCTACGCCAGCAACAGCGGTCCCGATCTGGCTCGAACCGACCTTTCGGGCGAGGCCATCCGCCTGGCCCGTGCCGTCTGCGCCGCCCTGCCCCAAGAGCCCGAGGTCACCGGTCTGCTCGCCCTCATGCTGCTCAATGACGCCCGGCGCCCGGCGCGCACCCGGGTGGACGGCGAGCTGGTCCCTCTGTCCGAGCAGGACCGCACCCTTTGGGACCGGAGCCTCATCGCCGAGGGCACCGCGCTCGTCGAGGGGGCCCTGCAATTGCGACAGGTGGGCGAATACCAGGTACAAGCGGCCATCGCCGCGCTCCACGACCAGTCCGTCCAGTACGCCGACACCGACTGGACCCGAATCCTCTCCCTCTACGAGCTGCTCGAGAAGATGACTGGCAATCCCATGGTCACGCTCAACCGGGCGGTCGCCGCCGCCATGGCCCATGGGCCCGGGGCCGGCCTCGCCGTGCTCGACGAACTCGGCGATCGGCTCGGCGACCATCACCGTGTCCATGCCGTGCGCGCCCATCTCCTCGAGCAGGCCGGAGACGCCGGGAACGCGATCATCGAGTTCCGAGCGGCGGCAGCCGGGACGACGAACCTGCGCGAACAGCACTACCTCGTGACCAAGGCCGCCCGACTCGCCACGGAGTCGGCTGGCAACCAGAGGGAGCCGCCGCCGACCCGAATGTCATAATGCGACGCCATCGATCGAGGGGAGGCGTCATGGGAATTCGCTGCGTGGTGACCGGGCAGAAGGAAGACGGCAAGTCTGCCATCGTGGCCGACGAGGAGGTGGACCCGATCACCGTGTCGCTCCTGCCGGGCACGCAGTTCCATCGACTGTGGGGTTCCGACTCGGCGCCGACCCTTCCTACCGATGGCACCCCGCCCGGCCAGGACGGGTACTTCCCCCCGCCGGGTGGGTACCGCTTCCTCTTCTTCACTCTTGGTCCCGACTCAGCGACCCTGCCCGATGACCTCGACCTCGGGGCCGCCCTGGTGGAGCTGGGTACGAAGCTGCCGGGCCTGGCCGAGGCCATGGAGCCGGACAATCCCGGAATGCACACCACGGACACCGTCGATCTCGATCTCGTGGTCTCAGGCGAGGTGTGGCTCGAGCTCGACGACGGCGAGGAGCTCCATCTTCACGCCGGTGACTGCGTGGTTCAGAACGGCACTCGCCACGCCTGGCGCAATCGATCCTCGGAACCAGCTGTCCTGTTCGTGACGCTCCTGGGTGCGCGAAGAGGACCTGGGTGACACCGCACTGACCCAGGGCCGTCGGCGCGGCTCTTCGTCGCAAAGTGACCTTCTCCTCTGTCCCGTCCTGCCGGCTCGGCGTACCTTCATTGGGGCCGACGAGATGACAAGCTGAGGGGAGTTCTATGCGCGCGCTGGTGTATCACGGCCCGGGGAACAAGGCGTGGGAGGAAGTCCCCAAGCCGACACTGTTGGCGGACACCGATGCGATCGTTCGGGTTGACGCCGTCACGATCTGCGGAACGGACCTGCATATCCTCAAGGGCGACGTGCCCGCTGTGACCGACGGGCGCATCCTCGGCCACGAAGCGGTGGGCACCGTGGAAGAGGTCGGCTCGGGCGTGAAGAACGTCCACGTGGGCGACAGGGTGCTGGTGTCGTGCATCACGGCCTGCGGGTCGTGCCGATTCTGTCGCGAGAGTCGCTACGGGCAATGTCTCGGTGGCGGAGGATGGATTCTGGGCCACAAGATCGACGGGACCCAGGCCGACTATGTCCTGGTTCCGTTCGCCGACAATTCGACGTACCCGGCACCGGTGGGGATCGCCGACGAAGAGTTGTTGATGCTGGCCGACATCCTGCCCACCGGGTACGAGGTGGGCGTGCTCAACGGCAAGGTGGCACCCGGTGACGTGATCGCCGTCGTGGGAGCGGGACCGATCGGCCTCTCCGCGATCATGGGCGCGAGGCTCTACAGCCCCTCCCATGTGATCGCAATCGACAAGGCCGACACCCGGCTCGAGGCGGCCAAGCAGTTCGGCGCCGACGTGATCGTGAACAACGGTGTGCAGGATCCCGCCGAGGTCGTCGCCGAGTTGACCGACGGTCTCGGTGCCGACGTTGCCATCGAAGCAGTCGGCGTACCCGCCACCTTTGAGCTGGCGGCCCGGCTCATTCGGCCCGGCGGCCGGGTTGCCAACGTTGGCGTGCACGGCGAGGCGGCCACGTTGCACCTCGAAGACCTCTGGATCCGAGACGTGACGATCACCACCGGCCTGGTCGACACCTACTCGACACCCACCCTGCTGAAGCTCATCGTGAGCCACCAGGTCGATGCCGGGCAGTTCATCACCCATCACTTCGACTTCGGCGCCTTCCTCGAGGCATATGACGTGTTCGGGCGAGCCGCGGAGACCGGAGCGCTGAAAGTCGTCCTGACCAGGGCCTGACCCGCCTTGGACCTCCGGGTCGAATCGCAGTCGCCAGCGCTATCAGCCGACTGGCACGATCCGCTGCCCGCAGCAGAGCGGGTACTCCCGATCGCCTCCTGATCCGGAGGGCTGGCCTCCCGCTGAGCGCCCCGCATCCCGCGGCGCGTGGTTGTGACCGCAGTGGCATGATCGCCCCATGGCCTCGCGCTCATGGGTCGTCGTTGGCCTCGACAACGGTGGCACGTCCAACAGCGCGACCTTGCTCGACGGCTCGGGACACTTCTTGGTGGACAAGCTGGTCGAGACTCCCAGCCGCGTCCGAGAAGGGCCGGACGTGGCGGTCGGAGCTCTCGTCGAGGCCGTCGACCATGTGCTCCGACTTTCAGGAATGGCGAGGGAGTCGGTGCGTGCCGTCGGCCTCGGGACGCCGGGCCCGGCCAGCGCGGATGGTGTGATCTCGTCAAGGGGCTCGACGAACTTCTCGCACCCGGCGTGGCACGGCTTCGACTTTCGGGGCGTGCTCGAGCTCCGGCTCGGTGTTCCCGTCACCTACAACAACGACGGCAACGCCGCCGCGCTCTGGGCCCATCATGAGCACTTCGGGCCCGAAGCGTCGCTGCACTCGTCGGTCTCGGCGATCGTCGGTACCGGCCTTGGGGGTGGAGTGATAGAGGCCGGGCGTGTGATCCGGGGAGCTGCCGGGATGGCGGGCGAGCTCGGTCACGTCCACATACCCATGCAGGGGCTGCTCGCCGAGGGACAGCCCGAGCCGGAATGCAAGTGCGGCTTCGTCGCCGATGCCGAAAGCGTCGCTTCCCTGACCGGCATCGAGAAGAACTTGTTGCCCTACTGGCTGACGCGCTTCCCAGACCACGAACTCGCGAAAGCGGGGTCGATCAGCGAGGCCGCCAAGCTGGTCCGCGCTTTCGGGGACGCCGAAGACCCCATGGCGCTCAAGATCTTCGATCAGCAGGCGATGGCACTCGGGCGGCTCTTCACAATCGCGAGTAACTTTCTCGATCCGAGCGCGTACTTCGTCGGAGGGGGTGTCGTCGAGTCCTCCCCGAAGTTCCGCGATTGGTTCGTGGAACGGGTCCGCGAGTACACATCGCTTCGAGACGAGCAGCTTGATGTGGCCACGTTTGCCCTCATCCCGGATCTCGACATGGCGGGTGCCCGCGGCGCCGCGCTTGCGGCTCTTGACTCCCTCCACGAGCGCCGACCCAATGAGCGCTGATCGGCGGCCCAACCGGTCGCTTCGGTGATGTTGGTGCTGCACGGCAGCCCGATCCCGGCCATAGCAAGGGACCACCCACTCTGGTTCATCCGCCCGACGTTGTCCCTGGGCTGGTGAGTACATTGCACAGAATGGAGATCAGGCAATGACCAAGCACGGGAGCGACATCGACCGAAGCGCGGAATGGGCGGCCCTCAAGGACCGCCACCTCCGGCCCTTGGGCGATCGACCGGCCTCATCGGCCAGGGGTCTGCATCACTTCGCCCTGCTCTGCAGTGATGTCGAACGGACCATCGTGTTCTACCAGGACCTCCTCGAGTTCCCCCTAGTCGAGCTATTCGAGAACCGGGACTACCGCGGATCCACCCATTTCTTTTTCGATGTCGGCCAAGGCAACTATCTTGCGTATTTCGACTTCCCCGGTCTCGACCTCGGGGAGTACCGCGAGGTGCTGGGGGGCCTCCATCACATCGCCATCTCCGTCACTCCCGAGCAGTGGGAACGGCTCGTGGCCAAGTTGGAAGCGACCGGGATCGAGACCTTCATCGTGGACGGCACTTCCGTGTACTTTGCGGGGCCCGACGGAGAGCGGCTCGAATTGCTCTCGTACCCACTGAACGACATGTACGGGACGGTCGTCGGTTGACGCGTTCGACCCGCAACGATGCGCGTGATCGGTTCGAGCTACGAAGCTGGCGTCCACTCCGCCTCAGGATGATCCTTCGGGATCGGAGCCCCCGGTCCACGGATCGCCACGCCGTCCCGCCCCGCCCCTTTGACCTGGTAGAGGGCGAAGTCGGCGTCATCGAGCAGGTGTTCAGTCGTGGGAGTGGAGAGGTCGAGGCCGCTCACTCCCACGCTCAGCGTCACCGGCACCTCTAAAGACACGGCGACGTCCTGACGCATGCGCTCCACAAAGGCGACCGCCTCAGCCGGCTCGGTGTCAGGCATGAGGACCCCGAATTCGTCCCCTCCCAGCCGGCCCACCAGGTCGAAGCTCCGGGCATGGGCGCGGAGCGTGGCACCGATGCCGGCCAGGACGTGGTCTCCGACGACGTGCCCGTAGGTGTCGTTCACTGCCTTGAAGCGGTCCACGTCGATCAACAGGAGGCTGAGGCGATGGCCATGCCGCACAGAGCGGGCGATCTCCTCTTCCAAGCGCTCATGGAACACCCGATGGACCGCGCATCCGGTCAACCCATCGGTTGCTGCCAACCGGCTGACCTCTTCCGCAAGCCGCTGTTCGTGCCGCTCCCGGTTGGTCCGGTTGACCGACGCCGCCACGGAGAGCACAGAGGCGCCGGCCAACACGCCGAACAGGACCACGACTCCCTCTTGCGAGTAGTTGATGTCCGAGTCGGTCAATACGACGAAACCGGCGGAACCAAGGGTGGAAAGACCGCACAGACCCGCGACCAAAGGGGTGAACGCCAAAGCCGAGTAGGCGACGGGAAGGAAGAGCAGCAAGAGGACAGGGCTGTCAACACCTGTGTCGAGGGAGGCAACCCCTCCGACGGCCAAGGCGGCCAGAATGGTCCAGGTCGCCGAGAAGAGGGACCGCCAATGCTTTGAAGATAGGTTCGGCGCAAGCAACAGGTTCCCGAGCCCGAATGCGAACCATATCCCCACCACGATCCACAGGACGCCCCGGTGAGGGCCACGGGGAGTGAAGCCCAGGTACACCAGGACGAGGATCGTCTCTACCAAGAAGACGCCGAAGCCGATCCGCATGTGCCTGAGCCAGAAGTCTCGCTGGATGTCCTTCTTCGGGTCGACTCCGGGTCGGGCTCCTGGCGTCATGACACCGCTCATGGGTCAGACCGTCGACCGTGAGTCCCGCTCCGGAGCGAGAAGACCCTCCCCGACGAGGTGCAGACAGGCGTCGACGACCTGAGGGTCGAACAGCGTTCCCCGCCCCCGTCTGATCTCGTCGAAAGCGGCTTCGAGGCCCAGGGCGGCACGATAGGGCCGATGTGACGACATGGCTTCAA
>Ga0116215_1000921_pt1 | contig 20786 bp, 17 predicted proteins | sample Sb_taG_7_FD_89698 | JGI IMG/M metagenome (GOLD analysis project Ga0116215, IMG submission 89698) | Peat soil microbial communities from Weissenstadt, Germany - Sb_50d_2_FS metaG | ecosystem: Environmental > Terrestrial > Soil > Wetlands > Peat | place: Germany: Weissenstadt | collected 2010-09-21
CACGTGCCGGCGGCGCCCAGGCCCACAACGACCACGTCGACCGTCTCGTCGAAGCGAACCTCGCTGACCTCAAGCGCCGGGATCGGCTCCATCCCCCTCCTCGCGTCGGGACCACATGGTGGACCGCGCCGTGCCGTCACATCCTTGACCTGCACCCCTGAAGGTGACGACACAGCAAGGTTTGTCGAGCACGCTCTCGATCGAAGATTGACCCCCGCTCGCACGTTCCCGTGAGTGTGAGCAACTCCTCGCCCATGACGCATTATGACCCGATCAGCGAGGCTCCCCGCCACATCCCAGGGGTCGATTGCGACTGCATTGACCCGGCGAACCGGGTCACCCAGGAACCACGGCATCTGGCCAGAATCGAATCTCCTGTTCTGTCCAGCGGTCGGTCCGTGCAGTCCCGAGGGTCCGGCCAGAGTTCGTACACGCCGGCTTAGGTCCATCGCAACCATCGACCTTGCGATGAACCGGGCCCGCTGGTGGCCCTTCGTCAAGGCCGTCGGGGCGGTGGGTCGTGCCCCGATCCGGCCATAGGGCAACCTCCCCCGGTCCAAGAGCGTCTTTCGATTCGCACTCCGGGAAGAGCAGCACCGATCTGTGAAGAGCGCATTCCGCATGCCATAACATCAAGCATGGCCAACGTGAGTTCCCCGTCCCCCATTCTCGAGGTCTTCGTCAACGCCGCCCACGAAACCTTTCCAGAAGACCAGAAGGCCAAGCTGGCTTCATACGAGGATGCGATAGCCAAGACAACGTCTGAAGGGGACCGGCATCGTGCCCGCCTGTGTGTGAAATGGGCCATCAAGATGGCTGACGACAGGAGTCAGAAGCACCCCCGATGGGAGCAGTTGAAGGAACGTCATCAGATCTGGAAGGACGACTGGTTCGCCTTTGACTTCGGCGTGGCCGATGCAATGCCGGGTAGTGGCACCCACCACAGGGTGGGAAAGGCTGAACCCATTGAAGACGTGAGGATCCAGTGGGTGGAAGACGCCGTCGCTGTTGCAAAGAAGCTCGGCGAGGACGATGGCTGGGAGAAGTCCCCCTGGGAGGCCTTGCTGACGGAGCTGATCGACTACAAGAAGTAGCTGCGGGGCATCTGCGAAGCCCGGCGAGACCCAACCCGAGGACCTGCTGGCCAAATCGAGGGTTTCGGTAGTCGTCGAAACCATCGAAGCCGACCATCCCTGAAAGCTTCATGTGATTGCGGAACGCCAACTCCCGCCGGAGGGGTCAGCCGGCGAGCAGCCCCTCCTCCGTGAGAAGCGCCTCCTGGGCGTCGGCCTCCTTGCGCACCTTGCGGACGGCGAGGACGAGGTAGACGAGTGCGGCCACCCCCATGCCGAGGAAGACGCTGAAGTCCCCGCCGTAGTGGTAGGCGTCCAGCGTGTGGTCGGTCACTTCGTTCATCCAGCGCGGCACGCGGAAGTAGTAGGTCGGGTTCACGTAGAGCGCCGAGATGGCGGCGTACATCCCGACCACCTGGGCGATGATTGCGGGCCAGAAGACGCCGCCCTTGCGCCAGTACAGGGAGGTGCGCCCGGTCTTCTGCAGCTCGCTCGGCACGTAGCGGTAGCGCCGCAGCGCCCAGTCGACCAGAAAGATGGCGCTCCAGGGCGCGATCCACACGATCACCAGGTCGACGAAGTCGGACAGGTACTCGGTGAAGGAACCGCTGAAGATCGCCCACATGGTGATGCCGAGCGCGATCGCGCAGTCGATGAGCACCGCCTGGTACCGCTTGACCGGGATCCCGATGGCCTGCATCGTCACGCCCGAGGAGTACATGTCGAGGCTGTTGATGCCGAACAGCTGTACGACGGCGAAGAGCAGGAACACCACGACGAACCAGGACGGGATGGCGTGCTGGTGGAGGAAGGGCTGGAACCCGCCGGCGCCCGTCCCGATGTTGAGGACGAAGGTGCCGACGACGGCCCCCAACGTCATGATGAGGATCTCCGGCACGGCGGTGCCGAGGAAGACCCACCCGACGATGCCCTTCTTCGACGTGTTGGTCGGGCAGTAACGGGTGTAGTCGTTGCCGTTCTCGACCCACCCGAGGCCGCTCAGCGCGATGGTGAAGGCGAGCGCCTCGGTGAAGGCCTGCCAGTCCCCGCTGGACTTCACCACGTGCAGGTTGGCGTGCGGAATGGCGAAGCCGAGCATGACGGCGAAGAGGACGATGAAGGGGACGATGAGCCAGCGCAGCGTCTTGACGATGGCCGCGTGTCCGAGGAAGGGCAGGATGCCCTGAATCAGCACGGCCACGATGACGAGCACGACCTTGGCCGGGCTGCCCGGCAGGTAGCCCGCCTTGGACATGAGGACGATGCCCGCGCCCACGATGAGGATCAGGCCCTCGACCTCGAAGCCGATCTGGGTGAACCAGTTGAAGACCGAGATCGGCCGCGAGCCGTTCGGCCCGAAGGGGGCCCGGTTGATGGCGAAGACCGCCGTGCCGGTGTTCGGCCCCTGCAGCGAGCACAGCCCGAGCAGGAAGTAGGACAGGTTGCCGAGGACGATGACGAAGAGCACCTGGGCGAACGTCAGCCCGAACGTCATCACGATGGCGCCGTAAATGAAGTACTCGATCTGCACGCTCGCACCCGCCCACATCCCGAAGATGTCCTTCGGGGTGGCCCAGCGCTCGCTCTCGGGGATGAAGTCGATCCCGTGCTGCTCGACGTGGAACACCTCGTCGGAGCCGGGGTCGTGTATGACCGCGAGATCCTCCGTGAAGTCCTCGGTGATCGCCACCGCGCGTTACCTCCCTCGTTGTTCGCCTCGGCGGAACACGCGCACGCCCCGGAGGGACGACCGGGGAAGGGGTGGTGCCCGGCAACCCCCCGGCGGCCGGCCCTCGGTCATTCGTCCGCGCACCCCGCCCAGTCGGGTTCCGGTGCGCCTCCCTGGCGAGCGACCGATGGTGTGCCGCCCGCAGCATGACATGCGGTGGGCCACCCGGGTCAAGTGACTGCCGTGAAACCAGTGTGAACCGAATCCGACTAGAACTCCGGTGATGCACGGGTCGCTCATGGTCTGCGGGACCTCGTCCGATGCCGGCAAGTCCACGGTCACGACCGGGCTCTGCCGGCTGCTGGCCCGTCGGGGCGTCGCGGTGGCTCCGTTCAAGGGCCAGAACATGTCGCTCAACGCCATGGTCTCCGCGGAGGGCGGCGAGATGGGCCGGGCCCAGTGGGTCCAGGCGATCGCCGCCGGCGCCGAGCCCGAGGTCGCCATGAACCCCGTATTGCTCAAGCCCACCGGTGAGCGCGCGTCCCAGGTCGTGGTCATGGGGCGCCCGGCCGGTGTGCAGGAGGCGGGCGATTACCAGGCCTCCAAGCGGACGCTCGTTGACGTGGTCGATGCTGCGCTGGCCTCGCTGCGTGCCCTCTTCGACGTCGTCGTCTGCGAAGGCGCCGGCAGCCCCGCCGAGATCAACCTGTTGCGCGACGACATCGTGAACCTGGGCCTGGCCCGGCGCGCCGGGATCCCCGCCGTCCTGGTGGGGGACATCGAGCGGGGCGGCGTGTTCGCGCACCTCCTGGGCACGGTGGCGATCCTGCCCGACGAGCTGTCCTCGCTGATCGGGGGCTTCGTCATCAACCGCTTCCGCGGCGACCCGGCGCTCCTGTGTGGCGCGGCGGCCGAGCTGGAGGACCGCTGCGGCATCCCCATCCTCGGGGTGCTGCCCCACCTCGGGGACCTGGGGCTCGACGCCGAGGACTCGCTGGCCCTGGCGCAGCCCTCCGGGCTGCCGGCCGCGGTCTCCGCCGCCGGACTCGACGTGGCGGCCATCCGCCTGCCCCGCCTGTCCAACTTCACCGACCTCGACCCGCTCGCCGCCGAGCCGGGCGTGCGGGTCCGCTGGGTCGGCCAGCCGGGTGCGCTGGGCGACCCCGACCTGGTCGTGATCGGCGGGACCCGGGCCACGGTGGCCGACCTGCGCTGGCTGAGCGAGAGCGGCCTCGCCGGCGCGCTCGACGCGCTGCGCCGCGGGACCTCGCCACCGGTGATCTTCGGGATCTGCGGCGGGTTCCAGATGATGGGGCAGGAGCTGCGTGACCCCGACGGGGTCGAGTCCGCCGAGCCGGTGAGCGCGGGGCTCGGCTGGCTGCCCGTGGACACGGTCTTCGAGGAGGAGAAGGTCACCCGCCTCACCACGATCGGTGGGCCCGATGGCGCGCCGGTGCGCGGCTACGAGATCCGCCACGGCCGCCTCTCGCCGCGGCCGGGCTACGTGGCGTGGCTGGCGCCCGACGGAGCGGACGGCCCGGTCAGTGCGGTCGCCGGCGCCGGTGTCCTCCTGGGCACCACGCTGCACGGGCTGTTCGAGGAGGACGCGTTCCGCGCCTGGTTCCTGGCCCACGTGGCGGCCCGGCGCGGCGCGGGCTGGCGATCGTCGGGGGTCTCCTACGCCGCGCTGCGCGAGCGCCAGATCGACCGGATCGCCGACGCCTGCGAGGAGCACCTCGACCTCGACCGCCTCTGGGGGCTGGTGGAGACCGGGTCGCCCACGTAGGCGAGGGGCGAGGAGATCATCCCTCGATCTCGCCCCGCATGTACGCGACCGCCTTCTCCTGCATGTCGCGGGCCTGATGCTCAATGAAGCGCTCCACGATCGGCCCGGCGCCGAAGATCTTGACCCGGGCGTCGAGCGAGAACGTCTCCACCGTGCTGCCGCTCTCGTTGGTGAGGGCGATGGCGCCCTCAATGTGCGTCTTGTCGGCCATGGTGCCCGGCGTCATGGTGAATGACGTCGTCGACGTCGCCGGGTCGAACGTGCTGACCTCGGTGGTGGTGACCTCCTCGCCGAAGATCTTGCGGACCGGGCCCGGCATGTTGGGCCGCTGGCCGTAGCGGAGGGTGCGCACCAGGCCGCTCGAGAGGTCGCCCTCCTGCGACACCACCTCGGCCGAGGTCGAGTCCAGGGCCTCGTGGTGGAGGCGGACCACGAACTCGGGGTCGAAGTAGAGGGCCCAGAACGCCTCGGGCGTGCAGTCCCAGCCGTAGACGAGCGAGAGCTTCATGGCGCGAGGTCGAAGAGCATGTGGTGCCCGAGGTCGCCGACGAGGTCGATCGTGATGTGCATGGTCGCCACGCGCCACGCTGAGTCCACGAGTTCATAGGTGTGCCGGTAGCGGCCGGCGATGACCGGCTGGAGGGCGAGCGCGCCGGGCACGGCCTGCAGCACCGTGAAGTACGACCGGCTCCGTGCGGTCGCGCCGTCGTCGTGGACGTCGACCATCACGTTCGTCATGACGTGCTTGGTGCGCGGAGTCCCGTCCTCGTAGCGCCGGGTGCTCCGCGTGTAGAGGGCCGCAATGGCGTCGCGACCCGAGACGGCGTCGCCGAACCCCTCGAACGTCAGGGTGGCGTGGGCGAACAGCTCGCCCACGCCGGCGAAGTCACCGTCGTCGATCCGCTCGGCGTAGGTGTAGATCAGCTTCGTGATGGCTTCGGCCGCCGTTTCGGGCACGGGCGAGATTGTGGCACCGATCACTGCCCGAGGAGGCGTCCCATCGCGCCGGCCACCCGGCTCGGGCGCCCGCGGCGGGTCTCGCTGCGGTCCGCCAGCCTCATGGCCCACAGGCCGGCGTTGACCCCGAGCCAGCGCAGGGGCTCGGGCTCCCACTGCGGCGACCGGTGACCCACCCAGGGCAGGGCGGTGAGGGCGGTGTCGGCACCCGTGATGAGGTCGGCCAGCGTGCGCCCGGCCAGATTGGTGGTGGACACCCCGTCGCCCACGTACCCCCCCGCCCAGGCCATGCCGGAGCCCCGGTCGAGGCCGACCGAGGAGTGCCAGTCGCGCGGGATGCCGAGCGGGCCGCCCCAGGCGTGCGTGAAGTGCGCCCCGTCCAGCTCCGGGAAGAGCTCGGTCAACGTCCGGCGCAGCAGCTCGTGCACTGCCGGCTCGGCGTCGAAGCCTTCGCGCACCGACGACCCGAAGTGGTAGGGCGCCCCGCGGCCGCCGAAGGCGATGCGGCCGTCGGCGGTCCGCTGCCCGTAAATGATCATGTGGCGGTGGTCCGCGAACGTGGCGCGCTCCTCGAGGCCCGCCGAGGACCAGAAGCTGTCCCCCAGGGGCTCGGTCGCCACCATGAGCGAGTAGACCGGGACGATGTCGCGGTGGAGCCCCGGCAAGGTCGGCGTCCAGGCCTCCGTCGCTCGCACCACGACCTCGGCCTCGACGGTGCCGCCGCGGGTGACGACCGACGGGGGAGAACCGGCCGCGCGGGGCCGGATGTCGAGGACCTCGGTGTGCTCGAAGACCCGCACCCCCCGCCGCTCGACCGCGTCCGCCAGCCCGCGCGCCAGGAGTGCCGGTTGCAGCGCGGCGCAGTGCGGGGTGAAGGTCGCACCGAGGACCCCGTCGGCGCCGATCAGCGCGCGCGTCTCGTCAGGCCCGAGCCAGCGCACGTCGTCCTCTCCGAAGCCGAGCGCACGCGCCTCGTCCACCTCGGCCAGCGCCCGCACCCGCTGGGCCTCGCTGCGCACGAGGTCCACCGACCCGCCCTTGGCGAAGTAACAGTCGATGCCCTCGCCCGCCGCCGCCGCCCCGACGACGTCGACCGTCTCCTGCATCGCCCGGCGCATGGCGTGCATGGCCTCACGGCCGTGCTGGCGGGCCAGCGCGGCATCGGAGGTGGCGAACAGCGCCGAGCACCAGCCGCCGTTGCGGCCCGACGCCCCGAAGCCCGCCACCTCGCGCTCCACGACGGCGATGCGCAGCGACGGGTCGGCCAGCGCTAGCGCATGAGCTGTCCAGAGCCCGGTGAACCCGGCGCCGACGATGCACACGTCGACCTGGAGGTCCTGGGTCAGGGTGGGGCGCGGCGGCAACGGGACCGGGACGGCCTCCCACCACAGCGAGAGCCGCTGGTACCCCGAGGCGGCCCCCGGCGCTACATCCTGCGCCACGCCTCGGTGAGGACGTCGCGCAGCGTGGATGCAATGAAGTCGATCTCCTCCTGGCCGCAGATGAGCGGCGGGGAGAGCTGTATGACCGGATCCCCCCGGTCGTCGGCCCGGCAGATCAGCCCCGCCTCGAAGAGCGCACCCGAGAGGAAGCCGCGCAGGAGGCGCTCGGACTCCTCGTCGTCGAAGGAGGCGCGCGTCTCCTTGTCTTTGACGAGCTCAATGCCGTAGAAGAACCCGGCGCCGCGTACGTTGCCGACGATGGGGAGGTCGTAGAGGCCCTCGAGGGCGGTACGGAACGTCTGCTCGGTCGCCTGCACGTGCTGAAGGATCCGCTCGCCCTCGAAGACGTCGAGGTTGGCCAGGGCCACCGCGCAGCTCACGGGGTGGCCGGCGAAGGTGAACCCGTGCAGGAACGAGGCCCCTGCCTCGAGGAAGGGCTCCATGAGGCGGTCCGAGGCGATCATGGCGCCCAGCGGGGCGTAGCCCGAGGTGAGGCCCTTGGCCACCGTGATGATGTCCGGCTGGTACCCGTAGCGCAGGGCCCCGAACCAGTGGCCAAGGCGCCCGAAGGCGCAGATCACCTCGTCGGAGACCAGCAGCACCCCGTGGCGGTCGCAGATCTGGCGGACGCGCTCGAAGTATCCCGGGGGCGGCGGGAAGCACCCGCCCGCGTTCTGCACAGGCTCGAGGAACACCGCGCAGACCGACTCGGGGCCCTCCTGCAGGATGGCCCGTTCTATCTCGTCCGCGGCCCAGCGACCGAACGCGACCTCGTCGTCGGCGAACACGTCGGCTCGGTAGAAGTTCGTGTTCGGCACCTTGATGGCCCCCGGCACGAGCGGCTCGAACGGGATGCGCAGGTCCGGGATGCCCGTGATGGAGAGCGCGCCCATGGACGTGCCGTGGTAAGCGATGTAGCGGCTGATGACCTTGGTCTTCTGCGGCTGCCCCATCACGCGGAAGTACTGGCGCGCCAGCTTCCAGGCCGACTCCACCGCCTCGGATCCCCCGGTCGTGAAGAAGACGCGGTTGAGGTCGCCGGGCGCGTAGCTCGCCACCCGCTCGGCCAGCTCAATGGCGCGCGGGTGCGCGTACGTCCACAGCGGAAAGTAGGCGAGGGTCCCGGCCTGCTTGGCGCCCGCCTCGCCGAGCTCGGTGCGACCGTGGCCGATTTGCGACGTGAAGAGCCCCGCCAGGCCGTCGAGGTAGCGCTTCCCGTGCTGGTCCCAGACGTAGGCGCCCTCCCCACGGACGATCACGGGCACCTCGCTGTTCTCGTAGGCGCCCATCCGGCTGAAGTGCATCCACAGGTGTCGACGCGCCTGCTCGCTCAGGTGGGAGTTCTCCGGACTGGTGGTGCTCATCGTTCCTCCACTATTGGTGCGGGGCCATTCATCGCGTGCCCCACGTATAGGTCTGCTTGGCCAGCTTCAGGTACAAGAAGGTCTCGGTGGAGTGCACGCCCGGGATGGAGCGCACCGAGTCGTTGAGGACGTGCAGCAATCGCTCGTCGTCCTCGCACACGATTTCCGCCAGGATGTCAAATGAGCCGGCGCACATCACCACGTAGTCGACCTCGACCACGGCCGAGAGCTTCTCAGCCACCCGCCGCACGTCGCCCTCGACCGAGATCCCGATCATCGCCTGGCGGGTGAAGCCCAGTTGCAGCGGGTCGGTGACCGCGACGATCTGCATGATCCCCGACTCGCGCAAACGCTGGACGCGGCGGCGCACGGCCGCCTCGGACAGCCCGACCGCCTCCGCGATGGCGCCGTACGGCTGCCGGCCGTCGCGCTGGAGCGCCTCGATGATGGCCCGGTTGGGTACGTCGAGAAGCGTCCCGGAGGCCTGCGTCGCGTCGCTCTGGGCGCCCGCCTCCGCCAGCCCGTCGGTGTCGGGCATCTCACACCTCGCTTCTCTTGACCACCAGGGCAAAGCCCCCGATGTGCAGAATTGTGTCATCTTACCCACCTCAGTCAAGCAGAATTAGTCATATTGAGGTCCCGATATGGCGAAAACGCTTGTTGGGAGCGTGCTGATCTGTGATCCTGTAGCGACGGGTCACCTGAAGGGAGCGGCATGCGGAAGTTGCAGAATTTCATCGGGGGCGCCTACTGCGACGCCGAGGACGGGCCCACCGCGCCCCTCATCGACCCCAGCACGGGCGAGGCGTTCGCCGAGGCACCCGTCTCGGGGCCGGCCGACGTCGACCGGGCGCTTCGCGTCGCGGCCGAGGCCTTCACCTCCTGGCGGCGCACCACGCCGTCGGAGCGCAGCCTGGCCCTGATCCGTATCGCCGACGCGCTCGAGGCCAGGGCCGAGGACCTGGTCCGGGCCGAGTCCGAGAACACGGGAAAGCCCTTCGGTCTGACCATGGACGAGGAGATCCCCCCGATGGTCGACCAGATCCGCTTCTTCGCCGGCGCGGCGCGGCACCTCGAGGGCCTGGCCGCCGCGGAGTACATGGCGGGGCACACGTCCTTCATCCGTCGCGAGCCTCTCGGCGTGTGCGGCGCCGTGACGCCGTGGAACTATCCGATGATGATGGCGGTGTGGAAGTTCGCCCCGGCGTTGGCGGCGGGGAACACCATGGTGCTCAAGCCGTCGGACACGACGCCGGTGACGGCGCTGCTCATGGCCGAGATCATGGCCGAGCACCTGCCGCCGGGTGTCTTCAACGTGGTGTGCGGTGACCGCGACACCGGCCGCGCCCTCGTGGTACACGACACGCCCGCCATGGTGTCGGTGACGGGGTCCGTGCGGGCCGGGATGGAGGTGGCCGCGGCGGCGGCACCCACCCTCAAGCGCGTCCACTTGGAGCTGGGCGGCAAGGCGCCCGTCATCGTGTTCGACGATGCCGACGCGGCGGCGGCGGCGGAGGGCATCGCCGGCGCGGGCTACTTCAACGCAGGGCAGGACTGCACGGCGGCCACGCGGGTGCTGGCCGGGCCCCGCGTGCACGGGGACCTGCTGGCTGCACTGGTCGAGCAGGCGCAGGGGACGACGGTCGGCGGCACCGACAACGATGGGGCCGACTACGGGCCGCTGAACAACGCCAACCAGCTGGAGCGGGTGCGCGGCTTCCTCGAGCGGATGCCCGCGCACGCCTCGGTGGTGACGGGCGGCGAGCAGGTGGGCGACCGCGGCTACTGCTTCGCGCCGACGGTCGTGGCGGGCCTGCGGCAGGACGACGAGCTGGTGCAGTCAGAGGTGTTCGGGCCGGTGATCACCGTCCAGGAGTTCACCGACGAGGGCGAGGCGCTCCAGTGGGCCAACGGCGTGCAGTACGGGCTCGCGTCCTCGGTGTGGACCAGGGACCACGGTCGGGCCATGCGCATGGCGCGTGACCTCGACTTCGGCTGCGTGTGGATCAACACGCACATCCCGCTGGTGGCCGAGATGCCCCACGGCGGGTTCAAGCGTTCCGGGTACGGCAAGGACCTCTCCGCCTACGGCTTTGAGGACTACACGCGCATCAAGCACGTGATGAGCAACATCGAGGAGTAACTCATGATCGTCGGGATCCCAAGCGAGGTGAAGGACGACGAGTACCGGGTGGCCATCACGCCGGCTGGTGTGCGCGAGTTGACCTCGGCCGGCCACACCGTCCTGGTCGAGAAGGGTGCCGGCAGCGGCTCGTCCATGCCCGACGACGAGTTCGTGCGGACCGGGGCGAAGATCCTGGACGATCCCGACGACCTGTGGGCGGCGGCCGACCTCGTGTGCAAGGTGAAGGAGCCGGTCGCCGAGGAGTATCACCGGCTCGGCGCCCGGTCGGACCAGATCCTCTTCACCTACCTGCACCTGGCCGCGTCGCGCGCCTGCACCGATGCTCTGGTCGCTGCCGGGAATGTCGCCATCGCGTACGAGACGGTGCGCCAGGAGGACAATTCGCTGCCGCTCCTGGCGCCGATGAGCGAGGTGGCCGGGCGAATGGCGCCCCTGATGGGTACACACCACCTCATGCGGCCGGGTGGGGGGCGCGGCGTGCTCGTGTGCGGCGTGCCCGGGGTGCGCTGCGCTCGTGTCGTGATCCTCGGGGCCGGCGTGGCCGGCTTCGCGGCGGCCACCATGGCTGTGGGCATGCACTCGGAGGTGTTCGTCCTCGACCGCAACCTCGACAAGCTACGCGAGGTCGACCACCACTTCCGGGGTGCACTCGAGACGATCTCCTCCTCGGAGCACGCCATTGAGGAGGTCTGCCTCGAGGCCGACATCGTCATCGGAGCGGTGCTGGTGGTCGGCGCCCGGGCGCCCCGTCTCGTTTCCGATGCGCTCGTCGAGAAGATGCGACCCGGCTCGGTCCTCGTCGACATCTCGGTCGACCAGGGGGGCTGCTTCGAGTCGACCCACCCGACGACGCACTCGAAGCCGACCTTCGAGGTGCACGGGTCGATCTTCTACTGCGTGGCCAACATGCCCGGTGCCGTCCCGCACACCTCGACGCACGCGCTGGCCAACGCCACGCTGCCCTACACCCTGCGCATCGCCAGCAGCGGGTGGCGCGATGCGGTGCGGGCCGACCGCGCGCTGGGCGAAGGGGTCAACGTGGCCGAGGGTCGTGTCGTCTACAAGCCGGTGGCCGACGCCCACGACATGCCGTACACGCCTCTGGGTGAGCTGCTCGACTGACTCAGCCGAGCTGCGAGCCCACCACCGAGACGAACGAGACCATCTCGCCCGGGTAGCCGCCCAGGTTGTGGGTCATGGCCAGGCCCCGGTCGGTGGTGGCGATCTGCCGCTCCGGCGGCGCTTCGTGGCGCATCTGAAGCCAGCACTCGAAGAACATACGCAGGCCCGAGGCTCCGACGGGGTGGCCGAAGCTCTTGAGGCCGCCGTCGGGGTTGATCGGGAGGTCGCCGTCGAGGTCGAAGGAGCCGGCCAGCACCTCCTTCCAGGCGGTGCCCCGCGGCGCGAAGCCGAGGTCTTCCATGAGCACGAGCTCGGTGGGGGTGAAGCAGTCGTGCACCTCGGCCATGGCGAGCTGCCGGCGCGGATCGGTGATGCCCGCCTGGGCGTAGGCGTCGGCCGCCGCCGCCTCACACTCGGGGAAGTGCGTGTAGTCGTAGCCGGGGTCGATCAGCCCGGACCCGCTCCCGGCGGCGAAGGACAGGGCCTTTATATAGAGGGGCTTGTCTGTGTAATTGAGGGCGTCCTCCGCCCGCACCACGATGGCGGCCGCCGCCCCGTCGGCCACCCCGGCACAATCGAAGACGCCGAGGCCGCCGGCGAGGCGGGGGGAGGCCAGCGCGGCCTCCTTTGTGATCTCCCGCCGGAACTGGGCCCGCGGGTTGCGGGCGCCGTTGTGGTGGTTCTTCACTGCGATGGAGGCCAGCACGTCGCCCATGGTCGCCTCGTCCACCCCGTACTTCTGCCCGTAGGCCGGGGCCACCATGGAGAACATCGCCGCCGCGGTCAGCGTCCGTGCGGTGCCGTCGTTGGGCGGGTTCATCGCGTTGAGGCCCTGGAACCCGCTGTCCTTCACCTTCTCGGCGCCGACGGCCATGGCCACGTCGTAGGCACCCGAGGCCACCGCGTAGGCAGCGGCGCGCAGGGCCTCCGAGCCGGTGGTGCAGTAGTTCTCGACCCGGGTCACCGGCTTGTTGCGCAGCTGCAGCGGCCGGGCCAACGTGATCCCGCTCATCCCGCTCTGCGCCGTGCCGAACCAGTAGGCGTCGACGTCGTCCTTGGTGACGCCGGCGGAGGCGAAGGCCTCGGTGCTGGCGTCGACAATTAGGTCGTCGAGCCCCTTCTCCCACAGCTCGGCGAACTTGGTGCAGCCCATGCCGACGATGGCCACCTTGTCGCGGACGCCGTGCGATCCCATCAGGCCTGACCTCCCTCGCGCACCGGGCGCGCCTTCCAGAAGTAGTCGTGGATGCCGTCGGCACTGAAGAGCCGGCGGAACGTCATCTCCACCCGGCTGCCGGACCGGATCTCGCCCGGGTCGGTGTCGGTCAGCTCGACCGGGTACCGTCCGCCCCCGTCGAAGTCGACGATGGCGAACACGATGGGCGGGCTGGGGGAGTAGGCGAGGCGGTCGACGGTCGAGGTGACGACCGTGCCCGTGGCGTCGGCCATGGCCACGGGCTCCATGTCGTCGACGGCCCCACCCTCCATGGAGACCCGCGAGGGCGGCAGGTGGATGGCTCCCGAGCTGCGGTCCTTCGACCCGACGAACCCGAACTTCCACCCTTCGTTGCGGTGTGCGGCCGTGCTCGACACCCGGGCCGGCTCCGGGCGCCGGGGCGGCTCGGGCTGTAGCTGGCCCCGCCAGGACAGGAACTTGGCGTAGGGGATCGGAGCGCCGTTGGCCACCTGGCCGGCCACGGGCCGGGCCGGGTGCCAGCCCGCGAGGGCCCCGGTGGTGCGCAGGACCACGGCGTCGGCGCCGTCGGCCAGGTGCAGCACGACGACCGGCGTGCCCGCCGGCAGCGCGCCACCCGCCATCGACTCGAGGGCGGAGGTGAGGACGAGCAGTGGGTGGGCCGTGCCGCTCTGGCCCACGCTCGAGGTCAGGTCGTCCACCGCGACCCCGTCGGCGAGCGCCAGCTTCTTGGTCAGGCCCGACACGCCGCGCCCGTGCATTCCGGTCACGACCAGCCGCCCGACGTCGCCTGCCTCGAGGCCCGCCGCGGCCAGGGCGCGGCCGAGTGCCTCCCGGCCGAGGGCCAGGTAATTGTTCTCGCCGAAGCGCTCCTCCCAGAGCTTGGAGACGCGGTCGCCCGGCGACCGCCAGCGGTCGGTGAACTCGTCGGTGGCCGAGGCGGTGGACACGAGCTCGGCCAGCACCCCCGGCTCGTCCCCGACGAGCACGGCCGCGCCGGCGTCGCCCCCGGCGGACTCGTCACCGCTCGTGGGCAGCCCGTCCCGCACGTCGGAAGCCACCACCAGGGTTGTCCCCCCGCCTCGGAGGGCGGTCACCAGGCAGCCGATGCCCGAGCGCAGTGCCCCGCCGAAGTCATAGGCGCCGACGCCGCCGGGGAGGCGGAGGGCGGCCGCCACCGCGGTGGCGTTGGTCTTGTCCAGGTAGGCGGGCTGGGACGTGGCGAACCACAGCGCGTCCGGCGTCGCCCCTCGGGCAGCCCGCAGGGTCAGCCGGGCGGCCTCGACCCCCAACGTGGTCGTGTCCTCGTCATGGGATGCGACCGCCCGGGACCCCTTGCCGCCTCCGCTCCCCATGAAGGCAGCGATGTCCGCCCGGGCGAGCCGCCGGTAGGGCACGTAGCCCGCCGCACTCAGGATGCCTCGCACGGCGCACGAGCCTAATGGGTGCCCGCGAGGCCGTCTGATGGGTCGTCAGGTGATCCCGACGGCCGGGTGGACCGGGCAGACTTGTCGCATGGCGGACCCCCCGGTGCCCGAGGACCAGCGACCGCCCGCTGGCGGGGGAGGCGGCCTGACCGAGCGTGTGGCGGACGCGGACCGCGATCGCACCGTGACCCTGCTGCGCGAGCACGTGGTCGACGGGCGGCTGACGCTCGACGAATTCTCCGAGCGGGTGGGCCTGGCCTTGCAGGCGAAGACCCGTGGTGATCTGGACGCCGTCATGGCCGACCTCCCTGCACCCTCACGGGTCGAACCCGGCGTTCCGGCCCGCAGGGCGCGGCGGTGGCACGTCGCGATCCTGAGCGGGCACAAGACCAAGGGCCGTTGGCGGATCAGCGGCAAGACCACCGCCATCGCGGTCATGGGCAGTTGCGACATGGACCTGCGGCGGGCTGAGATCGAGGGCCCCGAGGTGGAGATCACCGCCTTCGCCTTCTGGGGCGGCATCGACATCATCGTCCCCGAGGGCTTCGACGTCGAGCTCCGGGGCCTCTCCATCATGGGCGGCCGCAGCCTCAAGGTGCGCGACGTGCCGATCGTGCCGGGGTCGCCCCGCATCGTGGTCCGCGGCTTCGCGGTCATGGGTGGCATCGGCGTGAAGAGCCGGCCCAACCGCTCGAGGCGCCAGATCGCCCAGTCCGTGGCGGGCGGTGTCCTCGGCGTCCTCGATGCCATAGATGCCCACGGCAGATCGGCCGACGCGGCCGCCCTCGGCAAGGACGTCCGGCGGGAGCTCCAGGCGCAGCGACGCGCCGAGCGCCGGGATCAGCGGGACCCCGTCGGCGCACCGGCACAGCCTGCCGACGGCACGGTCACGATCCTCTTCTGCGACATGGTCGACTACGCGGGCATGACGGAGCGGCTCGGGGACCAGGCCTCGCGGCGCGTTCTGCGCGAGCACCACCGCATCGTGCGCGAGGCACTGGCGCGCCACAGCGGGCGCGAAATCAACGTCCAGGGGGATGGATTCATGGTGGCCTTCGGGGGAGTGGCTCGCGCCCTGCGCTGCGCCACCGACATCCAGCGGGGCGTCGGTGCCCATGTCTCGGCGGGCGGCGGGGAACCGATCGCGGTCCATATCGGCATCCACACAGGTGATGCGGTGGACGAGGGCGACGACTATCTCGGCCACACCGTGATCGTCGCCAGCCGGCTGGCCGACGCCGCTGGCCCGGGGGAGATCCTCGTGTCGTCGTTGTCGGAGCAACTGGTCCAGGGATCGGGGGAGTTCGCCTTCGACGGACAGCGCGAGACGCGTCTCAAGGGAATGGAGCGGTCGCAGCAGGCCGCGCTGCTCCTGTGGCGGGAGTGATGGACGCGGAGCTCTGGGAGCGGGTTGGCCTCTACGACCCGCTCGACCCGGCGTCCGCTGAGCGGCTCGCCCTCCTGGAGTACCTGACCGAGCGCGGCGCCACCATCGAGCAGATGGTGGAGGCGCACCGCATGGGGACACTGCCCGGCGTGGCGGGCGATCTGGTGACGCGGGGCAGGACGCCGATGGCGACCGTGGGCGCCATCGCCGAGCAGAGCGGCGTCTCCATGCCGCGCGTCCTGCGCGCCCTGCTCGCCGCCGGCATCCCCGCCGGGCCCGACACGGAGGTACCGGCCGAGTTGGTCGGCCTGATGGAGGCGTTCGAGCAGGGCGCTGCGCTCCTCGGCGACGAGGCTGTCCTGGCGTTCACCCGCGTCATGGGGGCGGCCGCCATCAATATCGCTGAGGCCGCGGTGGCACTCTTCTTCTCGGAGCTGGGCCCGGGGACGGTCCGCGAGGGTCCCGACGAGCTCGCCCGCGCCCGTCTCGCCGAGACCGCCACGACCGCGTTCACCGCGGTGCCCGAGGTGATGGCACGCATGGTGATGGACGCCTTCGAACGGGCACAGCGCCGGGCCGAGCAAGCCCGCAGCTGGCTCGCCCCCTTCTCTGACGCCTACGCCGAGATGGAGGGCCCGACGGAGGTGACAGCGCTGGGCTTCGTCGACCTCGTCGGTTCCACCGCATGGGCCCAGACGATGAACCTGCGGGAACAGAACCTCGCGCTGACCCGCTTCGAGTCGGCCGCCTGGTCGAACGCCGTCCTCGCCGGCGGCCGGGTGGTCAAGACGATCGGGGACGAGGTGTTCTTCTCCGCCCCGACGGCGGACGCCGCCTGCCGCATCGGGACGGCGGTCTGCGAGGCCGCGGCCGAGGACCCGCTGCTCCCGCCCGCCCGCGGGGCGGTGGGCATCGGTCCCGCCACCCCGCGTGAAGGCGACTACTTCGGGCCCCTGGTGAACCTGCTGGGGCATCTCGTCAAGATCGGCACCCCGGGAGAGCTCGTGGTGACCGAGGAGGCGGCGGCGCAGCTGTCGCCGGACGAGTGGTCGCTGCGCCCGCTCGAGCCTGCCGACCTGCGCGGAATCGAGGGCCTGGTGCCGGTGTACGTCGTGGAGCCCCGCCCGGCCTCCACCTGAGCCGGACGATGACGGCCCCGGGGGTTGTCGTCCCATTTCGGGAGACTCCAACGCGATCTTCGTGGTCACGTGATCGCGGGGCCGGCGCCATGAAGATGAAGGACGCATGGGCGCAGTCTCCGTACGACCTGCGTGCGATCACGTAGTCGTGTGCCGGGTAATTCGTGAGGTAGCACCAGTCGAGCGCCGGCTCGTTGTCGAGGCACTCCTGGTTCGGATCGGCCGCCAAGCCAATTTCGGGTGGAGGTGGCGGCACGACGGCGGCGGAACGTCAGGTTGCCGCGGCGCCTCGGTGCGCCCCCTCTCGTGATCCTCGACGCACACGCCGGCCACTCGTGACCAGGCCCGGTGGCCCTTTCCGACGCTGCACTCGAGCGCTGCCTTGCCACATCGTCTCGGCGAAGCAGGCGACGCATGTCGGGTCCTGCTTCCGGTGGACGATAGCTGCCGTAAAGGGGAGGAGAGGGTGTTAACACCCTGATCAAGGGTGCGTTAACACCGGTCACCGAGGACGGTGGCTTGTCCGAGAGATCCGAGCAGCCGTCTCCTTGGGCGCCAGGTCGGCGAGCTCAGGACCATCGAGCGGAGCCTCCGCTTGGGGAATCACGGAGGGTCGCGACGGGTGGTCGAGGGACCTGCCACTGCGACCGGGGGGCAAACCGCCGGGTTGTGTCGCCATCTATTGCTGGAGCTCGGCTGTGCCCATGCCGCCGACAGCCCTGACGGATGTTGGGTCAATCACCCGGGCACCCGGCACCGTGTCGATCCCCGTTGCATGCGCCGCCACGCCTGCGCTCGTTGAGGCCCGGGCCAGGTCGAACGACGCCACCTGCGCAAGGGTGTCGCCCAGCGCCACGCCATGTCGCTCCTGACCGACACGACTACGGAGGGCGCAGCGGCAACGTCGCCGTTGTCGAGTGCCGAACTGCCGGCACTGCCTGGGCGGCACCGTCCCGCGCCGGTCCCGGACGTTGGCGTGTCCCCAGTGGCCGTGGCCGTGCGGTCGTGCTTCGTATCGGTGGTGTGGAGTTTGTCCGTCCCCTGAGAGCGGTGTTAACACCGTGACCATCAGGCACGGGTCGGCCCGACGTTGCTCGTCGGGTGGCAGTGTGTCCGGTCCGTCGAAGGAGCTCTATCCCATGATGACCTTGGCCGACGCCGGGTCCGTGAGTTCTCCGAGGCGACACGCCGCCCCGCGGTCGAGCACGAGCCGACGCGGTCCCGCGGCGCCCACCGCCGTTCGCGAGATTCGACTCGCCGGCGACGCCAACGCTCAGATGCGAGCTACGGCGGCCGCCTCTGTCACTTCGCCGACCTCACGGAGACCAGCGGTGGCGCGGCTGCTGAGGCTGGCGGCGAGTCGCAGCACCGAGGGCCGGATTGGTGAGTCAACCCTCAAGAATTCCCAGCCGGCTCCAGAGCCGTTCCGACCCGTCAGCTGGGCCACGGAGCTCACAACCTGGCTGCCACCATTCTGCGCCGATTCTGTAAACACCGGGGGATTACTGTTAACAGGTCATGGCGACGACCAAGTCCACCGTGGTTGGCATCCGCCTCGACCACGACCGTCGTGCCTGGCTCGAGGCCGAGGCTGCGCGCCGCGGTGTGTCCGTGCGCGTGCTCTTTGAGGGGATGATCGACGGTGCCCGAACCGGAGAGAGGGCTGACGATGCCGCGCGCGCTATCGCCGGCTCGGGGTCAACGCCCGCGCCGGTCGTGACCGACATCAACGGCGATCGGGTCAGAGACGCGTCGGGTGTGGACGAGGCATCGGCCGCTTCTTCTTCCGAAGGTGTTAACACCCAATCCGCGTCGCGATCGGGTTCGTTTCCCGACCTCGGCTCGCTGACGGGGCTCCCGAGCGGCATGATCCGCGGCGCGTTCTCCATCACCACGGGACTGATCAGGAGCAGCGGCCGATGCGCGCGCAGCAGGATCGAGAGCTGCCCAGTGACGAGGCTCCTGGGCGGTCGCTCGGCGTAGCTCCGCCGCATGCACGGACGTCCACTTCAACCGGCACACAGTTGAAGTGGAAGATGTTTCACGGGAAACACCGATGACGGTTGAGTCGGCCTTCGTCCGGCCTCTTCTCACGGGGCGGACCGGTGTTAACACCGGGCGGACTTGCGTGAGTTCGCGCTCCCCGCAGATCCGGCATGGCCCGGTGTCCGGGGCGGTGTCCAAGTTGCCGAACGGCGCGCGCAGGTGGAGCGGTGGCCGTCGATGGCGACGTTGCCCAACTCCCCGGGGAGCGACGTTCCCCGGTCCCTTCTCAAGCTGGGCCTTGCCGACGCCCTCGACGATGGCATCGAGGTTGCCGATTCTTGGAATGGACAGGAGCCGACAACATGATTCATTCATCCTCACGTCGGTTCGGAAGACGACCTGCCCGCGACGCGCTCTGACGACCTGAGTTCGCTCGACGTCGCCGATGTCAGTGCGACTTTGCAACGCCGCCAGCTGTTGTTCGTCTTCCTCCTCTGAGGTGACCTCCGATGGAGGGTCTGGATCGGTAGCAAGCAGTGCTTCGGGGAACTGCGTTACGAGCAGGTTTGCTAGGTCCTCCGATATAGACCCCCTGGGGACCGTCTCCGTTGTGAGGGAGTGGCGTGAACTCCCCGGGGACGGCATCGGAGGAAGCGCGGGGCGTGCCCTATGATTCGTGCCTAATCTGACGCACCGTCAGATCCGGCGCGCCCGGGCAAGTGGAGGCAGCGATGGACTTCGATTTCTCGCCGGAGCAACTGGCCTTTGTGAAGGAGGTCGAGACCTTCCTCGACGCCAACGACGACCCCGAGGTCTTCGACCTGACCCGGGAGAACATGGCCCAGATCGTCGACACACCCAAGCGCCGGGCCTTCATGGCCTCCCTCGGCCGGCAGGGCTGGCTCGGCATGACCTGGCCGAAGGAGTACGGGGGCTCGGAGGGCGAGGGCGTCTACGAGTACCTCCTCAACGAGCAGCTGGCGGGCCGGGGTGGGCCCCAGATCGGCAAGGGCGTCGGCATCATCGGCAAGACGCTCATCCGGCACGGCAACGACAAGCTCAAGGCCGAGTTCCTGCCCAAGATCCTGCGCAACGAGGTCGAGTTCGCCGTCGGCTACTCCGAGCCCAACGCCGGTTCCGACGCCGCCTCCATGCAGCTGAAGGCCACACGCGACGACGGCGGCTGGATCCTCAACGGCCAGAAGACCTGGACCACCTCGGCCCACTTCGCTGAGTGGTACTGGGTCGGCGGTCGCACTGACCCCGAGGCCAAGCACGCCGGCATCACGCTCTTCCTCGTCCCCATCGACCAGCGTGGCATCACGGTCAACGCGATCTGGACCATGGGCGACGAGCGCACCAATGAGGTGTTCCTCAACGACGTCTTCGTCCCCGACGACTACGTGGTGGGCGAGGTGGGCCGTGGTTTCCAGTACATCTCGGAGGCGCTCGACCTTGAGCGGTTCACCATGTTCACCTTCTCTCCCATTCAGCAGCGCTTCGAGTTGCTCGTCGAGTACGTGCGGACGACCGTGCGTGACGGCGTGCCTTTGAAGCACGACCCGGTGATCCGCCAACGCCTGGCCCAGCTGGCCACCCAGCTCGAGGTGGCCCGCGTCATGGGGCTCAAGTTCGTCTACGAGTCCTCCAAGGGCGGCGCTGCGCCCACCGCCGAGGCCTCTGAGTACAAGCTGTTCGCCACCGAGCTCTCCAAGCGCCTCGCCAACGCATCCATGGACATCGCCGGGCCCGGTTCTCAGCTGCGGGTCAAGACCGAGGAGGCGCCGATGGCCGGGCGGTCCGAGTCGACCTACCGCTACACGGTGATCGACACCATCGGCGGCGGCGCGTCGGAGATCCAGAAGAACATCATCGCCCGGCGCAAGCTCGGTCTGCCGAAGAACTTCTGAGGTGGCCGCTTCCCTGTCCTCCGGGCCCCTCGCCGGGGTCACCGTCCTCGACCTCTCGACGGTCGGGCCGGCGGCGCGCTGCACGGGCCTGCTGTCCGACTACGGGGCGCAGGTGGTGAAGGTCGGGCCGGTGCCGTCGGCCGACGCGTCGCCCATTGAGCCGCAGTTCTTCGCCTACAGCGG
>Ga0116215_1000924_pt1 | contig 20751 bp, 18 predicted proteins | sample Sb_taG_7_FD_89698 | JGI IMG/M metagenome (GOLD analysis project Ga0116215, IMG submission 89698) | Peat soil microbial communities from Weissenstadt, Germany - Sb_50d_2_FS metaG | ecosystem: Environmental > Terrestrial > Soil > Wetlands > Peat | place: Germany: Weissenstadt | collected 2010-09-21
AGCCGCCCGTCGAGCGCTGCGCCGGGGGTCGGAGTGCCGGAAGTCCCTGCACACGCCGGGGTCGAGTTGCATCCCAATCCGGGATCGTGGCAGGCAAAACATTTTCGAGCAAATCAACAACACGAGCGGCACCTTCCTCTACCTCCACCACGACCAGCAAGGCTCAACACGGCTCCTGACCAGCTCCGCCGGCGCCAAAGAAGCATCCTTCACCTACGACAGCTACGGGAACACTACAGGGACTACCGGGACCGCGAAAACCCCGCTCGGATTCGACGCCCAATACACAAGCACAGACACCGGACTCATCTACCTCCGGGCACGAGTCTACGACCCGGCGACAGCGCAGTTCCTCAGCAGCGATCCGCTCAAGGCGATCACGGGCGAGCCCTACAACTACGCTGGCGATAACCCGTTGAACGTGGGCGATCCGACCGGGCTCGGTTTCTTTGAAGAAATCGGGGAAGGGATCGCCGGATGGGGCGACACACTCACCCTTGGAGCCACCAACTGGGTGCGAGAAGAACTCGGCATCAACAACGTCAACACCTGCTCGGGCGCCTACCAAGCCGGCGGATACGCCGGCCTTGCAACCGCGGCGCTCATACCCGGAGAGGGCGAGGCGGCACTTGGTGCGGAGGAGGGCGTCGCAATCTCTGAGAACGCCGCCGGTCACATCTTCCGCGACGCGGCGGGTCATCTTGCTGAGGATACGCCAGAGAATCGGGCGCTCATCGAAAGCGCCGTAAAGCCAGCGAACTATGTTCTTACGAAATATCCTGGGGTCGCGGTTTATCGTGAGACGTTGGCCAACGGCACCCAAGTATGGGTTGAGGTTAAGAACGGCGGGATTACGAATGGTGGCGTCAACCAAATACCACGATAGTCAAAGGAAAGACAATGGATGCGTCGCAAAAACGGCCACTTAGAATAGAAGAGCTGGACAAGATCGAGCTTAAGGCCAGTGATGCCTTTCTTGCAATGGGTAAGTTTTTGCGTGCGTATTTCGACCGGACAAAAGGCGAAGGAGATTTGGCGACGATCTGTTCCGATGTCGAAGTAGAGAGCGACCAGATGTCCAGCGACCCGGCAGCCCTGTCGGACTGGCAGGAGTGTGTGACGTCGGTGCTGGCCGAGGACAGAGGAGCTGAGACGCCGCCCGAGGTTCGATGACCACGGGCGACCGACGAATCCTCGCGGCGACACGCCGTGCCGATCCTGCGTGAGAGTCAACGTCGCGTGAAACCACGCTAATCTTGAGCGCAACTACGGACTACAGCTACGACCACGTGCAACCGCGCATCAACAACGCCGCCCTGTACGCATCGAGCAGGCCCACAACGGCAAGAGCCTATGTCTATGGTCCCGTGTCAATGACTGTCGAGCAAATCAGTAGCGGCACCGCTACCTACCTGCATCACGACCAAGCCGGCAGCACTCGGCTGATCTCCGGCCCCACGGGTAAAACCGAAGCGACCTTCACCTACGACGCCTACGGAAACCAGACCGGGCACACCGGCACCGCCACCACACCGCTCGGCTTTGACGGCCAATACACCAGCCCAGACACCGGGCTCATCTACATGCGGGCACGGGTCTACGACCCAGCCACCGCGCAGTTCCTAACGGTCGATCCGCTCACGGCGGTCTCGGGCGAGCCCTACGCCTACGCCGGCGATAACCCACTGAACGCGAGCGACCCGAGGGGGCTGCTGTTCGGCATCAGCCTTCCATCGTGGGAAGAAGTCGGCGAAGCGGTCACCGGATGGGGCGACACACTGTCCTTTGGCGCCACCAACTGGGTACGTGAAGAACTCGGCAACAACAACATCAACGCCTGCTCCGCCGCCTACCAAGCCGGCGGATACGCCGGCCTCGCAACCGCAGCACTCATACCCGGAGAGGGCGAGGGCGAGCTGGGCGCGGCAGCAGTAGACGAGGGTATCTCTGCCACTGCCCACGGTGCCGAGCAGCTAGCAGAGAGGGGATTTACCGGCTCAGATATCGCATTGACAAAGAGCGGGGAGGCGATGACACAGGCAGACGGCGCCACGGTCTACGTCAAGGAAATCTCCTCCGGAAGGTTCAATGTCATCGTAGAAGGGCAGCATGGCATCATAACCGCACTGAAAAACATCCCGCAGAACGCCGTAGGTCGGCTAGCACGCAACTACGGATGGCACTAGGAATCTACAAGTAGGAGCTTCCAGTGAAGTTTACGCATGATCCTCAAGCAGATGCCGCGAAGATTTACCTCGTTGATTCTATCCAGCCGGGCGGAGTTGAGAAATCACACGTCTGCGACATTGAGCTACCCAACTGCTCCGTCGTACTTGATTTCGATGCCGAGCATAAGCTCATCGGGATCGAGATTCTAGGTGCTTCACGACTCCTTCCTGACCAAATGCTGACGAGTTCGGGCTAGTAACGTTTTGCAGCAGTTGCACGGATCTAGCGAACTGTTACGTCTACGGCCCTCGCAAATGCTAGTCGAGCAAATCACAAGCGGCGGTACCGTCACGTACCTACACCACGACCAAGCAGGCTCCACGCGCCTCCTGACCAGCAGCACCGGCGCCAAAGAAGCATCCTTCACCTACGACAGCTACGGAAACACCACCGGCACCACCGGCACCACGAAAACGCCGCTCGGCTACGACGCCCAATACACCAGTGCTGACACCGGGCTCATCTACCTACGCGCACGCACCTACGACCCCGCCACTGCACAGTTCGTCAGCCGCGACCCACTCACCGCGGTCAGCGGCGAACCCTACAGCTACGCAGGCGACAATCCGCTGAACGCAACCGACCCGTCCGGACTGCTATTCGGCATCAGCCTCCCATCCTGGGAAGAAGTCGGCGAAGGGATCACCGGATGGGGCGACACACTCACCTTCGGCACCACCAACTGGATCCGCGAAGAACTCGGCAACAACAACATCAACCCCTGCTCCACCGCCTACCAAACCGGCGGATACGCCGGGCTAGCAACCGCAGCACTCATCCCAGGAGAGGGCGAGGCAGGACTCGCCGTAGAGGGGGCCGATGTAGCCTCTCGACCGGACGAACTGTCGCGAGCGATCTCAGAGAGCAGCTTGCGATGGAGGAGGCACTGTCGAATCCGGCGGCGGGAAAGGTACTTCGCCTCACTATGTCTGATTCGCGCTGGCCAGCGTCTGAGGGCTGGGTGAAGATGGCCCAGAACATCAATGGCGTTGAGATTCACTACGTGAGAAACACGCTCACCGGGGCCGTTGAAGACTTTAAGTTCGTGGGCGGCACGCCATGATCGCTCGATGCGTTCACAACCATGGCGCAGAACTCGGCATGCCTGAGCGACGCCGTACATTTACGAACGAGACGGTATTTCACGTTACTCCAGGTGCCAAATACCGTGTATTCGCTATGAGCATTTGGGAGACATCACTGGACGTTCTTGTCTGCGACGACACCGGCAAGCCCAACTGGTGGCCGATCGGCCTGTTCGAGTTCGACCATCAGACGGTGCCGTGTGACTGGGAGTTTGGTCTTCTCGATGGTGAGGCAGCGTCGGGGGGGGACTCATTGAACAAGGCTGTCGCGTATTGGGGATACAAAGAGATGGTCCGAAATCCGACACACCACGATGACTTGATCGAACGCAAGCCGGAGGCACTGAGGGTATTCTTCGATGAGCTTGAGCGACGACGGGCAGAGGAAGGCGAGACGCACTAATGGTTGCGGGAACAACGGCTTGATGCGAGCCCACAACCCATCACCGACTAAAGGTTTCGCCATAGACGCCCGTCTACGACACGCCAACAGCATCCCAAAACCTCTTTTTGTTCGGCGCGCTCAAGGAAGCGCGCCGCCGGCTGCCAGCGCTGAGGCCGTGCGGTAGTAGGAGTTGTGCTGTTCCAGGTCGCTGATCGTGTCGAACGCGGTCAGTTTGCCGTCGATGATGATCATCACGCGATCGCAGATGTCGAGCGTGGACATGCGGTGCGCGACGATGAACAACGTGAGCTCTCCCTTCAGCCCGGTGAGGGACTCCTGGATCAGCGTCTCGGAGGTCGGGTCCAGGGCGCTGGTGGGCTCGTCGAGCACGAGTATCTTCGGCCGCGCGACGAGCGCGCGCGCGAGGCAGATGCGCTGCTGCTGTCCTCCTGAGACGGCGTCCGCACGCGGGCCGACGATCGTCTCATAGCCCTCGGGCCAGCTGGCGATGTCCTCGTGTATGCGCGCGAGGCGCGCGGCCCGCTGCACCGCATCGCCGTCGAGGTCGCGGAAGTAGCGGATGTTGTCGGCCACCGACGCATGCAGCAGACGCGGTTCCTGGGGCACGTAGCTCACCAGCCGGCGCCAGTCCGCGGAGGCTATCTCCTGCGCTGATATGCCGTTGATGAGATAGCGCCCGTCGCTGGGGGCCCGCAGGCGCAGCAGCAGTTGCACGAGCGTGGACTTGCCCGCGCCGGAGGGTCCGATCACGCCGACCACCTCGCCGCCGTCGACCTCGAAAGAGATATCCGACAGCACCGGGCGACCCTGCCGGTATGCGTAGCCGACGCTCTCGAAGGCGAGCGTGCTCACGTGTGTCAACGGTTGCGTACCCTCGTGCAGCGTGCCCGCGCGGTAGCGGCGCTCGGTCTCCTGTGTGCGTTCGACAAACGGCATCGCCTGGATCAGTCCCTGATATGAGCTCTGGATGTTCTGGCCGGCGGAGCTCGCGCGCACGAGGATCAGGACGATCGCTCCGAGCGAGCCGACGTTCTTCTCGCCGGTGGCGTGAATCAGGAACAGGCCGCCCACGAGCAGCAGGTAAACGAAGCTCTGTGAGATGTTCGAGCCGATTCTCGTGAGTAGCTGTGTCTCGAACAAGAGCTTGCGTGCCGCCTCCACACGCTCGCCGATACGCCCGCGCTGAGCGGCGTCCGTGCCGAACACCTGTGTCTCTTCGGCGACGCGGATCGACTCGGCGATGCCGGCCGCGTAGCTGAGCTGCGCTTGAGAGAGCGAGCGCGCCCGTCTTCTGCCCATCCCCCTCAGCGGGCGCAGCAACGCGAGCATGCTGATCGCCAGTGCGACCACGATCACCGCCGCCGCCAGGTCGAGCGCGAAGGCGAATGACAACAGCACGAGGAAGGTCAAGCTCGAGGTGATGAGGCTGAGCAGATTCACCGCTCCCTGCGTCGCCTGCCCGGCCTGGTTGGTCATGATCTCCTGCAGCTGTCCCTCGCGCTCGCGCGACTGCACCTCCCAGGAGGAGCCGGTGTAAGCGTGAAACAGGTTCGCGCGCATGCGCGCCCACACGTCGGCGACGATCCGCGCCGGCAGCAGCGACAGCGGCAGTTGCAGCAGCGGCAGGCGTACGAGGGCGAGGATCAGCGCGGCGAAGATCAGCGTCTTGGTCGGCGCATTGATGTGAAGCAAGGTCAGGCGCAGATGCGACTTGTTCGCTTTGACAAGGGCTGTGGCGATCTGTGCAATCAGTGCCAGGTTCACCGCTTCGGCGAGCGCGGACAGGATCGCGAGCAGCGCGAGCAGCGCGATCCGCTTGCGCTGGTCGCCGACGAGCACGCGCAGCTGCGAGAACATCAAAGGATCATACCTGGCTCGCCGTGCACGATCGAGATATGCTGGCGGCCAACGGAGCGCCTCTGATGCTGCACATCGCCACGGTCCATTACCGCTCGCCGCGTTGGATAGAGATCCAAACGAGTTACCTGCGACGGTACATCTCCGTTCCGTATCAGACGTGGTCCTCGCTGGAGGGAATCGATCCTTCCTACGCCTCGTTCTTCGACAGGGTGATCGAGCAGCGCGGTCCGCACGCGGACAAGTTGAACCACCTCGCGCTCGAGATCTGTCACGTCGCCGCGCCCGACGATCTGCTCATGTTCCTCGACGGTGACGCGTTCCCGGTGGCCGACCCGATGGGGGTGATCGAGGACGGTCTCGGCAAGGCGCCGCTGCTCGCCGTGCGCCGTGCTGAGAACCTGGAGGAGCCGCAACCGCACCCGTGCTTCTGCGTGACCACGGTCGGCACCTGGCGCAGCCTGCCCGGCGACTGGTCGCTGGGCCCGGTGTGGCCGGGGGTCAAAGGCAAACTCGTGACCGACGTCGGCGCCAACCTGCTGCGCACGCTCGAGCTGACCGGCACCCCGTGGGTGCAGTTGCTGCGCACCAACGGCTCCAAGCTGCATCCGTTGTTCTTTGCGGTCTACGCCGAGGTCGTTTACCACCACGGCGCCGGCTTCCGCGAGAAGGCGCTGCCGAGAATCGACCGCGAGCGCCTGAAGGCGCAGCAGCCGGCGCGACGTTCGCTGCGGGATCTCCTCGAGCGGATGCGCGGGGGCATGGAGACGGGCATTCGTGGCGGCGCGCAGACGCTCGAGCGAAACCAGCGCAACTCGCAGCTCGTGTTCGAGGCGATTCAAGGCCAGGACCCCGATTGGCTGTCTCAGATCACCGACGAGGTGGCGCTGGAGCGCAGCTCCTGAGCGCCCGCGCGGCGCGTGTGCGCCTCCCAGATGGTGCGCGCGTGCGCATATGCGTCGAGCACGGCCGTGGCGTGACGCTCCTCTGAGAAGCGGCCGTTGACCGCGTCCCTGCCGGCGAGGCCCATCGTGCGCTGCCGGTCGGGGTCGGCGAGCAGCTCGTTCAGCGCGCGCGCCAGCTCGCGCACGTCCCCCGGCTTCACGCAGATGCCGCTGACCCCGTCGTCGAGCCAATCCTCGATGCCGCCGGTCGCGCTGGCGATTACCGGCCGCCCGGCGGCGAGCGCCTCGATCCCGACCAGCCCGAACGGCTCGGGCCACAGCGACGGCATCACCACCACCGATGCGTCGGCGAGCTCCTGCGCGAGCTGCTCGGAGTCAAGCCAACCCTTGAACGAGATGCGCTGCGCCACGCCGATGCGGCGCGCGAGTTTGTGCATCGCCTGCAGCTGGCGGCCGTCTCCGCAGATGACGAACTCGGCGTCGACCTCGCGGGCCGCGCGAATCAGCACCGCGACCCCCTTCTGGGCGACGATCCGCCCGGCGAACACCACTCGCCGGCGTTCGGCGTGACCGGAGCCGGACTTGGGGACGATCGTCGCGGGAAAAGGCACGATCCGCCGGTTGCTCAGGCCGTTGGCGCCCAGGTGCCGGTCGACGGCGGAGGAGTAGGAGAGCACCAGGTCCGCGCCGCGCAGTGCCTGCGTCCTGCGCGAGGCGTTCCTGTACCGCGTGGGAATCGATCTGGGGTTACGCGTGTGGGCGCAGCCCCGCGCGAGCAGATTGAACACGCAAGCCGGTCCGTGCCCGCGCGTGCATTCTTCACCCGGCCGAAAGTAGTAAAGGCCCGACGTGCACGCGGAGTAGACGTGGGCGCTCACCACCACCGGCGCGCCCATGCGCATCTCCTGGATGACATCCGGGAGATCGACCTGGTGAAGGTGAATTATCTCGGGGGCGAACGAGATCGCCTCGCCGATGCGTTCAGCCATCGGCGCGTCGCTGTTGAACAGTTGGGGAGAGGGATAAAGCGTGACTCCGGGCAGCTGCTCGTTGGACTCGATGCGCGCGGCGAGCACGCGCACGTCCACGCCGTGACGGGCGAGCACCGCGGCGCTCGTCTGCACGTGGGCGGAGATTCCACCATCCCGTGTCCAGCGCGGCACTCCCAACAGCACCGAGCCGGGCGCAGGGCGCTCCGGTGCGCCGGCGCGTGAGGCCGATTGGTCCCCGTCTTCCATGTGTGCAGCAACGATAGCCGCTCATCTGTGCGCCTCACAGCGCTCGCCAGCGCGATGATAGAGTCGCCCGGCGATGGCCTGCGCCTTGACTGCGGGAGACAGTGACGGAGGGCTGGGGTGAGCGTCGATCGCGCCGTCGTGCTCGGGGCGCCGCGCTCGGGCACCACCTTCCTGATGCGTGTGCTCGGCGCCCTCCCGGCAGCCGAGTGCGTCAGCGGGAACCTGTTGCCTGTCGGCATCGCGCACCTGGCCGCGCAGGACCTGCCGGACTACGTGCGCGAAGAGCTCGAGCGCAGCTTTCGCGGCGGCCTGGCCGACTACCTCACGACCGGTCTCTACAACGCTCGCTCGGCCGCGCTGCGAAAGTGGTGGATCGCCGGCAGACGGCCCTCGACGCTCGCGCCGGCGCTGCAGGGCAGGCGCGTCGAGCGGATGCTGATCTACAAGGAGCCCTTTCTCGCGTTCGCCCCCGAGCTCCCCTACGCGGCGCTGGCGCAGGCGCGACTGCTCTACATCTACAGGGATGGCCGCGACGTCGCCGACTCGCTGGTGCGCAGCTATGACGTCCTCAGCGATCGCAAGCTCGCCGATCTGGAGAGCAACGAGGTGCACATGGGACGCAAGGTCGGCGAGCTATACGTGCCGTGGTGGGTGAGCGACGAGGACAGTGGCTCGTTCGTAAGCGCGACGCCGTTCGTGCGCGCGGTGTGGATGTGGCGGGAGATGGTCAGGCGCTGTCGCGCGTTCTTCGAGCGCGCCGACGTGGCCGGCAGCGGGCGAGTCCTGCAGATCCGCTACGAGGATCTGATCAACGATCCGCTGCGACAGGGACAGGCGATCGTCGCGCACCTGGGCCAGCAGCTGACGCCGGCGATGCGCAAGCGCCTACGCGCCGCGCACCCGCGCTCGATCGGGATTCACAAACGGCGCGAGCAGGCAGAGCTCGCGCAGGCCGAGCAGCTCGCGGGCGCGGAGCTGCGGGCCCTCGGCTACGAGCTGCTGGGCGACGCGTCGACTATTCAGACTTCGTTGGCGGAGTGACGGGTGCGGGCGTCGGCGTGAGGAGCGCGGGCGCCGGCGTGACGATCAGCGGCAGGACCGCCGAGCTGTACGAGCCGCTCTGCACGCGGTAGCGCGTGCTCACGAGCGGCGTCTGGGTAAAGCTGTATTCATCGCCCGTGGTCACGCCTTCGGCGACCGGCGCAAACGGGCTACCGGCGGAGGTCTGCGCGAGCAGCGTCACCTTCTGGCCGGAGGCTCCCGCGACCGTGCCCGTGATCGTGACCTGCGTACCCGAGGCGACCGGGTCGGCCGAGGTCGCGATCGTCACTCGTTTTCTGCCATGACGCATGATCTGGTAGATGACGGGCGCGGAGGTGACGTGCATGGCGTGCCCGTGTGCGCGCAGGAGCACGCGGATGCTCGCCGCGCCGGGCCTGGTGAAGACGTGTGAGATCGAGAAGCTGCCTTCGGCGTCGAGCACGCCGGCGCCGATGCGGTGCCACCTGCCCGTGACGGATTCGCGCTCGAGCACCACGGTGGTGCCTTCTTCCGCGGGGCTGACGGTCCCCGTGAACGTGACGCCAGCGTCGGTCGCGGAGCTGGCGCTTGCCGTGCCGCCCTCGCCCTGCGGTCCGAGCGCGCCCACGAACAGAGGCGTACCGGCGGTCGGCGAGGTGATCGTGATGGTGGACGCTGGCGCCTGCGCTTGCTGCACCTGAGCTTCGCGGCGCGCTCGCCGTGCTTCCCTGGCTTCCCTACGTTCCTGCACGCGCGTGGGGGCGCTCGTTTCGCCGGGCGTCGTCGGGGGGCTCGTCGGTTCTGAAAGCGCGCCCGTGGTGGTCTGTTCGCCGACGGTGGTTTCGAGCTGCGCCCTGCGGTGGGCGTTCGCGGCGGGGGCGCCGAGCAGGCACAGGCCGGCGATCAGCGCGGCGATGCCCGGCTTTGAGGGTTGATGCACAGATCGGCGCATGTGGGGCAGCATGGTTGGACCGTCCTTGCTTGGGCGGGGCTCGAGGGCTCGGATGCGACCGTGATCGACATCGCCCGCGAAATCCTTTAGCGCGGGCGCATCGTATGGGCGTCAGCTAAACGCAGGCTCAGGGGCCGGTGAAGCGCATGTTTACGGTCTGTTACGCGAGAACACGCTCGTACACCTCTTCGAGCCGGCGCGCGATCGCGTCGGGGTGATACTCGGACAGGGCGCCTCGCCCGGCGGCGCCCAGCCGCTCGCGCTCGCGCGGGTCCTCGCGCAACGCCCGCATCGCCGCCGCGAGCGAGGCTTGATCGCGGCTTGCGAACAGGCGTCCGGTCTGTCCGTCGGCGATCACGCTCGCCGGGCCGCCCTCGTCAGGGGCGAGCACCGCGAGCCCGGCGGCCATCCCCTCGAGCACGACGGTGCCGAACGGCTCGGGTATGACGGAGGCGTGCACGAGCACGTCGAGCCGCGCGAGCTCGGGCCAGACGTCCTCGCGAAAGCCGCGAAACTCGACCCGCTCGGCGATCCCGAGGCTCGCGGCGAGCTGATGCAGCTCGCGCTCATAGCTCTCCTCCCCGAACATCGCCGACCCCACTACGACCGCGCGCTCGGGTCCGTGCGGGAACGCGTCGGCGAACGCGCGCAGGAACAGGTCCTGCCCCTTCCAGGGGGCGATGCGCCCGAGCATGCCGAACGTCGTGGTCTCGGCGTCGCTGGCGCGCGGATGCGTGGAGAGCTCCACCGAGGCCGGGATCACCCAGCTGAGCGGCCCCCGCACGGCGGGCGGGAGCGTGTCCAGTGTGGCGGTGGAGTTGGCGATCACGCCGTCGGCGAGGTGCTTGATCAGCGTTCGCACGAGCATGACGGCGGGGCGCGGCAGGTAGTCCTCGGCGATGCGGTCGCGCACGTGCCACACGAGCGGCACGCCGGCGGCGCGCGCGGCGAGGCTGCCGTACACGCCGGCCTTGAGCGAGTTCGTGTGCACGAGGTCGGGGCGCAGCGAGCGCAGGCGCAGCGCCAAGCGGGCGATGTAGGCGAGCGTGTGCAGCGCGGTGGCCGGCGCGGTGGCGCCGGGGCGCACCGTGTCGCGGCGCACGTCGCGCGCGGAGGCGGCGATCGGCAGCACCTCGACCGAGACGCCCGCCGCCACCAGCCGCTGCGCGAGCGGCCCGTCCTCGGCGAGGATCATGTGCGGGTTGACGCTCTCGAAGTGACTCAGAACGCGCATCAGTGCGATCTCGCCGCCGGACAGGCGCGCGACGTGGTCGAGATAGACGACGCGCAGCCGCCGGTCGCGCTCGCCGGCGAGCAGGCGGCGGTAGAGGGTGCGATGGCGCGCGGCCAGCGCCGGCCAGGAGAAGCCTTCGGCGAAGCTGCGGGTTGCCGCCCGCGTGGGCAGCTTCCCCTGTGCACCAGCCACGATGCGCGCGCCGAGGCCGGCCGTGTCGCCGGGCTCGACCACCAGCGAGCGGTCGAGCGCCGCCACCACCTCGGGCAGGCCGCCGACGTCGCTGACGATGCTCGGCGTGCCGCACGCCGCCGCCTCGGGCACGACCAGGCCGAAGCCCTCGAGCGCGACGCTCGGCACGAGCGCCACGTCGGCGGCACGGTAGGCCTGCACCAGGTCCTCCTCGGCCAGGCGGCCGAGCACCCGCACGCTGCCGGCGAGCGGCGGGCGCTGCGCGCGCTGCGCGAGCGCGTCGCGCAGCTCACCGTCGCCGACGAGCAGCAGCACCGAGCCGGCGGGCAGGGCGCCTTGGACCTGGCCCCAGGCGTCGAGCAGGCCGTCGAGGCCCATGCGCGGCGTGAGGCGACGAACGCACACCGCGACGAACGCTTCCCGCTCGACTTCCAGGCGTTCGCGCGCGCGCGCTCTGTCGCCCGGCGTGAACAGCTCGAGCGCCACGCCGGGCTTCCACACGTGCACGTCCCACGGTGGCACCCGATAGCGCTCTACGAGCACCCTGCGGAAGGCCGACGACAGCACCACGTAGGCGTCGGCGCGCGCCAGCACGGCCCGCTCGAGCGCGCCGCGCAGCAGGTGGCGCAGCCGCGAGCGATCGCCGGCGGCGAGGTTCTCCGCCGCCCATGGCCCGTGGAAATGGAACACCACGGGGCGCCCGCGCGCCGTGCTGAGCAGCAGCGGAGCGGCGGCATACAGCGCGAAGTGCGCGTCGATCACCTCGACGTCGCGGGCGGCGGCTCGCGCGGCGAGCCAGAAGTCCAGCAGGCGCCGCGGCAGCGCGACGCCGGGGCTGTCGCGGACGGCGACCGACGCGGGCGCGTCCCGCGCGGGGCCGATCACCACTCCGCGCGCCTCGGGAAGCTGCTCAAACAGCGAGCGGTAGTAGCGGTTCAGACCGCCGGGCGTCGCCGGGAACCAGCTCATGCCCAGCATCAGCACGCGAGCGTGCGTGTCGCTCCCCGCGGGAACGCCCGCCGATTTGAGTGGATCGGGCTCGGGTTTGACAGCGTCGGACAAGCTGGGCATCTTGACAGGGCTCAGTTACGCACCGTAAAGTTCACAACCGTCACACCACACGCAGGCTAACTTCAATGGCTGAACTCCAGCCACAGCACGGATGCCAGCCACCTATCACCTATCTCACCTACGCACGCTAGAGGCCTAGGCGGTCCACGTGATGCGCGAGGCGGCCGCGGAATTCGAGCGCCCGGTGCTGCTGTTCAGTGGCGGCAAGGACTCGATCGTGCTGCTGCGGCTCGCCGAGAAGGCGTTTCGTCCGGCGCCGTTCCCGTTCCCGGTGATGCACGTCGACACCGGCCACAACTTCCCCGAGGCGATCGAGTTCCGCGACCGGCGTGTCGCGGAACTCGGCGAGCGGCTGATCGTGGCCTCCGTGGAGGAGTCGATCCGCGAAGGTCGCGCGGTGGAGCAGGTCGGTCCGCGCTCCTCGCGCAACGCGCTGCAGACGGTCACGCTGCTGGACGCGATCGCCGAGCACGGCTTCGACGCGGCCTTCGGGGGGGCGCGCCGCGACGAGGAGCGCGCGCGCGCCAAGGAGCGCATCCTCTCCTTCCGCGACGAGTTCGGCCAGTGGGAGCCCCACAAACAGCGCCCGGAGGTGTGGGCGCTCTACAATGGGCGCATTCGCAAGGGAGAGCACGCGCGCGTCTTTCCGATCTCCAACTGGACTGAGCTTGACGTGTGGCAGTACATCGCCGAGGAGGAGCTGGAGGTCCCCTCGATCTACTTCGCGCATGAGCGCGAGGTGTTCGCGCGCGACGGCATGCTGTACGCGGTCAGCCCGTTCATGCAGCTGCTCGACGGCGAGCAGCCGTTCTCGACCCAGGTGCGCTATCGCACGGTCGGCGACATGAGCTGCACGGGAGCGGTGCAGTCGAGCGCGGGCACGCTCGCGGAGGTGGTCGCGGAGATCGCCGCCACGGAGGTGACCGAGCGTGGTCAGACGCGCGCTGACGATCGCGTGACGGAGGCGGCGATGGAGGATCGCAAGCGGCAGGGGTACTTCTGATGAGTGGGGTCGGTTCGACGCGCGGAGTGACGACCAACGGCAACGGCACGCTCCACGCCGCGGGAGCGGGCGCGGGTCAGCTCGAGGGCGCATCGTCCCGGGAGGGGGAGGGGGAGACCGCCGCGGATGTCTTCAAGCGCCTGTCCGAGCGTCCGACCGACCTGCTGCGCTTCGCCACGGCGGGCTCGGTCGACGACGGCAAGAGCACGCTGATCGGCAGGCTGCTGTACGACTCAAAGCAGGTGCTGGCCGACCAGCTCGCGCACGTCGAGCAGACGAGCAGGCAGATGGGCCACGAGTTCGTCGATCTCTCACTGCTCACGGACGGCCTGCGCGCGGAGCGCGAGCAGGGCATCACGATCGACGTCGCCTACCGCTACTTCGCTACGGCGCAGCGGCGCTTCATCATCGCCGACACCCCGGGGCACGAGCAGTACACGCGCAACATGGTCACCGGCGCCTCTACCGCCGACCTGGCGATCGTGCTGGTGGACGCGCGCAAGGGCGTGCTCGCACAGTCCAAGCGCCACGCGTTCATCAGCTCGCTGCTGGGCATCCCGCACGTGGTGGTGTGCGTGAACAAGATGGACCTGGTGGACTACGAGGAGGCGGTGTTCGACACGATCGTCGAGGAGTTCGACGCGTTCGCGGCGCGCCTGGAGCTGCCGGACGTGACCTTCATCCCGATCTCCGCGCTGCTGGGGGACAACGTCGTGGACCGATCCGAGGCGATGCCGTGGTATCAGGGCCCGCCGCTGCTCTACCACCTGGAGCACGTCCACATCGCCTCCGACCGCAACCTGATCGACGTGCGCTTCCCGGTGCAGTGGGTGGTGCGCCCGCCGGCCTCCAGCGTGGTCGACTACCGCGCGTATGCCGGTCAGCTCGCCGGCGGCATCATCCGCCAGGGCGACGAGGTCGTGGTGTTGCCCGGCGGGCAGCGCTCGACTGTGGCGGGCATCGACACCTTCGAGGGACCTGTTGAGGAGGCGTTCGCGCCGATGTCCGTGGCGCTGCGCTTGAGCGATGACATCGACGTCTCACGGGGCGCGACGATCGTGCGCGCGCAGAACCAGCCCACGGTCTCTACGCGCTTCGAGTGCCTGGTGTGCTGGATGTCAGAGCAGCCGCTGTCCCCGCGCAGGCGCTATCTGGTCAAGCACACGACGCGCACGGCGATGGTCGGCAAGGTCGACGTTCGCTACAGGATCGACGTGGAGAGCCTGCATCGCGACGAGAGCGCCACCACGCTCGAGCTCAACGATCTCGCGCGCGTGCACCTGGAGCTGAGCTCGCCGCTGGTGTTCGACTCCTACCGGCGCAATCGCGTGACCGGCAGCCTGATCGTGATCGACGAGGCGACCAACGACACGGTGGCGGCGGGGGTGATCCTCGACACCGAGGTCGACGGAACCGGGGCGGCAGAGGCCGAGAAAACCGAGCGCAGCCCGAACGTGCGCTGGCAGGGGACGCGCATGACGCGCGAGCGGCGCTGGCAGTCGCTGGGGCACGGTGGCGCGACGCTGTGGTTCACGGGCCTGCCGGGCGCCGGCAAGTCGACCGTGGCGGCCGCGATGGAGGAGCGCCTGATCGCGGCGGGTCATCCGGCGCTGCTGCTCGACGGCGATAACCTCCGCCACGGGCTGAACGGCGACCTCGGCTTCGACGAGCAGGCGCGCACGGAGAACGTGCGTCGCACCGCCCATGTGGCGAAGCTGCTCGCGGAGTCGGGGACGATCGCGCTGGTCAGCCTGGTCAGTCCCTACGCCGCCGATCGCCAGGCGGCGGCGGCCCTGCACGCGGCCGACGATCTGAGCTTCCTGGAGATCTTCGTGGACGCTCCGCTCGAGCTCTGCCAGCAGCGCGACCCCAAGGGCCTGTACGCGCGCGCGCGCTCGGGCGAGCTCACAGGCATGACCGGGGTGGGCGCGCCATACGAGCCGCCCGCTGCGCCTGACCTGGTGCTCGGCAGCTTCGAGGAAACGGTGGAGCAGGAGGTCGAGCGCGTGATCGCGCTGCTCGTGGCCAAAGGGCTGATCGCGCCCTAGCGTTGCAGGCCCGGATGGCCCGTGGTCAGTGCGCGCCGGCTCGCGAGCCCGTCAGTGCTTCTTGCGTTTCTTCTTCTTCGTGTTGGAGACCCCGTGCAGCAGCACCGTCTGGCTGTGGCCAGAGGTCAGGGCGCCGGGGGGGATCACGACAAACACGCGGTAGTGGCCGGTGACCGGAATTTTCACCACGACGCTGAAGCGCGATATGGACTTGGTGGCGGGCTTGACGAAGGTGCTGAACTTGGTGACGAACGCAGGCCCCTTTTCAGACTTTTCCTTGCCCGACTTGCCCGACTTGCCTGACTTGCCCGGCTTTTCGGGTTTCGCAAACTTTTCGCTCTTGGGGGGCTTTTCTTCTTCCTTGGGGGGCTTTTCGAGCTGGACGAACACGCGCGCGCCGACCTCGGCCGGCGTGACGGTCCCATACAGGCGCACGAGCCCCTTCGCGCGGCTGGTGGAGCGCGCTTTCAGGACCACGCGCAGCGCCACCTGCTCGGGCACGATCAGGCTGTAGAGCGGTTTCACGCCCACCGTCGCGACGCGGAACTTGGTGCTCGCCGTCAGGTTGGGCACGCGGAAGGAGAAGCGGCCCAGCGCGTCCGTGAGGATCGGACCGCTGATGTTCGCGTAGGCGGTGCGGTAGGGATAGGGGCTGGCCTGCAGCACGATCTGGCGGTTGGCGTTGCCCAGCCCAGTGAGCGTGCCGCTGAGGACGAACGTGCCGCCCAGCGGGGTTGGCGCGAAGGCCTGTGGAAGCACGAACCCGTTCTTGGCCTTCTTGGCGCTGAACGTCTTGTCATGGCCGTCGGTGGTGCCGGCGGCGTTGCTCGCCACCAGGCGATAGTGGTAGCCGGTGAGGATGCCGCTGGCGGTCAGGCTGACCTTGACCTTCGCGCTGGTGCCCGCGGGCAGTGTGCCGGGCGCGGTCTGCAGGCCGTAGGCGGCGGTCGGTCCATACTGGAAGTAGTAGGTGGTGGCCAGCGTACGCGGGTTGACGGTGCCCCCGAGCGCGGCGGAGGTGGAGGTCACGTGGCTGACGCCGCCGGTGGAGACGAGCGGCTTGCCTGGCCCGGCAGTCCCGGTCCCGTTGCCAGTCGCGGCCTGCGAGGCGAGCGGCAGCGTGAGGGCGAGGCTGCTCAGCAGCGCCGCCGCCAGGCTCGCTAGAGCGGCCAGCTTCATAGTGGTCATGCGTTTGATGCTGTCTCTAACCCGCTCGGATCCCGTTTGATGCGGTCCGTTGAAAACAGATCTGCCCACTGGAGTCCAGAATCCTAGCCACGCGCGGCTCAGGTGGCCTTCACAAAATCATCACGCCGATGGGAGCGTATTGGTCACCATACAGTCAGCAGCAGCGATGCTGTGCCGTTCTGGCATGCCCTGTCGCGTCCCGCTACGCTCGTGGCGCCGACGCAGAGATAGCCATCGTGTCTACCGAATCGATCGCAAGCTCACCGCAGCCTCAAGTCGCAGGCACGACCGCGCAGTGCGCGAGCTGCGGCATGCCGCTCGCCGCCGACCAGCGCTATTGCCTGCAGTGTGGCGAGCGACGCGCGCCGATGAGTAGCGTGCTGCTCGGCGGGCCGCCGCCGCGCGAGCAGGCCCCCGTCTCGCCGCCCGCCTCTCCCCCCAACCTGCCCGGCGGCTCATCTCGTGACGGCGCCGCGCAGCCGCGCAACGCCACGCTGACGGTGATCGCGGGCGTCGGCGTGCTGCTGCTGGCGATGGGCGTCGGCGTGCTGATCGGACGCGCGAACGCCCCCAAGCAGGCCTCCGCGCCGGCGCAGGTGATCACCGTCGCCGGACCCGGCGGGGCGGGCGCCACGACCACGCCCACCGAAGCGACGTTCACCGATGACTGGCCGTCGGGCACCAGTGGTTATTCCGTGCAGCTGCAGACGCTGCCACAGTCCGGCACCACGGTGAGCGCCGTGGAAGCCGCCAAGTCCGCGGCCAGCGCCAAGGGTGCCAAGGCGGTCGGTGCGCTGAAGTCCGGGGACTTCAGCAGCTTAGGCGCAGGCAACTTTGTGATCTACTCGGGCGAATTCCACAAGAAGGCCGAAGCCGAAAAAGCCCTGGCGGGTCTGAGGAAGAGCTTTCCAGCAGCGAGCGTGATCCACGTGTCCAACGGCGGATCGACTGGCGGCGGGACGGGCTCATCCGGTGGAGGAAGCTCATCCAGTGGAGGCGGTTCGAGCCAGAGCCACCCCGCGCCTGCGACGGTGCTGAAAAGCCTCGAACACGTGAAAGGCAAGAGCTACGAGGAACGGTCCAGGAACCTCCCCAACGAAGTGGAAACGGGCTGATGGGGATCCTCCGCGACGCTTTCGGCCCGGAGCAGCCACAGTCCCCTTCCGCGTATGTGCCGCCGGTGGGTGGCGTCTCGGAGTCCACCCCAACCGCCGCTGGCTCCGCGCCGGCGCGTGGCTCTGAGGATGACGGACGTTCGCAGCTGCGCCGCAGACGCGACGCGCTCGCCGAGCAGGTGACCGAGCTGCACTGGGACTTGGGCGGGCTCGCCTACGAGATGGCGATCCGCGACCACTTCCGCCTCGACGTGCTCGTGCGCCGCGCGGCGGTGCTGCAGGAGCGCGACGCCGAGCTCGCGGAGGTCGAGCGCCTGCTGCGCCTGGAGCAGGACGGCGCCGCCGGCGCCTGCCCGAGCTGCGCCGCTCCGCACAGCCGTGGCGCGCTGTACTGCTGGCAGTGCGGGACGACGCTGATGGAGCGCCAGCCGAGCAGCGCGCTGGTCGAGCACGACGGTGCGACGGCGGTGATGGACGCCCTGCTCGCCCACCAGGCTGTGCAAGGCGCTGAGACCGCCACCAGCTCGGACGAGTAGGGGCGTCAGCCATCAACGGCGAGCGCCCCCGGAGCTGCGAGGAACCATCCGGCCTGCGGCTGCCCTCGCGCCCGGTCTGCGCGCTGCTCGTGCTCGTGTTCCTCGGCTTCGGCGTGCTCCTCGGCCGCACGGCCGGCAGACCGGTCGGCGACGCGCTCGCCTCCACGCGCTCGCCGCTGAAGCTCGTGCTCGGACCCTCGACGCCCGCCGGCGCCTCCGTGGCGCCGAGCGAATCCTCCTCGTCCACGTCGAGCGAACCGCCGTCCGCGGAACCCGAACAGACGCCCGCGCCGGCCTCCACCAACGCCACGACGCCCGCGAGGTCTTCGTCCGGCTCGCGCGGCGGCTCATCGGGCTCCAAGGCCGAATCCTCTGGCGAATCATCGAGCGAATCCTCGCGCGCCGCCGCCAGCGCGCCCGCCAGGAAGCTCCCCCCGATCAAGCACGTGTTCGTGATCATGCTCTCCGACGAGCCGTACGCGTCCGCCTTCGGGCCTTCCTCCACCGCGTCCTACCTGACGGGCACGCTCGAGAAGCGGGGAGAGCTGCTGGTGCGCTACGACGCCGTCGCCCACGAGGCTCTCGCCGACGAGCTGGCGCTGCTCAGCGGTCAGGGGCCGACGAGCGAAACCACCGCCAACTGCCCCAACTACAGCGCGATCGCGCCCACCGGCGAGGGCGCTGACGAACAGGTGCTGGGCAGCGGCTGCGTATACCCCAGCTCGACGCAGACGCTCCCCGGTCAGCTCGCCGCCAAGCACCTCACATGGCGGGCATACGTGCAGGGCATCGACGAAGCGGGCGCGCAGAACGGCGCCTGCGCGCACCCGTCCCTCGGGGCGGCCGATCCGAGCTCGCAGCAGAGCTCGAGCAGCGGCCCGTACGCGACCTTCCGAAACCCGTTCGTGTACTTCGACTCGATCGTCGGCGGCTCGGAATGTCAGGCAGACGACGTGGGTCTTGCCAGCCTGAAGGCCGATCTCGCGCAGGCCAAGCGCACGCCCAGCTTCTCCTACATCGTCCCCGACCGCTGCCACGACGGCAACCCCACGCCGTGCACGCCCGGCGCTCCCGCGGGCATGACGCCGGCAGGCGCGTTCCTGGCGCAGGTCGTTCCCGAGATCACCGGCTCGACGGCCTACAGGGAAAGCGGCCTGCTGGTGATCACCGTCGACGAGGCGCCCTCCAGTGGCGAATTCGCCGACTCGAGCTCCTGCTGCGGCCAGCCGCTGTTCCCGAACGCGCCCTCCAAGACGCTCACCGGCGCGCCCCGTGGCGGCGGCTCGGTGGGGGCGCTGCTGCTCTCGCCGTACGTGAAAGGCGCCACCACCAGCCAGGAACCGTTCAACCACTTCGCGCTGCTGCGCACGATCGAGGACCTGTTCGGGCTCGGGCACCTGGGCTATGCGGGCCTGCCGAGCGTGAAGCCCTTTGAACCGGCGATGTTCACCGCCGGAAAGAGCACCGGCAAAGCTGCCGGCAAAGGCTGATCACACGCCCGCGAGCTCGCGGTAGGTGATCGCCGTTCGCTTCGCGCCCGCGCGCGCGAGCACCCACTCGAGCGCCATCATGTGGCGAGGGTGGAGCAGGTCGGCCGGGTGCAGGTCAAGGCGCAGAGTGCTCGTCGGCAGCAGTGAGCCGGCGCGCACCAGCGAGGGCGAGAACACGCGGCTGACGGGCCCCGCCGCGGCCAGGCTCCACGCCGGCGCCAGCCGGCCCGCAGCCGAGCGCTCGTCGGCGCCCGGGGAGAGCGCGAGCTGGGGCTGTGTGCGGTGCACGCGCAGCAGGCTCGCCCACCAGCTGAACCTGTGTGAGAGCGACTGGCGCAGCGCGGCTGTGTACGCGTAGGCGGGGGCGACGAAGCCGTCGGGCTCGATGCCGGCGAGCTTGAGCACGCGCCAACCGGCGTTGACCGCGCGTCGCGTCTCCTCGCCGTCGAGCCCGATGAACTCGCGCTGGCCGTGGGCGCGAGCGAGCGGGCGGCGCGCCGAGCCGCCGGCGTGCGGGCGCACGTGCTGAAAGCCGTGCTGGGCGATCGAGTCGCCGGCGAGGCGGCGCTCGTACAGCCAGTCGACCATCTCCGGGGAGCGCTCGCCCACGGGGTGCAGGTCGCGCGCGGGGATCACCAGCAGGGTGACGCGATCGACGCCGTGATCGTCCAGCCAGTCGCGCATCAGCGCGCAGCGCTCGAACGTGGCCGGCTCGATCCCGTGCACGGCCACGGCGATCGTCTGGCGCCGGGGCGCCGCCGTCGCGGAGCTCCGCCGCGAGCGCGTCGGTGAGAGATGCGTCGGCTGCGGGTGCGTGGCGCTCATGGCGGCAATGTCTCCCGCGCGCGCTCAGGCGGCGCGGGGGCTTGCTCCCAAGGGCGCGTGGTGGGTGTCGTGTTCGAGCAGCGCGCGCCGGTAGCCGTCGGCGAGGCGCTGGAGCGTGCGCTCCCAGGTACGGGCGCGCACCGCGCGCAGCCCACCGCCGGCGAGGCGTGCGCGCAGCAGCGGCGCGGCGGCCATGGCGAGGACCGAATCACTCAGTTTGCCGAGCACCGCGAACGCGATGATGGCAGCGACGATCTGCGCCGGCTTGCCGAGCTGCTGGCCGTCGACCAGCAGGTAACCCAAACCCTCGGAGGCTCCCATGATCTCGGCCGCCACGACGAACATCCAGCCCAGGCC
>Ga0116215_1000932_pt1 | contig 20635 bp, 20 predicted proteins | sample Sb_taG_7_FD_89698 | JGI IMG/M metagenome (GOLD analysis project Ga0116215, IMG submission 89698) | Peat soil microbial communities from Weissenstadt, Germany - Sb_50d_2_FS metaG | ecosystem: Environmental > Terrestrial > Soil > Wetlands > Peat | place: Germany: Weissenstadt | collected 2010-09-21
GGTCGGCAAGACCGAGGTGGCCAAGGTGCTGGCGCGTTGGACCGGGGGTGAGTTGTTGCGCCTGCAGTGCTACGACGGCATCGACGTCTCCCAGGCCGTCTACGAATGGGACTACGCCCGCCAGCTTCTCCACCTCCGCGCCGCCGAGGCGACCGGCGCCGCGTCGGATCAGGCTTCCGAGCTGGAGCGATCTCTGTACTCCGAGGCCTACCTGGTGCGCCGGCCTCTGCTCAAGGCCATTGCCGGGTCCGCCGACGGCCCGGTACCGGTGCTGCTCATCGACGAGATCGACCGGGCCGACGATGAGTTCGAGGCGTACCTGCTCGAGATCCTGTCCGATTTCACCGTCTCGGTGCCCGAACTCGGTACGTTCCGGGCCGAGCGCCCACCGATCGTGATCGTGACGTCGAACCGCACCCGCGACGTCCACGACGCCCTCAAGCGACGATGCCTGTACCACTGGGTGGACCACCCGAGCTTCGAGCGCGAGGTGGCCATCGTCCGCCTCCGTGTACCGGCGGCCACCGAGTCGATTGCGCGTGAGGTTGCCGCGGCGGCAGCCGTGCTACGCCGGCAGGGCCTCTACAAGCCGCCCGGCGTGGCTGAGACCATCGACTGGGCCCAAGCGCTCAGCGTGCTCGGTGCCGCCCGGCTCGATGAGAGGACGGTTGAGCGAACGCTCGGCACGGTCCTCAAGTACCGCGAGGATGCCGAGCGGGTCAGGGCGGCCGGCCTAACCGACCTGCTGACCGAGGCGCGCCAGGTGGGGGCGTGACCCCAGGCCCGAGAGAGTCGAACGATGAGGCCGTGCTGGCCACCGGCTTCTCGCGGGCCCTCCGGGCCGCGGGGCTCGACGCCCCGCCCAGCGCCACCATCGATTTTGCACTGGCCCTGGGCCTGCTCGGGATCACGCGGCCCGAGCACGTCTTCTGGGCTGGTCGCGCCTGCTTCTGTCGACGACCGGACGACGCCGATCTCTATGTGGCAACGTTCGTGGCGTACTTCGGTCATGCCGGGGTGACCCTCCCGGGCGGTCGGCTCAGCACGGAGCCGCGATCGTCGTTGCCCGCCCTTGCCATGGCGAGCGGTGGGGAGCCGCCGCCGGCCGACCGAAGCGACGACTTCCGTGACCCCGTCCCGCCGGTCAGAGCGGCCTACGGCGCGGCCGAGATCCTCCGCACGAAGGACTTTGGAGACTGCACTGAGGCGGAGCTGGCCGAGGTGACCAGGTTCATGGCTCAGGTGCGCCGCCGCCCGCCGCGTCGGCGAAGCAGGCGCCTGGTCGTCGCTCGCCGGCCCGGCCGGGGAACCCTCGACGTGCGGCGCACGATGCGCAGCTCGCTGGCGTCCCAGGGGGACCCCTTCCGGTTGCGCCGACGCGTCCGGGGCACGCGACCTCGCCGGCTCGTGCTCCTGCTCGACGTCTCGGGGTCCATGGGTCCGTACACGCCGGCCTTGTTTCACTTCGCCCATGCCCTGGTGCTCACACACCGCGGCGCCGAGGTGTTCACCGTGGGCACACGCTGTACACGGGTGACGCGGGAGCTGGCCTGGCGCGATACGGACGCGGCGCTCCGGCGAGTGGCGGTGGCGGCACCGGACCTGGAGGGCGGAACGAGGCTGGGTGAGGGTCTCGCCTCGTTCAACCGCGCCTGGGGCATGAGCGGACTGGCCCGGGGCGCCATCGTCGTGGTGTGCTCCGACGGGTGGGAGCGGGGAGACCCGTCGGTGCTCGCCGACGAGATGGAACGGCTGTCGCTCGTTGCGCACCGGATCATCTGGGCCAACCCGCTCAAGGGCGCGGAGGGCTACGAGCCGCTGACGCGGGGCATGCGGGCTGCACTGCCGCACGTGGACGAATTCGTCTCGGGACATTCGCTCGAGGCGCTGGAAGGACTGTTCGAGGTGATCTCAAAATGAGGGAGACATTTCCGGCCATCGATGGCTGGTTTGCCGCGGGCAAACGGGTGGTGCTGGTCCGGGTGGTGGACGTCGAGGGTTCGGGACCGAGAGATCCCGGTGCCGCCATGGCGGTGAGCGAGGACGGCGAGGTCACCGGTTCGGTGTCTGGCGGCTGCGTGGAGGGTGCGGTCGTCACCGAGGCGCTCGAGGTGCTCGCAACCGGCGTGCCTCGGCGCTGCGTGTTCGGCTACTCGGACGACGAGGCGCTCGAGGTCGGGCTCACGTGTGGTGGCACGCTCCATGTGCTCGTGGAGCCGCTCGACTGGTGAGTGGCCCGCTCTTCGCTGAACTGCGGCGCGCCCTCGATGCCGACGAACCGGTCGTGCTGGCGACGGTGACAGACCGGGCCGACAGTGCGGGCCATGCCACCGCACTCGCCGCCAAGCTGGTCGTGAAACCGGGAGAGCCCGTACTCGGCACGCTGGGTCATCCAGAGCTCGATCGCGTCGTGGCGCGGGACGCCCTGGCCGCGCTCGATCGGGGCGTGACTGTCACCCGCCACTACGGCGCTCACGGCGAGGCGCGGCGGGAGGACGTGTCCATCCTCCTCGAGGTCTTCGTCCGGCGGGCCCGTCTGGTGCTCTTCGGCGCGGTCGACTTCACTCGCGCCCTGGTCGAAGTGGGGCGGGTCCTCGGCTACGCAGTGACGGTCTGCGATGCTCGATCGGTCTTCTCCACGGGCGCCCGGTTCCCCTTGGCGGACGAGGTCGTGGTCGATTGGCCCGACCGGTACCTCGCCCGGGTGGGGTCCGATCTCGGCCCCCGCGACGCCGTGTGCGTCCTCACCCATGACACGAAATTCGACGTGCCGGCGATCATGGCGGCGCTCGCCACGCGGGTCGGCTACCTGGGAGCGATGGGATCGCGTCGTACCCATGAGCACCGCTGGAAGCGCCTGCTCGATGCGGGAGCGTCGGAGTCCGAGTTGCGGGCGCGGCTCATGAGTCCGATCGGGCTGGACCTGGGGGCACGAACCCCCGAAGAGACCGCAGTGTCAATCTTCGCCGAGATCATCGCCGTGCGCACGGGCCGGGTATCCGGGCCCCTTGGCCCGCTGAGGGACGGATCGGGCTCGATCCATGCCCGCTGAGGATGCTGCGTCACCGCAAGCAGGGACGCCGGTACGCTCACCGTGGTGTCCGTGGCCGCCGTCATCCTGGCCGCTGGTGCCGGGAGCCGCTTCAATCGCAATGACCCGGAGGCGGCGCCCGGGGCCAAGCTTCTTCATGCCCTGAGGGGCAGACCGCTGGTGGCCTGGGTCATCGCTCCGGCGCTCGAAGCCGGGCTCGATGAAGTGGTGGTGGTCGATGGTGCCGCAGACCTGGGCGCCGTTGTGCCTGAGGGCGTGACCCTCCTGCACAACGAGCGGTGGCATCACGGCCAGGCCACCTCGCTCTGGGTCGCCCTCGATTGGTGCACCCGCCAGGGCCACCAGGCCGCGGTCATAGGACTCGGGGACACCCCGGGGTTGACGCCCGAGGCCTGGCGTGCGGTTGCCACCACCCCGGGTGGCCCCATGGTCTTTGCCACTTACGAGGGGCGGCGGGGGCACCCGGTGCGTCTCGACGCGTCGGTGTGGCCACTGCTTCCGACCACCGGGGACGAGGGCGCCCGCGGTCTCGCCAGCGGCCGGCCCGAACTCGTGCGCGAAGTACCCTGCGTGGGCGCACCCACTGATATCGACACCCCCGAGGCCCTGACGCAATGGAATTGACGAACGAGTTCGAAGTCGCCGTGCCCATCCAGGTCGCTTGGGCCGTTCTCACTGACGCCGAGCGGATTGCCCCGTGCCTCCCCGGGGCGGAGCTGCGGGAGGTGGAAGGTGACGAGTACCGGGGCGTGGTGAAGGTCAAGGTCGGACCGATCACGGCCTCCTACCAGGGCACGGCCCGATTCACCGAGTTGGACGAAAGCGGTCACTGGGCCGTGCTGCGGGCAGAGGGGCGCGAGACGCGCGGCCAGGGCAATGCGACCGCGGAGATCACCGCGAGCATGGAGCCTTCGGAAGCGGGCACGAAGGTGAGCGTGCTCACGGACCTCTCCATCACGGGCAAGGTGGCGCAGTTCGGGCGTGGCGTGCTGGCCGACGTGTCCACCAAGCTGCTCGATCAGTTCGTGACCAACCTTGAGGCGAGCGTGCTGGGACCAGGCGAGGTCGCTGTTCAACCGGATACGACGGCGATCGAGGTCCAGTCGGAGCACCAAGGTCCCGACCCGGCACCTGCCATCCGCCATATCGACTCCGCACCGGCAGAGCCCGTGGATCTCATCGGCGTTGCCGGCTCGTCGGTGGGCCGCCGGCTAGCACCGTTGCTTGTCGTCGCCGGCATCGTCATGGTCATCGGCTTGGCCGCCCGCTCCAGGCGCCGCCGGCGTTCAGCCGACTGACCGGCTGACCGGCTGACCGGTTCAAGGCACCACTGGAGGCCTAACTCGGGGTTTGCGCGGCTCTCCTCAAGTCCCCTAGTCGGAGAGGCCAAAAGAAATGACGCGAAGATTGCCCGAAGGTCCGTACGATCCCACAAGAATCCCACCAAATGCGATTTTCCGTGTCAGGAGAGGTCTTCCTGGCAGAGGTGGCTGAAGGTCATACCGTCCCAGGTAGGGGAAGGAATCAGCACGACTGCGACAGACGTCCTATGACGCAGTGGACGACTCGACTAGGTCTCATAACCCGAAGGTCAAGGCAGACAGTGCATTCGCCTCGACCTTGCTCAGATCGATGGTGATCTTTCCGTCCTTGGTGCTGACCGAAGCTCCCTCGGAGGATCCGGTGAGCACGTTGACCAACTGCTTGGAGGCGGCGCGATTGACGGTGACCCACAGTTGCTCGAACTTGGGCGACTGCACCACTTTGAGGGTGGTTGCGTAGGTGGCCTTCTGCACCTCGGACGTGATCGGTGTTGCCAGGAACCCGGCCTTGGCTGGGAGGGCGTGCTTGACCTTTTGATTGAGATCGGTCCGGGCTACGAGGTTCTCGCTCACCCGGGTGGCAATTTGGGTCTGGATGGCAGGGTTGGCCGCTAGTGGGGCCATCGTGCTCACGTAGGCGTCGGTGTTCAGCAACTGGTTGCGGGCGAACACCACTACCACGGAGACAACGGCCAGCAGGCAGGCCAGCACGATCAGCACCCACGATGTGATCCGCCGCCACCGGGGGCCCTTGCCCGGTCCCTGGTTCGCCTCGGCTTTAGGCTCTTCGAGAGCTTCGTTCTCTATCATTGTTCAGTCCTTGTATCGGAGTCAGCTGGTCCTGCTTCGGCGCTGTCTGCGACCGTGGACTCTTCAAGGTTCCGGAGTCGAGCACCCCGGGTCTTGGGCTGGTACATCGAAACCAGGCGAGCGACCAAGACGACCAGGAAGATCTGACCGGTGAGCGCTTCGATGACGGCCATGGTCCGCGGGAGACCGACTGCAGGCGAGAGGTCGCCGTACCCGACCGTCGTCATGGTGATGTAGCTGTAGTACACAAAGTCCGGTGCGTCGTGCTTGCCGGACTGGGCGAAGAAGGAGTTGCCCCCGACGAGTTGGACGGCGTAGTCCGAATAGGAGAACACCAGCCCGAGGAGGATGTACACGCAGACGGCTCCAAGGAGGGTTTCTGCGGTCACTTGGGGATGTCTCAAGATCCTCGACAGGATGACCACGGGGCTCGTAAGGATCAGCAGCGCACTGATGACGAACACCACTCCTTTGGCAACGTCACCTCCGACGACCGTGGCCACGATCGACGCTACGAAAGCAAGGATGGCACCGACCTGCACGGCCGCCAGGAGGTGGCCCCGCACATGCGAGGTGTGGAAGGCAAGTAGGGCCGTGATGCCGATGAGGACGGTGGCGAGGATGATGGGCGTACCATTCGTCCAACCAACCGAAAGGACGATGTAGTCCATCGCGACCAGAACGAGAAGCAGGCCATAGCTGTCCGAGGCCCTCGCGGCCTCGCGGATCACCCCTCTTCGCAGGGCAGGCCGAGTCGGGCTGTTCGAAATGTCGGGTGCGCCTGTCACGCGTCCCATCCCGGCCCAGCGATTGGTGGCACCACCGCGGCTTCACCGTAGAAGCAACTCACCTCATTGTTCGATCGGATGCGGTCGTCTCCTGAGACGCCGGAGTGCGCCAGACCACGACAGGCCTCGTTCGCGCCATACCACCCCGACGACCGCACCAAGGATGATCACGACCCCGATCGCGATCAACCAGGACATCAACGCGAAGACGATACCGATGGGCCCGTACTTCTTGTCATCGGAAATGATGGTGCTGGAGAAGATGAAGGAGAAGACCACCTCCATTCCGACCCAGAAGAGCGCTGTCGCCACCGCAGACGGGAACGTGGCCCGCCACGACTCCCTCCCGCCGAGCAGAAACCACGTCGTGAACCACCAGTAGAGCGTCAGAGCGCCCAATCCCACGATGGCCAGCACCACCGGACCACCCCACGAGTGGAACCACGGTCCGGCCACCCCGGCCAGGGCTGCGCCGCCCACGGTCACAGCCAGCCAGATGATCCGGCGAACGATGTCCTTCATGCCTCCCGATTCCAATTCGAAGGACCGTTCGTAGAGGTCTTGCACCGCCGTCGCGGCTGCGATCCCACCCAGAATGAAGAAGAGCCAGGCGGTGCCGGTGACGGCATTGGAGGTGGCGGAGGACGAAGCGAAGAGTCCGCTTACGTCTTTGGCCGCCTGCTGGTTCAGCCCCAGATGCCGCACCAGGCCGGTGACCGCGCTCTGTCCGGCCAGTGCGTTGGCGACGATGATGAAGGGGAAGAAGCAGAGGAGGAGGATGGCGGCAAAGAGCATCCCCTTGTTGATGAAATCCATGGCGTTCAGCCGATTCCACAGGTGCTCCATCGACGACCCGGAGTACTTGTCACCGACAGCAGCAACGCCGCGGTGCAGTCTTCGATGGGTCTGGTGCCCAGAGTCCCGTGCGTCCGGTTCCTCCAGCTGAGTCATGATCGACGCTACTGACGAGCCATGGCCACACGCATCTCGGCCTCGGTATCCACGATCAGGTCACCACTGACGTCGACGGTGACGGTGTGGATCGTGCCCGTAAACCTGAACGGTGCGACATAGTCGGGCGTCACCGACGATCCCGGGTTCGCCCCGCAAGTAAGCGCCCCGGGGTTCAGGATCATGGGCGTCGTGTAGGGGACGTCCGTCTCGCCGACGAGATCGCCGTCGACATAGAGCTGGAATCGGCCCGGGGCCCCCTTGCCCTCGAGGAGATTCAGGTCCCCGGTTGGTTCGAACTCAAAGCGCAGCTTGTGGCGGCCCTCGGGCAGTGTGGTTTCTGACTCCACCTTGAAGTAGTCCCGGCCCACATAGTTGTGGACGTAGACGAGCTTGCCGCCCTGCACAAATAGGGAGTAGCCCCCTGGGACAGCGCCCTGGGAGAACAGCACTCCTTCGGCACCGTCCTTCGGGATCTCGACGTCGGCGGTGATGGCGTGCGGCCGATTGAGCGTTTTGGGCCCCGCGAAGTAGGGCACCGACTGGGTGTCGGGGAAGTACACGTAGCGGTCGCGGGGCGCGGCCAACAAGGGGCGTTCCACGAGCAGTCGGTTCAAGGCGCTTCCGTCCACCGGCAGCACGTTGTACTTGCCAGCTTCTGCGTACCAAGTGCCGATGAGCGCAATCAGGCGACCACGGTTGTCCGCGGCGACGTTGTGGCTCTCCGTGAAGTCCTCGGCGACGTGGTAGAGCTCCCAGCCCGAGGCGTCGAGCTCGCTGAGCGCATCGGCCGAGATCGGTGTGCCGAAGGGCTGCTTCGCCTCTGCGAACGACGGGCCCGGCCAGGGGCACACTGCCCGCCACCCGTCGTGGTCGATGGCCCGGTTCCCGATCATCTCGAAGTACTGCGTGTGATGCTTGGTCGGCGCAGTCCCGTCGTTGAGCGTGTGGGCAAAGCTCACGCCCTGGATGGGCGACTGGGCCACTCCCTTGATCGTCGCCGGAGGGTCGATACCGAGCAGGTCGAGAACCGTCGGCACCATGTCGATGATGTGTGCGTACTGCGTCCGCACCTCACCCTGTGACTGGATGTTGGCGGGCCAATGCACGATGAACGGATCGCTCGATCCCCCACGGTACGTCTCTCGCTTCCAGCGCCGCAGCGGTGTGTTCCCGGCAAACGTCCAGCCCCACGGGTAGTGGTTGAAGTGTTTGGGGCCGCCGAGCTCGTCGATCACCTTGAGGCTGTCCTCCACGGGCTCTGGGCAGTTGTTGAAGAACTGAGCCTCGTTGGTGGTGCCCGTGACGCCCCCTTCTGCGCTGGCACCGTTGTCCGAGACAACCATGATCAAGGTGTTGTCGAGTTCGCCGATAGAGCGCAGGAACTCGATGAGGCGGCCGATGTGGTGGTCGGTATGGCTCAAGAAGCCCGCGAAGACCTCCATTTCCCGGGCGTAGAGCCGCCGTTGATCAGGCGTCAGTGTGCCCCAGTCGGGCACATCGGGATCATGACGGGAGAGCTCGCAATCGGCCGGCACGATCCCGAGCTCCTTCTGGCGGGCGAAGGTGCGCTCCCGGTAGGCGTCCCAGCCGTCGTCGAACACGCCGGCGTACTTGTCGGCCCATTCCTTGGGGACGTGATGGGGGGCATGGGTGGCTCCCGGGCAGAAGTGGAGGTAGAACGGCTTGTCGGGATCGACCTGCTTGGCGTCGGCGATGAATTGCGTGGCCTTGTCCACGAGGTCCGGGGTGAGGTGGTACCCCTCTTCGGGTGTCGCCGGCGGTTCGACCTGGTGGTTGTCGTAGACCAGGTCGGGGTTCCACTGGCTGGTGTCGCCACCGAGGAAGCCGTAGAAGCGCTCGAAGCCGCGACCGAGCGGCCAGCGATCGTAGGGACCGGCAGCCGACTCCTGACTGGCCGGAATCAGGTGCCATTTGCCGACCATGTAGGTGTTGTAACCCCGGGCGAGCAGGATCTCGGAGAGGAAGCCGTTCTCGAACGGCACGTTCCCGTCGTAACCGGGGAATCCGGTCGAGAACTCGGTGACACAGGCCATCGCGTTGGAGTGATGGTTGCGGCCTGTGAGGATGCACGAACGACTCGGTGAGCAGAGCGCCGTGGTGTGCATATTGTTGTAGCGCAATCCGTGCATCGCCAGCTCGTCGAGATTGGGTGTTTCGATCGGGCTGCCGTAGCACCCGAGCTGCCCGAATCCAGTGTCGTCGAGCACGACGAAGACGACATTCGGTGTGCCTTTCGGTGCCCTCGTCGGGGCCAGCCAGGCCGGCTCCGATTCGTCTGCTGTACGTCCGATGACGCCCGGGAAGGGGTGACCTGGCTGGTATTCGACCACTGGCATCGGGATAGCTCCTAACTGGTGAGTTGCTTAGGGAGTCGCTAGAGGCACGCCGGCGACCCGATCGCCAACGAGATAGGCCAAGATCAGCGCGAGCGGAAAGAACAAAAGTCAAGCAGAAGTAGCCGATAAAGCTATGTCCCTTACGGCCAGCCACTCTTGCTGGCCAGAAGGCGATTGCAACCCAGATAATGATGCCAATAATTCCTAGTCCCCATCCCGTGATGACCTCCTCTCGTTTAAGTTCTTCCTTGTGCGGATTCTGTCTCTGTCTTGTAGTCATTACTGAATCACGTGACCGGATGGGGGCGCATCACCCATTGCGGGGTGATTCGGAGGAGCGTGGACTCGCGGCGGCGGAAGGGCTGCGCAGATGGTGCCGTTCTTCCAAATGAGGTACGCCGGAGGCGATGGGTTACGAGAACAACGCGGTGCTCGACGGCGTCGACCGAAAGGGTCCTTCGACCCTGTTCGGCCTAGCCCGCACGGTCTCGAAGATGAATCGAGGCGGACCGGACGCGAGCAAGCCCGACGTCCGGTCGCACATGGACTGCGTCTCCGGGTGTCGATTGATCGAGCCGACGGATCCCGCGGAATGGTCGTCGTAGACTGTTGGCAAGCTGGTGTTCTGCCCCAGTTGCTGAAGCCGAGGTATTGATCGCAGAAGTCAAAGATCATGGTCCCCGGGATTCGGACCGTGGGAGTAGCGATCCTCAAGCGCTCTCACTCTGGTCAACCGGGTATATGCCAAGAAGGAACAATCCCAAGGATTCGATCCGCGCAATCAAGCCGTAGAGTGCCGCTTGGTCAAGCCCAGAGGCGAAGAAGTGCGTATTGTCACCAGAAGTCCACAAAGTCACGTCTGGGAATTGGGCTTGGACCAGGTCGCTCACGACTCCTTTGACGGTGACCTTGTACCCTGGCAGTTCCGAGCTCACCAGATGAGTATGAAGGATCAGAGGTGCTCGGCATCGCCCAAAGGGGGGTGATTCGGGTTCCTTCGCTACATTGCCCAAAGCTTCAGTTCCGGTTCTTTGCACAGAACTTGAGTGAAGTCTGGGCGCGCTGCCAGATTGAAACAGGAACTCAGAAATGATCCGCACCGTGCCGATCAGCAAGCTGACGATCCCCCAGCCAATGGGCGCCAGGGTGAGTCGGAAGCTGCTGGTTGACCGAATCGAGCGCGCCAATCAGCGGTTGAGCCTTATCGTCGCACCGGCTGGCTTCGGGAAGACCACCGTCCTAGCCGAGTGGGCACGTACAACTACAGCGAGCGTTGCCTGGCTCTCGTGCAACCAGGCGGACGACGGGCCCCGGGAGTTCTGGACCGGCGTGATCGCCACCGTTGCCCGGCAGTGGCCGGGAGTGGGCGATGACGCGGCATTGATCCTTGCACGGGGATCCGAGAATGTTGGTGAGCTTGTTTCTTCTCTTATGAATGATCTGGCTGAGATAGAAATGCCCTTTGCCATCGTGATCGACGACGCCCAGTATGCCAAGTCGTCCCAGCGGTCGTTGTTCGACTTGGCTCAAGGATTGCCGGTGAATGCGCGCATGGTCCTCGCCAGTCGATGGGATCCCCCGTTTTCACTTGCCAAGCTCAGAGTCGATGACAACTTGTTCGAACTTCGGGCTCGGAATCTCGTCTTTTCGCGGGAAGAGACCGTTGAATTGTTCTCCTTGGCCGAGTTGACGATCGACAAAGGAGACGTTGAGCGGCTCCACGGCTTTGTAGAAGGCTGGCCGGCGGGTTGCCATTTGGCCCTTGCCGCGCTGAGACGATCCGATGACCCAAAGAAGGTCGTCGACGTTCTCAGCCAATCCACCAGGGCGGTCAATGACTATCTCGTTCACGAGGTACTCGAACGGTTGGAGGCCGACCTCGTCGACTTCATGACGGAGATCGCGGTGCTCGACGAATTCGACCTTGGTCTGGCTAAGGCAGTGAGCAGAGATCCCAAAGCTGAGCAACTTTTGGCGGATCTCCTTTCGGCTGATCTCTTCGTCACGGAGGTGGACGTCATAGGAGAGCGCTACCGCTTCCATCACCTGTTCGGAGCGTTCCTCCGGGCCAGGTTGAGATCGCTTGGCAATGCTCGACTTCAAGAGACCTATCGGCGTGCCATCGAGGCACTTCAGCTCAGAAATGAGCACACGCACGCTCTCGGCATTGCCATGGCTGCCGGTGATACTCGTCGGGCAGCAACAATTGTCACTGACGCCATCATCATGTCTTTCGATTTGTCCAACGCTGGCGATTCGCACCGTGCGATCCTCGCGTGGCTTCGTGAATACGGCACCGATGCAGTCTCAAATGATCCCGAAACCTTGCTTCAGCTCGTTTTGGTGCTTGCCATTTCTGGTGACTATGACGTGGAAAGTTGGCTGATCCAAGTTGAGCTCGCTAACCCGGAGGCGGATCCATTTCTACGGGCCCTCCTCTACGGGACATGGGCAGCCAACGATTTGGGTCGTGGAGACGCGGAGCGAGCGATTGTTCATAACGAACGGGCGATTGAAGCCAGCCGAATCACACAACGGCAGCACCCAGCTCTTGATTCGTTACCCGTGCAGCAGGTAGCGGCCTACCTGATGAATGGGGATCTGACCAGTGCCGGAGTCGCGATGCAGTCAGCATCGAATTCGCTCGTCTTCCCTATTGTCGACGCCGTCTTGGTGGTTGCCGCGAGGGCCTGGGTGGCCTTCTTGCGAGGCGAACTGAGCGTGGCCATTGGCAAGGCAGAAGAAGCACTAAGGAAAGCGGACCAGCTCGACGCCCCTGCTCGGGCAATGGGGAGAACGCTGGCCTCCTTGGTCAAGGCGGCTATCGCCTTAGAACGCGGTCAAATCGCAACTGCCGAGCATCCGCTTAGCGAACTTGAAGCAAATGCTCGAGATTCCGGATCAACGCCGCTGCTGTTCTTTGTGTTGCAATGGAGAGCCAGAACATCTCTGGCTGAGGGTGAAGAAGAGGCAGCCGTGGTTCATTTGGGCACGGCGCGACGTCTCTTCTCCGCCCCCTCGTGTGGTGTTGATGCCAACTTCGCTCTGGAAGAACTCCGCCTGGCGATAGCCTTCGCGCCCGAACGTGGAAGTGCGCTCATTTCGCGGCTTCCCGACCGAATCGAATCGAACGTGCTGAGAGTTCGTCTGATGATCGCTCAGGGTAGATCTGAAATCCCTGCCGGCCTTCTGGACGATACCGACCCGACAATCACGTTGCGCGAGAGGGTCGAATTGGGGGTGCTGAAGGCCCTCGTTGAGTTCAGTCACGATATGCAGCTCTCGCACGCGATGTTCCAAAAGACGCTTCTCTTAGCTCGGTCCGAAGGATTCCTACGCACGATCCTCGAGCAAGGTACGGAGGTAGGCCAACTTCTTCGTTCATTGCCCGTTGGACACCCGCTGGATTCGTATGTCCAGGAATTGATCGCGATGTCGGACGCCGCGGTCGCCCCTAAGCGCAACAATGCTCCGGGGACGCTCGCTTTGAGTCCACGCGAGCTTACGGTCCTCCGGTTCCTCGCGAGTCGCCTCACCCAACGTGAGATTGCGGATGACCTCTTTGTATCTATGAACACTCTCAAGTCGCACATGCGGAGCCTCTACCGAAAGCTCGGCGTGCAGTCGCGGGTTGCGGCAGTCGTGAATGGACGAGCTGCTGGATTGATTTGAGGGTACGCAATTGGCCACTCACTTGCCTATAGGGCTGACGAACGATTTGTACAAGCCCGATCGAACGAGACTGTGGGGCGGCCTCAAGGGCCAAGAAGACCACATATCTCTGGTGTGGTAGCGGGCGGTGGCCTCGGCTGATCAGGCCACCGCGGCATCGCATGACGGTCTGTCGACGTCCAGGGAAAGCTCGCTGCGACACGGATCAAGGTGACACTTATCCAGCATTCGACGTGAGGACCATTCGGCTTGACGCTGCGCCAGCGCGCCGCGAGTGGTTCTATGCCGATCCTCAACGTACTTACCTTCAAATCACCCCGCAATGGGTGATGCGCCCCATCCAGGTCATCTGGTTGAGTAATGACCACAAGAGCAGAATCGACACTAGGAGGTCGCAGTGGCACAAATAGGGACTCTGTTCGCATATACATATCCCCTGTTGAGCCTGTTCTGGACGATGCTGATCTTTGCCGGCATCTTCCTGATGATCTTTTTCATCGTCTGGTGCTTCATCGACAATTTCCGTCGGAAGGACCACCACGGTTTCGCAAAGGCCATCTGGGCGATCTTTATCTTGTTCGTTCCCATCATCGGCGCGCTGATCTACATCATCGCTCGTCCCCCAGAGGCTGACGTGCTTGTCGCAGAGGACGCCAACGCCATAGCCCGTGGCGCATGATGACGACCGCATCTGACACCGACATCGACACACTGGGCCCGGTCGACTACCTGGTCGTCGAGTTCCCGCCGGGCGTCTCTCACTTCACGGGTGAGATGGCGGCCGAGTTGGCCAAGCTGGTCGACGCGGGGACCATTCGCATTCTGGACCTTCTGGTCATGGCGAAGGGCGCGGACGGAGAGATCGAGGGCATGGAGATCGAGGACCTCGAGCAGGTCGATGAGCTGCGCAAGGCAGAGGCTGACCTCGCTGAAATCCTGGCAGTGGAGGACGTTGCCAATCTTGCCGCCGCCATGGAACCGGGAACCACGGCAGGCGTACTGGTCTGGGAGAACACCTGGGCGGCACCGTTTGCCTTCGCCGCCCGCCGCTCGGGCAACCAGCTCATCGCCAACGGACGGATCCCGATCCAAGCCCTGCTCGCCGCGCTCGAAGCCGACGAGACGACCGAAGGAGGTTGACGTGCCACTACGACCAGCACGCGCCGCACGGCGCGGTGTCATCGGTGCTCCCGTTGCCCGGACGGCCGCCGTGGTGGGCACCGCGGCCGTCGTCACCCACGGGGTGCGCCGCCGCGGAGACCGCCGCGAAGACCGCCGCGACGACCGCCAGGACCGCCGCGACCGCCGCTGACCGAGACCAGACCAACGACGTCACTGTGTGGCGTCAGGTCATTGATGTAGTTCCGACACGAGACAGGAGACAGCCATGGGAATGGTACGCCGGCGGACTCGCCGCCGGACGATGATGGTGGCCGGCGGGATAGCACATAGGCGCGGCAGGGAGGAAGCGGAGCAGGAGGAGGCGCAGGGTGACCAGGGGTATCAGGAGGCTCCGCCCCCAGCGCCCCCGCCGCCCGCGCCCAGCGCCGACGACGCGACCGGCGAGCTCGAGCGCCTTGCGTCACTGCACGATTCGGGCGCGATCTCCAACGATGAGTTCGCCGCCGCCAAGCAGAAGGTCCTCGGCGTCTAAGGCGTCGGCGACCCAGAACGAGGAGGATCCATGGCCGAACATCCCCGTGGCGCTGTCCTGCGCCGCGCCGTTGAAGTCTTCATCACACCCGACGACGATGCCATCAAGAAGCTCGGCGAGTTGTTCACCGACGACGTAACAGTCTGGACCCCGAACATGCTGGCCGTCGGCCTCGTAGACCTCGCCGGGAACCTAATCTACCGCGAATCAGCGTTCTCGAACATCAACATCCAGTTCGACACGCTCGACATTTTCGGGAGCCGCGGCTTAGCCGAGTTCCGTGTCTCGGCAACGTTCTCCGGCCCCTTCGTCATTGAAGAGGCCGCCGTGATCGAGCCCAACGGAAAACAGCTCCTGCTCGGCGCGGCGGCCGTCGTGGACTTTGCGGACGACAAGATCAAGGCGGTCCGTGCCTACTTCGACGACGCCAGCTTGCTAGAGCAAATGCTCGACGCGTAGCAGGGTCTCGAGCGTCAGGCTCATGTGCCACCAGCACCGCATCGTCTTCGAGCTCGAACCCGATCCGCTGGACATGGCCTTCCTCGAGGAGCGCATGGCGGAAGCCGCGGTTTCTGCAGCCCGTGTCGGCGACGAGCAGGAATTCGCGGTGATTGTGCGCGACGGCGGGCGGATCGTCGCCGGGGCGTCGGGGGCCATATGGGGCGGAGGGTGCCAGGTGCACGTCGTGTGGGTCGACGAGACCGTCCGGCATCGAGGCCTCGGGCGGGACCTCATGGCAGAGGTCGAGCGTCACGCGCGGGACCGAGGTTGTCGGCTGGTCATGGGTCTCACGTACGACGTGCTTGTTGGCGACTTCTACGAACGCCTGGGCTACCGGACGGTCGGCCTCATCGAGGACTATCCGGCCGGTACGTCCACGCGGTGGTATTGCAAGGACATCCACGACGATCAGACCCACCACATCTGATGTCGTGTCAGACGCGTTTGTGGCCGGCCCGAAGGTCCCGAACCGATGGAGGAGCATCCTCAAGGCTCGAAGCCGAATGGTGTGCGCTACGTGATCGCCGTCGTCCGTACAAATCGACAACCAACAGCAACTCTGTACAGGCCGGAGCCGAGTCGGAAACTCGGTCGTCGGCGAAACCCATGGAAGACAGGAGAGGCAGGTACCCAAATGGCTGAGACGAAGGTAGCGCACCCGAGCGTCCCTGAGCGCCGCGCTGAGGGTAAGGAGGCACGCGATCGATCGCCGCTGCAGGGGCACAGCGGATGGGCGATAGCGAGTGATCGACCCGACCCCGTGGCACTCCTCGAGGCCCAGAATCTCACCCGGGAACCGGACCTGGTGCCCGTTCGCCACGGCCGGATGATGGTCTCGCCTTTCACCTTCTACCGCGGGGCGGCCAAGATCATGGCTACCGACTTGAAGGACACACCGACGGCTGGGCTGAACGTCCAGCTGTGCGGTGATGCACATCTCTCGAACTTCGGCGGGTTCGCGTCTCCCGAGCGGACCCTCCTCTTCGACCTTAACGACTTCGACGAGACCTTGCCGGGCCCCTTCGAGTACGACGTCAAGCGCATGGCGGCGAGCTTTGCCATCGCGGCTCGGAACAACGGTCTCAGCGCCGCCGACGCCTCCGCGTCAACGCTGGCATCGGTGCGCGCGTATCGCGAGGCCATGGCCGAGTTCGCCACCATGGGCAACATGGACATCTGGTACGCCCGGATGACCGAAGAGCAGGTCATGGATGCAATCGGCACCCTGACCAAGGGGGAAAAGACCAAGAGCACGGCCGCGCAGGCCAAGAAGGGGGCGAAGACGGCCAAGAAGAGCGTGGAAAAGGCCCATACCCGTGACAGCCTCCAGGCGCTGTCCAAACTCGGCGAGATGGTCGACGGCCGGTACCGGATCGTCAGCCAGCCGCCCGTTGTCATTCCAGCACGGGACCTCGAAGCCATGTACGGATATTCGGGTGACGAGCTCCAGGAGATGATTCACCAGCAATTTCGCGCCTATCGGTCCACCCTGCAGGAGGACCGGCGTCATCTCCTCGAGCGCTTCGAGATCATCGACATGGCCCGCAAGGTGGTGGGGGTGGGGAGCGTCGGCACCCGGGCCTTCATCGTCCTCCTCCAAGGCCGCGACGAGCAGGACCCACTGTTCCTCCAGGTGAAGGAGGCGACGGCCTCGGTGCTCGAGGAGCATCTCCCCAAGAGCCGGTTCAAGCAGCCGGGCGAGCGTGTCGTCGAGGGGCAACGGCTGATGCAGGCCGCCAGCGACATCTACCTGGGCTGGACCAAGGGAGCCGAGGCTAACCGCTTCCTGTACTGGCGCCAGCTGCGCGACATGAAGGGCTCGGCCCTGGTCGAGACGATGACCCCCGTCTCGCTCAATTTCTACGCCGGCCTCTGCGGTTGGACACTCGCCCGGGCCCACGCCCGCTCGGGGGACGCGGTGGCGCTGGCGGCGTACCTCGGCACGAGCGACAAGTTCGACCTGTCGATCACAGACTTCTCGGCTCGCTACGCCGATCAGAATGAGAAGGACTACCAGGAGTTCGTGGGGGCCATCCGGAGCGGCCGGCTCGACGCGGTCGAAGGCGTCTGAGGTGATGTGGCCGGCTTGGTCGGGCGCCAACAGGCCCTGGGATGGTCTGACGCTCTCCGTCCCTTGCGGAGGCGGCCGGATCGAAGGAGACAGCGAGTGGGGGTCATTGTCGAGACCGCGGCGGTGAGTCCAAAGTCGCTGTCGAGCTTGGAGATGGAGCTCTCCCCCCACACCGTTCTTCAGCTCGCACCTGCGATCCGCACGCGCTGCGACCGCACGGGACACGTCATGGTCGACTCACCGGTGGGGACCATCATCGACATCGGACCGAGAGGCTTCGCGATCTTGGCCATGTTCTCCCAACCGATCCGGCTTAGCGACGCGATCGACCGGCTGGAGCACGAGCACGGCCATTCCACTGATTTTGCGCCGACCCTGAGCGTCCTCAACATGCTGATCGAGGAAGCTGCACTGGTCACTCCTGACGACGATCGAACCCCGACCAGTGGGTGGGCCGATCCGGTGGAGCACGCGCGCATGCTCCACGATGAACGCAGGACTAGCGACTACCTGGCCGCCCTGGCGGCAGCGGTGCGCCCCTCTGACGTCGTGCTCGACATCGGCACTGGCAGCGGGGTCCTAGCCGTCGCCGCGGCCAGGGCCGGCGCCCGACATGTCTACGCGGTCGAGGCCAGCGACATCGCCGACGTGGCAGAGCGCGTGTTCGCGCTCAACGGGGTCGGGGATCGCGTGACGCTCATACCCGGATGGTCGAGACAAATCGAATTGCCTGAGCCTGCAAACCTGCTGGTCGCCGAGGTCATCGGCAACGAGCCACTCGAGGAGGAGATCCTCGAGACGACGCTCGACGCCCGCCACCGACTGCTGGCACCAGGAGCTCGGCTGATACCCCATTCGCTCACGCTGCTGGCGCGGCCAGTGCTGCTGCCTGAGGCCGAGATCAGACAGCGTGCCTTCGGGCGCGCTGCCGTGGAACGCTGGCAGACGCTTTACGGCATGGATTTCGAGCCCCTGCTTGAGGCGGCGATTCCGGGCCCGACCCACACCATCACCGAGGGCGAGGTGGTCGCCGCCTGGCCCCAGGTCGGTCCGCCGGTTGAGCTGGTCACGCTCGACCTCACGACATTCGATGCGCCATCGGTCGCCGGTTCGGCTGATCTCTTCGTCGAACCACCAGGCGAAGTGAACGCCATCGCGCTCACGTTCCGTGCCGAGTTGTACGGGGATATCGCGCACACACTCGATCCGTGGACATGGCCCGCGTCGAGTTGGGCGACGTCGGTGTGGGTCCTGCCCGACCCGGTGGAGGTGGGTGTTGGGTCCGTACTGCGTGTGCACTACCACCGCCGGATCCCGGGGGAACCGGATGGGCTCACCTGTGAGGTTGCGCACGGTGTTGGGTGATCAAAGGCTGCTACGTCAGTTGCTTACGAACGGAGGGCGGGACTTGGGCCGTCGACGAGCAACAACGCCAACGTCCGCAGTTTCCCGAACCTGGAAGGAGCGATCCAGATGACCGCTATGCAAGAACAACCCCTGCTCGGCCCCATTGCCCGCTACGAGCAGAGCATCGTTGAGCGAATCAGCGACTTCAACGACCCTCGCCAGGAGTGGCGACGCCTCTTCTCTGAGCTCATGGGCACGTTCTTTCTCGTACTCGCGGCCGCCGGTGGGGGGATGATGGGGCACGCCTTCCCCGGCGTGATCAGCCGCACGGCAGCTGTGGTTGCACCGGCACTGACGGTCATGGCCATCATCTTGTTCATGGGCAAGGTGTCCGGTGCCCACCTGAACCCAGCGGTCAGCATCGCCTTTGCCCTGCGCCGGGACTTCCCGTGGCAGCGGGTGCCGGGCTACATCGTCGTCCAGCTGATCGGAGCCACGTTGGCCGCCCTGTTCTTGCACGCCGTGATCAACGTGTCGGCTACGTACGGGTCCAACTACCCAGCACACGGCTACTCCGACTTGGCCGCGTTCTGGATGGAGCTGATCTTGACTTTGGGGCTGGTGAGCGTAATCCTCGGCACGGCCTCGGGAGCGCAGAACATCGGCATCATCGGTGCCTTCGGGGTCGGCGGCTACATCGCCCTGGCTGGTCTGTGGGCAAGCCCCATCTCGGGTGCCTCGATGAACCCGGCCCGCACATTCGGTCCCGATCTTGTCAGCACCACCTTCACCGGCTATTGGGTCTACGTGGCCGGTCCTCTCGCGGGAGCCTTGCTTGCGGTCATCATCGCCTTCGTCTTGCGTGGTCCAGGTGGCGGCAAATCTGGCTCGGGGGCGGCCCAAGGCGACATCTTCACCGAGGCCTATGACGCCGGTAAGTCCTGAGCCACTCGATCGATCCGCGGGGCTGAAGAGGACGTTCACTGTCTGCCTCATGGCGGTTCTGACCCGCCGGCGTGTGTCCCAAAACGCGAAGGCAACAAGTATGCGGACTGTGTGGAATAGGCGCCGCACCGGGGTACCCTCTTCTGAAGCCCCCGCACCACCTCCCACCCCTTCGTTTCCCTGTGGCGGTCGCCGTGCCGTCCCTCCCGCCGGTGCGCAGCCTCTTTGCCCTCGTGCAAGAGGCGCCGGCTTTCGACGACCTCACGCGCAATGCGCGGACACCGGTGTTGACAATCCGCTGACCTCACGCTTTTCGGGTCGGATCCGGCCGCATTTGAGAACCTGTCGATCCGACCTGTGGCCACGACAGCCTCCGACTCCGTTCCAGCGTGACCTTACGTGACCTTATCGAGAGGGAAGGGGAGGGATCGTGAGGGAACCTGAGGGGATCGAAACGCCGCTACCAGGAAAGTCTTCGGAAAGGACCTGGTCAAAAGGCTGAGAACCGTACATTCGCAATGTAGAGGGCGAGGGTTCGAGTCCCTTCACCTCCACGAAAGGCCAGGTCACAGGTCTACAGTGGATCCCCGCAGAGTCACCAAGCGCCGCTGAGCGCTACGGGACCTGTCGTAGAGGTCGTAGAGATGCGAGTTGGCCGCACTCACCAAAGAACCAGGTCACAAGCCGACAGCCGGATCTCCGTCACGGTGGGAGGTGCGACTGGGCGCCGCGTGTCTTTACGTGTCTTTATCGACAAAGTCTGGTTCTCCAGAAACCGATGAATTCGGGAAGAGTTGAGGTCGCGTACGCGATCACCGAGCCGGCCATGGCTGTGTCGATCGACGTCCTCCTCAGTCGCATTGCGTACCAGCATCCGACCCGTCGATGGAGCTGTGACCCGATCAGCTGCGCCCCATACTGCTTCCCGCAGCAAGCGCATGGCCCACATCAGCCGGGGAATTGTGTCCTCTGCCCGGCCGATCTGGATACCTCGGGGATCTGCGCAGGTCGTCCCCGAGCCGGCGTTCGGAGGCACCCAAACTAGTGCCCTGACCGGCAACGTTGGTGGGGCGCGTCCACCACTTTGAGCGGCCGGTCGCGCAAAGTGGTGCCATGGCAGAACGCGTGGCAGTCAGGGACATCACCAACGAGGAGGGACGAA
>Ga0116215_1000946_pt1 | contig 20351 bp, 17 predicted proteins | sample Sb_taG_7_FD_89698 | JGI IMG/M metagenome (GOLD analysis project Ga0116215, IMG submission 89698) | Peat soil microbial communities from Weissenstadt, Germany - Sb_50d_2_FS metaG | ecosystem: Environmental > Terrestrial > Soil > Wetlands > Peat | place: Germany: Weissenstadt | collected 2010-09-21
CCGTGCGACGGCCGGGTCCTGCGCAACGGTCCCCCGTGAACCGAGTCAGGGCCGGAAGGCAGCAGCTCTCAGCGGGTCCGGTCGTGTGCCGTAGCAAACCTGGCCGTCGCACCGATCACCGGCGACGCGCCCGCCCCGCACCTCCTGACCTGGCGTGCGGTGGCGCCCGGTCGCCCCGGTAGGCTGCGCCCGTGGCCGACTCCGGCGACAAGGATCCCGCTCCCTACCAGTCTCTTTACCGACGATTCCGGCCCCAGCGCTTCGACGAGGTGCTCGGGCAGGAGCACGTGAGCCTGGCCCTGAGAAACGCCGTGCGCGACAGTCGGGTCGGGCACGCCTACCTCTTCAGCGGCCCGCGAGGGACGGGCAAGACCTCGACGGCGCGCATTCTCGCCAAGGCGTTGAATTGCGCTGCGATCCAGGACGGCGAGCCCTGCGGGGTGTGTGACTCGTGCATCGAGATCGCCCGAGGCGCGTCGCTCGACGTGCACGAGCTCGACGCGGCGTCGAACAATGGCGTGGACGCCATGCGCGATCTGGTGGCGCACGCCGCCCTGGGCACCCCGGGCCGGTGGAAGGTCTACATCGTGGACGAGGTCCACATGCTCTCCACGGCGGCTTCGAACGCGCTGTTGAAGACCCTCGAAGAGCCCCCCGGACACGTGGTGTTCGTGTTGGCGACCACCGACGCCCAGAAGGTGTTGCCCACCATCCGGAGCCGCACCCAGCACTTCGAGTTCCGACTCCTGGGTTCCGAGATCCTGACCGCCCTGCTCCACCAGGTGCGGGCCGCCACCGGCTTGTCCCTCCCCGACGAGGCGCTCGACGCCGCGGTCCGTCGGGGGCGGGGATCGGCCCGTGACGCCTTGTCGGCGCTCGACCAGGTCGCCGCGGGCGGCATCGTCGACGACGACATCCAGGTCCTCGCCGAGTTGGCCGAGTCCCTGGCCGAGCGTGACCCGACCCAGGCTCTGGTGGCGGTGGCGCACGCGTGCGAGGCGGGCCGCGACCCCCAACGTCTGGCGGCCGACCTCGCCGAGTACCTCCGGCAGGGCTTCCTCGCCATCGTGGCCGGCGAGCTCGTGAACCTGTCGGGCGCCGAGCGATCCCGGGTGGAGGAGACAGCGCGTCGGATGGGGCTCCCAGCCCTGGTGCGCGCCCTCGAAGAGCTGGGCCGGGCTCAGGTGGACATGCGCGACATCCCCGACCAGCGGGTGCACCTCGAGGTTGCCCTCATCAAGTTGACGCACCCCCAGGCGGACGACTCCACCTCCGCCCTGCTCGAGCGCGTGGAGCGCCTCGAACGGGCCCTGGCCGAGGGAACCGGCGCGACCGGCGCCATGGTGGCGGCCACGCCGCCGCGCACCGTGGACGTGCCCCCCGCGCCCTCCGGGATCCCCCCGCCGGCGCGCGCCCAGGGGGCACGGACGACGGAGAAGGGCCAGGCTTCACCCGCCGCTGGGGGGGCGACCCCGGGAGACGTCACCACCGAGGCGCACCGCCCCTCCTCGCCCGAGGAGGCCGACACCGGCGGGTCCTTGGGCGGCCCCGAGCTCGCCCGGCGGACGCTCGGGGCGGTCAGGCGCCAGGCCGGCACGAGCCGGCGGAGTCCTCGCAGCGGCGGTCCCGGTGACACGCCCGCTCCCGGCCCGGGCCCCGGGGCCCGAGGTGCTGTCCCTGGTACCGCCGGTGCCGGGGGTGCCGCCACCGCCCTGGACTCAGACGCATCGGGACGGGTCCGTGACGGGGGCGCCTCGCCGGTCGTGCCTGCACCGGCGGTCGGCACACTGCCGTCGCGTGACGAGCTGGTGCAGGTCTGGGGGGACGGACTGCTGGCCGCCTTGCCGAACCGGGCGAGGGCGCGGTTCCGGGTGGGCCGGTTCCTCGACGTCGACGCGACCGCGGCCGTGTTCGCGCTTCCGAACGAGACCCACCGCTCCTACTGCGAAGAGGTGCGTCTCGAAGTGGAGGCCGCCCTCGGGGCGCGCTTCGGCACTGCGGTGCCGATCCGTCTCGTGGTCGACGACGAGGCTGACGGCGACGACGGCGTAACGCGTCCCACCCGGGCGTCGGCAGGTCAACAGCCGATGGCGGCGCGGGCCGTGACTGCTCCGGCGGCCGAGGGCCCCCCTGCGACAGGAGGTGCCGATGCGACCGGAGCCGCACCCGTCACGGCGGGCACGGCCGGGCCCGCCGACCACGGGGTCGACGAGGGGCCCGACCTCCTCGATCCCGCCGTGCTGGCCGCCGAGACGGAGCCTGCGGGTGCGGGACTGACTCCTCAAGAGCGGTTGAAGCAGGCCTTTCCCGGCGCGCAGGAGGTATAGGGGTGTTCACCGGCCCGCTCCAGGCCCTGGTGGACGAGCTCGGTCGCCTCCCCGGCATCGGCCCGAAGTCCGCGCAGCGCATCGCCTTTCATCTGCTGAAGGTGGCGCCGGAGGACGCCATGCGCCTGGCGGAAGCGATCGTGGCGGTGAAGGAGCGCATCACCTTGTGCCCCCGGTGCTTCAACGTCGCCGAAGGTGACCTGTGCGCGATCTGCTCGGACCCCCGACGCGACGGGACGGTCCTGTGCGTCGTGGAGGATCCCAGGGACATCGTGTCGGTGGAGAAGACCCAGGAGTTCCGGGGTCGCTACCACGTCCTGCACGGCGCGTTGAACCCGATCGAGGGGATCGGACCGGACCAGCTGCGCGTCAAGGAACTGCTCGTGCGCCTCGACGACGAAGCCGTCGCCGAGGTCATCTTGTGCACCAACCCGAACCTCGAGGGAGAGGCCACCGCCATGTACCTGGCCAGACTCCTGAAGCCGCTCGGGGTCACCGTCACCCGCATCGCCAGCGGCCTTCCCGTCGGCGGCGACCTCGAGTACGCCGATGAGCTCACCCTCGGTCGTGCCCTCGAAGGACGGCGCGAAATCGACGCGTGACGACGGGCCGCCCGGCGGCCTCAGTCCCACAGCTCGGGCTGGCTGGCGGCGCGCTCGAGCGGGAAGTAGCCGGGGAGCTCGTCCGACGGGGTGTCGAGATACACCTTGGCCTCGGGGGGCTGGGCGAAGCGGCCGTGGCTCCAGCGGACCTCCACGTGGCCCTGCACGGTGCGACGTCGCGCGGTGGCCAGCTCCACATAGGTGGCGGACCAGTTCACCTGAGGCTGCCCGGACTGGGCGGCGACGATGTCGAGGTCCACGAGACGGTAGGCCTGGCGCCAGTCCCACGGGCTCGCCACGCGTAGCCGTAACGACCGGTGAGGGTCGGCGCCGAGGAGGAAGTAGGTGGCGTTCCCGATGCGAAGCAGCCGCCACAGCATGCGCTCGGCGGTGCCGGTGGCGGTCACGTTGGCCAGCCAACGTCGTGCGGAGGCTTCGCTTACCCGCGTGCACAGCTGTCGGTAGGCGTGGCGCGCCTCGGGTGGGTACGACCGGCCCGGCAAGGCGCGGCGGAGCCGCTGACGCTCCTCGGTCGCGAGCGCCCCGGGGTCGTCGGGGAGATCGGTGAGTCCCGTGGCGCGGCGGCATGCCTCGTAGAGGGCCAGCAATTCCTCGGGGGCCACGACCTGATACCAGTCGGTCTGCTCCCACTCCCCCGAGGTCGCCAAGAGCCCGTCGAACAAACGGGCCGGGGAGGGATTGGCGATGTTGCGCGACAGGTATTTGCAGCTCACGAGATAGACGTGGTCGATCCGGAGGTCCACCGGCGCGATCTCGTCGCCGGGCGGGCGGCGGCCGCCTGTCCACTCGATCAGGCGCGGGCGCCGTCCCCCGAGCGCGTCGGCGGCCTCGAAAAAGGCGCGGCCGTTGGCGAAGGCAGTGGCGAATTCGGCGTCGAACCGCGTCGAGGTGTAGAGGGTGTCGAGCTGGTGCCACGTGGCCTCGGGGATGTCGAGCTGCTCGGGACGCGCTGCAAGGGTGGAGCGCAGGTCTCCGAGGCCCAGCGTGCCGAGGGCGGTGGCGAGCTCGGTGACCGTGGTGCGGTCATCGGGCACGGGGAGCGCCGCGCCGGCTCTTGGGAATCGGGTCGGTACGCCGCGGGCGCGGCCTGTCCTGCACGGGCTGGAGGCCTTGGGATGCGTACCGGCACAACCGTGCTTCGCCGTCGCGCGAGCCGAGCTCGACCACGTCGTAGACGGCCCCGATGTCCCCGGGTGGTGCCGCCTCGCCCAGCGACCGCCAGGCACGCTCACCCGCGCTCCCCGGGGCGGGAGCCGCCGTCGTGAGGAGCACGAAGGGGACTTCGGGCCACGCCGCGTGGACGACCGCCGCCTTGCCCAGCGCTCTCCACAGGGTGTCGGCTCGCCGCAGTCCGGCATTGCCCGTCGTGAACGCGCCGGAGAAGTCGAAGAGCCACTGCCGACCGGTGCGGTCGCGCGCCGTGAACGCCACCTCCACACCCGCCACGGCGCGCGTGCCGGGCGACACGTCGATGAACCCGCACGTGCGCAGCAGCTCCTCGGCCAGCTCACGGGCGCCCGAGCCGCTGCGCCGGGCCCGTTCGAAGGACGTCTCCTCGCGTTCGATGAGCCGGTCCCGTTCCTCGCTCACGCGCTGCTCGGCGATGCGGACGTATTCCGACTCGGTGTCGTAGCCGACATAGTGGCGGTGGCTCCGTATCGCCGCGGCAGCGGTGGTGCCCGACCCCATGAACGGATCGAGGACGAGGTCACCTTCGTAGGTGAAGAGCTCGATCAGGCGCAGAGGGAGCTCGACGGGGAAGGGGGCGGGATGTCCGACGCGCGTGGCGCGCTCGCTGGGGAGCTCCCACACGTCGGTGGTCGCCTCGATGAACTCTTCTTTGGTCAGCGAGATCCCCGACGGCAGCCCCCGTTCTCGGCGCACGGCGCGCGACAGCGACCTGTCGAAGCGGCCCTTGCTGGCGATCACGACGCGCTCGGTGAGGTCTCGAAGGACGGGATTGGCGGGACTCCGGAACGATCCCCACGCACAGGACCCGCTCGCTCCCCGTGCCTTGTGCCAGATCACCTCTCCCCGCAGGAGCAGTCCCAACCGGTCCTGGAGGATGGCGATCACGTCGGCGGACAGAGATCGGTACGGCTTGCGGCCCAGGTTGGCCACATTGACGGCCATACGGCCCCCGGGCTCGAGCGTGCGGACGCATTCGGCGAAGACGTCGGTGAGCATGCCCAGATAGTCGAGATAGCTGGCCGGGATGTGGCCCTCTCCGAGGGCTTCTTCGTACTCCTTGCCCGCGAAGTACGGCGGCGACGTCACCACGAGGGCCACCGAGGCATCCTCGACCTCGTCCATGTGGCGTGCGTCGCCGGTGACGATCTTGTCCTTGATGGGGGAGGTGTTGAACGCGTCGTCGTCGGAGAGCACGGGGGCGGCGAAACGGTCGTAGAAACCGCTCGCGTCGTGGCTCTCGCGGCGTCCCACGCCGAAAGAGGAGGTGGATGTGGGCCTGCGGCGACGGCTCACTGGCATGGCTCCCGGTGCACGCGTGCGGCGATGGGACGATCGCTCATGCGTCAGAGTGATAGTACCGGGGTGTGACGGCCCGGCAGCGGACCGCGCGAAGCGGTGTCAGGCCAGCGAGCGCACGACGAGGGCGTCACCCTGCCCACCGCCACCACACAGGCTGGCTGCCCCGAGACCACCACCGCGGCGCCGCAGCTCGTGGAGCATGGTCAGCGCCAGGCGCGTGCCCGACATGCCGATGGGGTGCCCGAGAGCGATGGCACCGCCGTTGACGTTGGTCACCTCGTCGGTGATGCCGAGATCGGCCATCGAGGCCAGGCCCACGACGGCAAACGCCTCGTTGATCTCGAAGAGCGAGACATCGGCGGGTGTCTTGCCCACCTTGGCGAGCGCCTTCACGATGGCGTTGGCCGGCTGCAGGAGGAGCGAGGCGTCGGGCCCCGCCACCTGCCCGTAGCTCACCACCTCTCCGAGGGGGGTCCCGCCGAGCGCGTCGGCCCGGGCGCGCGACGTCACGACCACCGCCGCGCCGCCGTCGGAGATCTGGCTGGCGTTGCCGGCGGTGATGGTGCCCTCCTTGTCGAAGGCCGGCTTCAGGCCGGCGAGGGACTCCGCCGTCGTGCCGGGCCGCACGCCCTCGTCGGTGTCCACCACGACCGGGTCGCCCTTTCTCTGGGGCACGGACACGGGCACGATCTCGTCCGCGAAGCGCCCGTCCTTGATGGCGTTGGCGGCCCGCTCGTGCGACAGCGCGGCGAAGGCGTCCTGGGCGGCGCGCGAGATCTTGGCCTCCCGGTTGTACTGATCGGTGCCGAGCCCCATGGCGCAGTGGTCGAACTGGCAGTACAGGCCGTCGTACATCATGGAGTCGACGAGCGTGGCGTCCCCGGCCCGGTATCCCGCCCGCGCCCCGGGGAGCAGGTAGGGGGCCTGGGTCATCGACTCCATGCCCCCGGCCACCACCACGTCGGCCTCGCCGGCGGCGATGAGCATGTCGGCGAGGTAGATGCTGTTGAGCCCGGACAGGCACACCTTGTTGATGGTGGTGGAAGGCACCGACATGGGGATCCCGCCCTTGGTGGCGGCCTGCCGGGCCGTGATCTGGCCCTGCCCGGCCTGGAGGACCTGGCCCATGAAGACGTAGTCGACGTCCTGCGGCGACACGCCGGCCCGTTCGAGGGCGGCGGCGATGGCGAAGCCACCGAGGTCCATGGCGCTGAATCCGCTCAGGGCACCCGACAGCTTGCCGATGGGGGTTCGGGCCCCCGCGAGGATGACGGAACCGGGCATGGACGTGACCTCCGATGGGACCGTGTCATCCGGACGGGCCGGATGGTGGGCGGAGCACCATTCTACGGGAGGATCAGCGTGCCCCGCCGGGCCGGACGAGTCCTGGCCCGGCCTGGGAAGCGGCCCCGGGGGGCGGGTAGGGTGCGTGCCCATGCAGGCATTCCGGGACGCCATCGTGGCGGGCGTGGACGGCGACGAGCTGGGGGCGATCCCGCTGCCCGAGGCCTACCGGGCCGCCCATGTCCGTCGCGACGAGGTCGAGATGTTCGCCGGGGTCGACTCGGCCGACAAGGACCCCCGCAAGTCCCTCCACGTCTCGGAGGTCCCGGTCCCCGAGCTGGCCCCCGACGAGGCCTACCTGGCGGTGATGGCGTCCTCGATCAACTTCAACACCGTGTGGACCTCGATCTTCGAACCCCTGCCCACCTTCGGGTTCCTGGACCGCCTGGGCAAGGAGAGCGCCTGGGGAGCACGCCACGCCCTCGACCACCACGTCGTGGGTTCCGACGCCTCGGGGGTCGTGCTCCGGGTCGGCTCCGCGGTGCGCAACTGGCGGCCCGGCGACAAGGTGGTGGTGCACTGCAACTACGTCGACGACCAGGACCCCTCGGCCCACGACGACTCCATGCTGGCGGCCAATCAACGCATCTGGGGCTTCGAGTCGAACTTCGGGGGCCTCGCCGACCTGGCGGTGGTGAAGGCGAACCAGCTCATGCCCAAGGCGACCCACCTGAGCTGGGAGGAGGCCGCCATCAACGCGCTATGCAACTCCACCGCCTACCGGATGCTCGTGTCGCACAACGGCGCGTCGATGAAACAAGGTGACCGCGTCCTGGTCTGGGGCGGGAGCGGGGGCCTCGGGAGCTACGCCGTGCAGCACGTCATGAACGGAGGCGGCACCCCCGTGGCGGTGGTGTCGTCACCCGACAAGGTGGACCTGTTGCACTCGTTGGGTGTCGACGCCGTCATCGACCGGGCCGCCGCGGGGTACCGGTTCTGGAAGGACGAGCACACCCAGGACGAGTCGGAATGGCGCCGCTTCGGCAAGGACGTGCGGGCCCTGGTGGGCGCTGAGCCCGACATCGTGTTCGAGCACCCGGGCCGCCAGACCATGGGTGCCTCGGTGTTCGTGTGCAAGCGGGCCGGGACCATCGTCACCTGCGCGGCCACGTCTGGCTACATGATCGAGTACGACAACCGTCACCTGTGGATGAAGCTCAAGACCATCAAGGGCTCGCACTTCGCCAACTACCGCGAAGCCTGGGACGCCAACCAGCTGGTGTGCGACGGCAAGCTGGTCCCCCCGCTCTCTGCGCTGTACCCCCTCGACGATGTCGGGGACGCGGCCTACCAGGTGCACCACAACCTCCACGAGGGCAAGATCGGGGTGCTGTGCCTGGCCCCCGAGGAGGGTCTCGGCATCGACGACCCCGAACGTCGGGCCCGCGTCGGTGAGGACCGGATCACCCTGTTCCGGAGACACGGCGCGTGACCGGGGGCGATGCTGTCGACCCGGTGCGGTCCCTGCTCACCGAGCTCGACCACGTGGGGATCGCCGTGCACGACCTCGACGCCGCCGTCGCCTACTACCGCGACACCTTCGGTGCCGAGGTGACCCACCGCGAGCACATCGAGCTCGACGGTGTGGAGGAGGCGCTCATCGCCGTGGCCGACTCCTACATCCAGCTCCTGTGCCCGACGCGCCCTGACTCACCGGTGGCCCGCTTCCTCGAGCGTCGGGGCGAAGGGCTGCACCACGTCGGCTACCGCGTGGAGGACTGCGCCACGGCCCTGGCCGCGGTGCGTGCAGGAGGGGGAGCGCTCATCGACGAAGCCCCCCGGCCCGGCTCGCGGGGCACGACGGTGGCCTTCGTGCACCCCAAGGGGGCCTTCGGGACGCTCATCGAGTTGGTGCAAGAGCCCACGTGACCCGGTGGCACCGGTGTCGGTGTCCGGGATCGGTGTGGCTCAGCCGCTGAAGCGGACCACCGTCCCGGGATTGGCCGTGGTGCCCCACAACGTGCCGGCGTCGTCGAGCACCAGTTGACGGATCACGCCGGGCACGACCACGGGCATGCCCACCTGCTGGCCGGTGGCCGGGTCGAGCGCCACCACGACGCCCTGTTGCCCGTCGGCCACCCACAACCGGTTGTGCCACACCGTCACCATCTCGGGATTGGCGGGAACACCCCCACCGGCGCCGCCCACGGGGTAGGTCGCGGTGACGCGCATCGAGGTCGGGTCGACACGCGACACCGATCCCGACTTGACGTTCGCCACCCACACCGACCCGTCGCCAACCCCCACCCCGAAGGGGCCTTGGCCCACCTCCACGGTCCGCCAGCGCAGCGAGCCGTTCACCGGGTCGGGGTCGACGCGGGTGAGCGAATCGGTCTGGCCGCTCACCCACACCCCGTCGGGCCCGACGGCGAGGCGCACCGCGCCGTCGGGCAGGGTCCCCGCCGCCAGCACCTGGCCCGTCCGGGGGTCGATGAGGCTGATGGTGCCGGCCACGAGGCTCGCCACCCACACCCCGCCGTCCCCTGCGGCCAGGGACACCGGCCCTTGGGCCACCGCGATGGGGGACCCGACCACGGTCCCGGTCCTGGGGTCGATCTCCCAGACGGTGCTGCCGGCGATGTCGGCCACCCAGATCCGTCCGAACCCCGACACCACCGAGATCGGCCGTCCCCCCAGTTGCAGCGGACGACCGATCGCCGCGCCCGTGGAGGAGTCGAAGCGGCGGAGGGTTCCCGTCTGGTCGTCGGCCACCCACCCACCGGTCGGGCCGAAGGCCACCGACGCCGCCGCGCCGTGCACGACCGTCTGGGCGTCCGCCGGTGGGGGGCCGTCGGCACCGGGAGTCCCCGGATCGACGATGCGGTCGACCATGACCGCCACCCCGATGACGAGGGCGAGGCCGAGGGTGACCACGACACCGACACCACGCCGGGAGAGCTTCATCCGGGGCGGGGGGCGTCCACCCGGTGGCCGGAGGGGGCGCGCCGCCCCTTCGGATGCGGCGGGCCGCGCCGGGGTGGGCATGGGCGAGTGCACCCGCGAACCGAGCGCGGCGGGCACCGGCATCTCCTGCGGCGAGGGGGTGTCGGGCGGGAGCCGGTCCTCCTTCGAGGCCTGGTGCTCGAGCTGATTCCCCGTCGGGGTCACCACTCCATCCTGGTCTCACCGGGCCCGGCGCGGGGTGATCGTCGCGCCCTTCGGGTGGTGGCGGTGGTGCGCGTGCCGGCCGCACCGGGCGTGTGGGACGCGGCTGCGCTGTGTCGCCCGAGCAGGGGCCTCCGGTAGCCTCGGAGCCCATGGACCACCCCATGTCACAGCGGCTGGCAGAGCTCAAGGCCCGCAAGGAGGAGGCCCTGCACGCCGGATCGCCCCACGCTGTGGAGCGCCAGCACGCCAAGGGGAAGATGACCGCCCGCGAGCGGATCGAACACCTCCTCGACGAGGGATCCTTCCAGGAGCTCGACATGCTCGCCCGGCATCGGGCGCACGGCATGGGCCTCGAGGAGAAGCGGCCCTACACCGACGGTGTCATCACCGGTTTCGGCACCATCGACGGGCGGCGGGTGTGCGTCTTCAGCCAGGACTTCACCGTCTTCGGGGGGGCGCTCGGAGAGGTGTTCGCCGAGAAGATCCACAAGGTCATGGACCTCGCCGAGTCCATCGGCGTGCCCATGATCGGCCTGAACGACGGTGCCGGCGCACGCATCCAGGAAGGCGTCGTGTCGCTGCACTCCTACGGCGGGATCTTCCACCGCAACGTGGCCGCGTCGGGGGTCATCCCCCAGATCAGCGTGATCCTGGGCCCGTGCGCCGGAGGCGCGGTCTACTCGCCCGCCATGACGGACTTCATCTTCATGGTCAACCAGTCGAGCCACATGTTCATCACCGGGCCCGACGTCGTGAAGACGGTCACCGGGGAGGACGTCACCCTCGAGGAGCTCGGTGGGGCCATGAGCCATGCCACCAAGTCCGGCGTGGCCACCTTCGTCGCCCCCGACGAGAAGACGTGCCTCGACGAGGTCCGCTACCTCCTCTCCTTCCTGCCCTCGAACAACCTGGAGGAGCCCCCCGTCGTCGAGACCGACGACGACCCCGACCGGGGCACTCCCGAGCTCGTCGACCTGATGCCGAACCTGCCGACGCAGCCGTACGACATGAAACGCGTCATCACGTCGGTCGTCGACGAAGGTGATTACTTCGAGGTCCACCCGCACTGGGCGATGAACATCACGTGCGGCTTCGCCCGCATCGACCGCCGGGTGGTGGGCATCGTGGGCAACCAGCCGGCCGTGCTCGCCGGCGTGCTCGACATCGATTCGTCGGAGAAAGCGGCGCGCTTCGTCCGCACCTGCGACGCCTTCAACATCCCCCTGGTCACTTTCGTCGACGTACCCGGCTTCATGCCCGGGACCGACCAGGAGTACGGCGGGATCATCCGCCACGGCGCCAAGCTGCTCTACGCGTACTGCGAGGCGACGGTGCCACGCATCCAGGTCATCACCCGGAAGGCCTACGGCGGCGCCTACGTCGTCATGAACTCCAAGTCCATCGGCGCCGATCTCGCCTTCGCGTGGCCGTCGGCGGAGCTGGCGGTCATGGGACCCCAAGGGGCGGTCGAGATCGTCTACCGGCGCGAGCTCGCCGAGGCCGCCGACCCCGTGGCGCGACGGGCCGAGCTCGTCGAGGAGTACACCGAGCGCTACGCCAATCCGTATGTGGCGGCCGAGCGCGGGTACGTCGACGACGTCATCGACCCCACCGAGACCCGGCGCGTCCTGGTGCGCAGCCTGCGCCTCCTGGCGTCCAAGCGCGAGGAGCTGCCCCGCCGCAAGCACGGGAACGTGCCCTTGTGAGCGCGGCCAAGCCGACGACGGCGCCCGTGGTCGTGTCGGTGCGGCCCGAGCCCGGTCCCGCCGTGTTGGCGGCCATCGTGGCCGCGGTCGAAGAGGCGTGGCCCCGTCCGCGCCCGGGCGACGACGCAGCGCAACCGCGCCGTCCCTCGTGGCGCTTCAGCGGTCGGTGGTGGACCCAGCCGGTGGCGATGAGCCGGTCGCGCCCGGTGTTGGGTCACTGAGCCTCACGCAGCATCGTCCGGGGGCGGGATCGAGCCTGGCCTCGAGCTTGGTCCGCCCGAGACCGTCGAGCAGTCCCTCCATGAGGTCCAGGTTCATGCCGCACACGAGGTCGGTGTAGTCGCGGGCCAGCGAATGGAACGGACAGTGCATTCCGAGCACGGTGTGGAGTTGCATTTCGGGGTCGGCGTGGAAGGGTTCCGTGGCCAGGGCTCCGCCGAAGAGGTCGTGCTGGCGGACGGCACGGCGGTGGCGGGCGACCTGTTCGTGGTCGGGGTGGGGGTCACGCCACGTACCGAGTTGGTGCGTGAGGTAGGAGTCAAGCTCGACAACGGCATCGTCGTCGACGAGTACCTGTCGAGCGTCGTTCCCGGCATCTGGGCCGCGGGCGACGTCGCCAACGCATTTCATCCGGTCTTCGACACACACATCAGGCTCGAACACTGGTCGGCTGCACTCAATCAGGGACCGGTCGCCGCCCAGAACATGCTGGGTCAACGCGTCGCCTATCAAAAGGTTCCCTACTTCTTCTCGGACCAGTACGACCTGGGCCTGGAGTACAGCGGATTCGCGCCCCATTGGGACGAGGTGGTCTACCGGGGCCGCAAGGAAGATCGAGAAGTCATCGTGTTCTGGCTCGACAAGGGCAGGGTCGTGGCGGGGATGAACGTAAACGTCTGGGATGTGGCCGATGACATCGCTGCACTTGTCCGAGCCAAGAAGCCCGTCGACCCCGAGCGCCTCGCCGATGTCTCGGTGGAGTTGCGCACGCTGTAGGAAGCGCCGGCGAGACGGCAGCTCGGCGAGTCGGTCGTCAGCGGGTCAACACGACGCGCCGGGGTCACCCCGTTGTGGCGGGAGTGCCGTTGCGCCGGTGTTCGACTAGGGTGACCAGCTCGTCCATGATGCGACCCAGGTGGAAGTCCTTGGGCGTGTAGATGGCGGCCACGCCTTTGCCGCGCAGGACCTCGGCATCCTCGGCGGGGATGATGCCGCCCACCACGACCGAGGCGTCGACACCGGCCACCCGGAGCCGGTCGAGCACCTCGGGGACGAGCTCGAGATGGCTTCCCGACAGGATCGAGATGCCCACCACGTCCACGTCCTCGTCGCGCGCGGCCACCGCGATCTGCTCGGGACTGAGCCGGATGCCCTGGTAGATCACTTCGAAACCGGCATCGCGGGCGGCCACGGCGATCTGCTCGGCACCGTTGGAGTGCCCGTCGAGGCCGGGTTTGGCGACGAGGAGCCGGGGAGGCCCGCCCCTGTGCTGGGCGAGGAGACGGGAGCGGTCCCGCACCCCGGTGAGCTCGGCCCCGCGCAGCCCGATGCCGCCGCTCACCCCGGTGGGAGCCCGGTATTCACCGAAGACCGCGCGCAGCGCGCCGGCCCATTCGCCGGTGGTGCCCCCCACGTGCGCGAGCGCGATCGTGGCCGGCATGAGGTTGGCGTCCTCGTCAGCCGCCACCCGCCGCAATTCGTCGAGCGCGGCCCCCACCGCGGCGTTGTCACGCTGCGCACGCCAGGTCGTCACGTCGGCGCGCAGCTGCGCCTCGGCGGCGGGGTCCACCTTCAAGATGGTGAAGGCTCCTTCGTCGGCCGTCTCGAGTGGCGACGGCTCTGTCTCGGTGAAGGAGTTGACGCCGACCACGAGGAGCTCGCCGGTTTCGATGCGCCGCACCCGCTCGGCCTGGCTGCGCACCAATCGGCGCTTGAGCTCGTCGACCGCTTCGAAGGCTCCGCCCATCCCGAGCACGTCCTCGAGCTCCTCGCCGGCCGCCTCGGCCAGCTCGGCGGTCTTCGCCTCGATCACGGTGGAACCCTCGAAGATGTCCGCGTACTCGAGCAGGTCGGTCTCATAGGCCAGGATCTGCTGGATCCGCAACGACCACTGCTGGTCCCAGGGCCGAGGCAGGCCCAGAGCCTCGTTCCATGCCGGCAGCTGCATGGCCCTGGCCCGCGCCTCGCGCGACAGGGTGACCCCGAGTGCCTCGAGCACGATGCGGGGGACGTTGTTCTCGGGTTGCGCCTCAGTGAGACCGAGCGAGTTGACCTGGACGCCGAAGCGGAACCGGCGCAGCTTCGGGTCCTCGACGCCGTAGCGATCCAGACAGATCCTGTCCCACATCCGCGTGAGGGCCCGCATCTTGCAGGTCTCCTCCACGAAGCGGATGCCGGCGTTCACGAAGAACGAGATGCGTCCGACCACCGCCGGGATCTCGGAACGGTCGACCTTCCCCGAGTCGCGCACGGCATCGAGCACGCCGATCGCCGTCGCCAGGGCGTAGGCGATCTCCTGTACCGGCGTGGCCCCCGCTTCTTGGAGGTGGTAGCTGCACACGTTGATCGGGTTCCACTTCGGGACCTCGCGCACCGTGTAGGCGATCATGTCGACGATCAGCCGGCGGCTGGCGGCGGGGGGGAAGATGTAGGTCCCCCGCGACAGGTACTCCTTGACGATGTCGTTCTGCGTCGTGCCCTGCAGCACGCGGCGGTCCACCCCTGTCTCCTCGGCGTAGGCGATGTAGAGGCCGAGCAACCACGCCGCGGTGGCGTTGATGGTCATGGACGTGTTCATCTCCCCGAGGGGGATGTCGTGCAGGAGCTCGGCCATGTGGCCGCGGTGGACCACGGGGACACCCACCTTGCCGACCTCACCGGCCGCCTCGGGGGCGTCGGGGTCGTACCCGGTCTGGGTGGGGAGGTCGAAGGCGATCGACAGGCCGGTTTGGCCTTTGGCCAGGTTGGTCCGGTACAGCCGGTTCGACGCCCGGGCCGAGGTGTGCCCCGAGTAGGTGCGCATCATCCAGGGCTTGTCCCGGCCACTGCCTGGGGACGCCACGTCGCTCACCTCTCCATTCTCCCCCCGCGACCGTCCGTCCGTACCCGCCGGCTCCCCGCCCGACCCGTTACGCCGTCGGCCACACCCGGGGTGACCTGGTCGGGATCACTTGTGGTAGTCGTAGAAGCCCTTGCCCGACTTCCGGCCGAAGAGCTCGGCAGCCACCATCCGGCGCAGCAACGGGACCGCCGCGTAGTTCGGGTCGCGGAACTCCTCGTACAGGGCGTCGAGGATGGCGAGGCTCGTGTCCAGGCCCACCAGGTCCAGCAGCGCGAAGGGGCCCATGGGGAACCCGCACCCGCCCTTCATGGCCGTGTCGATGTCGTCGCGCGTGGCGACCCCGTTCTCGAACAGCCGCACGGCGTTGTTGAGGTAGGGGAACAGCAGAGCGTTCACGATGAAGCCGGCCTGGTCCTTCACCTCCACCGGCGTCTTCCCGCACGCCTCGGCCAGCGCCTTGGCGGCGGCGACGGTGTCGTCGGAAGCGGTGATGGGCCGGACCACCTCGACGAGGGTCATCACCGGGGCGGGGTTGAAGAAGTGGATGCCACACACCTGGTCGGGACGACCGGTCTCCATCGCCATCTCCACCACCGGCAGCGTCGAGGTGTTGGTGGCCAGGATCGTGTGGTCGGGGCAGATCCGGTCGAGCTCCGAGAAGAGGTGCTTCTTCACCCCGAGGTCCTCGACGACCGACTCGATGACGAGGTCGCAGCTGGCGAGCTCCCCCAGGTCGGACACCGCCGTGACCCGGGTCAGGGCCGCATCGCGGTCGGCTTCGGCCAGCTTGCCCTTGTCCACCTGACGCGCCAGGGACTTCTCCATGGCGGCGACCATGCCTTCGGCCGTGCTCTGGGCGCGGGAGCGCAGCACGACCTCGAAGCCGTGCACGGCCACGGTCTCGGCGATGCCCGAGCCCATGATCCCCGAGCCGACGATTCCCACTCTCTTGATCGACATGGGCCGTATGTTACCGGTCGGTTACCTGGGCGGCCCGCCCGGCCCGCCCGCCCCGCCCGGCCCGCCCGGCCCGGCCCCACGGCCTCGGCGGCAGCGTCGGGTCAGCTCGGTGTGCTACCCCCGAGATCCCCGCATGGCCCGGCGCAAGAACCGGGGGCCGCTCTCGATGATGAGCCGCGGCGAGAGCCGGTACACGCGCCACGGGATGCGGGCGTGGCGCGGCGTGACGATGATGGCCCGGTTGCGCGCCACCGCGTCGAGGACGTCCTCGGCGAGCGACGCGGCGGGGTAGGGCGCTCCGATCATCTTGGTGAGCAGTGGGCGGGCCCCGGGTACCTCCACCTGGGGGAGGTCGGGGGGATTGCCCTTGTCGAGCAGCGGCGTGTCGATCACTCCCGGGCACACCACGCTCACCCGCACGCCGTGGGCGGCCGCCTCCATCCGGAGGCTCGTGCTCAGGCCGACCACGCCGTGCTTGGTCATGCCGTAGGGCGTCAGCATGGGCGAGGGGAGGAGCCCCGCCAGCGAGGCGGTGTTCACGATATGGCCGCTCCCCTGGCCGATCATGACGGGGTAGGCGGCCACAACGCCGTGCACGACGCCGCGCAGGTTGACGTCGATGGCGCGGTTCCAGTGCGCCAGGGTGAGCTCGTGCACCTGTCCGACGATCCCGATCCCGGCGTTGTTGAACATGAAGTCGAGATGGCCGTGGTCGCCTGCGGTGCGCTCCACGAGCGTGGCGACCGCCTCGGCGTCGGTGACGTCGAGGCCGACACCCGACGCCCGTCCCGGAGGCCCGGCCGCCATGTCGTCGGCAGCAGCCTTGGCACCGGCCTCGTCGATATCGGCCAGGACCACGGTGGCGCCCCGGTGGACCAGGGCGCGCGACAGTGCCTTGCCGATCCCCGACGCCGCGCCGGTGACGACGGCCACCTTTCCCTGGAAGTGGGAGTCGAATGGCACGGGAGGAGCCTAGGCGTCTGTCGCGGCACGGGCCCGGGTGTCGGTCCCGATGCGGCCGGCCCGCCCCCCTACAGTGACGGCCATGGTTGCAGCGACGCGGTGCGGTCCGTTGGCCCTCGTGGGCGGGGGCGAGTGGAGCGAGGGGTGTGACTTCGACGCCGAGCTCCTGGCCGCGTCAGGCGGCGACGAGGTGCTGGTGCTGCCGACCGCGGCCGCGTACGAGCATCCCGAGAAAGCGGTGCGTAACGCCGAGTCCTGGTTCGCCGCGCTGGGCGGTCACGCCCGCGGCCTGATGGTCCTGGGCCGTGCCGACGCCGAGGATCCCGCCTTCGCCGCCCAGGTTCGGGCCAGTCGCTTCGTGTATCTGGGTGGGGGATCGCCGATGCACCTGCGATCGGTGCTGAAAGCCTCGCCCGTTTGGGAGGCGCTGCTCGAGGCCTGGCGCCACGGGGCCGTCGTGGCTGGCTCGTCGGCCGGTGCCATGGTGCTCACCGACCCCATGGTGGACCCCCGCGGCGGGGCGTTGACGGTCGGGCTCGGCATGGTGGAGGAGCTGGCGGTGATCCCCCATTTCGGCCACGAGAACGCCGAGAAAGTCCATCGCTCGATCGCGTTGGCGGCCCCGGGGCTGCCTGTGGTGGGGCTACCGGAGCGCACCGCGCTCATCCGCGATCCCGACGGTTCGTGGCGCCAGGCCGGACAAGGTGCCGTGCAGGTCTTCGTGAGCGGGAAGCCCGCCGGCCTCGACGCCTTGCCCCACTGAAGGCCCGGATCAGTCCCGGTTCACTCCGCCTCGGCGATGGTCACCGACTCGATGGTGACCTTCTCGGTGGTCTTTCCCGAGCGTGATCCCACCGCGTCGATGGCGGCCACCGTCTCGAGGCCCGAGACCACCTTGCCGAACAGCGAGTAGCTGGGCGGCAGGCGCATGCCGTCGGGGCCCGAGATGATGAAGAACTGGCTGCCGTTGGTGTTGGGCCCGGCGTTGGCCATGGCCAGCGATCCGAGCTCGTAGCGTCCCGGGGCCGGGAGCTCGTCGGCGAACTGGTAGCCGGGGCCACCCGTGCCGGTCCCGGTGGGGTCTCCCCCCTGGAGCACGAAACCGGGGATGACGCGGTGGAAGACGATGCCGTCGAAGTAGTGGTAGCGGGCCAGGAACACGAAGCTGTTCACCGTCCGCGGCGCCGCCTGCGGGTCGAGCGAGATGGTCATGGACCCCTTCGAGGTGACCATGGTGGCCGTGTAGCGCTTGGCGGTGTCGATGCACATGGGGGGCTCACCGTCGAAGGATCGGCGTTCGGCGCTCGAGCCGTCGGCGGCGGGCAGTTCGACGGGCATGGTGGCTCCTCCTGTGGGGCTGTTTGGGAACGGTACCGGGGAACGCAGCTCGCTGCGTCCGGCTCACGAGGTCGTGATCTTGACCGAAAGGATGCGGTGGATCACCTTGGGGGGAACGCCGCTGGCCGACGGGTTGGCGTTGCCATCCGCGTTGATCTTGTCGGCGACGGCGAGCCCTGAGGTCACGTGCCCGAAGAGCGTGTAGTTGGGCGCCAGGGTCTCACCCTCTGTGCCCGTGACGATGAAGAACTGGCTGCCGTTGGTGTTCGGGCCCGAGTTGGCCATGGCCACCGACCCGAGCGGGTACTGCGGGGAGGCCTTGGCCGGGAGCTCGTCGGCGAACTTGTACCCGGGGCCACCGGTGCCCGTCCCGGTGGGGTCACCGGTCTGGTCCATGAACGTCGGGATCACGCGGTGGAAGGTCACGCAGTTGAAGAAGTTGTTCTTCGCCAGGAACACGAAGTTGTTCGCCGCGACCGGGGTGTGCTGGGCGTCGAGGGTGATCACGAAGGAGCCGGCGTCGGTCTTCACCGTGGCCTCGTAGGTCTTGGTGGTGTCGATGGCCATGGCGGGGGGCTTGCTCCACGACGGCTTGTGCAGCTTGGTGCTGGGGCTCGACGAACAGCCTCCAGCCACGGCTGCGTTGTCGGCCACCTGCTGGGCGGTCAACTTCGTCTTCCCCGGCTTGATCAGGAAGTAGACGCCGACGATCACGGCTGCGACGACGACGATCGTGACGACGCGCCGGACCCTGGCGCGCCGGCGCCGTTGGCGGGCCAGGGCGGCCATCTTGGCTTCACGCGCCGAGCGCTTGCGGGCTCGTTTCTCGGTAGGCACGGCCCGTCACCCTATCGGCCGCCGGTCCCCCCCATACCCGCCCGCCGCCACGGCCGCCGCACCCCGCCGCCACCCAGCCCACTCCGGCGTCTGCCCGGCGATGCTCGCGGCCGGCACCGGGCCCGCCGCCGGCACGTGCCGCGGCCCGGTGCAGCGCCCGGTGCTGGGGGGGCCGCGCGCTCCGGTAGCTTCGACGTGTGGCGTTGTTGGTGCAGAAATACGGCGGGACGTCGGTCAGTGACGCGGAGCGGGTGCGGGCCGTCGCCGACCACGTGGCCCGGACGCGGCGCCAGGGCACCGACGTGGTTGTGGTGGTGAGCGCGATGGGCAAGACCACCGACGATCTGCTGCGCCTGGCGGGCGACGTGAGCAGTGTCCAGCCGCCGCGAGAGCTCGACATGCTCCTGACTTCGGGCGAGCGGGTGTCGATGGCGCTGTTGTGCATGGCGCTGGCCGAGCTCGGCATCGATGCCGTGTCGTACACCGGAAGCCAGGCGGGGATCATCACCGACACCACGCACCTCAAGGCGAAGATCGTCGAGGTGAAAGCCGACCGGCTGCGGGCCGCGTTGGAAGAGGGCCGGGTGCCGGTGGTGGCCGGGTTCCAGGGAGTGTCCCTCGAGCGCGATGTGACCACGCTCGGGCGTGGCGGCTCCGACACCACCGCCGTGGCGCTGGCCGCCTCCCTCGGCGCCGAGGCCTGTGAGATCTACACCGACGTGCCCGGTGTCTTCAGCGCCGATCCCCGCATCGTCCCCGAGGCGCGTCGTTTGCCGCGAGTGAGCTTCGAGGAGATGCTCGACATCGCGGCGAGCGGTGGGCGCGTCCTCGCCCTGCGATCGGTCGAATTCGCCCGCAACCACGGCGTGCCGCTGCACGTCCGTTCCAGCTTCACCTGGGAGCCCGGCACCTGGGTGGTCGAGGAGGATCAGTCCATGGAGCAGGCCATCGTCACCGCCGTCACCCACGACACCTCCGAGGCCAAGGTCACGGTGACCGGTGTCCCCGACAAGCCCGGCATCGCCGCCCGGCTGTTCCGGGCACTCGCGGATCGCGCCGTCAACGTCGACACCATCGTGCAGAACACGTCGCTGCACGGCATGACCGACATCTCCTTCACGGTCCCCAAGATCGACCTCACCGCCAGCCTCGAGGTGGCGCGGGCGCTCGCGCCCGAGATCGGCGCGGGCGAAGTCACGGCCGACGACGCCATCGCCAAGGTGTCGCTCGTGGGGGCGGGGATGCGCAGCCATCCCGGCGTATCCGCCACCATGTTCGAGATCCTCGCCGCCGCCGGCATCAACATCGAGATGATCTCGACCTCCTCGATCCGCCTCTCGTGTGTGGTGCGGGCCGATCGCGTCGAGGAAGCGGTCCGTCTGTTGCACCAAGGGTTCGATCTGTCCGGCGCCTGAGCCTGGCCCGGTAGGATTGCGGAATGCGGATCGCCGTCGTGGGGGCCACCGGCCAGGTCGGCAAGGTCATGCGGTCGGTGCTGGCCGAGCGGTCGTTCCCCGCGGACGACGTCCGGTTCTTGGCGTCGGCCCGCTCCGCCGGCACCCACCTCCCGTGGGCGGGAGGCGAAGTGGTGGTC
>Ga0116215_1000958_pt1 | contig 20230 bp, 20 predicted proteins | sample Sb_taG_7_FD_89698 | JGI IMG/M metagenome (GOLD analysis project Ga0116215, IMG submission 89698) | Peat soil microbial communities from Weissenstadt, Germany - Sb_50d_2_FS metaG | ecosystem: Environmental > Terrestrial > Soil > Wetlands > Peat | place: Germany: Weissenstadt | collected 2010-09-21
CGATCTCAGCCTGTCCCTGCCGGAGCGGGTGGCCGACACGGCCCGCACCATGGGATTCGGGTCCATGGGGTCGCCGGCCGTCACCGCCTGCACGACCGCGCTCCTCGGTGACGGCCCCGACGTCAAGCGCGTGCGGGCGCGCCTCGGGACCGAGATCGGGCGCCGACTGGCGGCCGCACTGGGCAACGGTGCCGACCCGGCGGTCCTCAGCGTGCTCCAGGTCACCTATACCGGCGCCCTCCTCAGCGCGGGCATGGGCCACCTGTCGTTCGACGCGGTGCCGGTGCTCATGGGCGAAGCCACCGCGCTCATGACGGGCGGCGCCCGGTGACGACCCTCGCGCCGCTGGCCTACAGCCCCTACGACTACGCCATCCACGAGGACCCGTACCCGACCTACGCGCGACTGCGGGCAGAGGCGCCGGTGTTCTACAACGAGGAGCTCGACTTCTTCGCCTACGCGCGCCACGCCGACGTCCTGGCCGCTTTCCGCGACGTCGACCACTACTCGAACGCCTACGGCGTCAGCCTCGACCCGGCCGCCTTCGGCCCCGAAGCCCATCGCGCCGCGTCGTTCCTCGCCATGGACCCGCCGCGCCACACCCGCATGCGCTCCATCGTGGGCAAGAGCTTCACCCCGCGGCGAGTGGCCGCCATGGAGGACGGCATCCGGGAGCTGGCCGCCGTCCACCTGACGTCCGCACTCGAGGCGGGCACCTTCGACTTCATCGCGGACTTCGCCGGGCGCCTCCCCATGGACGTGATCTCCGAGCTGGTCGGCGTCCCTCCGTCGGACCGGGCCGAGGTGCGGCGCCTGGCGGACCTCCTCCTGCACCGCGAGGAGGGGATGAACGACATCCCCCAAGAAGGCCTGGAGGCGGCGCTCTCACTGGCCGGTTACTACGCCGAGATGGTGGCCGACCGCCGCCGCAACCAGCGCGACGACCTGACATGGTCGCTCCTGCAGGCCGAGATCGACGGGGACCGCCTGAGCGACGACGAGGTCATCGGCTTCCTTTTCCTGCTCGTGGTGGCCGGCAACGAGACCACCACCAAGCTGCTGGGCAACGCCTGGTACTGGGGCTGGCGCCACCCGGACCAGCTGGCCAAGCCGCTGGCTGACCCCGGCCGGGTGCCCGACTGGGTGGAGGAGACGCTGCGGTACGACACCTCGACCCAGATGCTGGTCCGGGTCACGCGCCAGCCGGTGCGCGTCCAGGGGACGGACATCCCCTCCGGGCAGCGCGTGCTGCTCCTCATCGGTTCGGCCAATCGCGACGAGGCCGTGTTCGGGCACCCGGCGACCTACGACCTCGACCGCAGCACGCAGGACCTGATTAGCTTCGGCAGCGGCCGCCACTTCTGCATGGGCGCCGCCCTGGCCCGCATGGAGGCGCGCGTGGCACTGACCGAGGTGCTGGCGCGCGTGAAGTCCTACGAAGTGGACCCGGCCGGCTTGCAGCGGGTCCACTCCATCAACGTGCGCGGCTTCGCGGCGCTCCCGACGACGGTGACGCCGCGCTGATGTCACGCTTCGACCCCAGCCCGAACGCCCGGCCGACGGTGGTGACCGGCGCGTCGTCGGGCATCGGCGCCGCGACGGTATCGCGTCCCGGCGCGAGAACGCCGACCTCGACGAGCTGCGCACGGATCCGACCGCGCTCATGGCCCCCGTGCCGGCCGAGTGCGGCGACGTCGGCGAGTTCACCATCGGCGAGCGCGATGTCGTCCTGCTCACCGGGACCGATGCCAACGCGTTCTGCTTCCGGGCGCCCGAGGAGCAGCTCGACCAGGCCGAGGCCTACCCGTTCATCACGCCGATCTTCGGCAAGGGCGTGGTCTTCGACGCCGCCGGAGCGCCGGCGCGAGATGCTGCACAGCCAGGCACTGCGGGGCAAGTTCAGGCGGGGCCACGCGGCGACCATCGCGGCTGAGGTGGAGCCGATGGTGGCGGACTGGGGCGAGGAGGGGGAGATCGACCTGTTGGAATGGCCCGCTGAGCCCAGATGCCCCACCCATGCGCTGTCGATAGAGGAGGACTGACGACGATGACCGCCTACCCACGTGCCGAATTGGAGGAGATGGTCGAGCGTTGGCTCCAGGCGAACCGAGCCGGCGAAGCCAAGAAGGACTGGCGCCACATGGCCGACCTCTACACCGAGGACGCCACCTACGGTTGGAACGTCGGCCCCAACGACGAGTTCATGGCCGTCGGGCGGGAGGAGATCCGGGAGATCGCGCTGGGCCTCGAGATGGCCGGGCTGGAGGGCTGGACCTACCCCTACCAGAAGGTGCTCGTCGACGAGCAGCAGGGCGAGATCCTCGGCCTGTGGAAGCAGGTGGCCGACGCCAAGAGGGCCGACGGCACCAACTACGAGATCGCCGGGCTGGGCGGCAGCTGGTTCCGCTACGGCGGGAACTTCCAATGGTCCTGGCAGCGCGACTTCTTCGACGTCGGCAACGCCGGGGCCGTCTTCATGGCGATGATCGGCGACGGCACGCTCCTGCCCGGCATGCAGCAGCGCATTGAGCGCGCCATGTCGGGCGAGCGCCTGCCGGGCCATTACCGGCTCGGTGAGGCCCCGGTCGGTCTGTGGGAGGTGCCTGAGGGGGCGTAGCCGGCAGTCACGCGTCCACGGCGACGGGCGCCGGGTAGGAGGACGTGGCGAAGACGGTAGTCCCGAAGAGCACAAGGGTGAGCACGTGCACGGCGGTGCACCACAGGCAGATGGCGTCGATCTCGAAGAGCTCCGCGAAGAGGAGGTACAGGACCGTGCCCAGGCCGACGACGGCCCAGGCCAGGCGCCCCCACCGGATGACCGGCTCGGGTCGGCGCCACATGGGCGGGAGCTGCAGCACCAGCATGACGGCGAAGAACACGAGGCCGAGAACGGCCACCGGGACGCCGGCCACCTCCGAGTACGAGCTGGTGGTGACCTTCAGGCAGTTGACCACCCCGTTGTCCGAGCAGGCCAGCGTGCTCGACGACGTGAAGTGCTCGTACGTGAGGTAACCGGCCACACCGAGCCCGAGCACACTGAGGACGGTCCCGACGAGCCCGGGCCACCGGGGCATGTCGTCATCCACTGTGCACCGCGGAGCACACAGCGGCGGGCTGGTGTTTGGACAGCGAGCTGCAGATCGTCGTGATCAGCTGGGCGGCGCTGGCGTCGATGTCCGCCCCGATGCTCGTCGAGTTGTTACCCACCTGGGCCGCTACCGCGGAGAACGGCAAGTTCTGCAGGTCGGCGAACGAGTACTGCGCGGAGGGGAGCACCTGCTTCCCGCCGAAGTCGACGAACGGGAACGCGCCGCCGTTCGTGTTCTCCCACAGTGTGAGCTGGGCCCGCGTCGGCGCCTGCAGGATCGCGTAGCCGTTGCCCGCGGGCCTGTTCGTGTAGACCTCCACGGGCGTGAACGTGAAGTAAGGGCTCGTGTACGTCGTGCCGTAGAAGGTCACGGTGGGCACGTCACCGTCTTTGTTGGCGGAGTGGATGCGGCCCGGCTGAGGCGTGAACGTGCCGAACTTGGACAGGGCGATGTAGAGCGGCCACCGCTCGGCGGCACAGTGCGGGCAGTACTCGGCACCGATGTAGAGCAGCTGGGGCTTGCCGTCCGCGGTCAGGGCCGGGTTGTTGACGGACTGGGGCGTCGTGATGATGCCGCTGGTCGGCGCGGCGACCAGCGTCGAGACCGGGACCGACTGGAGCTTCGCCAGCGTGGTCGCCGGGATCGGGGTGCCCGCGGGCGGCGACGGCACGTCGACGACGGGCGAGTTTCCGCCACCGCCGGCGACCTTGACGATCACCAGCACGGCGACGACGAGGACCACCAGAGCGATGGTGACGATCCCGTACGTGCGGGTGCGGACCCGGCGCTCCTCCCGTGCGGCCTGCTGCTTGGCGGCCTGGCGTTCGGCGAAGCGCTGGCTCGAAGCGGACTTCTTTGCGGCCGCATTGGACTTCTGTGCGGATGCGTTGCTCTTTTGTGTTTGCCCGGAAGAGTGGGGGCGGTTGTTCGACATGGCGACTCTTTTCTCTCTGAGCGAGACGGCAGCGATCACGTGGAGGTGGCCACGCGCTCTGCCGGCGAGGGTTGGGCGTGCGCGGCGGCACGCGATCTACGAAGAATGTCGGCGCGTCGGCGTCGGCGGTTAAGCGGGGAGGAGGTGCTGCGGCGGCCTGAGCAGCGGTGACGGCGAGCCTGCAGGCAGGACGACCACGCCGCGCCGCACGCGGCGGAGGGTGTACAGCGTGAGGGTGACCAGGATCCCGGCGGCGATCGCGCCGGCCAGGGTGATGCTCGGGAGCGGCACGGTGGACGACGGCGATCCCCGGTTACACGACACGGCGGCGCACTCGCTCCCCGATGGCGACGGTGCTGCCGCCGTGATGATGGTGCCGCCGCCGGCCTGCGGCAGCGGCTGCGACAGCATGGACCCCGGCACGAGGCAGCTCACGGCCACGGCCGCAAGGGTCACCACCAGCCACTGCCACCTCCGTGCCACGGACCCAAGGCTACGCCCGCCAGTGTGGTGACCGGGGGCGGAGGGTATCGGGGGCGTTCGGATCCGGGGGAGCGGTGCACGGTGGGAAGGCGTCGGCGATCCGGGCGGCCAGCGCACCCCGCTGGTCGGGCCCGAGCGGTCCCTGACGAGCCAGGGCCCTCACCAGCGCCTTGGGCCAGAAGATCACCACGCCGTCGATGCTCAGGGGCCGAGCGACCAGGCACCATTCGGCACCGGCGAAGCACAGCACCGCCCGCATCTCCACCCCCGGGCCGGTGACCGTCCGCCCGAGCGCGCGCTGGCCCCGGGCGGCGACCACGAGGTCCCCGCGGTCGTGCCCGGCGACGATGAGCGTGCGTCGACCGACGGGTCGACCTTGCAGCCGCCCCCGGCGCACCCGCCATCACCCACACCCCGGACGGGACGACCGCGATGTGATCGATGTTGGCCCGGCTGCGGGGGACGGAACGGTCGTGCAGGACGAGGCCGGCGCTCCCGACGCCCTGGCTCAGGAGGCGGCCCACACGTTCCTCGGCCTCACCCCCGGCCCGCCAGCGTGCGGTGGACGGCCCGACTCCGGCGAGTACCGCCACCAGCGGCGCCAGGAGGCGACCGAACCGCCGGCGCCGGCGCTCGGCGTCCCGCCGCAGACGCCGCTCGAATTCGGCGTGGGCGGACGCGCCTGGCCGCCCGAGGTCGATGTGCCCCACCGAGTCGCGGTCGTCCACCATGTCGCTCTCCTCGAGGGGGCGAACGGTCGCCGCCGACCGGTTCGTGTCACTGTGGTCCCGGTGATCGGGAGGCTGACGGCGGTGACGCGTCTGGTGCTCGCCGCCACGGCCGCGCTGGTCGTGGCGGCATGCGGGTCCTTGAGCGGGGGCGGATCGCCGGTCGCACAACCCGCGGCGCGTCACGCCGCGAGCACGTCGACGGTGCCACCCTCGGCCACCACGACGACCGAACCGCCGGTCACGCCGATCTCGTGGTCGCCGTGCAACGGCGACCTCCAGTGCGGCACGCTCGTGGTGCCGCTCGACTACGCGGACCCGCGGGGGCCGACGATCCCGATCGCGGTGGCGCGGCACCCGGCGGAGGACCCCACGCAGCGCATCGGCTCCCTCGTCATCGACCCCGGCGGACCGGGCGTGTCGGGCATCGACGACATGGACAATGAGCTCAACGCGCTGACGCCGCAGCTCCTCGACGACTTCGACATCGTGATGTTCGACCCCCGCGGGGTCGAGCGGAGCGACCCGGTGACGTGTGGACAGACGTCGAGCGGGCCGACAAGCGCCACGCCCGACCCCGTGCCAACGACACCGAGCAAGCAGGCGGCATTCCTGGCCGGGTTGCAGCAATTCGCCGCCGGGTGCGAGAAGGCGAGCGCCAACGTGCTCCCCCACGTCGGCTCGGTCGACACGGCGCGCGATATGGATCGTCTCCGAGCCGCGTTGGGGGACAGTGGCCTCACCTACATGGGCCAGTCCTACGGCACGCTGCTCGGACTGACCTACGCGTCCCTCTTCCCGACCCACGTGCGGGCGATGGTGCTCGACAGCGTCATCGACCCAGCATTGAGCTTCGACCAGATGACCGCGGGACAGGCGGCGGGCTTCGAGGGCGTCCTCGACGACTTCTTCTCCTGGTGTGTCAGCACGCCGTCATGTGCGTGGCGCCCGTCCGGCGATCCGACAACCGCCCTCCTGGCGCTGCTGGCGTCGGCCGCGACCAGCCCCGCGCCGGCGGGCGGGGGACAGATGGCGGGTGCGGGTCAGCTCTACGACGCGCTGCTCGACGGGCTGTACGCGCAGTCGGACTGGCCGGGACTGGGCGCGGCGCTGGCAGCCGACGCCGCCGGCAACGGCGCCCCGGTGGTGGCCATGTCCAACCACTACAACCAGGGTGGCTCGACCAACGGCGACGACGCCGCCATCGCCATCGACTGCCTCGACCATCCCGTCTCGCGCAACCTGGCGACCTACGCCTCCCTGGCCGCGACGCTCCAGGCGTCGGCCCCCGTCTTCGGGCCGCTGCTCGCGTGGGGCGAGGCGGGCTGTGCGGTATGGCCCGCGCCGCCGACGCGCACCGTCGGCCCGGTCGCGGCGCCCGGGTCGCCACCGATCCTCGTCGTCGGCACCACCAACGACCCGGCGACGCCCTATGCCTGGGCGGTGGGCGTGGCCCATGAGCTCAGCCGGGGCGTGCTGTTGACGCGTGACGGCGACGACCACGTGGCCTACTTCTACAGCGCGTGTGTGCGGGACGACGTGCAGACATACCTCGTGAGCGGGGTGACGCCGCCCACCGCCACGACCTGCACGTGGTAGCTAGTGTGCCGGGACCGCCGCAGGGAGCGGCGTTCGACCACCCGCGGCGCTTGCATTCGCGTCCGAGCGCCGTGGCCATTGGCGAAAGGGAGGCCCACATGTGGGCACAGTTGATCATCATGAGTCTGAAGCCCGGTAAGGAAGGAGACCTGCCGCGCCTGTACGAGCAGCTGCGCGCGGCCGAGCAACCGGGCTCGGGCCTCCTGCGCACGACGGCGGCGCGGGACCAGAAGGACCCCAGCCGGGTCTACAACTTCGTGATCTTCGAGAGCGAGGAGAAGGCGCGGGCCCGCGAGCAGGACCCGGCGCGCCAGGAGGCGCTCGAGGGGGTGCGGGCCACCATGGCCGAGATCTTCGAGGGTCCCCCCGAGTTCGTCGACCTCACCGTCCTCGAGGACTCCGTGTACTGAGCCCTCGAGGACGCGGCGTCACGTGCTGGTGAAGCGGTAGATCCCGCTCCCCACCGACAAGACGGCCACCCCGGGTTCCGCCGAGAAGACGGCCACCCCGGGCGCCTCGGCGGCGGGGACGCCGCCCTCGCGGACGCTCGACGGCTCGGTCGCCGGCAGCCGCACGATGGCGGACGCGTTGGCCGGCACGGTGACCTCGAGCCCCACCCCCCCGCTTCGCCTCTGCCACGACACCGCGACCGGCCCGGCGACGGTCGGCACCGACCCCGACGCCCGCGACAGCCCGGCCGACGGTGGCGCGACGAGCGCGCGGACCGTCCCGTCGGGGTTGGGCTCCATGAGGGACACCCCGAGCAGGCTCTCCTGCATGGCGACCAGCGCGGAGGAGCCCCAGCCGTGCGACATGGAGTCCCCGATCAGGTCGCTGGGCTGCCACATCTCCCAGATGAAGGTTCCCCCGGCCGCCACGATGTGGGCCCACCCGGGGATGGACGCGTCGGTCAGGGTGTGCACCATGGCGTCGGTCATGCCTGCGGCAGCGAGGGCGCGGAGGAGCTCGAGGCCGTGGTTGGGGGCCAGATCGATGCCGAGGCCGGCCACGTAGTCGCCCACCGCGGCCATTTCAGCGGCCGGCACCACGCCGTAGGCCAGTGCCAGAGCGTTGGCCTCCTGCGAGGCGTGCCCGCTCTGCGTGCCGTCGGCGTCGACGCCGTCGACGCCGTCGATGTAGATCCCGTCGCTGCGCCGCAGGACCCCATTGACCGCCGTCGCCAGCTGGGCGGCCCGTGCCTGCTGGGCGGCCGCGCCGGCCGCGTCCCCCGCAAGGCCGGCCAGCTGGGCCACCCCAGACCGGCGACGGGCCCGAGGAGTCGGTGCACGGACAGATCATGCCGGTTCGGCGGTGGCGGGTCCGGGCGCCGCGCCATAGTGGTCGGCGCACCAGACCAATCATGACGCACGGACTGAAGAAATAAGGAGGCTGCCGTGCCCGCACCCGAAGAGGCCCTCTCCGCCAAGAACGTGATGCTCACCGGCGCCGATGGGGCCCAGAGCAACGCCTACCAGGCCCTCCCTGCCGGAGACGGTCCCTTCGGAGGGGTCCTCGTCATCCACCACCTGCCGGGCTGGGACTCGGGCACCAAGGAGATCACGCGGCGCTTCGCCGCCAACGGCTACAACGCGATCTGCCCCAACCTCTACGCCCGCCAGGGGCTCGACGTCGACCCCGACGACGCCGCGGCCGCCACGCGCCAGGCCGGCGGGATCCCCGACGAGCAGTTCGTGGGCGATGCCGACGGCGCCATCAAGGCACTGCGGGCCCTGCCGACCTCCAACGGCAAGGTCGGGGTCATCGGCTACTGCTCCGGCGGCCGGCACTCCTTCCTCACCGCCGTGAGCGTGCCCGTCGATGCGGCCGTCGACTGCTACGGGGCCTTCGTCACCGGCACCGTGCCCGACGGTTTCCCCCTCAAGGTCACGCCGCTCGTCGACCGCACGCCGCAGCTCACCTGCCCGCTGCTGGGCCTCTTCGGGAACGATGACCAGTTCCCCAACCCCGAGCAGGTGGACGAGCTGGAGGCGGCGCTGAAGGCGGCCGGCAAGACGTACGAGTTCCACCGCTACGACGGCGCCGGCCACGCGTTCTTCTCCGTGGACCGCCCGGCGTACCGGCCCGAGGCGGCCGTCGACGGCTGGCAGCGCATCTTCGAGTGGTACGGGCGCCACCTGGCGGGGGACTGACCATGTGCTCCTACCTCACCGTCCCCACCGACATCGCCGGCAGCGCCAAAGGCGCGCAGGGTTGGTTCTCCGTCACGTCGGCCCAGGTCTACTTCGACCACCCGTTCCATGCGCCCTTCGACCACACGCTCAACATCGACTTCACCGACCCGTCGCTCGGGCCGGGCGCACGGGTCGCCGTCGAGCTCAGCGCCGAGTCGGCGCGGCGCCTGGTCGAGAGCATCACCGAGGCGCTCGCAGCCGCCGGGACCGCCGCCTCGTGACCCCACCCACCGCTCCGGCGGCCGGCGTCCACCTGCCCTGGGCCCGGGTACCGGAGCCGGTGCAGGTGTGGGCGGCGGGCGTGGGCGGGGGCACGCCCGGGGCCGTGCGCGACCTCGCGGGCGGGTTCTCACCGGGAGCGACGGCGGTGCTCGAGTGCGCGGAGCGGGACATCTTCGTCAAGGCGGTCGGCGCCGAGCTGAACCCCGACTCGCCCGCACTGCATCGCCGCGAGGCCGTGGTCTCGGCGGCGTTGCCCCGGTCCCGTCTCTTCCCGCGCCTGCTCGGCACGTACGACGACGGCGAATGGGTGGCCCTCGCCTTCGAGGCGATCGACGGTCGCCCGCCCCGGCATCCGTGGGAGCCCGGCGAGCTGGCCGCCGCCGCCGAGGCCCTGGTTGCGCTGCACGGGGCGCTCACCCCCAGCCCGTCGGCAACCGTTGCACCAGCCTTCGATCGCCTCCGCGACACCTTCGGCGCCTGGTCGCTGCTGGCGGCGGCCGTCGATGTCCCGGCGGGGCTCGACCCGTGGGTGGCGCACCATCTGGACGTCCTCGCCGAGCTGGAGGCCGGGTGGCCGGAGGCATCGGAAGGAGAGACGCTGCTGCACTGCGACGTGCGCTCGGACAACCTGCTGTTCGGGCCCGATGGCGTGGTCTTCGTCGACTGGCCGTACGCCGCCGTCGGGGCGCCGGTGCTCGACGTGGTGATCTGGGCGCCCTCGGTCGCCCTGGAGGGAGGGCCTCCACCCGACGAGCTCCTGGCTCTCCACCCCGTTGCCCGCCGCGCCGATCCCGATGCCGTGCGCGCGCTGCTGGCCGCCGTCGCCGGGTTCTTCGTGGCGCACTCGCTCCGCCCGCCCCCACCGGGCCTGCCGACCCTGCGCCCGTTCCAGGCGGCCCAGGGCGAGGTTGCCCTGGCCTGGCTGCGCCACCGCACCGGCTGGTGACGGCCCGCACGCCCGCTCGGGCGTACCGCTAGGTTCGGCCTCATGCGCTTCGGACTGCAGATCCCCAACTTCACCGCCGGCGGGCCGCCCGGCGCCCTTTTCGACGGCGTCGTCGCCATGGCGACGGCGGCGGAGGAAGCCGGCTTCGACTCGGTGTGGGTGATGGACCACTTCTACCAACTTCCCCCCATGGGCGGGCCGAGCGAGCCGATGCTCGATTCGTACACGCTCCTTGGCGCGCTGGCGGCCCGGACCCAGACGGTGCGGCTGGGCACCATGGTGACCGGGGTGACGTACCGCAACCCGGCGCACCTGGCCAAAATCGTGACCACACTCGACGTCATCAGCGCGGGCCGCGCCATCCTCGGCATCGGGGCGGCCTGGTACGACGTCGAGCACGAGGGACTCGGCTTCGACTTCCCGCCCGCAGGGGAGCGCCTCGATCGCCTGGAGGAGGCGCTGCAGATCTGTCGGGCCATGTTCACCGAGGAGGCACCGAGCTTCGACGGCCGCTACTACCGGATCCACGAGGCCCGTAACGTGCCGCCACCCGTCCAGCCCGGAGGGCCTCCCATCCTCATCGGTGGTGGCGGGGAGAAGCGGACGCTGCAACTGGTGGCGCGCTACGCCGACATGTCGAACATCTTCGGCGATGCCGCCACCGTCGCCCACAAGGTTGATGTCCTGCGCGGGCACTGCGCGGCGATCGGCCGCGACCCCTCCGAGGTGACGGTCAGCCGGCTGAGCACACTGGTGCTGACCGAGAGCGGGGAGGAGACGGCGGCGACGATCGACTTCCTGGAGCAGGCCATGGGCGAGCGACCCTCGGGCGCCGATGTCGGCACGGCGGACGAGCTGGTGGTGCAGGTCGAGGAGCTCGCTGCCGCCGGAGTGGAGTACTTCGTGTTCAACGTGCCCACCGGCACGCCGGAGACGGTGCGGCAGCTGGGTCAGGTGCTGGTCGGGCGCTTCGCCGACTGAGGGCTGCGACGGCCGGCTGCTATTCCGCGCGGAGGAGCTGTGACGTGGCCGTCCTCGCTGCGACACGGCCGGGAATGGTGGCGACCACGACCGCAAGTGCGATGGCCAGGAGCCCGATCGCCACGATGGACCCGACCGGGACAGTGGGGTAGGGGACGGCGCTGATCTCACCGGCGAACAGGTCCCAGAGCGCGCGACCCAACGCGATCCCGGCCGGGATACCGATGGCGCAACCGATGACGGCGGCGACCCCGGCCTGCACGGACACGGCGGTCGCCAACTGACGTCCGGTGAAGCCGAGCGTCTTGAGGATCGCCAGATCGCGCCGCCTTCGCCGGACCGATGTGACCAGAGTGATGCCGAGGGCGCTGACGGCACCGGCCGCGAGCGCCGCGCCCAGGAGCAGCGGCGTGGAACCCAGCGATCCGTAGTTGATGATCTGGGCCGGCCGCTGGACAGGCAGCACCGAGCCGCCGTTGATTGCGATGTCCAGTTTGTGCCCGATGGCCTGGATGGAACGCAGTGCCGCCGGGCTCGCGCCTCCCTTCGTACGGATCAGGATCGCGTTGGGACCCGGCGTGACCTCGAAGAGGTTCCTCGCCGCCGGCGGGATGAGCTGGTAGGAGAGAAGTGCTCCGGTTCCCATCTCGAGATGTGACGACCCCGTGACACCGATGGGAGGCAGCGTCGCAGTGCCGACGATCATCAGCCTGACCGGTGCGCCGTTGGGTGCCCGTTCCCGCACCGTGTCCCCAACCCGCTTGTGCAGCTCGTGCAGCGTGCCGGCGCCGAGCACCACCTGATCGCGGGCTTCGAGGCCGTGCCCGCTGAGAAGAGGAGGTGCCACCGGTGCCCGGGGCGTGGCTCCCATCACCGGCACGTTGATCCCGTCAATTTGCAGGGTCGAGTAGGAGACGCCACTCCAACTCTCGACGAGGGGGTCTGCGTTGAGAAGTTTGGCCGCCGCCTGTCCGGGGATATCGCCCAGCCCACCTCCACCGTCCATGTCGTAGGTCCAGTTCCAGCCGTAGAGCGCCGGGTGGCTGACCAACGTGTTGAGACTCGACCCGAATGTGACCGTGGCCACGACGACAGTGACGGCGAGGATGGCGCCCAGGATCGCCGACCGTACGGGGACGGCGCTCCTCCCCACCCCCGGCTCGAGGGCGAAGCGCACGCCGGTGATCGCCGGCGGCGGGAGTCCGACCCGTGCTGCCACAGTCGTCACCCGCGACGAGGGGGTTCGTTGGCCACGGACGCGTGCTCTGCCCGGCAGTGCTCGCCACGAAGCCAGCGCCGCGATCGCTCCGAGCGACAGCAGGAGGCCGGCCACGCCGAGACCGATCACCGCCCAGTCTGCGTGCACCTCGACGCGCAGGAACGGCCGCACCGGCCCCAGCGGCGCCAGCGGCGAGAGGCAGAGGGCCACCACCCCGGCCAGGACGGAGCCGACGGCCACGGCGCCGAGCGTGCCGATCAGGTCGTCGCAGAAGGTCATGGAGGGGCTTGCCCCGAGGGCCCGCATGATGTCGAGGTCGGCGGCTTGCAGGCGGATCCGGCGGCTGAGCACCTGCCCGGCGATGAGGAGGGCGGCAATGCCGGCGATGCCGCCGAAGACGGCGAGCGCGATGGCCTCGGGCCGCAAGGTGTCGTTGGCGATGGCGACGCGATCCTTGACCTGGACGTAGACGAAGGGGAGGCCCTTCGGCAGCACGCCCTTGATCTCTGTTTCCACCGCGGAGAGATACCGGTTGCCGTCCTGCAGCGTCAGCGCGCTCAGCATGGTGTTACTGCAGCAGGCGAGCAGCTTGTCGGTCAGCGCCGGCGTGAACAACTGAATGGATTGGCCTTGTGCCTCGTCCTGGTCCTCGAACAAGTTGGTCGCCTGCGCCCCTGCGATACCGACCAGCTTCACCCTCGCACGTTGGTCGGCGGGGATGGTTGAGTTCAGAGCGAGATTCCCCGAGTTTGCCTGCGCATTGGTCAGCCACCCGACGGGAACCTCCTCCCCCACGTGATACCCGAATGCCTTCGCAGTGGCCGCATCGAGGACAAACTCGTCGGCCTTGTGAGGGTCGGCGATCCGTCCCTGCGTGATGGCGACAGGATCTTCGGTGAAGTACAACCCGTTGACGCTGGCATCCGCGGAAATGGAAATGCTCGCCGGCAGTGGTCGGCCCTTGGGGGTGAGTGGGCCCACGTTGAGCATCACCGTGTCAGCGACTCGTTCCACGTGGGGCAGATGGGACAGCTTTCGCAACAGAGCGGGGTTGTACGCCGAGTCGAGCCCGATGGCCGGGTTGATCACCCCGTCCAGGACGAAGAGATTGGGGACGTGCGAGCTCGCCACGAGGTCGGAGAAGGAGGACTCGGTGCTGCGGGCCGCCGCGACGGCGCCCATGGAGAGGCCGCCCAGCGCGCCCACCAGCAGAATCACGGAAATGTAATAGGAGAGCTCCGACCTCAAGGTCGTTCGGAACCGGTACCCGGCGAAGGACATCGCGCGCGCCAGCATCAGGGCTCCGGCGAGCCGGCTCCGTTCTGGCCGAGGTCGTGCAGGGCCGCGCGCGCCGCACCGAGCCCGCACATGCCGTGGACTCCCCCGCCCGGTGGGGTGGCAGCGGAGCACAGGTAGACGCCTTTGAGTGCGGTGCGGTACGGGTTCCACCGCACCGTGGGCCGGAAGACCATCTGGCGGAGTGTGGCGGCGCCGGCGTTGATGTCCCCGCCGACGTAGCTGGGGTTGCGCTCCTCCTCGTCCACGGCGGTGGAGGTTGCACGACCGAGGATCAGATCGCGAAAGCCGGGGGCGAACCGCTCGAGCTGCGCCTCCATCCGCTCGGTCATGTCCACGTCGGACCCGTTGGGGACGTGGCAGTAGGCCCACAGCGTGTGCCGGCCGGCCGGAGCCCTGTGCGCGTCGACGACGCACGGCTGCGTCACGAGGCAGTACGGGCGATCGGGGTGCCGGCCGGCGTTCACGTCAGCCTCCCCCCGCGCGATCTCCTCGAACGTGCCGCCCACGTGCACGGTCACCGCCTCCCGACAGCCCTCCGCGTCCCACGGCACCGGTCCACCGAGCGCCCAGTCGACCTTGCAGACGCCCGGCCCGTAGCGGTAGCGCGCCAGGGTCCTTCCGTAGCGGCGCGGTATCGCGTCGCCCGCCATCTCCAGAAGCTGGCGCGGGGTGACGTCGAGCACGACGGTCCCGGCGGGCGGCAGCTCGTCCAGCCCCTTGACCAGGCGGCCCGTCTCGATGTGCGCGCCGAGTGAAGTGAGCTCGGCGACCAGCGCGTCCACGATGGCGGCGCTGCCTCCCTCGACGACCGGCCAGCCGAAGCGGTGGGCCAGCGCCGTGAAGAGCCGGGGGAAGACGCCCGAGAGGGGAGCCGTCAGCGGAAGCATGGAGTGCGCCGCCGTGCCGGCAACGAGGGCCCGTGCCTCCTCGGTCTCGAACCCGTTCGCCATGCGTCGGGCGGAGCTGAGACCCCGCAGCCCGAACTCGCCGGCCACAAGGGGGTGGGCGGGCACCGTCCGCATGGAGCCCAAGAAGGCGGGGAGGATCTTGTCCACGTCCCGGACGAGCGGCGAGAAGACGCGTGCGTAGGCCGCTCCATCGACGCCGAGCGACGCGGCCACCTCGTCGACGCTCGACCCCACGCACACAACGCGCCCGCCGTCGAGGGGATGGGCGAAGGCGACGGACGGAGTCAGCAGCCGGACGCCATGGGCGGAGAGGTCGATGTCCGCGAAGGCGGGAGAGGCCAAGAGGAGCGGGTGCACCGCGGAGCAGATGTCATGACGGAAGCCGGCCACGGTCAGCTCCGCGGTGCGGCAGCCCCCTCCCGGTTCGTCGGCCGCCTCGTACACGTCGACAGCCAGGCCGGCGCGGGCGAGCGCGAGGGCAGCGACGAGGCCGTTGGGCCCGGCGCCGACGACGACCGCGTCTGCGTTCCTCACGGGTCCATCACAGGGCCAGCGTCGTCCCCTCCGCGGCACCGGTGACCGACACCGGGCTGTCCGCGAAGCGGCACACAGTGCGATCCACCTCCGTGTCGGTGCGTTCGGGCCGATGGTGGAACAGCGCGACGCGGCGGGCGCCGGCGAGGTTGCCGAGCCCGACCGCGTACTCCGCCGCGGCGTGCCCGAAGAACGCTTCCTCGGCCACCTCTTCGGCCCGGAGGTGGGAGTCGTGGATCAGTAGGTCGACGTCACGCGCCAGTTCGAGTACTGCCTCGTGGTACACACCGACCCCCTGGGGCCCGTCGCCGAGCGCAGTCGGGCAGTGGTCCGGGACGTAGGCAACCGACGAACGGCCGTCGCTGACCCGGAACCCCACGGTGCGGCCGCCCTTGTGGGGCACGTCTATTGCCACAACGGTGAATCCTTCGGCGTCGAAGGTGCCACTGGGCACGAGACCGAAGCGCCAGTCGCCGCGTAGCTGATGCGGGCCGATGGGGAAGAAGGGCGGCGACATCATGCGGGCCAGTAGCGCCTCGGCATCGGTGTGCTCGTCCTCTCCCGGCAGGAGCAGCGTCACCCGCGAACCCTCATGATCGCCGCTGGGAAAGAACGGCAGTCCCTGCACGTGGTCCCAGTGCAGGTGTGTCAGGAGCATGGTGCCCCGGAACGGGCGATCACCGAGGAATTCGGGCAGCCGCCGCAGTCCGGTTCCGCCGTCGAGCAGCAGCGTCGGCCGATGCTCATCGCCGTCGTGGGAGAGCGCGACACAAGACGTGTGCCCGCCGTAGCGGACGAACTCGGGTCCCGGTGCGGGCGTCGACCCCCTGACCCCGCAGAAGCTGACGCGCACCGGCTCAGTCTCGCGCGTCGTCCTCGCGGCGGTGCCCCGAGGACAGCTCCTCGAGATGCGAGCGGTCGATGAGGTCGGCCTCGAACAGGGCGACACGGCAGGGCGTCACCGCGATGTTGCTCGAGGTGCGGACGCCGCCTTCGAGGTGGGCCCGTTCCCCGAGTAGCGCGCCGGGCCCGTACTCGGCGAGTCGCTCCCCGCCGCGCTCGACTCGCACGATCCCGTCGAGGATGAGGAGGACCTCGGTCCCCGGCTCCCCTTCCTTGAAGAGGATCGTGTCAGCCGGGAAGCGCTCGATGCGGCGCTTGCCGCCGCCTTGCATCAGCTGCGCCGACAGCGCCGTCTCGAGTGCAGTCTCGACCGCGGCCACCAACGCCTCGGACTCCTCGTCACCCCACGGACTGTGCTTGCCGAACGACTTGCGGTACCAGTCCTTGAAGTCGGTCAGGCCCGACTTGTGGGACAGGCGGTTGTCGCCGCCGTAGACCCAGTGCCGCGGGAATCGGCTGGCGCCGACCAGCGCGTGTTCCGACTTCCCGTCCGCGAACAACGTCAGCGACAGCGTGGTCCACACCAACGGCGCCTGCCACTGGATGAAAGGCCGCCGGCGCACGCGACGGGGGGCGGGGACGCCGGTGCGGCCGCCGCACGTCTGGACGAAGCGGACCCACCCGTCGCCGCGCTCTGGCTCGCGCTGGATGTCGGGTAGTTGCACGGCCTGGAAGCGGTGCTTCACCGCGCGCAGGTTGACGAGGGTCGATCCCATGTGCCCCCCGCCCAGGTAGCCACAGTCGACGATGCGCCCGTCCTCGACCGTGATGAAGGCGCGGAGCTCGTTGGCGAAGCGGAACCGGTCCTCCTCCTGGAGCTTCTCGACATCCATGTCCTCGGCGGGTGGGGGCGGGTCGTAGTGCGTGATCCCCGAGTCGAAGGCCAGGCGCTGTGCGCCCTCGATCGCCTCGGTGGGGATCCACGACAGTGAGGTGACGAGCCCTTCGTGGCGGATCAGCGTTTGTGTGCTCATGGATCCAGCCTCTACCGGCGGACCGGTGCTGACGAGTGTGGCAACAGGCGTCCAAGGGTGTGCCTAGCACCACCCTTGCCGGGAAGGTCGCCACCTGTTCGCCAGCCTCCGGGTGTGTGAGAACTACATGCAATGGCAGACGACACGGAGGGAACGGGCACGATCTCGGTGCTGCTGGCCGACGACAACCTCATCGTCCGCGAAGGTGTCCGGGCGCTGATAGAGCGCCACAAGGACCTCCGGATCGTGGGGGTCGCGGCCGACTACGACGAGGTGGTGCAGGGTGCGGCCGCGCTCGAGCCCCAGGTCCTGGTCACCGACATCCGGATGCCGCCGGAATTCAACCGCGAAGGCATCGACGCGGCCAAGGAGGTGCGCAAGCGGCACCCGGGGACGGGCGTCGTCATCCTCTCGCAGTACGACGATCCCGAGTATGCGGTCTCACTCCTCGCCGAAGGCTCGGCCGGCTACGGGTACCTCCTGAAGGACCACATCGCACAGGGCGACCAGCTCGTCGATGCGATCCGCGCCGTCGCTTCCGGGGGCAACGCCCTCGATCCCGCCATCGTCGATGCGCTCGTCCGACCGGTGACGTCGAACGGTGGTCTGACGCCCGCCGAGGAGGAGCTCCTGGGCATGGTGGCCGAGGGCAAGCCCATCAAGGCCATCGCGGCGAGCAGGCGGCTCCCGCCCGAGGCGGTCGACGCCGAGGTCGAGGCGGTGTTCGTGAAGCTGGCCGAAGGGGTGTCCGCCGGTACGGAGGGCGCCCTGCAACGACTGCGCCTGCTCCACAAGGCAATCGTCGACCGCGAGGAACAGGGGGAGACGCTCTCGCGCCTCCTGCCCGGAGGCTTGGCGGAAAAGCTGCGGCGCGACGGCCGTCACATCGGCGAGACCGAACGCGTCGTCTGCACGGTGCTCATGAGCGATATCCGCTCGTACTCCACCATCGCCGAGCACGCAGATCCGAGCCAGCTGGCGGGGCAGCTGAACGTGCACCGGGCTGCCATGAACGATGCGATCCTGGGCGAGAATGGCACGGTGATGCAGTTCGTGGGGGACGCAGTGATGGCCGTCTTCGGAGCGCCCTTCGAGCAGGAGGACCACGCGGACAGGGCCGTGGTCGCGGCCTTCGCGATGCACGAGAAGCAGCTCGACATCAATCGTCGATGGGAAAAGGAGGGCCTGCCGCCTTTCGGGCTCGGTCTTGGCCTGTCGACCGGCGAGGCGGCGGCAGCCCTCTTGGGCTCGGAGGAGCGGCTGGAGTACACGCTGGTCGGGGACACGGTGAACATGTCCCAACGACTCCAGCAGTTGGCCGAGGCGGGTGAGACGGTGGTCTCCCAGGGGACCGTCGACGCCTGGCGCACGCCTCGCGAGACGGTGGCCCTGCCAGCCCAACTGGTGAAGGGACGCGAGACCCCCGTGATCGCATACAGACTGGTGGACGGAGCGTGCGGGTTCTCTGACCGCGCAACGAAAGAGGGATGACAATGGAGGCCTTGGTCGTAGACAAAGTGCGCAAGACATTCGAAGCGGAGAACGTGCCGGTACGGGCGCTGCGGGGAGCCAACCTCATCGTCCCGTCAGGCGACTTCGTGGCGCTGATGGGCCCGTCGGGGTGTGGGAAGTCGACGCTTCTCAACTTGATCGCCGGGCTCGACGTCGCCGACGAGGGCACCATCACGGTAGCGGGAGAGCTCGTCACGGGACGGACTGAGGACGAGCTGTCGCAGCTCCGCCGGCGTCACATCGGCATCGTCTTCCAGTTCTTCAACCTCCTGGAGGGGATGACCGTGCTCGAGAACGTCGCGCTGCCGGCGGTGATCGCCGGGCGTAAACGGAAGATGGCCGAAACGCGCGCCCGCGACCTTCTCGACCTCCTCGGGATCGGCGACAAGGCGGGCACGGTGCCGGGCATGCTGTCGGGAGGCCAGCGACAGCGCCTCGCCATTGCACGCGCCCTGGCCAACGAGCCGACGCTGCTGCTGGCCGATGAGCCGACCGGCGCGCTCGACTCCGAGGGTGGGCAGGAAGTCATCGAGCTGCTGAGCCGCCTCCACCAAGGGGGGCAGACCATCGTGCTTGTGACCCACGACGCCGGCGTCGCGTCGGCGTCGGACCGGATCGTCCGCATGCGGGACGGGAGGATGGCTGCCGAGGAGGACTCCGAGATCCCCGTCGCCGTCCAGTCCTAGCGAGGACAGATCCGGTGACGGTCAGGGGTGAAGTGAAACTCGAGGTGGGCGACAGGCCGACTGTGGCCTCATCGGCACCGGCATCCACCGCCTTCGGCTCGTTCAGGCTGCTCCAGGTGCTGATCCTGGGGCTCACGATCGCCGGCGTCGTGATCGGCTTGCGTACGACGGTTCCGCGTGGGATCGCGCCGGTGAACTCGGTGGCCTTCGGGCTGACCATCGTCTGGGCGCTCGTCGGATTCGTCGATACGCACGCGCGCGATCGTGCCGGTGCGAAGGTGTCTCCCTTCCACCTCATTGTCGCGATCGACGCCTTCGTGGCGATGATCGCGCTCACGGCGGGCCGCCAAGCAGAGACACTGCACGCGTCGAGCAGCGCCCGCGACTTCGCAACCGTCGCCGCCGTCATGGTCACCGCGATCTCGTTCCACTTCCTTCTCGCCTTGCCCGATGGCCGACTGCACGAGCCGTTCCGACGCAGCGCAGTCGTCATCGCCTACATCGCTGCGCTCGGTGTCGGGATCGGGCTGGTCGTGAACCACCAGCCCTTCAGCGTGGTGGACAGCGCCATCAGCTGGGTCATCGCCGGGTTGCTGGCGATCGCGCCGATGCGTGTCCGCTACATCACGTCCATCGGGTATCACCGGGAGCGGATGGAGTGGTTCGGGATCGGGGTGACACTCGCCGCGACGGTCGCGCTGGTCGCCACGGTGCTGCACCTGCTGGTCGGTTGGCCCGGCCCCCTGGGCGCCGTCGTGGTCGGGGCGACGGTGCTGATCCCGCTCGGGTTCCTGGCCGGCGAGAGCAGGAGGTCGGGCCCTCACGGGAGCCGGGGGCTGGTCCAGGTGCTGGCGGTATTCGGGTTCGTCGTCGTGGTGTCGGCCATCTACCTCATTGTGGTTCTGGGGCTCGGACACGCACCCAAGACGACCGGTGACAAGGAGGCCTTGGCGCTCGCCATTTTGGCCTCCGGCGTGGCCGCGCTGATCTTGGTCCCGGTGCGCGAGCGGTTCGTCGATTC
>Ga0116215_1000960_pt1 | contig 20196 bp, 20 predicted proteins | sample Sb_taG_7_FD_89698 | JGI IMG/M metagenome (GOLD analysis project Ga0116215, IMG submission 89698) | Peat soil microbial communities from Weissenstadt, Germany - Sb_50d_2_FS metaG | ecosystem: Environmental > Terrestrial > Soil > Wetlands > Peat | place: Germany: Weissenstadt | collected 2010-09-21
CAGTGTCAGCCACCCATAGGCGACACTGAAAGCGCCCGGTAAAACACCGGGCGGGCGTGCACGACCCGATCGACCCCGTACCGCGACAATGTAGTTTCGCCGTCCGCTTCAATCGAATACCGTCCGATCACCGAGTCGCGGCCCTTCGTGGCGAAGAACCGGTCGATCACCGTCTGACGGTCCTTCCCGTGCGAGCCCGCCGCACGGATCGCGTCCAGCACCACGCTCATCGCCTCGTACCCGTACAGCGCGTAGGGTCCGCCCGCTTCGCCGAATCGACGGCGATAGTCGCTCAGCACGCCTTGCGCCGACGGTGGGTAGGAGTCTGTGGCCAGCACCGGCGTAGTCAGATATGTGCTCGCGGCCGCCGCGCCGATTTCCGAAGTGAATGTTGCGTTCACGAGCGTGCTCGACCCAAGCAACAGCAGGTGTGGGTCGGCACTGTGCAGCTGCTTCCACAGCGCAACCGTGCCCGCGCCGCTGCCGCCCGCGAAGAACACCGCTTCCGCGCCACTTTTGACGATCTTTTCGACGACACCCGTGAAGACGGTTTCGCCCGTCATGTCCAGGCTGTCGTGAGCGGCAACCACGATGCCCGCGCGTTCGGCGCCGCCTGAGACGATCTGCGCCAGCGGGATCTCGAACGGATCCTGGTCGTCGAGCACGTACACCTTCCCCACGCCCAGTTCCCGCATCAGCCGCACCTGCGCGGCCGCCTGCACCGGATCGCCGGGCTGCAAGCGCCCGAACGTGCGCCGCCCGCTCGGGTAGAAGCGTTCGGGCTCATCCTGGCCGGCGTCAAGTGTTGAGGTCAGCCCCACATACGGGCTCGCCGGGCTGACCTGCAGGATCCCCGCGGCGTTGATCAGCGGCAGCGACACGGCGGTCGCCGCGGAGTTGTAGTCGCCCAGGTAGGCGATCGTGCTCGTATCCTCAGCCGCCGTCTTGGCGTCTGTGGCGGTCACGTCGGGGGCCCACTGTTCGCTCACCGGGTTCGCGTCGTCGAGCGACACGTAGCTCACCCTGAACGGGCCCACGTGCCCGCCCGCGTCGGATAGCGCGAGCTTCTCTCCGTTCACGATCTCATCGGAGATCGCTCCCGAGGGTCCCTGCAGCGGCAGGCTCGAATAGATCGTGAGCTGGTTGCTGGTGGCGCTCGCCGCACCCGAGACGCCCACGCCCCCGCAGCCCGCCAAGACCACGGCGAGCACGGATGTCGCGGCAAGCACGGCCACCGGCGCCACGACCCGGGACACCTGGCACAGCCAGCGCGGGCGCACTGTTCAGCTAGCTACGACGGCCGGGCAGGTAGCCGGAGAGGATCTGAAGCGTTGCACCCACCAGGATGATCGCTGTGGCGAGCAGGAACGCGTCGAAGCCCTTGCTGCCGAGCGCCCATAACACGACCCAGACGACCAAGCCCGCAGTGACGGTGAGGATCAATCCCATGCCGCGCGAATCCTAGCGACCACGAGCCAAGCCCGCAGCCAGTTCGGCCACCACCGCGCCGACCGCGCCCGCGGGGTCCTCCCCCTCAGCGGCCGCCCTCACCAGACGGGTGCCCACGATCACCCCGTCCGCACCAGCTTCAGCGGCCTGCCGGGCCTGCTCGGGCGTGCCGATCCCGAACCCGATCGCCACCGGCGCCTCGGTGCTCGCCTTCGCGCGGGCAACCACCTCCGCGAAGCGCCCCTCGAGAGCCTCACGCTCGCCGGTCGTCCCCACGACCGAGACCGTGTACAAGAACCCCCTCGTGCTCCTCCCGATCGCCGCCATGCGCTCCGGCGTCGTCGTCGGCGCCACCAGACCCACCAGCGCAATCCCGCTCGCCGCGCACGCCCTCCCCACCTCGGGCGCCTCCCCCAATGGCAGATCCGGCACGATCAATCCGCACGCCCCGGTCCTCGCCAATCGCTCTACAAACGCCTCTGCCCCCGGGGCCAGCACCATGTTCGCGTAACACATCAAAACCACCGGCACACTTCCCTGAAGCGCGCGCGCGACCTCCAACACTCCCGCCATGCTCGCGCCCGCTTCAAGCGCCTGCGTGCCCGCCGCGTGAATCACCGGACCGTCCGCTAGCGGATCCGCGTACGGCACGCCCAGCTCGATCAGGTCGGCGCCGGCCTGCACGCAGGCTTCGCCGATCCGCAGTGACTCTGCCAATGTCGGGTAGCCACCCATCAGGTAGGGCATCAGCGCCGCCCTTCCGCGCGCGCCCGCGAACGCCTCGGCGATGCGCGCCTCTCCAGTCATCGTGGAAGCGCTCACGACAGCGCCAGAACCTCGGCGAGATCCTTGTCCCCGCGTCCGGACAGACACACCAGGTCCAGCTCCCCTCCCGGCTGGGACAGCACCCACGCAAGCGCGTGCGCGGTCTCGAGCGCAGGGATGATCCCCTCCAGGCGCGCTACCTCCCTGAAGGCCGCGAGCGCTTCGCCGTCGGTCACCGCCACGTATGACGCGCGCCCGCTGTCGCGCAGGTGGGCGTGCTGCGGCCCCGCGCCCGGGTAGTCCAGGCCGGCGGACACCGAGTGAGCCTCGATGATCTGCCCCTCCTCGTCCTGCATGACCGCTGAGCGCGAACCGTGCAGGATCCCCGCACGGCCGCCAACCGTCAGTGGGGCGCCGTGCCGCTTGGTGTCGATGCCGTCGCCACCCGCCTCCACGCCGACCAACTCGACCTGCTCATCCTCAATGAACGCCTGGAACATCCCCATCGCATTCGATCCTCCCCCCACACAGGCCACCACCCGCGCGGGGAGCCGTCCCTCATGCTCGAGCACCTGCGCTCGCGCCTCGTCGCCGATCACGCGCTGCAGGTCTCTGACCAGCGCTGGGTACGGCGCCGGGCCGACGACGGAGCCGATCACATAATGCGTGCTCTCCACGTTCGTCACCCAGTCTCTGATCGCAGCCGATGTCGCCTCCTTCAGCGTCCTCGCCCCCGCATCAACAGGCGTCACGGTCGCCCCCAAGAGCTCCATCCGCTGCACGTTCGGCCGCTGCCTGCGCGTGTCCTCCACGCCCATGTACACCACGCATTCCATCCCCAGTAGCGCGCACACCGTGGCCGTCGCCACACCGTGCTGGCCCGCACCCGTCTCGGCGATGATCCTCCGCTTGCCCATTCTCCTCGCCAGCAGCGCCTGGCCGAGAGCGTTGTTCAGCTTGTGCGACCCCGTGTGGTTGAGGTCCTCGCGCTTGAAGTACACCGGCCATCCCACGCGCTCGGACAGCCTTCTGGCGCGATATAGCGGCGTCGGGCGCCCACCAAAGTCGCGCAGCAGCTCGTCCAACTCGCTGCGGTACTCCGGGTCCTCGCGCGCCGCAATCCACGCCTGCTCCAGCTCCGCCAAGGCCGGCATCAACGTCTCGGGCACGAACTGCCCGCCGTACTCCCCGAAGCGGTGCTCGACTGCGCTCACGCTGCTGATCCGAGAGGTATCCGCCCGACCGCCTCGAAGAACGCCCGCAGCTTCTCCGGGTCCTTGTGTCCCGGGGCAAGCTCGGTTCCGCTCGCCGTATCCACCGCATACGGGCGCGCCACCGCGATCGCCTCGGCCACGTTCTCCGCGTTCAACCCTCCGCTGAGGATCAACGGAACCTTCGAGGAGCGCTCAGCGAGCAACTTCCAGTCGAATGTCTCCCCCGTCCCTCCCCGCAAGCCCATCAACTCCTGTGTATTCCTCGCCCGTGCATCCAACAGATGAAAATCCACGTGGAACCGCTCCAGGCTTCTCACGTCGCCCGGGCCGGATACCTGCGCGGCCTTGATCACCCTTGCGCCGTTTCTGCGCGCCGCCTCCGCGCAGAATGACGGACCCTCATCTCCGTGGAACTGCAACATGCTGAGCCCCAACTCCTCGCTCGTCTCGACCACCTCCTCGAGCGGCGCGTTCACGAACACCCCGCACACCTCCACCTTGCGGCGCAACGCCGCGGTGATGCGCTGCGCCTCCTCCACCGAGCACCTGCGTGGGCTGCCCTCGAAAAAGATCAACCCAACCGCCCACGCCCCCAGCTCGACCGCCAGCTCGGCGTCCTTCAGGTTGGTGATCCCGCAGACCTTCACGCGGGTGGGCGTCTCGGACATACCTCAACGGTAGCGGGCCGCAGAGCCGGCCTTTTGGACGTTGGTGGTCCTACCCTTCGGGCGTGTTTGGGTTGGGCACCGAGTTGGGCCGGCTGCCGAGCGTTGTTTTGACGGTCTTGTGTTCGTAACCCCCGTGGCCGTTCGCACGCAGCAGCCCGATGCTGACGATGTCGCCGGGCTTCTTTGCCCCGATGTCGGTGGCGAGGTCTTCCGCGCTCGCAACCGCCTTGCCTTCGATCGAGACGATGATGTCGCCGCCGATCGCCACCTGGCCGTTTTCCGTGCTCCCGTTGATGCCGCCACGAATGCCCGCCTTTTCGGCCGGCGTGCCTTTCTGGACGCTTTGCACGAGCGCCCCGCTCTTGACCGGCAGGTTGAGCGCCGAGAGCGAGCCATCGATCGTCAGCGAGGTCAGGCCCAGATAGGCGCCGCGCACCGTACCGCCCTTCTCCAGCTGGGAGATCTCACTCTTAGCGGTATTGATCGGCACCGCGAAGCCGATGCCGACGCTGCCGCCACCTGAGCCGCCTGTCTCGATCTGCGAGTTGATGCCGATCACCTGCCCCGCGGCGTTGAGCAGCGGGCCGCCTGAGTTGCCGGGGTTGATCGGCGCGTCGGTCTGCAGCACGTTGTCGATGGCGAAGCCATTCGGCGCGGTGATCTGTCGCTGTAGCGCGGAGATCACGCCCGTCGTGAGCGTCCGTTCCAAGTCGAACGGGTTGCCGATCGCGAGCACCGGGTCACCCACCTGGACCGCACCGGAGTCGCCCAGCGTGAGCGGGTGAAGCGTCAAGCCGTCGGTCGAGATGTGTAGCACGGCAAGATCGTTGGAGGGGTCCTTGCCGACCACCGTGGCTTCGACGTTCTGGCCTTTTTCGAAGCTCACCTGGACCTTGATCGCATTCTCGACCACGTGATAGTTGGTCAGGATCGTGCCGTTTGAGTCGATCACGATTCCCGAGCCGGTCGCCTGTCCCTGGCGCTGGCTTTCCCCGCCACCGAAGAGGTTGAAGGGCGATTCCGTTTTCTGCACGATCGTCGAGGTCACAAACGCAACGCCGGGCGCATCGTGCACATAGATCTCGTGCGGGGTCAGCCCACGACTCTGCTGCGAGGCGTTCGACGGAGCCAACGGAGCAGCCTGGATCGTCGTGATCGTCTTCTGGGTGTCGCTCAGCCCACCGAACGCGGCGATCACCGCGACGACCACCCCGCCGCCGATCAGGGCGGAGAGGAAGGGGATGAAGAATGTGCGTTTCATCGATGCAGAGGATGATCGGCGGCTATGAAGGCCATCTAAAGCGAAGCCCCCGTTCCTTCTAAAGTTATTGGAACCCCCGCCCAACCCGTCTCCCGGGCGATCCCTCGGCACTGCCGGTGCGATCTCCCCGCAGCGTCCTGAGGGCCGCCTCGGGATCCTCAGAGCGCATCAGCGACTCCCCCACCAGGACCGCCTGCACGCCGAGCGCCTTGAGTCTTTGCAACTGCTCGGCAACCGCGATCCCCGACTCCGATACCACGGCCACCCCGGCCGGCACCTCGTCCATCAGCCGTTCGGTGCGCTCCACGTCCACGCTGAAATCCCGCAGATCGCGGTTGTTGATCCCGATCATGTCCGCCCCAAGGCTGAGAGCAACGTGTAACTCCTCGCGGTCGTGGACCTCCACCAGCACGTCCAACCCCATCACGCGTGCGGAGTCGTGCAGCACCGCTAGCTCTCCTCTCTCAAGGGCCGCCACGATCAGCAGCACCGCGTCGGCGCCGGCTGCAAGCGCCTCTTGCAACTGGTACTCGTCGAGGATGAAGTCCTTGCGTAGGAGCGGCAGATTCGAGACTTCGCGGGCGGCGCACAGATCCTCGAGCGACCCTTCGAAGTTGGGACCCTCCGTTAGTATGGACAGCGCGCTCGCGCCGCCGCGCTCATATGCGTTCACTATCTCCTTCAGATTTGGGCAGTCGCTCAGCTTCCCGGCCGAGGGCGAGCGGCGCTTGAACTCGGCAATCACGCTGATGCCGGGGCGAGTGAGTGCGTCGCGCAAACGCCGTGCGCCGGTGCGATTGGGCGGTAGGCGTTCAAGCGGCACATCGCGCTTGCGCCGCTCCACCTCCTCGCGCGTTTCGGCGAGTATGCGATCGAGCACCGTCGAGGCGCGCGTGCTCACCTGGCCACCTCCTTGCTCTGGCTCTCCTCCACATAGCGCTGAAGCGCGCCCGCTGCGCTTCCGTCGGCGAGCGCCACGCGGGCCATTTCGACTCCCGCCGCGATCGTATCCGCACGCCCGGCGGCGTAGATCGCCGCGCCGGCGTTGATCAGCGCCAGGTCGGCGCGCACACCCGGCTCACCCGCCAGGATCGCGCGCGTCACGGCCGCATTCTCCTCGGGAGTTCCGCCGTGGTAGTCCGGCTCGGCGGCGAGCTCGATCCCGACATCGCCCGGAGTGAGCGTGTGGTGGCGGATCTCCTCGCCGTTTACCTCCACGACTTTCGTCGTTGCTTGCACCGAGATCTCATCCATCCCGTCCTCACTTGCCACGATGAGTGCCCGATCCACGCCCAGGTTCGCCAGCGCGCCCGCGATCGTCTCCAGAAAGCTCGGGTCGGAGACACCGATCAGCTGGCGACGGGCGCCCGCGGGATTGGTGAGCGGCCCGAGGAGGTTGAAGATCGTCCGCACCGCGAGCTCGCGCCTGACCGGCACCACGAAGCGTGTCGCCTGATGGTGCGCGGGCGCAAACATGAACCCAAACCCAGCCTGGGCGATGCAGCGCGCGACCCCTTCTGGGTCGAGGTCGATCCGCGCGCCCAACGCCTCCAGCAGATCCGCCGATCCGGACCTGCTGGTGGCGGAGCGATTGCCGTGCTTGGCGACCGCGCAACCGGCCCCGGCGGCGATCAGCGCGGCGGTGGTCGACACGTTGAACGTGCTCCGCCCGCCACCGGTGCCCGCGGTATCGAGCAGATCCTCCCGCTCGCTGTGGACATGCGCGGCCAGCGTCCGCATCGTGCGCGCCAGCCCGGTCAGCTCGTCCACGGTCTCGCCCTTCGTCCGTAGGGCGATCAGAAACCCCGCGATCTGGACTTCGGACACCTCGCCGTGCATGATCTCGGCGAGCACCTCGGCGGTCTCGTCCGCGCTCAGATCCCTGCGCGAGGCCAGCGCGTCGATCGCGCGTGTGAGGATCGCGTTCGCCATCAGCCCAGAAAATTAGCGAGCAGCCGCTTGCCTTCGTCGGTCAGCACCGACTCGGGATGGAATTGCACACCCTCGGCCGGCAGCTCGCGGTGGCGCAGCCCCATCAAGACGCCCCCGCCGCGCGCGGACTCCTCCAGGCAGTCGGGCAGCTCGGAGTCGACGACGAGCGAGTGATACCTACCGACGGTCAGCGGTGTCTGGAGCCCGTTGAAGATCGTGCGCCCGTCGTGCTCGATGCGCGTCGCCTTGCCGTGCACCGGCGCGTGCAGCTTCCAACGCCCTCCGAACGCCTGCGCCAGCGCCTGGTGGCCGAGGCACACGCCGAGCGTTGGTATCCCCGCTTCGGGCATCCGCCTTACCGTCTCGAGCGTTATCCCCGCCTGCTCCGGCGTGCACGGCCCTGGCGAAACCACGCAGCGCTCGTATCCCCGCTCGAGCAGCTCCTGCACCGTCGCACGGTCGTTGCGCACCGTCTCCACCTCGGCGTCCAGCTCGCCCAGATATTGCACGAGGTTGTAGGTGAACGAGTCGTAGTTGTCGATGACGAGAACCTTCATGGCCAGTCCGGTTGTTCGCAGGCGAGCTCGATCGCGCGCATGGCAGCCGCGGACTTCGCCACCGACTCCTCGTACTCGTACTTTGGCTTGGCGTCCGCCACGGTGCCGCCGCCGGCCTGCACGTGGGCGACGCCGTCCTTGACTACGACCGTCCGGATGTGAATCGCCGTATCGAGATCCCCGGCGTAGCTCAGATACCCGACCGCGCCGCCATATCCCCCCCGCTTGACGGGCTCCAGCTCATCGATGATCTGCATCGCACGCACCTTCGGCGCGCCCGACAGCGTCCCGGCCGGCAGCACCGAGCGCAGCGCGTCCATCGCGCCCACCTCCTCACGCAGCGTGCCCGACACCGAGGAGACGATGTGCATCACGTGGCTGTAGGACTCAACCTCCATCAGCTCGTCGACCGTCACGCTCCCGTACTCGCATACCCGCCCCAGGTCGTTACGGCCGAGGTCGACCATCATCACGTGCTCCGCGCGCTCCTTCTCGTCGGCCAGCAGCTCAGCGGCGATCCGCCGGTCTTCCTCGGGCGTCGCTCCGCGCGGACGCGTGCCCGCGATCGGCTTCGTGCTCACGTGCCGACCGTTGACGGTCAGCAGCGGCTCAGGGCTCGCCCCGGCGACCTGGAAGTCGCCGAAGTCAAGGAAATACATGTAAGGACTCGGGTTCACCGTGCGCAGGCCGCGGTAGATCGAGAACGCCTCCACCGGCACCGGTGCCGACCAGCGCTGCGACGGCACCACCTGGAACGCGTCGCCCGCGTAGATGTACTCGACGATCCGCTCCACCATCGCTTCGAAGCGCTCGCGTGGCATGTTCGACTTGAACTCCGGAATCTCGCGAGGCGCGACCGCCCGCTCTGCACGGGGTACGGGCCCCGCGAGCGCCCGCTGCGCTTCGGCGATGATCGCCGCGGCATCGGCATAGGCCTTGTCGACGTCGCGCTGCGCGCGAAGATCGGCGTTCGCGAGGATTGTGACCGTATGCTTGAGGTGGTCGAACACGACCAGCGCATCAGTCAGCATCAGCGCCATGTCGGGCACCTCCAACGGATCGGGACCTGGTTTCCCCAGCGGCTCGATCGAACGCACGAGGTCATAGCCAAACACTCCAACTGCGCCGCCCGTGAATGGCGGCGCGTCGGTCATCGGCGCTTGCTTCACCTGTCCCATCCGCTCGGCCGCGATCGCGTAGGGATCGCCGCCGTCCGCGAGCGACCAGCGCAGGACCTCGCGCGGCTGGAAGCCGATGAACGACCAGCGCCCGACTCTTTGGCCCTGCTCGGCGGACTCCAACAAGAACGTCGGGTCCAGCGGGTCGAGCGCCCGCAGCTTCAAGAACGCCGACACCGGGGTCTCGCAGTCCTCCACGAACGTGACGCTCAGCGGGATCAGGTTGTAGGAGCCGGCAAGCGCCTGTGCCTCCTGGAGCGACGGATGGATCGCCGCCGTCGCGGCGCTCGCCTCCGGTGCGCTAGGAGCGACGGCCATCGAGCACCCGCTCGGCGTCCGTGATCGCGCGCCCGCGGCTGCGCAGCAGCACCAGCAGGTGATACAGGACGTCGGCCGCCTCTTCGTCCACGCGCCCATCGGACTCCTCGCGCGCGGCGCGCGCTACCTCCTCGGCCTCCTCCATCACCTTCTCGCCGATCCGAGCAGGGTCGTCGAGCAGCTCGACCGTATAGGAGCCCTCCGGGCGCTCCCGCGCTCGCTCGCTCAGCGTTCGCTCGAGCGCCGGCAACGTCTCGTATGGCGCGCCCGGATCGAGCTCGCCGCGGTGAAAGCACGTGCGCTCACCCGTGTGGCAGGCAGGTCCGGCGGGTTCCACGAGCGCGAGCAGCGCGTCGCCGTCGCAGTCAACCCTCAGCGCCCGCACGGTCTGCACGTTGCCGCTCGTTTCACCCTTGTGCCAGGGCTCTGCTCGCGAACGGCTCCACAGGTGCAACTCGCCACTCGAGCGTGTGCGCTCGACGGCCTGCGCGTTCATGTAGGCAAGCGTCAGCACCTCGCCCGTGCTCCAGTCCTGGACCACGCACGGCACGAGGCCCTGCTCGTCGTAGGAGAGAAGCTCGTCGATCCGATCGTCGCCCGGTGCGCTCATGCTGAGCACGATTGTAGGTCCAGCCGTAGGTCGAGCCCCCGGCACCGGGTTTGAGACAGACTCCTTGCGAGGATGACATCGCTGTTCGAACGCAAGCTGCTCGTGGTCACGGGCAAGGGTGGGGTCGGCAAGACGACGGTCGCCGCCGCGCTCGGCCTCGCCGCCGCGCAGCGAGGCTTGCACGCAATCGTGGTTGAGGTGGGAGACCAGCGCCGGCTACCCGGGCTCTTCGGGCTGAGCGGGAACGACGTGGGCTCAGAGACAAAGCTCGAGGAGCGTATGTCGAGCATCTCGATCGACCCCGACCACGCGCTGCTGGAGTGGCTGCAGGCGCTCGGCGGGCGCATCTCGGGCCGCGTACTCGCCTCCAGCGGCACCTTCCAATACTTCGCAGCAGCCGCTCCCGGCGCCAAGGAGCTGGTGAGCATGGTCAAGATCTGGGAGCTGACCCAAGGCGAGCGCTGGCGCAAACGCGCCGCCGGCTATGACCTGGTGATCCTCGACGCCCCCGCCACGGGCCATGCTCTGGGGATGCTCCACTCGCCGCGGACGTTCGGCGCGATCGCGCGCGTCGGCCCGATCGCTGGACAGGCGCAACGGGTGCGCGAGCTGCTGGAGGATCCCGCGCGCTCCGGCTACCTCGCGGTCGCACAGGGAACTGAGATGGCGGTCTCAGAGACGCTCGAGTTGAGGGATGGCCTTGATCGAGTAGTCGGCCGCACCCTTGACGCGGTCGTGGTCAACGGCAGCCTGCCGCGACGCTTCTCAGGCGCGGAGCTGCTCCGCATCGCGCGCCTTGGCGGTGAGGTGGCCCCAGCCGATCGGGTCTCCTCCACGGGCGCCGCGCCGAGCTCAGAGGACGCGGTGAAGCAGTCAGCCGCTCGGGCCGCCCACGCTGTGCACACGCGAGCGAGCTTTCAGCACAACCAACTCGCTCGCTTGCGTAGACGCAACTTCGCGGTGCTGGGGATCCCCTTCGTGTTCACCGCAGAGCTCGATCTTCCGGCCGTACGACGAATCGCCGAGCACCTTGAGCGGAAACTGTAGGCGGCTCAAGTTATGCCCAGGCGATCGAGCAGTCCCTCATCGCCGCGCCAGTCGCGGCGCACACGCACCGATAGATCCAGATGCACCTGAGTCTCGAGCTCACGCTCGAGCTCCTTGCGTGCGGCGATCCCGATCGCCTTGATCATCTTCCCTCGCGCACCGACCACGATCCCCTTCTGGGACTCGCTCTCGACCCAGATCAGCGCGCGCACCCGCGCTAGATCCTCGCGCGGCCATTCGAGCTCCTCGACGAGGACCTCGACCGCGTGGGGCAGCTCCTGGAAGGTGCGCTTGATCGCCGCCTCCCGGATCAGCTCGGCCAGCAGCACCGCCTGGGGCTGATCGGAGCTCGCGCCATCCTCGAACATGAACGGCCCCTCCGGCATCGCCGCCGTCAGATGCTCCGTCAGTGCCTCCACGCCGACCCCGGTACGCGCCGAGATCGGGAAGACATCCTCGGAGATCCCGAGGGCGACGGCCTGCTCCAAGACCTCGATCGTCTCCGCCCGAGTCAAGCGATCGGCCTTGTTCACCGCAATCGTCACCGGCGCGCTCGCACCCGCGAGCGCCTGCGCGATGAACCGATCGCCGGGGCCGACCCCCTGCTCGCCGTTGAGCACCATCAGCGCCGCGTCGCAACCCTCGAGCTCCTGGCGCACCCGTTGGGCCATCCGCTCGGTGAGCGCGTCACGCGGGCGCTGGACACCGGGCAGGTCCACCAGCACCATCTGACAGTCGCCGCTGCTGTGCACCCCCCGGATCGCCCGCCGTGTCGTCTGTGGACGGTCGGAGACGATCGCCACCTTCTCCCCCACGAGCGCGTTGACGAGCGTCGACTTGCCGACGTTGGGCCTGCCGGCCAGGGCGACGAAGCCACTATGCGTGGTCACGGACCTCCACATCTTCACCGTCACCCGGGTGCACGGCCTTCTGTGACAGCAGCTCGGCCTGCAATCTCAACATCTCGCCAGCGTCGGTCTCGTGGTCCATTCCCAGGAGATGCAACACCCCGTGCACGACCGCCTCACGCAGATCGGTTGTGTGCTCGGGGCAGATGACGACGTCGCCCAGCTCGCGGGGCACGCCACCCGCCACCTCGACGCCGTCGATCGGAAACGACAGCACGTCGGTTGGGACCGGCTTGCCGCGATGCTCTGAGTTGAGCTCTGTAATCCGCTCGGCGTCTAGGAACTCAATCGCCAAGTGCCCATCCTCGACGCCCACCGCGGCTGTCGCAAGGACGCATAGACACCGCACGCAGGCCAAACTGGGCCCGTCATCGGGGATCAGCCGGGCACCAAGAATCTCCACCTCGATCATCGCGCTTCACAGCTAGGCGCGACGGCTGTCGGCGACCACCCGGTCCTCGGCGAGAACCCGAACCGCGTCGACCCGATCGTTGCGAGCCATGGCAGCGCGACGGCGCTCGGCGGCGTGCTGGCCGAGCTCCAATCGGTCCGGAGCCTCGCGCTGGGAGTGCTCGTCATACGCCTCAACGATCCGCTGTACGAGCTTGTGCCTGACCACGTCCTCGCCGCCGAACCGCACAAACTCGATCCCTTCGATCGACCCCAGCACATCTCCGACGACGATCAGCCCCGACTGCTGCTCGCGGGGCAAATCGACCTGCGTGACATCGCCGGTCACCACCATCCTCGACCCGAACCCCAAACGCGTGAGGAACATCTTCATCTGCTCGGGCGTCGTGTTCTGAGCCTCGTCGAGAATCACGAACGAGTCGTTCAGCGTCCGTCCGCGCATGAACGCCAGCGGGGCGATCTCAATCACGCCGCGCTCGATGTACTGCGAGACCTTCTCCGGGTCCAGCATGTCGTTGAGCGCATCGAACAGCGGACGTAGATAAGGATCGACCTTCGCCATCAGATCGCCGGGCAAGAACCCCAGGCGCTCGCCGGCCTCCACCGCGGGCCGCGTGAGGATGATTCTGTTGACCTCGTGCCGAGCCAGCGCGGCGGCGGCCATCGCCACCGCGAGGAATGTCTTGCCGGTCCCCGCCGGGCCCACGCCGAAGGTCACCGTGCTGTTGCGCACCGAGTCCACGTAGCGCTTCTGGTTGACCGTCTTTGGCGCCACCTGCAACCCGCGGTGCCTCCAAACCACGTCCTCCAGCACCTTCGTGGGCGACTCGTGCGCGTCCAGCGCATCCGTCACCGTCGCGATCGTCCCCGGTCCAATCTGATGGCCGCGCGAGATCAGCTCCGAGAGCTCGCGCACGACGCGCTCCCCGGCGCGCGTCTCTGACTCCTCGCCATCGAACGTCAGCAGGTTCCCCCGCAGAAAGACCCGGCACTGCAAGTGCGCCTCGATCGCGCGCAGCACGGCGTCCTGGCTGCCCGCCAGCTCGGCGGCCACCTCGTTCGACAGCTCTACCTGCGTCCTCATCCGCCGTTGAGCGCCGCTCGCACGAGATCGGAGACCCGCCTACCGTCGGCGCGACCGTCGACCGCCGCCATCGCCTGCTTCATCGCACTGCCCATGTCCTTCGCCGAGGAGGCGCCGCTGTCGCGCACCGCCTGCTCGACAATCGCCTTCAGCTCCCCCTCTGAAAGCTCCGCCGGCAGATATCCGCCGATCAGCTCGCTCTCGGCCTCCTCACCCGCGGCGAGATCCTCTCTCCCCGCCTCGCGGTAGGCCTTCGCGGCCTCCAAACGCCGCTTGCGCTCGCGCCGCAGCACCGCCAGCTCGTCGTCCGCGCCCTCCTTGACGGCCTTCTGCAACTCGGACAGCACAAGCCGTAGCGCACTGAGGCGCTCCTTCTCGCCCGCGCGCATCGCGTCATTCGCGTCCGCTTTGATCTGCTCGAGTATCGCCATCTCTGACTCAGGATACGCCGGGCGGGGGCGAATGCGTGTGACCAACCATCGATTCCTCGCCGTCGCACCTCTATCGGGATAGGTCCTCAGTCGTGGGAGAGCGGAGTCGGGCTGCCCAACCGCCCGGGGGCTGAGGTGTCGCGACCGAAGAACAGCGCGACGTTCCAGTCGACGAGCAGACGCAGCTTGCGTCCCATGCCGGGCATCAAGAGCAGGTGATAGGTACGGGCGATCAACCACGCGGGCCGTCCGCGCCAGCGCACGCCGAGCGTGAGCGCAACCGCCTCGCTGTCCCCGAGCTCGGCCACTACGCCTTTCGTGCGATAGCGGAACGGCTTTGCCTTGGCGCCTTGGAGCGTCGCGACGACGTTGCGGGCCACCAGCCGCCCCTGGCGGATCGCGTGCTGCGCCGTCGGCGGGCACGGCTGTCCCGGTCTTGCGACGTCGGGGACCGCGGCGCAATCGCCGATCGCCCAAACCCCTGGATTGCCGTTCACGCCCATCGTGCTGTCCACCGCCACCCGTCCGCCCTCCTCTAGCGGTAACCCGAGCCTTGCGACCACCGGGCTCGGCTTGACTCCCGCCGTCCACACGACGGTCCGCGCCGGAATCGTCTCGCCGCCGGCGAGCGTGGCGCCGCGCTCGGTGACCTCACTGAGCGTCGCGTCCGTACGCACCTCGATCCCCCGCCCGCGGAGCTCGCGTTCGGCGAACTCCGACAGGCTTGCGGGCACCTCCTGCATGATCCGGCTCTGCGCCTCCACCAGCACCCAGCGCATCCCCGCCGCGCGGCAGCGCGGGTACAGCTCGATCGCCTGGGCGGCGAAGTCCTGGAGCTCGGCCAGACCCTCGACGCCCGCGTAGCCGGCGCCCACGAACACGAACCCCAGGTACTCCACACGCTTGGCCTGATCCTCCAGCGACTCGGCGATGTCCAGGCAATTCAACACCTGATTGCGCAGCGCGGTCGCATCTGAGAGCGACTTCAGCCCGGTCGCGTGCTCGGCGAGCCCGGGGATCGGCAGCGTGCGCGACACTGATCCCAACGCGATCACGAGTTGGTCATAGCCCAGGTCAATCTGCTCGCCGTCGATCCGCTCCACCCCGAGCGTGCGCTTCACCGGGTCGGCCCCCGTCACCCGCCCGATCACGAGGTCCGTGCGCCGCAGCTGGGAGCGCAGCGGCACAACCACATGGCGCGGGTCGAGCGTGGCTCCGGCGGCGCCCGGCAATAGCGGCGTGTAGAGCATGAAGTTGGCCTCGTTCACCAACGTCACCCGCGCGCTCTGTGCGGGCAGCAGGCGCTCGAGCGCCCGCGCCGCATAGAAGCCGCCGAAGCCTCCTCCGGCGATCACAATCTGCAAGGACATGTCTGGCTCAGGCTAGAGCGACGCGCGGGTTGAGACCAATCACACGAGCCGGGAACGAGTCAGCACGGCACGTGAGCAAGCCGACCGGAGGGGATCGGCACTCCAGGGCGGCCACACCATCCCAGAGCGGCCATACGAGACGGGCGGCGAACTGGGCGAGCTAATAGGGTGCCGCCCGTGATGAACAGCGCGCTCTACGCCGATGCTCTCTCACCGTTCCTGGCCGAGGTGGAGCGCTTGCGGCCGGTGGATGGCGAAATCATCGACGCCCACACGCACCTCGGCTTGGATGAGGACGGGCGATCACTCACGCTCGAGCAGCTGCTCAGCCAGCTCGACGCAGCGGGAGCACGTCGCGCATGCGTGTTTCCCCTGCACGACCCTGAGCGCACGCCCGCCTACCGCGTGCCCAACGACCGCGTCATTGTCTGGGCCGGCGAAAGCGAGGGACGGTTGACTCCGTTCTGCCGCCTGGATCCCGCCGAAGATCCGATCGGCGAGGGCGAACGCGCCCTGAGCGCCGGGGCGCGCGGTATCAAGCTGCACCCGCGCGCGCAGGACTTCGTGTTCGACGGCCCGGAGATGCGCGCGATCTTTGCGCTGGCCGACCAAGCGCGAGTTCCGATCCTGATCCACGCCGGTCGCGGTCTGCCGCCACTCGCCGACGGGCTCGCTGATCTAGCCCTCAGCTATCCGGACGTCGTGCTGATCCTCGCGCACGGCGCGATCTGTGACCAGGGGATCCTCACCTCCCGTCTGGCCGGTCACCCGGGCGTGCTCTACGACATCTCCTGCTTCTTTCCCCTCGACGTGATCGAGCTGTTCGCGCGCGTCCCGGCCGAGCGGATCGTGTTCGCCTCAGACCCGCCCTACGGCATGCCCGCCACCACGCTCTACCTGGCCTTGCGCGTGGCTCAGCAGGCCGGTGTCGAGGTGGCCGCGGTTCGAGGGATGCTGGGCGACACGATGGCCGCGCTCCTCGATGGCCATGACCTACCCCCCGTGACGGCGCCGCGGCGTGGCCCTTCGATCACCCTTTCTGGCCGTCTGGCGCGCGTCTACGGCTACGCCAGCCTGACCGGCCCTGCCCTGTTCGCCGGCGTCCGCGAGCAGGCGTTGGCGATGCTCGACATGGCCCTCGCCGCCTGCCGCGACCCGGAGCCGGGGACCGACGGCGAGGCACTCGACACGATCGGCGCGGCGCTCAGCGCCGCGAACGCGCTGCTGGGAAGCGAGGACGGCGTGCGCCCGGCGATCGACCTGATCTACCGCGCGATCGTCCGTGCCGCCACGGAGATCGCCGAGGAGTCCTGATCATCACTCGCTGAGTGCCGTCAGCCACACGGCGGCCCACTCCCCGCTCTCGCGCCGCTCGCGCTCGCGCAGGCCGAGCCGCTCCGTAAATGCTTGCGCCACCTCATCCACCTGCTCCTTCAGTAGTCCCCCGGCCAGCAGATGCGCGGGCGGACTGGGCATCTCACGCGCCAGATCGAGCAGCAAAGGGCGCAGCAGGTTCGCCACCACCACGAGCGACCCCTCCGGCCCAGTCTCCCGATCCAGCCAGGGCAGCGTCTGCGCGCGCAGGTCGAAGCGACGCACCTCGATCCTCGCCCCGTTGACCTGCGCGTTCTTCCTCGCGGCCGCAACGCTCTCGCAATCATGGTCGAGGCCAAGCACCGGTGCGAACCCCAAGCGAGCGGCGGCGATCGCGAGCACCCCCGACCCAGTGCCAACGTCCAGCAATGGCCCCAGCCGGCCTTCGAGCGCGATTAGCTCCAGCAGCAGCTCCAAACACAGGCGCGTGGTGGCGTGAGCCCCCGTGCCAAACGCCTGCCCCGGGTCGATCACGATCTCCTCAGCATCCTCGCGATCGCTGGGCCCCTCCCACGGTGGTCGCACGTGCAGAGCCGGCACTCGTCCGGGAGCGGGAGATTCGACCAGCACGGGGAGGTGAAAGCGCTTCCAGCGCTCGCTCCAGTCGTCGGCCACTTCGCTGCTCGACACCTCGACGAGCGCCTCGCCCGTCGCCGCCCGTACGTCGGGAAGATCGGGCAGCTCGCCTGAAGCCCCGTATACCGCGTACTCGACGGTGTCCGGGTCGAGCTCCACCTCTTCCACTCCACTTGGGGCAAGCTCGAGCAACTCGGCGAGCACTCGCTCGGCATCCGCGCGGTGAACGCGCACGGCCAGACGGATCACTGAGAACCTGTTTCAAGATAGGCGGTGCGGTCGGGGCGTTCGTGGACCAAGCTGGGCGCCGCGGGATGGCGAAGCGCATGCTGGTGGCATGCGCAAGCCATCACGTGGCGACGATCGAAGATCCACGGGATCTTCGATCGGTCCAGCGCCGGGTAAAGATCCCACCCACCCACATCCGGACGTGCCGATCTTCTTGAAACAGGTTCTGAAGACCCGGCCGCATAGAGGACGCCGTGAGCCCTCGCCCCCCACGCAGTCGACGCCCGCGGCCTCGCCCCCTGCGGCGCGGGATCTGAGAGCTCACGCCGCCTGGCTGCCCAGCGCGCGGCGGAGCTTGGCGAACATCGATGATTCCTCCGCGCGCAGGTTCTCTTTGGTGAGCGTCGCGTTGAGCCGCTCGAACAGCTCGCGCTGCTCATCGTTCAAGCGGCGGGGGATCACGACGTTCACCACCACGCGCAGGTTCCCGCGCCGACCGCGCTGGAGCGCCGGCATTCCCTGCCCCCGCAGCGTCAGCACCTCGCCCGGCTGCGTGCCCGGCGAGAGCTCGACCGGCGCCGTGCCCTCCAACGTGGGCACGGCAAGCGTCGCGCCCAGCGCCGCCAGCGGAGCCGGCACGTCGAGCGCGGTGATCAGGTCGTCGCCTTCGCGCACGAACCGCTCGTCTTCGCGAACGTGTACGAGGACGTAGAGATCGCCGGCGGGCGCGCCCGCCTCGCCGGCGTGCCCGCGACCGCCCACGCGGATGCGCTGGCCGTCGGCGATCCCCGCGGGCACGTCCACGTCGAGCTTGCGCTTACTCACCCGGCGCCCGCGGCCGCGGCAGTCGCGGCACGGTTGGGAGGGCAGACGACCGTCGCCGTGGCAGGCATCGCAGACCATCGTGCGGACCATCTGCCCGAATGGCGTGCGCGTCACGGCCTGCAACTGCCCGGCCCCGCCGCAGCGCTCACAGGTCTCGATCGGCGTGCCCGGCTCGGCGCCGTTGCCGTGACAGTGCTCACAGCGATCGGCCGCCTCGAAGGCAACCTCCACCTTCGCGCCGTTGGCCGCCTCGAGCAGATCCACCTCGACCGCCACCGCGATGTCACCGCCCGCGCTCGGCCCTCCGGGGCCGGCGCCGAACCCGCCACTCCCACCGAAAAACGCATTGAAGAGGTCCCCGATCGAGCCGAATGCATCGAAGTTGGGGGCGTAACCGCGGGAGCGCAGCCCCTCGTGGCCGTAGCGATCATAGGTGGCTCGCCGCTCTGAGTCGGAGAGAATCTCGTTCGCCTCGGCGGCCTCCTTGAACTTCTCCTCGGCGTCGGGATCGTGCGCGTTGACGTCCGGGTGCAGCTCGCGGGCAAGCGCGCGGAACGCTTTCTTGATCTCCTGCTCGGATGCGTCGCGCGCGACGCCGAGCACCTCGTAGGGATCGCGTGGCATCGCGGCTGTATTAGCTCTCGGCATAGGCGTCTTCGACGAAACGCGACAGCTCGTGCGCGACCTCGCGGACCGTGGCGATCGCGCCCGCATAGTCCATGCGCACCGGTCCGATCACCGAGACGGCGCCCAGCTTGCGCCGCGCCACCCCGTAGCCGGTGGCGACAAGGGCGAACGAGCGCATCGCGGGAATCTCGTTCTCTTCACCGATCCTCACGTACACGCCGGGTTCGCCGAACGCGGCGCGCAGCACTCCGAGCAGCGCCACGCGACGCTCGAGCAGGCTCATCAGCTCGTTGACCTGAGCCGTGTCCTCGATCTGAAGGGCGGAGAACAGCCGTGCCGTTCCATCTACATAGAGCGCATCGCCCGCCTCCGATCCGACGTCGCCGAAGGCCAGGGCAAGGCGCTCGAGGAAAGCCAGCTCCCGCGTGGACAGGCTCGGGTCGGCCAGGCGCTGGTGGAGCATGCGCGCGCCCAGCTCCAAGCCGACGAGCCGCTCGTTCAGATACTCCCCCGCCCACGCCACGAGCCCGGGATCGACCGGATCCTCGAACGTGGCGAGCAGCTTGGAGACGCCTCCGGTGGAGGTGATGATCACCACCATCACCACCTGCGGCTGCAGCGCCAGCACCTCGACGTGCCGGATCGTGGCGTTGTGCACAGAAGGCGCCGACACGACGGCCAGCAGGTTGGTCATCTGCGAGAGGGTCTCTGTCGTCGCGCGCATCGCCTCCTCCACCTCCTGGCGGATCAGCGACAGCTCCAGTCGCCGCTCCGGCTCGAGGCCCCGCCCGGAGACGAGCATGCGATCGACCACATAACGGTGACCGGCATCGGTGGGGACACGACCGGCTGAGACGTGGGGATGGGCGAGCAGACCGTGCTCCTCGAGCAGCGCCAACTCGTTACGCACCGTGGACGGCGCGCAGTCGAGCTCCGAGTCGGCGGCGATCGATCTCGATGCGACCGGTTGCCCGGTCTGCAGGTAATCGTCCACCACCTTGCACAGGATCTGCTCCTGCCTGGGGGTGAGCATGGGTTTGATTGTAGGCGCCCGGCTGACGCCAAGGCAGGCCTGGAACCTCAGAGCTCGAGCTCGGCCCAGGCGTTGCGGATGATCTGCTTGCCCCCCTGCTCGGCGACCGTGTCGATCACGACGCGCCCGTCGCTGGCCTCGCGCACGGTCCCGCTCACGATCACCTCCTGCTCGGGGACGCCCATGCCGCGGAACTGCACGGACAGGCGCTTCAGGTGCTCGGGGCCTCCCGCCGCCTCGGTCTGCGCGCGCGCCACTTGGGCCATCGTCCACAGCCCGTGCAGGATCCGCCCGGGGAGGCCCACCGCGCGGGCGAACTCCTCGTCGATG
>Ga0116215_1000969_pt1 | contig 20139 bp, 16 predicted proteins | sample Sb_taG_7_FD_89698 | JGI IMG/M metagenome (GOLD analysis project Ga0116215, IMG submission 89698) | Peat soil microbial communities from Weissenstadt, Germany - Sb_50d_2_FS metaG | ecosystem: Environmental > Terrestrial > Soil > Wetlands > Peat | place: Germany: Weissenstadt | collected 2010-09-21
GCCGTGGACCTGTTCGACACCGGCGTCCAGATCCGGCTCGTGAACCCGGGGCCCATCGACACCGAGATCTGGGACCTCCCCGGCAACGACGACCCGCTCTACTCCGGGCCCAAGATCTCCGCCGCGGAGATGGCCGAAGGGATCGTGGGGGCCATGGAGGGCGACTCCTTCGAGCACTACGTGCCCGACATGCGCGGCATCATCGAGTCCAAGACCGCCGATCCGGACCCCTTCATCAAGGGGATGGCCTCCATGCTGCGGGGCCACTAGGGCCCCGGCCCCTGCCCCTGCCCCGGCTCACGGTCGGTTCACGGCCTCGGTTCACGGCCTCGGTTCACGGCCGGCATCGCCGATCAGGTGCGCTCGGCGCCCTCGAGGTACAGCTCGAGACCCGCGGCGATGCCTTGGGCGGCGAGCTGACGCCACTGCGGGCTCTGCACCAGCCCCGCGTCCCCCGCGTTGCGCATGTTGGCGCACTCGATGAGGACCTTGGGCACCGTCGACAGGTTGAGGCCGCCGAGGTCCGACCGGTACACGATCCCGTTCTGGCCCGTGTAGTTCGAGGGTGGCTCGCCGGTGGCGGACTGGAAGGTGGCGCGCAGGTCGGCGGCGAGCTGCGCCGAGGGCCCCACGATGGCGAGGTTGTCCGAGATCGAGCTCACCACCCCGGCGGGGGCGTCCACGGCGAAGCCGACCCCCCCGGGCGGGCCGCCGTCCGCGTGGATCGACACCGCCACCGCGGCGTGCAGGTCGTCGGCGATGGCGGCGCGCTGGTTCACGCACGGCCCGACCCCGTTGTCGATGGGGCGCGTGAGCACCACCACCGCCCCGTCCCCCTGGAGCAGCGCCTGGGCCCGTTGCGCCACGTCGAAGTTGAAGGCGTGCTCGGTGTAGCCGTTGTCGGTCTCGGTGCCCGTGGTGTCACACGGCTCGGTGAGCCCCCCGCCGTCGATGGGCCGGTCGATGATCCCGGGGTCGGCGCCGTTGCCCCCGTCGTGGCCGGGGTCGATGACCACGGTCAGGCCCGCCAGGGGCAGGACCGCCACCGAGCCCTGGTAGCGGGCGTCGCCCAGGGCGTAGACGCCGCCGTCCGCGCCCACCAGCCAGTACCCACCACCGTCGGCCGTCGCCGCCATGGCCACCACGGCCCGGTCGAGCACGAGATCGCCGGTCGAGCCCTCATAGGGCGCCCCGAAGGAGAACACCCCGCCGTCCGCGCCCACCAGCCAGTACCCGCTCCCGGCCCCCTCGGCCGCCATGCCCACCACCGGGTAGCTCAGGTGCACCGCCCCCATCGAGCCGGCGAAGCGGGCGTCGCCGTAGGCGAACACGCCGCCGTCGGCCGCCACCAGCCAGTACCCGCCGTCGTCGGGGGTGGCCGCCATCCCCACCACCGGGGCGCGCAGCCTGAGCGCTCCGGCCGACCCCTCGAAGGGCGCGCCGAAGGTGAACACGCCGCCATCGGCGGCCACGAGCCAGTACCCGCCCGTGGCGCGGTCGACGGCCATGGCCACCACCGGTCGGTTCAGGTGCACCGCCCCCATCGAACCGGCGAAGCGGGCGTCGCCGTAGGCGAACACGCCGCCGTCGGCGGCCGCGAGCCAGTACCCGCCGTCGTCGGGGGTGGCCGCCATCCCCACCACGGGCGATGCCAGCGCCACAGTGGCGGCGGACCCGAACAGCGGTGCGCCGAAGCCGAATACGGCCCCGTCGGAGCCCGCCAACCAGTAGCCGCCGGTCCCGGTGTCGGCCGCCACGTCCACGACGGGCGCGCTGCTGGAGGGCATGGAGGTGGTGGTCGCAGCGTGTTCCGATCCACCGCTGTGAACGCGCACGGACGGGTGAGGGGAACCGGTCCCCGTGACCGCCGGGACCGTCACGACCGCCAGCGCCACCACCGCGACCGCCAGCGCCGCCGCCGCGGCCGGACCGGCAACCCGCAGACGGCGTGGCATCGCCCCCATCATGGCGCCGGGCCCGATGCGGCGCGTGCCCGTCCTGGCGCCGGGCCCGTGCCCGTCACGGTGCCGGGTCCGACACGGCGCGTGCCCGTCACGGTGCCGGGCGCGCCGCCCTGGCCAGCTCGAGGGCCAGTTCCACGGCCCGGGCGGGGTCCTCGGCGCGCACCACCGCGTCCACCGGCTCACCGGCGCGCCCGAGCTCCCAGGTGTCGAGGCCCACCACCGGGATCCCCGCCTGCAGGGCCAGCGCGATCTCCGAGAGCGTGCCGTACTCGCCGGCGACCGCCACCACCGCGTCGGCGCACCGCACCACCAGCGCGTTGCGGGCCTCGCCCATGCCGGTGGGGATGGCGATGTCGACGTGCGGGTTGGCCTCGTCGCGGTCGCGGCCCGGGAGGATCCCGACGGTGAGCCCGCCGCCGGCGCGCGCCCCGCGGCAGGCGGCCTCCATGATCCCGCCCAGCCCGCCGCACACCAGCACGGCCCCGGACTCGGCCACGGCCCGGCCCACCTGCTCGGCGCTGCGACGATGGACCGCGGAGACGTGACCGCCTCCGCCCACCACGGCGATGTAGAGCCCGGTCATTCCCACCGGAACGTGGCCGCGGCCACGAGGGGGGCGCCGACCGCCCACAGCACGAGCACCAGCCACGACCACCCCGACACCGCCGCGCCCAGGCCCAGGGCCCGGTGCAGCGCGTCCGAGAGGGCGGCGGCGGGCAGCGCCTTGGCCACCGCCTGCAGCCCGCCGGGCAGCTTGGAGAGCGGGGCCAGCATCCCGCTCACGAGGAGGAGGAGCAGCCACAGCCCGTTGGCGGCGGCCAGGTTGACCTCGGCGCGCAGGATGCCCGCCAGGGCCAGGCCGATGCCCCCGAACCCGGCCGTGGCCAGGACCACGACGACCACGGCCCGGCCCGCGCCGCCCGCGGTGGGGTGCCAGCCGAGCCCGAGGGCCACGGGCACGAGCACCGCGGCCTGGATGGCCTCCACCACCAGGACCGCCGCGATCTTGGCGCCCAGCAGCGACGGCCGGCCCAGCGGCGTGGCACCGAGACGCTTGAGCACGCCGTAGCCGCGCTCGAATCCCGTGGCGATGCTCAGGTTGACCAGGGCCGTGCCCATGACGGCCAGGGCCAGGATGCCCGGGGCCAGGAACGTGACCGGGTGCGCGGTGCCGGTGGGAAGGAGGTGCACCTCGGAGAAGAAGACGAGAAGGACGACGGGGATCCCGATGGTGAGCAGCAGCGACTCGCCGCGCCGCATGGTCATGCCCACCTCGGCCGAGCACTGGGCCGCCAGCCGGCGGACAGCGGGTGCCGGCCCGAGCCCGCGCCGGGCCGGTTCCGGTGCGAGCCCGCCCATCGGCGGTGCCGCCGCGCCGCTCATGTCCGGCCCCCGGCCCCACGCACGTCTTCACGGTGCTCGGGCGCGTCCGGCTCCCCATCCCCCCTCGTCACGCGCAGGTAGATCTCCTCGAGCGAACGTCGCCCCGCCCGCAGCTCGGTGAGGGGCAGGTCGCGGTCCTCCATCCAGCCCGCCAGGAGGGCCAACCGGGTGGTGGTGGCGGCCCCGGCCACCTTGTACTGGCCGGGGCGCTCCTCGGTCACCGTTCCGGCCGCGGCGCCCAGCGCGACGTCGAGCGCGGCCACGTCGAGCGCGGCGGGGCCCTCGAAGCGGATGCCGCCCTCGCCCCCCGCCTCGGCCAGCTCGGCGACGGTGCCCCGGGCCACGGCCCGGCCCCGGGCGATGATGACGACGTCGTCGGCCACGCGCTCGGCCTCGGCCAGCTCGTGGGTGGTGAGCACCACGCACGCGCCCCGGTCGCGCAGCCCGGTGATGACCTGGCGCACCGTGATGCGCCCTTCGGGGTCGACCCCGGCGGTGGGCTCGTCGAGGAACACCACCTCGGGCCGGCCCACGATGGCCAGTGCCAGAGACAGCCGCTGCTGCTCGCCCCCCGACAGGCGCCGCCACGGCGTGCGGGCCACGGCGCGCAGGCCCACCAGGTCGAGCAGCGCTTCGGGGTCCTCGGGGTCGTCGTAGTACCGCGCGAAGAGCCGCAGCACGCGACGGGCCCCCATGACCGGGTAGACCCCGCCGCGCTGGAGCATGACGCCCATACGGGGAACGAGGCGGCGGTGCGCCGACGTCGGGTCGAGACCCAGGACCCGCACCGTCCCCGCGGCGGCGCGTCGGTATCCCTCGAGGGTCTCGACGGTGGAGGTCTTGCCCGCCCCGTTGGGCCCCAGCAACGCCAGGACCTTGCCCCGCTCGGCGCGCAGCGACAGGCCCGCCACCGCCGTGCACGAGCCGTAGCGCACCACGAGGTCGCGGCATTCCACCGCCACGCCGGCCGCCGTGTCGCCGGGCGCGGGCGGAGGGGACGCGTCGCGCCCAGCCGAAGGGGACATCGCGGCGAGGCTACCGTTGCCCACCATGATCGACATCCGCCTGGCCAGGGAGAACCCGGAAGCGGTGACGGCCGGCCTGGCCCGCAAGGGCGTGGATCCCGCCGAGGTGCGGCGCCTGCTCGACGCCGATCGCCGGGCCCGGGAGGCGGTGGGGCGGCGCGACGAGCTGCGCGCCCGGGTCAAGGAGCTGTCGCGCCAGGTCGCCGCGGCGCGGCGCGGCGGCGACCAAGCGCGTGGCTCGCAGGCGGCCGAGGAGAGCCGCGCCGTGGGCGAGGAGGAGCGCACCCTCGACGCCGAGGCCACCGCGGCCCAGGCCGAGGTGCGGGAGCTGCTCCTGTGGTTGCCCAACCTTCCCTCGGACGAGGCGCCGGACGGGGACGACGACGACGACAATCTCGTCCTGCGGCGCTGGCCCGAGACGGCGCGCCCCTACGGCGACCATCAACGCGTGCCGCACTGGGACGTCGGCGCTGCCCTCGGCATCCTCGACCTCGAACGCGGCGCCAAGCTCTCGGGCTCGATGTTCCCCTTGTACCGGGGGGGCGGAGCCCGGCTGATCCGGGCGCTGACGTCGTTCGCCCTCGACCACCACGCCGAGCTCTACGAGGAGATCCGGCCCCCCACGCTGGTGCGTACCGAGACCATGGTGTCGACCGGGCACCTGCCCAAGTTCTCCGACGACGCCTACCACCTCGAGCGCGACGACCTGTGGGCCATCCCCACCGCCGAGGTGCCGCTCACCTCCATGTACCGCGACGAGATCCTCGACGAGGCCGACCTCCCCATCCGGCTCACCGCGGGCACGGCCTGTTACCGCCGCGAAGCGGGCTCGGCGGGTCGCGACACCCGGGGCCTGTTGCGCGTACACGAGTTCGACAAGGTCGAGCTGTTCGCCTACGCCACCGCGGCGCAGTCGCCGGCCGAGCACGCGGCGATGGTGGGGCGCGCCGAGGCGCTGTTGCGGGAGCTCGACCTGGAGTACCGCGTCGTGGACCTGTGCACCGGTTCCCTCGGCGCCGCCGCGGCGCGCACCTTCGACATCGAGGTGTACGCGCCGGGGTGCGACATGTGGCTCGAGGTCTCCTCGGTGAGCTGGTGCACGGACTACCAGGCGCGGCGGGCCAACATCCGCTACCGCGCCGGCGAGGGTGGCCAGCCCGTGTTCGTCCATACCCTCAACGGCTCGGCCATCGCCTGGGCGCGGGTGTGGGCGGCGTTGGTGGAGACCGGCCGCCAACCGGACGGGTCGGTGGTGCTCCCCGCCGCGCTGGCTCCCTATCTCAGGGGCCGGACCGTCGTCGAGGCCCCTGCCCCCTGAGAACCCGGGAAGAATACGGCGCGTGGAGCGCCCGACCATCTCCCCCATGCCTCCCGTCGCCACCACCGTGGGGTTGCCCTGGGACGTCGCCGTCGAGGACCCGGTGGCCGCGTTGGCAGGGGCGAGGCGCCGTCTCGGCGACACGTTCGTGGTCGACAGCGGTGAGGACCGCTACCTGTTCACCTTCTCGCCCACGGGGGTGGCCGCGTTCTACGCGCTGGCCGAAGAGCGTGCCAGCAAGGCCCTCGCCGACTGGCGCATGTTGCGGCGCAAGCTCCCCGACGAGATCTTCGTCGGCCGGCGGACACTCCCGCACCAGCTCTTCGGACGCGACGACGTCGCCGACTATCTCGCCCATGCCGACCACGCACTGGACGCGGCCGTCGAGGAACTGGGCCCAGCCGGCGAATTCGACGTGTTCGACCTGACGCGGCGACTCGGGCACAGGATCGGTCTCTCGTCATGGGGTGGGCCGGGGTCGGCCACCGGGGCGCGCTTCGATCGGCTGGCGGCGGCCTTCGACGTCCTCGACGGCGCCGAGTCCTTCGTCCACCCCGACGCCATGGCGGCGGTGGCCGCCACCGGGAGGGCGGCCGAGCGCGCCGCATTGGCGGAGGTCACCGGGGAGCTCGCCCTGGCTCTGGATGAGGTCGCGGGCCTCGAGTCCGGCCATGCCCTCTTCGCCCGGGTGGCCGCCGCGTGGGCCGACGACAAAGACCGGGCCGACGACGAAGACCGGGCCGACGACGAAGACCGGGCCCACGAAAAGGACCGGGCACACGAAAAGGACGACGAGCGCACCCTCGGTGTCGCCATGGACGTGGCCCTGATCCACGTGGCGTCGATGTCCAACCTCTTCGCCGCACTGGGATGGATGCTGGTCGATCTCCTGGCCCATCCCGACGAGCTGGCCCGGGTACGGGGCGGGGACCGTGCCCGCGCCGAGGTGTGCGCACTCGAGTCGATCCGGATGGCGCAACGGTCGATCATGGCCCGCTACGTGACGGCGCCGGTGACCGTCGATGTCGGAGACGCCGTCTACGAGGTCCCGACGGGCGTCACCGTCGCCACGCTCCTTCCCCTCACCAACACGAGCGCCGCGCCCGGGCTGGCCTCGTGGGACCCGGGTCGTTGGAACAGACGGCGGTTGGCCGACCCCTCGGCGCTCGCGGCTGTCGAACTGGTCACGACCTTCGGCCACGGTCGCCACAGCTGTCCCGCCCAGCCGTTCTCGTTGTCCACGATGACAACGGCGGCGTCCCGGTTGCTGAGCTCGTTCGACCTGGAGCCGGTCTGGAGGGAGCGACCAGAGCCGGTGCGCGCCCAGATCGGTGGCGTGGCACGCGCCGCGGGCCCGTGCCCGGTCCGTTACCGCCGCCGCTGAGGTCGATGGGCCGAGGCTCAGTGATGGAAGTTGACGTGCGGGGCGGCGGGATCATCGGTGCGCAGCCGCCCGTCGACCCGTTTCAGGTCCTCGAGCAACAAGCTGGCGAGATCGCGGCTGAACCCGTTGCGGACCACGATGCGTAGCACGGCGACGTGGTCCAGGGCGGGGGGCATGGTGTAGGCGGGGACGAGCCAACCCCGCACCCGCAGCGCCGCCGACACGTCGTAGACGTTGTAGGGCGCGTCGCCGATGCGGAACGCGAAGGCGGGGATGCCGCCCCCGTCGGAGACGAGCTCGAAGGGCGCCAGCTCCGCGATCTCCCGTGCCAGCCAGCGCGCCGTGTCGCGGCTGGCCTGTTGCACCTGGCGGTATCCGTGGGCGCCGAGCCGTAGGAAGTTGTAGTACTGGGCGACGACCTGCGCGCCGGGCCGTGAGAAGTTGAGGGCGAAGGTGGGCATGCTGCCGCCCAGGTAGTCGACGTCGAAGACGAGCTCGTCGGGCAAGGCGGCGCGGTCGCGCCAGATGATCCATCCCACCCCCGGGTACACGAGCCCGTACTTGTGGCCCGAGGTGTTGATGGAATGGACGCGCGCAAGACGGAAGTCCCATGCCAACTCGGGGTCGAGGAAGGGCGCGATGAACCCACCCGACGCGGCGTCCACATGGATGGGCACGTCCACGCCCCCGGAGCCGGCAAGGTCGTCGAGGGCGGCGGCGATCGCTGCCACGGGCTCGTAGGCGCCGTCATAGGTGGAGCCCAACACGGCGACGACGCCGATGGTGTTCTCGTCGCAATGCGAAGCCGCCCCCTCCGCGGTCAGGCAGGTGGCGCTGGGCCCGACCGGCACCAGACGCGGTTCGACGTCCCAGTAACGGCAGAACTTCTCCCAGCACACCTGCACGTTGGCGCCCATGACGAGGTTGGGCCGGTCCACCGACTTTCCGGCGGCCTGGCGGCGCTGGCGCCACCGCCATTTGAGGGCGAGGCCCCCGAGCATGCACGCTTCGCTCGAACCGGTGGTCGAGCATCCGGTGGCCCCACCTTCTTCGGCGGCGTGCCACAGATCGGCGAGGATGTTGACGCAGCGTCGCTCGAGCTCGGCGGTCTGCGGATACTCGTCCTTGTCGATCATGTTCTTGGACGAGCACTCGGCCATCAGGTTCTCGGCGTCACGCTCCATCCAGGTCGTGACGAAGGTGGCCAGGTTGAGCCGGGCGTTGCCGTCGAGAAGCAGCTCGTCGTGGACGATCTCGTAGGCGGTGCTCTCGGGCATCCCCCCCGGTGCCAACCGGAGCTTGGGAACCTCGCTGATCTCGCCCAGCTGGGCGAATTGGGGGCGGACGTGGAGCTGGTCCGTCCCGCTGTCGGTCTCGTGCATGTGCAGGGGCATGCCCCGGACCGTAGTGCCGTGATTAGGCGGGTTCCTGGTCGACGAGCACGCAGCGGGTCCCGCTGTAGATGGTGGGCATGCACTTGTTGCAGTGGATGCACAGCGACACCCGGGAGGTGCCGGCCTGCATCTTCGACACGAGGTCGGGCTCGCGCAGAAGGGCCCGGGCCATGGCCACGAACGAGAACCCCTCCGACAGCGCCTGCTCGACGGTGTGCAGCTCGTTGATCCCTCCCAGCAGGACCAGCGGCATGTCGAGCGCGGCCCGGAACTGCCGGGCGTAGGGGAGGAAGAAGGCCTCCTCGAAGGGGTAGTCGGGCATGAACCTGCGCCCCACCACGCCGAAGCCGAGGCGCAGCGCCCGGGGGAGGGTGGCGGCGAACTCCTGGCGGGGGGCCTCGCCGCGGAACAGGTACATGGGGTTGGCGAGGGAGCTCCCGCCGGTGAGGGTCAACGCGTCCAGGGCGCCGTCGGCCTCGAGCAGGCGGCCCACTTCGACGCTCTCGTCGAGCCATAGGCCCCCCGACACCCCGTCGGCCATGTTGAGCTTCGCCGTCACCGCGGCCCGATCGCCCACCGCCTCGCGTACCGTCCTCACCACCTGGCGGGCGAAGCGGGCACGGTTCTCGACGCTTCCGCCCCACTGGTCGCGGCGGTGGTTGAGCTTCGGGCTCAGGAAGGCGCTCAACAGGTAGTTGTGCCCCAGGTGGACCTCGATGCTGTCGAAGCCCGCTTCCACCACGGCGCGCGCGGCGCGCCCGTAGTCGGCGGTGACCCGGGCGATGTCGGCCTCGGTGATCTCGCGGCTGACGGTCCCGAGGGGGCTGATGTGACGGGACGGGGCCAGAGACGGGGCGCGATTGGACCGGGGGTTGGCCACCGGGCCGGCATGGCCCAGCTGGGCGGCGACGGCCGCGCCGGTGTCGTGCACGGCCTCGGTGAGCCGGCGCAACCCCGGGAGCACGTCGTCGTGCACGTAGACGCAGTGACGGTCGGTCCGTCCTTCGGGCGACACCGCCAGGTACGCGACCGTCGTCATTCCGGCACCGCCCGCCCCCACTCGGCGGTGGAAGTCGACGAGCGCGTCGGTGACCTGGCCCTTGGGGGACGACCCCTCGAAGGTCGCCGCCTTGACGAAACGGTTCCTGAGCGTGACCGGCCCGAGGCGGGCCGGCGAGAACGGGTCGATCTGTCCGGTGGGTGCGGGCGACTCGGTCATCGGTGACGAGCCGCCCGGGCCGCGGCGGCGACGGTCACCCGTCGGCAGGGATCTCGAACCGGTACCCCACGCCCCGCACCGTGGTGATGATCGTGGGGGCCGAGGGGTCTGCCTCGACATGCGTCCGCAGGCGCTTGATGTGGACGTCGAGGGTCTTGGTGTCGCCGACGTAGTCGGCGCCCCACACCCTGTCGATGAGCGTGTCCCGGGTGAGGACACGGCCCGCGTTCTCGACCAGGAGCACGAGGAGCTCGAATTCCTTGCGGCGCAGATGGACCTCCTGCCCCCGCACGAACACCCGGTGACGGTCGGGGTCGACCCTGACTGCTCCCACCTCGAAGACGGCGTCCCGGTCGCCGGTGTCGTCGGCGGCGGGTTGGACGCCCGGAGCGGCCAGGGGGGAGCGCCGCAGCACGGCCCGCATCCGAGCCACGAGCTCGCGCAGGCGATAGGGCTTGGTGACGTAGTCGTCGGCGCCGACTTCGAGGCCGACCACCGTGTCGATCTCGGTGCCCTTCGCCGTCACCATGATGATGGGGACATGGGAACGGGAGCGGATGGCCCGGCACACGTCGACCCCCGACATCTTGGGCAACATGATGTCGAGCAGGACCAGATCGGGGTCGATGGCGTCGAACAGTGCCAAGGCCTCGGGCCCGTCGCGGGCCACCGAGACGTCGAATCCCTCACGCCCGAGCCCGACCACGAGGGCGTCGACGAACGACTCCTCGTCCTCGGCCACGAGCACCGTGACGGCGCGTGCGCTGTCGAGACTGCGCTCGGGCGCGTCCCCCGGACGCTCGCCCCGTCCCCCCCGCGGCGCGGCGCGCGCATGGGCCGAGTGAGCGCCCGCGGTGCTGCTCACGGACGTGTCCCGGCGCGACTGCTCACGGCTCAGAGGACCTCTGAGTGGGTCGGGAGGATGAGCCTGAAGGTCGACCCCTCTCCTTCGCGCGAATCGACCTCGACGTGTCCCTGGTGGTTGGCGGCCACATGACGGACGATAGACAACCCCAGCCCCGTCCCTCCGCTGTTGCGACTCCGGCCCTGGTCGACGCGGTAGAAGCGCTCGAAGATGCGGTCGAGGTCGCGGGCGGGGATGCCCACGCCGTGGTCTTCGACGTCGAGGTGGACCTGGCCGTCGGAGACCCTGCCGGCGAAGCGTACCGAGCTCCCGTCGTAGGAGAACTTCACGGCGTTCTCGAGGAGGTTGTACAGCGCGGACACGAGCTGACGGCGGTCACCGAGGACGGTGACGGGGGGCGTGGGCTCCTCGAGCTCGATCTTGACGTCGCGCTGGTCGGCTGCGGCGCGCATGCGCTCGACGGCCTCGGCCATGATCAGGTTCACGAGCACGGGCTCACGGGGCGGGGCCTCCTCGGCCTCGATGCGGGACAGGTCGAGCAGGTCGTCGATGATCCGACTGACCCGGAACGCCTCGGTGTGGATGCGGCTGGCGAGACGCTGGGCCACGGTGGGATCGGTCTCCGACACGAGGGTCTCGGCCAGCAGACCCAGCGCACCCATGGGGGTCTTGAGCTCGTGGCTCACGTTGGCCACGAAGTCTCGCCGGATCTCCTCGAGGCGCCTGCGCTCGGACACGTCGTCGATGGCGGCAATGACCCCGAGTGTGCGCCGGCCGTCGTCGATGAGCTGTGTGGACACGGCCAAGGTGCGGCGCGGCGGGCCGTAGAGATCGAGGGTCTTGTAGGCCGAGCCCTGCTTCCAGGCGTCGGCGAGAAGGTCGACCACGGCCTGGGCGGCCAGCGCGTCGCCGTGGCGCCCGCCCATGAGCCCAACGGCGCGCGCGTTGCGGAACACGACGGTTCCGTTCTCGTCGCACACGATCACGCCCTGGGGAAGCGTGTCGAGCGCGCGCCGCAGTCGAATGGCGTCAGCCGACGACTCGGCCACCGCCTCTGCGGCGCGATCGGTGACGAGCTCGAGGTGATGCAGTGCGGGCTCGATCCCCATGCCGCGTTCTTCCACCGGCGCGTCGACACCGAGGCGTGAGGCCAATGCCGACAGTCGTTGCTCGAGTGACTGGCGCCCCGACCGGCGTCCGAGGACCGTCGCCACCACGATCCCCACGACGGCCACGCCGCCGAGCGCGGCGAAACCTGCGATGACCACGTTGGAAGACACGGTGCTGGCCCCGACCACGGCACAAGCATGACAGGCGTGGCCGCGGCCGGGCCGGTTCCCCCCGGGCCTGGGACTCGGCCGGACCCCTTCCCGCGGGTTGTCGCCGCGGTCCGCACGTCGCCATAGGGAAAGATATAAAAAGACATGAAATAGCTTGAATCACACTGTCCACGGCCCTACCCTCGAGGCACCGTGCTCGACCGGCATCCGACTCCGGCGGGATCGACAGCGAAAGGGGATCGTCATGGTGCTGTGGGCGGTGCACGAGGCGGTTTCGACGGTCACGCTCAACCCCGACCCCGGAAACCTCCCCGGCGGAGCCGTGCTGCAGCAGCTCACCGACGGGCTCGGAGGGTGGGCGCTGATCCTGGCCCTGGTGGGTCTCGTGATCGGTGCCGCGGCGTGGGCCCTCGGCGCCCATTCGCAGAACTACCACCAGTCGTTCAACGGCCGCCGCACCGTGCTCGTGTCGGCGTTGGCTGCATTGCTGATCGGGGCCGCGCCGGCGATCGTGAACTTCTTCTTCCACGCCGGGCAGGGAGTGCACTGACCGTGCTCGAAGCGTTCCCTCTGTGCCCGGGATCGCTTCCCGTGGTGGGCTCGACGTGCACCGTCGTGTCGGGTGTGGCCGGCAACGTGGCCGGCAGCGTGGCCGTCGCGGGAGTGAATGCCGTCTTCTCCGAGGCGGCACGGTGGGTGTCGTCGGGCGCGGTGTGGTTGATCGCCCAGGTGGGGCGGGCCATGTCGGCCAGCACGTCGATCGACCTCGGCGCGGGCTGGTTCAGCGCCCATGAAGCGGTCATGGCCAGCCTGGCAGCCGCGGTGGTGGTGCCCATGGCGTGCTGTGCCGCCATCCTGGCCGTCTACCGCCAGAGCGCCTCCATGCTCCTGCGCACGTTCCTCGTGCACCTGCCGCTGTCCCTGTTGCTCACGGGGGTGGCGGTGACGCTCGTGCGCATGGCGTTGGCCGTGACCGATGCCATGTCGGCCACCGTCCTGTCGAGCGCCGGAGCCGACACGACGAACCTGTTCTCCGGGCTCTTCGCGTCCCTGACCCCGGTCGGCTTGACGACCGCAGGCATCGTCCCCGGCTTCGTCGTCCTCATCGGGGCGCTCCTCGCGGCGGCGGCCGCGCTGGCTCTGTGGCTCGAGCTCGTGGTGCGCGCCGCCGCCGTCTCGGTGGCGGTGCTCTTCCTCCCGTTGGCGCTGGCCGCACTGGTCTGGCCGTCGGTGGCGCACTGGTGCAGAAGGCTCGCCGACACCCTCGTCGCCGTCGTGTTGTCGAAGCTCGTCGTGGCGGCGGTGTTGTCGTTGGCGGCCAGCGCGATCGCGGGCGGGGCGGGCGTGTCGGGTAGCGAGAGCGGCGGGGGATTCGCCTCGGTCGTGGCCGGCATCGCGCTGCTCGTCATCGCCGTCTTGTCGCCCTTCACGTTGTTGCGCTTGGTGCCGGCGGTGGAGGCGGGGGCGGTGTCCCATCTCGAGTCGGCCCGGCATCGCCTGAAGAGCGCGGCGACGACCCCGGCGCGCACCGGCGGGAACCTGGCTCTCGAGCAACTGCGCCGCACCAAGGATCAGGTGTCCCAGGGTGGGTCGGCCGTCTCGGTCGGCACTGTCGGCGGATCGGGCGCGGACGGCACTGCCGACCCGGGAGGTGGCGACGGCGGCGATCCTGTGGGCGCGCCGGCCGGTGCCGGTGCCGGTGCCGGGGATACGACGGGGACCGCCATGATCGCCGGCGATCCCGCCATAGCGGCTGTCTTCACCGGCTTGCAGGTCGCGGCCGCCACGGGTGGGCGTGGAAGTGCGGGTGGCGGTGCGGGTCGTGCCGGTCGGGGCGATGCGGGTGGCGATGCCAGACGCCCGGGCCCGCACGACACCGCCGGGGACGCACGTGGAGCGGGCGATTCGGCCCGGCCCGACGCCGCGGACTCTGCGTCCCGTACGGCCGAGAGCCCGGGCGTGGCGGGACCGCGCCATCTCGGTGCAGGGCGTGCCGACGGGGGCGCCGCGGCGCCGGGGGTGGCCCGGGACCGCCCCGAAGCCGGCGAGGGAACGGGCCGCGCCGGTGGGTGAGACGACTCCGACGCGGTACCGGTTCGGGCCGCTCGAACGGCGCGGCCTCGTGGCGGGGTGGCGCGGCGGGCAGATCGGCGCCGTGGCGATCGCGTTGGTGATCGGCGTGGGCGTGTTGCGCGCCTCGGCGTCGCCGTTGGGCGTGGTCCTGGCGCTAGCCGTCCTGGCGGTCGGTGTGGGCGTCGCCACCTGGCCGATCTCGGGCAGGACGGCGGAGGAGTGGGCGCCTCATGTTCTGCGTCACGCCGCCAGGCGCGGCCGTCGGTCCCGTGACCGGACGAGCCCGTTCGCCGGCGTGGACCTCATCGAGGTCGACGCCAGCGCCGAGGGCGGGCCCGGGCGAGGAGTAGGGATGGGAATCGGCGTCATCCACGACCGCACCCGCCGGGCGTTCACGGCCGTGCTCGGAGCGTCGGACCCCGGATTCGTGCTTCTCGGCGAGGACGAGAAGGTACGGCGTGTGAGCGCCTGGTCGGGAGTGCTGGCCTCCCTGGCACGCGACGGGTCGGCGGTGCACCGCGTGCAGTGGGTGGAGCGCGTCGTGCCGGGCCACGACGCACCGGTCCTTCCCCCGGCCGACACCGCGAGGCACGGCGCCGGACGCGGCACCGGATACGAGGGCGGATGCGCCGCCGCCGGCGCGTCGTACGACGCGCTGGTGCGGGCCGAGGCGCACGCATCGCTGCGCCACGAGGTGCTCCTGGCGGTGAGCGTCCATGCCGGCCGAGCCGCCCGGGCCGTGAAGGCGGTGGGCGGAGGTGACAAGGGAGCGTGTGCCCTCCTGCTGCGCGAGGTCGCCGCCCTGAGACGGAGGTTGACCGACGCGTCGATCGAGGTCGGCGCGGTGCTCGCACCGGACGAGCTGGTCGCGGTCGTGCGTGGCGCCTACGACGGGTGCGCCGTGCCCGCCCCGTCCTCCCCGTCCTCCCGTGAATCGAGCGCGCGATCCCCCGTCGGTGCCGGGGCGCCGGGCCGCGAGGGTGCGCACCGGCGGCGCTCGCCGCAAGGGCCGTGGCCGTGGCCCATGGGCATGGCGGCCGAATGGAGCCGGTTGCGCGTCGATGACACATGGCACGCCACGTACTGGGTGGCGGAGTGGCCGCGCACCGATGCGGGCCCTGACTTCCTGGGCCCTCTCCTCCTCTCCTCCGAAGTCCGCCGGAGCATGGCCGTCGTCATGGAGCCCCTCGGGCCGATAGCGGCGGCGCGCAAGGTCGAACAGGCGCGCACGGCGGACATCGCCGATGCCGAGCTCCGCCGGCGCGGCGGGTTCCTGGCCACGGCGAGGAGACGGCGGGAGGAAGAGATTCTCGTCCGACGCGAGATCGAACTGGCCGACGGCCACGCGCAATACCGCTTCACGGGGTACGTCACGGTGAGTGCATCCGACTCCGATGCGCTCGAGGAGGCCTGCGGGCGCGTCGAGCAGGGGGCGGGACAGGCCGGCCTCGAGCTCCGGCGGTGCTACGGGGACCAGGCCGACGCCTTCATGTGCACGCTTCCCCTCGGCCGTGGCCTTTCCTGACATCGGGCCGCGTCATGGGAAACCCGGCCCACGAGACCACCACCCGCCATCTCGGGGCTCTCTACCCGTTTCTGTCCGAGCCGGGGCTCGACGCGCGCGCCGGTGGCCTCGATCCGGGCGGCCGGGGTGTGCTGGTGGGGCGCGACCTGTTGGGTGCCATGTTCGCGTACGACCCCTTCGAGCTCTACCGGCGCGGCGATCTCACCAACCCCAACATGGTGGTGATCGGGCAGATCGGACGGGGCAAGAGCGCGTTCGTGAAGACCTATCTGTGGCGCCTCGCCGTGTTCGGTCGTCGGGCTTGGGTGGTGGACCCCAAAGGTGAGTACGGCGCGTTGGCGCGTGCCTGGGGCGTGGAGCCCGTGGCGTTGCGCCCCGGCGGCGCCATCCGGCTCAACCCGCTCGACGCGGTTCCCTCGGCGCTCGGCGTCGGGACCGACGCCGATGACGTGGCGCGCCGGCGCTGCGAGCTCCTCTCGTCGCTGTCGTCGGCGAGTCTGGGCCGGCCGCTGCTTCCCGCCGAGCGCAGTGCGCTCGATCTGGCGGTGGCCGACGCGTCCTCGGCGCAATCGGCGCGGTGTGGCGAGGGACAGGGTCCGGGGCCGACCTTGCCGACGGTGGTCGACGCGCTGTTGCGACCGGGGGAGCACTCGGCTCGGGCGGTGGGCACCGACGTGGCGGGCCTGGCCGCCGACGGACGAAACGTGGCGCTGGAGCTCCGCCGGCTGGTGGCCGGCGACCTCCGGGGGATGTTCGACGGCCCCACCTCGCGCGGTGTCCGGCTCGACGCTCCTCTCGTGGTGCTCGATCTGTCGGCGGTCTACCACTCGGCCGCCTTGGGGATCCTCATGACCTGCGCGACGGCATGGTTGCAGGCCGGGCTCGACTCTGTCGTCGGCACGCCGACGACAGAGTCCGACACACCCGACCGAAACGGGGACGCCATGGCGGCGGGGAACGACGGGGTGGTCGTCGTCGTCGACGAGGCGTGGGCGATCCTGGCCAACCTGGGCGTGGCCCGCTGGCTCCAATCGTCGTGGAAGTTGTCACGGGCGAGGGGCGTGTCCAACGTGGCCGTCCTCCACCGGTTGTCGGATCTCGACACCACGGGCGCAGCCGGGTCCGAGCAGGTCGGGCTGGCCCGGGGCCTGCTGGCGGACTCCGAGACGCGCGTCGTCTATGCGCAACCGCCCGGCGAGGTCGAACGGGCGGCAGCGCTGCTCGGGCTCTCGTCCACCGAAGCGGAGATCGTTCCGCATCTGCGACGTGGTGTCGCGCTGTGGAAGGTCGGCACCCGGTCGTTCCTGGTGCAGCACCGTCTGTCGCCGCTCGAGGCCGACATCGTCGACACCGACGCCCGTATGGAGCGCCGCGTCGACGACCGCCGATGACCGGGGACGACTGATGCGCGTGCTCGAACTTGTCGCCTTTGTCGCGACCGCGGCCGCCGTGGGGGGGTGGCGCACGTTCCACGCGCCCGGACCGCCCCGACCATCGGGTCCGCCCCGGGCGGGGCCCATCGGGCCCATGCGACGCACGCCGCGCCCCACCATCACCGCGCCGGGCGCCGGTCTCCGAGGCGTCCCGCTGCGGGTGCGTCGCGCCGCCGAGGCCGAACCGGCTCGGTGGGCCACGCGCCGTGACGCGCGGGCCCTGTTCGTGGACGCGCCCAGTGCCGGCCGGCTGACGCTCGGGACGGCGCGGGGTCGGCTGCTCGCCGCCGAGCGGGGTCATTCGGTCTTGGTGGTGGGGCCCACCCAGAGTCGCAAGACGAGCGGATTCGCGGTCCCGGCCATCCTCGAATGGCACGGCCCGGTGGTCGCGGCGTCGGTCAAGTCCGACCTGGCCCGACACACCGTGATGTGGCGGCGCCGCCAGGGACGGGTGTGGGTGTACGACCCCACCGCGTCCAGCGGCCTCGCTGGCGCGTCGTGGTCGCCGTTGCAGTCCTCGCTGACCTGGGAGGGGGCGCGGCGCACGGCGACATCGCTCACCGAGGTCGCCCGGACGTCGCCGGGGTCGCTCAGCGACGGCGACTTCTGGTATGCCACCGCGGCCAAGCTCCTGGCGCCCTTGCTGATGGCGGCGGCGACCTCGGGGGGGACGATGGCCGACGTCGTCCGCTGGGTGGACGTCCAGGAGGTCGAGGAGGTCTTCGACGCGCTCAGCGCCGTCGGAGCCCGGCCTGCGTTGCAGGCGATGCAGGCCGCGTGGGGGCGCGACGACAGGCAACGCAGCGCGGTGTACACCACCGCCGAGACGGTGATCGAAGTCTTCGCCGACCCCGCCGTGGCCGCCAGCGAGTCGACGGGATCGGGCGCGAGCCTCGAGGATCGCGTCGAACCGGTCCGGTTGCTCGACGGGAGCGACACGCTGTACCTGTGTGCGCCCGCGCACGACCAGCGGCGACTGCGCCCGCTCTTCGCCACCCTCGTAGCCCAGGTCGTCGAAGCCGCCTACGAGCGTGCCGGGCGCCAGGGCGAACCACTCGACCCGCCCTTGCTCGTCGTCCTCGACGAGGCCGCAAACGTGGCCCCGCTGGCCGAGCTCGACGCGTTGGCGTCGACGGCAGCCGGCCACGGCGTGCAGCTCGTCACGGTGTGGCAGGACCTGGCCCAGCTGCACGCGCGCTACGGCACACGGGCCGACAGCGTGGTGAACAACCACCGCGTGAAGGTCTTCCTGTCGGGGATCGCCGACCCGGGCACCCTGGAGCACGCCAGCGCCCTCATCGGTGAGACCGAGCTCCGGTCGTGGACGACGACCGTGGACGGGTCCGGCGCCACGTCTGTCACCGATGCTCCGTCCCTGCGTCGCCTGGCGCCGGCCGACAGGCTGCGGCGGATCCCACCCGGGGATGCCGTGGTGGTGTCCGGACACCTGGCACCGATCCGACTGCGGCTGCGGTCGTGGCACGACGACCGGACGCTGAGGATCCGCGCCCAGACGGGGGCCGACGCGCCCGCGGCGAGATGGTGGGCACGCCGGTCGATGGGTACGGTGGGGCCATGACGCGCTCGGGGCCAGCGGGGGCTCCGGACCCGGACATCGCCGAGTTCGTGGCCCAGCGCACCGCCGAGTACAGCGAGGCGGCGCGTGCAGTGCGCGACGAGGCCGCCGCCGCGGGCACCCTGGTATGGGACCCCTACGACCCCGCGTGGGTCGATGACCCCTACGCCGTCTACGCCGAGTTGCGCCGGAGCAACCCTGTGCACCGCAACGCGCTCGGCTTCTGGGTCTTCACGCGCCACGCCGACTGTCTGGCCATCCTGCGCGACCGGCGATCGAGCAGCGACGGCCGCAACGTCGACGCCACCTCCTTTCGCGAGGTGCGGGCCGTCGACCTTCCCCTGCAACAAGGCCCCGAGGCCATGCTGGCCGAGATGGCGCCGTTCCTGTTCCGCGACCCACCCGACCACACCCGCCTGCGCGGGCTCGTGCAGAAGGCGTTCACGCCGAGAGTCGTCGAGGGGCTGCGGCCGCGGCTCGAGGAGATCTGCGACGGGCTGCTCGACGAGGCGTTCGACCGAGGGGAGATCGACCTCGTGGCCGACTACGCGTACCCGCTGCCCGTCCAGATCATCGTGGAGATGCTGGGCGTGCCCGCCGAGGACCACGAGCAATTCAGGGTGTGGTCGCACGCACTGGCGCGCGGGCTGGATCCTGATTTCCTCCTGCCCCCCGAAGCCGTGCAACAGCGGCTGGGAGCCATCTTGTCCTTCGTGCAGTACTTCGCGTCGCTCATCGAGGAGCGGCGCCAGAGGCCCGGCGAAGACCTTCTCACCCGGTTGATCCAGGCCGAGGAACAAGGTGACATGCTCACGCAGGGCGAGCTCCTGTCCACGTGCATCTTGCTGCTCGTGGCCGGACACGAGACGACGGTGAACCTGATCTCGGGCGGGGCGCTCGCCCTGCTGGAGCGACCCGACCAACTGGCGCGTGTGCGCGACGATCCTGCCGTCATCCGCAGCGGCGTCGAGGAGATGCTGCGTTTCGTGTGCCCCGTCCAGTTGACTGGACGCGTCGCGCTCGAAGAGATGGAGGTGGGTGGGGCCCGCATCGCGGCGGGGGAGTTCTCGATGTTGCTCATCGGGTCGGCCAACCGCGATCCCGACGCCTTCGACGATGCCGACACCTTCGACGTGGCGCGGACCGACAACAACCATCTGGGCTTCGGATTCGGGATCCACCATTGCCTGGGCGCCCCGCTGGCCCGGCTCGAGGCGCAGATCGCGTTGCCGGCCCTGCTGCGCCGGGCCCGCCGTCTCGAGCGCACGAGCGACGAGCTGTCCTACAAGGAGAACATCGTGCTCCGAGGTCTCGAGCGCCTTCCCGTCCGCCTGACGGCGTGAGCCCGCAGCTCCAGGGCAGCCCGGTGCAGCTCCGTTCGGTGCAGCTCCGTTCGGTGCAGCTCGGGGCAGCCCGTAGCGCTCAGAGCGGCGCCCCCGGGGCCACCTGGGGCCAGGGCCGCTCGCCTTCGGCGACGAGGGCGAGGTCGAGGAGCAGCTCTTCCTCGTAATGGCGGCCGATGATCTGCATCCCGACGGGCAGGCCGTCGAAGGTGCCCACCGGGACCGACACCGCCGGATTGCCGGCGAAGTTGGCCGGGAAGGTGAGGTTGCCCTGGTTGGCACCGACCCGCATGATGTCGCCGAACCTGTCCATGAGATCGACGTCCCCCACCTTGGTCGGGAGGGGGCCTTCGGCAC
>Ga0116215_1000975_pt1 | contig 20051 bp, 20 predicted proteins | sample Sb_taG_7_FD_89698 | JGI IMG/M metagenome (GOLD analysis project Ga0116215, IMG submission 89698) | Peat soil microbial communities from Weissenstadt, Germany - Sb_50d_2_FS metaG | ecosystem: Environmental > Terrestrial > Soil > Wetlands > Peat | place: Germany: Weissenstadt | collected 2010-09-21
AGTGGTACCTGCCATATCAGGACGAAGATCAGGACTTCGTGTGCCCGCTTCCCACCCCGGGCACCAGCCACCATGCTCTACAAAACTCTCAGCGCCGCGGTCTACGGCATCGACGCCAACATTATTCAGGTGGAAGTGGACTGCTCCGGCATCAAGTGCGATCAGGACCATTTCCACACCGTCGGTCTGCCGGACGCAGCGGTGCGCGAGAGCCGTGACCGGGTGCGCGCTGCTTTGAAGAATTGCGGCTACGACATTCCTCCCACGCAGATCACCATCAACCTGGCTCCAGCCGACATCAAGAAAGAAGGTTCCGGATTCGACTTGCCGATGGCTCTGGGCATTGTCGGCGCCTACGGAGGCCTCACCAAGAAGGAAATCCCTGACTGCCTCTTTGTTGGAGAGCTGTCTCTCGACGGCGGCGTGCGCAGCGTGCGGGGCGCCTTGCCGATCGCCATCGAGGCTCGCGGACGGAAAATCGCTCGCATGGTCGTACCCGAGGCCAACGCCCGGGAAGCAGCCATGGTCGGAGGCGTGGACGTCTATCCCGTCCGCTCCCTGCTTGACGTGATCCACTTCATCAATTCCGGCAATGGCGTTCTTCCCATCAAGGCTGACGCCGATTCGCTGCTGCGCGAATCTCAGCAGTTTTTCGTCGATTTCAAGGACGTGCGAGGCCAGCAAACCGCCAAGCGCGCTATCGAAATCGCCTGCGCCGGAGGCCATAACATCCTGATGATCGGCCCTCCCGGCTCGGGCAAGACCATGCTGGCCAAGCGCATGCCCACCATCCTGCCGCCGCTATCCTTCGAGGAAGCGCTGGAAACGACCAAAATTCACAGCGTGGCCGGCGTGCTGGATTCTGGGACTGGCCTGGTGGGAACGCGCCCGTATCGGTCACCTCACCACACCATTTCAGATGCCGGCCTTATCGGCGGCGGCGTGATCCCGCGTCCGGGCGAAGTCTCGCTCGCCCACAATGGCCTGCTCTTTCTTGACGAGTTGCCTGAGTTTCCCCGCAACGTGCTGGAAGTTCTGCGCCAGCCGCTCGAAGACGGTACCGTCTCGATCGCCCGCGCCTCCATGTCGCTTACGTTTCCCGCGCGCTTTATGCTGGCCGCGGCCATGAATCCCTGCCCGTGCGGGTAACTTCATGGCTGAAAATAAGGGGATTCAGTCCTAACGACTCAACTTCATAGTTTGCTACGCGAATATCGGGCACCAAAGCCGCTAGGAGATTTCGCTTTTGATCCCGGCTCCAATAGTGCCACTCAGCCAGCGGCGAGAGGGCTTCGGTCAGAAGCCGAACGTCTAGGTGTACTGGCGGTCTCTCCTGCATTAGCATCTCTTGAGCGATCTGCATGTCCCGCTTGATCACGCGCAACCTGTCGTCTCGCTCTTCCCGAGAGAGTACTCCATCAACGAAGCTATCAAGAATTCGATCACGCTTTCGTTGCAAATTCGTAATTTCAGAGGTCAGACGTTCGACGCGTACATGTGAGTCATCCGTTTCAGAGCGGCGAACCAACTCGGCGATGCATCCCTCCAAGAAGGATGCTTTTGTCAGGCTTACGGAAAAGAGGTCATCGAGGATGAACTCTAGCTTTTCCCTTGCCATGTACTTCGTGTCGCAGGTATGGGCAGCACGGCGTCCCTTACAAAGGTAATAATCCCTCCGCGCTTTCGCAGTTTGGATCGGCTCCTCACAACGCGAACAGGTCATGCAGCCGTTGTATGTAAACCGATGTTCGTAGTCGGGTCGGCTTCGCCAATGCTTCTTCTCTTTTAAGTCCATGATGCGTTGAATGGCGAGGAACTCGGCTTCGGAAATCAGCGGCTCCTGAATTACGCGAACCCGGATCACCTCATCAGGGAGTCGGGCAATCTTCCTGCGATCAGCTTGACGACCATTTTTCGTAGGGTACCTTCCCTTTTCGGACGTGTCCCGTTTCTTGTCGATGACGCGGAATCCCATCCAGATCGGGTTCCGCATAATGATGTGCATGCCGCGAGGAGTGACGCCAACGAGTTTTGCCAGTCTGGCGTAGTTGTGGTTACCTGCACGGAACTGCCGAAAGGCTTCGCGCACGCGCTCAGATTCAGGCTTATAGAAAAAACCATTCGACTTGTCGTATCCGATTCCCCACGGCAGAACTATTTCACTTTGCGCCAGTTCTCCTCGGCGACGTTTTTCTTCCTTTGCTGCCCGAATCCTCTCAAGAGATTCTGTTCTTTCAACCCCCGCCATCGCGGCTCGTAACGTCCCGAGAAGGCGACCCGTTTTGCTTGCGAGGTCGATGGCACCGTCAGGAAGATAGAGAATCGTTTTCGAATCGACAAAGGCTTGCAGAAGGGCATAATCGGCAAAGTTTTCTGGTCTCATCAACCGGGAGAACTCACGCGTCACGACGCCATGAATGTCCGGCGACTGCATCAGGTCGATAAGTTCGCGAATCTCAGGGGCTTTAAGAACCGAAGCGCCAGAAACATCCGAAATCTCAATAGACTTCACGATGTCTAACTGATACTGGGAAGCTGTTCGCCTGTTAATGGCGCGTTGGGCTGGAATTGATGCGCGGTCGTCAGCCGCTTGTCCCTCTGTCGAGACCCTGATTAGTTCGATCACTCTATTCATAGGGAAGTCCACACAAGCGCCTAGCTAAATTCAGCGCTTCTTCATCGTTGCCCGCCTCCAATGCAATCCGTAACTGGGCGAGCAAAGCCTTGCGCTGACGTCCGACTTCAAGGATAGCGTCCACAACGCCGGATAGTGAATGGCCGTGATACGCCGAGTCAACCGGAGAAAGAGAGATCGCACTCTCCTTGGTGGAGTTCGAGCGGAGGGAATCCGGAAGCCCCGTTGCCGGAGACTGAGGAGCAGACTCGCTTTGCGTCGTGAACGAGTCCGACTCGCGTACGTGTTGTGCTTTGCTTTTCACGTTGTTCCGTGTTTCGTCTCCTTTGTCCGAAACGTTTCGTATCCAAAAACAAAAAAAGCTCCGCAACCCTTTCGGGTCACGGAGCTTGGTCAGAAAACTTGACTTGGGTCAGCTTGTTCTCGCCGGACTGATCGAGCTTACCTTTGTTAAGGGTATTGCCCTCACTGCTCAGTACGACGGTGGCGCACTCGCCACCGGGATAAGCGCCCTTCACTCGGCAGGGTCTTCCACCCCACGACGGTTAGATGCAGCGTTCGGACAAAAAGCCGCTGTTAGCTGGTGGTGGCGAACGGACAGTGATCCGCAACCGCCGCTCAGATCGGCGGCGGGCGCGGGTCGGGCGTAATTGCATGTTGATCGAAGTCAAATTAGACGCGTATGACAAAATTTGTCGGCAGGTCGTGGAACGGAGGATCGAAACTCCTCAAGTTACGCGAACGCTGATTTGGCTGGGCTGTGCCAGCGCAAGTCGTACGGAAGCCTCGCGTCAAATCCCTCGACCCCGGCATCTTATTAGTTGAATCGGGAAGCTGCCTGACGCACGAAGAAGGCGATTCTCCCGAGAGAACATCAGCAGTACACCTTCAGCACCAAGCCCCTAAGACGGGCACAGCTAAGACGCGGACTACAGCCGCAGGCTGAGAACCTTGAAGGAGCCGGAGCCTGATGACCCGAAACGGGTCGTCAGGCTTTTTTATTTTCGACTGAGCAAAAGGAGATGAATGAAATGCGAAGCGCTAAAGATCGGAAGAATGCGAAGGTAGCGGTTCAGCAGTACACAACCACCGCTGCGCACGTAGACCAACTCGGAGAGCAGGCGCGGAAGCTGCGCCAAGAGATGGCGGATACCACCGACGCCGTCGCCGATACTCGCGAGGAACTCAAAGGATACAACGAGCGACGCCGCGAGCAGACGGCGGAACTGAAAGAAATCCTGACACCAATCGTCCGGCACCTTCAAGCTGGCGGAACCGCCAACGGGGTGACTGGTCTGCACAACTGGGCTGCGTGGTACAACCCGACCGCCAAGGACGGCAAGAACGCCGCCCGCCAGATCATGCGGATCGTCAACTCGCTGGAGCCGGGAGAAGAGCAGGGTGACATCAAGTCACCCATTCACCTGAACTTCGACAAGATCAAAAAGGCGATGGATGAAGGTCACAAATTGTTTGTCACCATCGGCGACCACAAGTACTCGGCACCGAAGTTCGCGCTGGGTGAGAAAGGCACCGTCATTCACATCTCCGTCGCGGACATTATTAAGGAAGCGAAGAAGTCCGCCAAGAAACCAGTCCGGCTGCGCCATGTTCCCAACCCACGGTTCACAGGGAACTCTCTCTGCACAAACGCTGACGGTGACCCCACTTCACTACGGGACAGCAACCGGGCTACCAAACGTTACCCGGCGACTTGTGAGAAGTGCATCGAGCTTGCCGCTCAACTTCTGCCGCCGAAGCCCAAGGTAAAGAAGATCAGCGCCACCGACACACAACGCGCCCTCAATGCTTTCAAGTTGCGGCTCATGTCCAGACGCGCCGAAGAGATGACCGAAGACGAACGCACGAGACCCGCGTGGTTGCTCGAAGCCCTCGACGCGGAAATCGCTCAACACCCGGAGTGGACGGTCGCCCGAGTCAACAAGGCACGGAGGGAAATGAAGGCTCACGTTCAGGTGCTAGAAGAGCAGAGCGATCCGAAGGTCAAGATCAAATTGTCCAGCGCACAGGCGCGTGAGGTTCGTGTAGTCGGCACGCCGGACGGTGCGTATCTTGGCAGTCAAATGCTCCTGATCCGATCCTCAATCTTCGACGAGACCGCGAAGGCTCTGGTGCTTTCACTGGAGCAGCGCATCGAGAGCCTCACGGAACAGAAGCATTCTTGGATCGAAGAGAACCACGACCTCTACTACGAATCCGACATGGGTGCCAGTCAGGCAGCCCGTGACGTAAAGAACGAGGTTAAGAAACTCGAAGGGGCTATCACGGCGTGCAACGGTGCGATCCGTACCGTCGCGTTCGGCTCACTCGACGACGAGTACAACATTCTTGAATGGCAAGAGGCACGAGAGCAGGAACGTGAAGAGAAGGAGCGTGCCGCTTGGGAAGCCGAGAGCGAGAAGCATGCGGCAAAGTTCGATGCCCGTAGAGAGAAAGCCATCGTCGGCTGGGAACAGGATTCGAACTCGACGTGGAAGAACGTGGACGGTCGCTCCATCAAGAAGCACCGGGCGAGTTTTAAGATCGGTGCTGAACTCGACGCCCGGTACGTCGTGTCCGATGTGGAGGGCGTGATTGGGGTCGTCGCTGTCGGCGACGGAGCTTGGGACGGTCTGATGAAGGCACTGGAGACCAAGCGCGAGCCAATGCACCCGGCAGCCGAAGCGCTGGCGGCGGTCGTCGGCAGCCCCGACTGCCCGTCCGAGACTGAGGAGGTTGTATGAGCCGCACGTACAACTTCCGCCGCAACATCACCCTGTACCACGGGACGCTCACGGCGCTCTTGCCCGGAATAATGGAGAAGGGTCTGCGTCCCCGTGGTAAGGCGAGAAGCCACGACGAGTATTTGCAGATGGCGTCGATGCCGCAGTTCGTTTACCTGACGTCGAGCTACGACCTTGCGGTGCAGCACGCGGTACGCATCAGCGAGCGGACGGCGAACGGCGCAGACATCACCGTGGTCGGTGTTGAGCTTAACTCGCTCGACCGCGACCTTCTCTACCCGGACGAGGATTATTTGTCAGAAGAATGGAACTCGGACTTGAGAGATTGGACTGTGAGAGTCCGACTCAATTACATGAAGCGCCATCAGCATGAGTGGAAGGAGTCGCTCGCCACGATGAAGACCGTTGCACACCGGAGCATGATCCCTGTCACGGCGCTGACCGAGTACCCGGTACCTTTGTGGATGGAAAAAGCCGCACGTTTCTCCCTCAGGTCGCAGACCATGAGGCTGAAGATGATCGCGGCAAGCAGGCTCGCTGCGAAGGCGGCAACCTTATGAGCAACCGCACAGTACACCACACGCCCAGCGGTTTCACCTTTACGTCTGAGCCAATAGCGTCGGACTTTAAACCGAAGACCAAAGTGACGAGGCAACGGGTCAGCATCACGACCCTCGACCGCAGGCTCCAAGTGATTCGCAAGTGGCAGAGTGAGGGTCTCATCACGGCGGCGAAAGCAAAGGCACTGACCGACGAAGTGTTGGAGGCTCTGTGACCCGACACTACCGCCAGCACATGATCGGCGAAAACGTCTGCGGCAAGCCCGCCGTTAGTCTTCCTCCACGGCTGCGACGTCTCGCTTCAAGTCGATCAATTTGGATATGTAATCCGGCACCGGGCGAGCGTCCTCGGCGTGATGGTCGCAAAGATACCGGATCATGCGCCCTGACGACAGTTCCCAGATCAGCACCAACGTCGCGTCGTGCCTCAAAGTTCCTTTTTGCTGACATCTCGGTAGCTTCATGGGGCTGCTCCAGAGCAGATCGGCGCGAATGCGTTCCTGATGAAGGATTCCAAATTCAGTTCACGCCCAAAACTTCGTATTAAAGAGTGTGCCGTAGCTGGCGCGGGAATTTGGCAGCTACCAGATTCCTTATTGGTGGGTGTCGTAAAGACATCGGGGGCGGTTCTAGCGTCCCGCCCCCAAATTTCCACCTGACGCTGGCGGTTCACCAACCGTGACTATAGGAGATCAATTCTATGACCGCTAGATTCCACAACTCGACAACTTTTCTGGCGACCGATGTAGGTCGCTATGGGTTTTAAGCTCCAAGATCAAATCCAGAAGATGCGTGGCATTCCCGGCAAGTACAAGCGGGTACTGACCGCCATCGCCAACCGTGCCCGGAACGACGGCACCAACTTCTTCGAAGCCAAAGAGACCATCGGCGCGAAATCCGGGGTAGATCGCAGCACAGCCTTCCGCAACATGGACGACCTGACCAAAATGGGCATTCTCCCGAAGGCTGAGAGCCACGAGTGCGGAATCGACTATTGCGCTAAGGGTACGAAGCACTTCAACAAGCCCGGAAACCATTGGACTCAGGTGTATTACATCGACCTAGTGGCGTTGCAAAAATACGATGAGTTGCGTTGCAAAATGCTACGCGAGAAAAAGAAGAGTGGTGTCGCAAAACGCACACGAGTGGCGTTGCAAAATGCGACTGAAGTGGCGTTGCATTTTGAGATGCAAACCGGGGATACAAGAGAAGCACGTTTCACTGGGAGTGTTGAACCTTCCGTCCTAACGGACGGTAGTAAGAAAGAAAGCAAGCCAGTCTCGCTCGCGACTGCGTCGCTCGCTCCGGCGAGCCTCGCTGCGCTCGAAAATCAAAGTCAAAACCTACTTGGGTACGGAAACCTTTCAAGCGAAGAACAAAACCAATAGCAACCCCAACACCAGTTCCCCCAGAGCCGCGAGGAGATGTACGACGCTCCTATGAGCGACGCTTCTGAACTGCTGCACATCATCACCCCCAACGTGACAGACGCCATGGTCAGGGAACAGCTACCGCTGTGCGCCCGCATCTTGGAGTTCTTCCCCCGCGCCGATGAATACGCGGTGAAAGCCGCCGAGTCGGTTCTCAAGTTCAACCGCGCTCACCGTTCCGGCAAGTACGCGACCAAGGACGACAAGAAGCTCTACATCCGCACCGCCGCCCAGTACCTCAAGGCTCTGGAGTCGCCCAATGCCTCGCTGTTGAACGACTACGACTGCCACGACTTCAAGAACTGCGAGACATGCCGCGAAGCCGGGGTGTTCGGCTGGAAGGAGTTCGTGCGGCAGGTACGCGCCGATGAGAAGCGCGAGAAAGAACGCAAAGAGTCGGAGCGTCAGGCTGCCGCTCTCCGCGCCAAGCGCAAGGCGGAAGAGGAACTGAAGGCACGCCTATGCCCCCAATGCAACAAGGCTGATCGTGGCAACCACACCATGTCCTCTATCGGCGGCTGGGTCAAGGTATGCGACGGCTGCTATGACCAGCAGTACGAAATAGAACAGGGTCTCATCGCTACAGGCGGGAAGTATGAGGTACGCTATCCGCTGAAGCCCCGCCCGGAGTATCTCGCCGCGAAGGGAGCCGAAGCCAAGGCTGCTATGGCTAAGGCGATGGAAGACGCCGAGGAGGATGTGCCGATCTGCCCGCAGTGTCACCGTGCAGGGAAGAACGGCGCTGGCTACCAGAAGCATTGGGACAACTGCCCGGTATACCGGGAGGGGTTGAAGCAGGCTTTCGCTCAACCCTTGCAGAAGGAAGCCGCCAAGGCGGCAGGAGAACAGCTATGAGGAAGATGGGAAACAGATTCATGAACGCTCGCCGCTGACGGCGCTGCCGCGCATCTGTCAGACAGCCGCTCTTCACTCCCGCCTTGCCGTCGCCTCCATCATGTGCTCCTCACCATCCATCCCAGTGACACGCACGGACACGGTGCCGCCGCTTGAAAGATGCTCGAAGAGATCGGCAACGACCTGTTTCGCCGCCTGTTCCGGGGTCGCGTTGAACGCATGGCAGCCCCACAAAACCTGCACGGTTAGCATCGTGCTTTTTTGCTCGATAGCTTCGGACTTGGCGCGTTCCCTCTTTGCTGGCTCCGTCATAGTCATCTCCTGATTTGCGAACTACTAAGGAAATTGACAGCGAGAATTTCAGAACAACATTGGAAGAATTCACCCCGCCGCTGGGTGTACTTACAAAGCTCGCACTGTGCCCGACGCGCTTGATAATTGAGGCCCCAAGACGTAGAACTGGGTACTAGCTAGTTCAGATAAACCATTGCACAAGGGTAGGTCACTTGGGTAACGCGAGCGTTTTCGGTGTGGATGAAGCAAAGCTCTGGAGCATGGCGGATGCGCTCCGCAACAACATGGACGCGGCGGAGTACAAGCACGTCGTCCTTGGTCTCATTTTCCTGAAGTACATCTCCGACGCCTTCGAAGCCAAGCACGCGGAACTCGAAGGGCAGCGCAAGCAGGGTGCTGATCCTGAAGACCCAGACGAGTATCGAGCGGCAAGCATCTTCTGGGTGCCCAAAGAAGCTCGATGGTCTCACCTGAAAGACAACGCCCCGCAGCCCAAGATCGGAACCATCGTTGACGAAGCAATGACCGCCATCGAGCGAGACAACCCTTCGCTCAAGGGTGTGCTCCCAAGAGACTATTCGCGTCCGGGTCTCGACAAGCAGCGTCTCGGTCAACTCATTAACCTCGTCAGCGATATCGGTCTCGGCAGTCCTGCAGACCGAGCCAAGGACGTTCTCGGTCGCGTGTACGAGTACTTTCTCGCGCAGTTTGCCAGCGCTGAGGGGAAGAAGGGTGGACAGTTCTACACACCCTCGCACGTCGTCCGCATTCTCGTTGAGATGCTGGCACCGTACAAAGGTCGCGTCTATGACCCCTGCTGCGGTTCGGGAGGCATGTTCGTCAGCAGCGAGAAGTTCATCGAGGCGCACAGCGGAAAGCTGGGCGACATCTCGATCTACGGGCAGGAATCAAACTACACGACGTGGCGACTGGCGAAGATGAACTTGGCGATCCGGGGCATCGACGCCCAGATCGCGCACGGCGACACATTCCACAACGACAAACACCCCGACCTGAAAGCCGACTGGGTTCTGGCGAATCCGCCGTTCAACGACAGCGATTGGCGCGGCGAGTTGCTGAAGGACGACAAACGCTGGGTCTACGGCGTGCCGCCTGCTGGTAACGCCAACTTTGCATGGGTGCAGCACTTCATCTATCACCTCGCGCCGACTGGTCTAGCTGGATTCGTCCTAGCGAACGGTTCCATGTCATCGAACACATCGGGTGAGGGCGATATTCGGGAAGCCATCATTGAAGCCGACCTCGTGGACTGCATGGTTGCCCTGCCGGGGCAACTCTTCTATTCGACACCAATTCCAGTCGGCCTCTGGTTTGTCGCTCGCAGCAAGAGGAACGGACGATTCCGCGACCGGAGGGGCGAGACACTGTTCATTGATGCTCGGAAGATGGGGACGCTAATTGACCGGGTACACCGTGAACTAAGCGAAGAGGAGGTATTGAAGATCGCCGGAACTTACCACGCATGGCGCGGTGACAAGAACGGAGGTACTTACACGGACGTTCCCGGCTTCTGCAAAGGGGCGAAGCTCGACGACATCCGCAAGCACGGGCACGTGCTCACGCCGGGGCGTTATGTGGGTGCCGAGGATGTCGAGGACGACGGTGAACCGTTCGAAGACAAGATGAAGCGGCTATCCGCGACTCTGCGGGAGCAGACCGCTGAAGCCACAAAACTCGATGCAGCCATTGCTACCAACCTAAGGGAGCTTGGGTATGGCGAGTGAGTGGCGGAGGATCACACTTGATCAGCTTGGTCGGATTGTCACCGGGAAGACCCCCTCATCAAGCCGCCCTGATTATTTCGGTGGGAATATCCCGTTCATCACTCCCTCCGACTTTGACGGGCGTCGTTTGATTGGGAGCACCGCTAGGTATCTTACCCTTGCGGGTGCGGACTCCATAGGAAGCTCACGTATCCCGCCCGATTCCGTGATGGTTTCCTGCATCGGGTCGGACATGGGTAAGGCTGCGGTGGCTGCTCTCCAATCAGTAACGAACCAACAGATAAACAGCATCGTAGTCGATTCCGACAACAGCGCTCTGTTCGTTTATTACAACCTCAGCAGGCGCAAAGCGGAAATCCGAAACATTGCAAGCGGCTCGGCACAACCAATCCTTAACAAGACGTCATTTGGGCAGCTTGAAATCCTGTTACCGCCTCGCCTTGAACAAGACGCAATCGTACGCGTACTCGGCACGCTGGATGACAAGATCGAACTTAATCGCCAGATGAATGAAACGCTGGAAGGTATGGCGCGGGCGTTGTTCAAGTCGTGGTTCGTCGACTTCGATCCAGTCCGCGCTAAATCCGAACGCCGGGAGTCCAAGCTCTCCAAACAAATCGCTGACCTGTTCCCGGCTGCAATGTTCGAATCCACCCGTGGACCCATGCCACGGGGATGGGATTTGACCACGTGGGGAACCCTTGTCAGCCTCGAATACGGCAAGGCTTTAAGCGGCTATGACAACGACGAAAGTGCGTATCCGGTCTACGGGACTAATGGGCGAATTGGAACGCATTCGAAGCCGTTGTGCCCGCACCCCGGAGTAATCATCGGACGAAAGGGGGCATATCGTGGCGTCCATTACAGTGCATCGCCGTTCTTTGTCATCGACACTGCTTTTTACATCAAGCCCAAGAAACGGCTTGAGCTTCGTTGGGTCTATTACGAACTTCTGAGGCGAGACATAAACAGCATGGATAGTGGGTCGGCAATTCCATCGACAAGCCGCGAAGACTTCTATGGTTTGGAAGTTATCTTGCCGCCCGTTGAGGTGCAAGAACAGTACGTGAGGCTGCTAGACCCAATGTGGCGTAAACAAGAGCAGAATTTTCGTATTACACGTACCCTCTCGGCTCTGCGCGATTCACTGCTTCCCAAGCTCACTTCTGGCGAGCTTCGGATAGCTGACGCCGAACGCATCGTCGGGGTGCATGTGTAGCGGCATGAGCAACTTCACAGAATCCGTTGTTGAAGAAGCAGCCCTAGAGTGGCTCGAACGGCTTGGGTATACGGTTCTGCACGGGCCGGAGATCGCCGCTGGGGAACCCGCCGCCGAACGTACCGATCCCGGCTACCACGATGTCATCCTTACGCGCCGTCTGAAGCAGGCACTCCAACGACTCAACCCGTTGCTGCCGCCCGAGGCTATTGAGGACGCCTATCGACGCTTAATTCGGGCTGGCGAGCCGTCGCTGGAGACGCGCAACCACGGGCTTCATCAAAAGCTAGTGGAGGGTGTCACGGTCGAGTACACGCGACTGGACGGCTCCATCGGAGGAGCACTCGTTCACGTCATCGACTTCGATCACCCCGACAACAATGACTGGGTGGCGGTGAACCAGTTCACGGTCGTTGAGGGGCAGAACAACAGGCGACCCGACGTTCTCGTCTTCATCAACGGACTGCCTATCGGGCTGATGGAGTTGAAGAACCCGGCTGACGAAAACGCCACGATCTGGTCTGCGTTCCAGCAGATTCAGACCTACAAAGCCCAGATCACGTCGCTGTTCACCTACAACGAACTGCTTATCATTTCCGATGGCATGGAAGCGCGAGTTGGGTCGCTGACGGCAGACACCGAGCGGTTCATGCCGTGGCGAACCATCGAGGGAGAGGAACTCGCTCCATCGTCCTTGCCCCAACTTCAGGTCGTGATCGAGGGTCTGCTAGACAAGCGGCGGCTGCTGGACTTCATCCGCTACTTCGTCGTCTTCGAAGATGAGGGCGGCGGCGTTCTCGTAAAGAAGGTCGCGGGATACCACCAGTATCACGCGGTCAACCGCGCCTTGAAGGAGACCATCTCTGCATCTGCGGAGAGCGGCGACCGGAGAGTGGGAGTCGTCTGGCACACGCAGGGCAGTGGCAAGAGTCTGACGATGGCTTTCTATGCTGGGCGGCTGGTGCTCGAACCAGCCCTGCAAAATCCCACTGTCATCGTCATCACTGATCGGAATGACTTGGATGACCAGCTTTTCGGAACGTTCTCTCGATGCCGAGAACTGTTGCGACAGGAGCCGGAGCAGGCAATCGACCGCGAAGACTTGAGGGCACGGCTGGCGGTCGCGTCCGGGCACGTCGTCTTCACCACGATCCAGAAGTTCATGTCGCCTGCGAACGGGACGGACGCCAAGCTCTCGGATCGGCGCAACATCATCGTGATCGCTGACGAGGCGCACCGCAGCCAATACGACTTTGTCGACGGCTTCGCTCGCCACATGCGGGATGCGCTTCCTCACGCTTCGTTCATCGGGTTCACCGGAACGCCGATTGAGAAGGCTGACGCCAACACCCGTTCCGTCTTCGGCGATTACATCAGCATCTACGACATCCAGCGTGCGGTCGAGGACAAGGCTACCGTACCGATCTACTACGAGAGCCGACTGGCAAAGCTGGAATTGCCGGAAGCAGAAAAGCCCAAGGTGGACTATGACTTCGAGGAAGCGACGGAAGGCGAAGAAATAGAGCGGCGGGAGCGGCTGCGCACGAAATGGGCTGCGATGGAAGCCATCGTAGGTACGGAGAAGCGCCTACACACCGTGGCGAAAGACCTCGTACACCACTTTGAGGAACGGCTCGAAGCGATGGATGGCAAGGCGATGATCGTTTGTATGAGCCGCCGAATCTGCGTTGACCTCTACAACGAGATCGTGAAGCTCCGTCCCTCGTGGCATAGCGAGAACGATGACGCCGGAGTGCTGAAGATCGTCATGACAGGCTCAGCCACGGACGGCCCGGACTGGCAGCAGCACATCAGGGACAAGCGACGGCGCGAAGCTCTGGGCAAGAAGTTCAAGAACGCCAAAGACCCATTCAAGATTGTGATCGTCCGCGACATGTGGCTGACGGGGTTCGACGTGCCGTCACTCCACACCATGTACGTGGACAAGCCGATGCGAGGGCATGGGCTGATGCAAGCCATAGCCCGCGTGAACCGCGTTTTCAAAGACAAGCCGGGTGGTCTGGTGGTTGATTATCTCGGGATCGCTCATGAACTGAAGCTGGCGCTGGCTACGTACACCGAAAGCGGCGGCAAGGGGCAAACGGCTCTGCCGCAGGAGGAAGCTGTTGCTGTCATGCTGGAGAAGTACGAAATCTGCCGTGGGCTGTTCCACGGGTTCGATTGGTCGCTGTGGCTGGCGGGAACCCCGGCACAAAAGCTCACGGTGCTGCCCAACGCTCAGGAGCACATCCTGAAGCAGGACGACGGCAAGAACCGCCTGCTAAAGGCGGTCACCGAACTTTCCAAGGCGTTCGCGCTCGCGGTGCCACACGAGGAAGCGCTGCGTATCCGGGACGACGTAGGATTTTTTCAAGCGGTACGGAGCGTGCTCGCAAAGACCGCGACGCAGCAACATCGTCCCGAGCAAGAACTGGACAATGCCATCCGCCAGATTGTGTCACGGGCGGTCTCCTCCGGCGAGGTCGTAGACATCTTCGCCGCTGCTGGTTTGAAGAAACCTGACATCTCCATCCTATCCGAAGAATTCCTGAGGGAGGTCAGCAACATCCCGCAAAAGAACCTAGCCGTCGAACTTTTGCGAAAACTGCTGAACGATGAGATCAAGACGCGTTCTCGCAGGAACGTCGTGAAGTCTCGCTTGTTCTCGGCATTGTTGGAGGATTCGATTCGCAAGTACCAGAACAGGGCAATTCAAGCTGCACAGGTCATCGAAGAACTCATCGGGCTTGCTAAGCAGATACGCGAGGAGTCAGCGAAGGGAGAGCAACTGGGTCTCAGCGAAGATGAAGTAGCGTTCTACGACGCGCTGGAAGTCAACGACAGTGCCGTCAAAGTGCTCGGTGAGCCTACGTTAAAAACCATAGCTCGCGAGTTGGTGGACACGGTGCGAAGGAACACCACCATCGACTGGACGGTGCGCGAGAACATCCGGGCGAACCTGCGGGTGCTTGTCAAACGAATCCTCCGCAAGTACGGCTATCCACCCGATAAGCAAGAGAAGGCGACCCTGACCGTGCTTGAGCAAGCGGAAGTACTGTCCGCCAACTGGGCGACGGTTTAAGTCGGAGATCACTATGGATTCAGATTCATGGTCTGCTTTGCGGCTTGCTGCCGATGCGTTGTGCAACTTCCGAACAAAGTTCGGCGTCGATTTGAGCTATTCCAATCTCTGCGAAATATACGTCGCACTACAGCTTGGGCTGCCGATGCCCAGCAGGGGGAATACAAGGGGATTCGATCTCCGAGGCGCGGATGGAACCCGTTACCAAGTGAAAGGGCGTGACGCGACCGTTCTGAACGTGGACATCAACAACTTTGACTTCGACTACGTCGTGTTGGTTAATCTCACGGACGATTACCGTCCGCTCGGGATGTGGAAGCTGAGCGTTGCTCTAGCGAGGCAGTTAGCAGTAGATCGTGGAAAGTTCAACAAGTTCCAGCTTACTCAGAGAGCTTTCAAACGAGCTGCTGTCCCGATGGAGATTAGCTCTCTCCGAACATCGTTGGCGAGTGAGGAAGCTAGGGCTTGATCCACAGTGGCTAGGCTCCTGCACGATCAAGGTATTCCAGCAGCGCTTGCTGAAGGATTTCTTGGCTCTTCTTCCGCTCCTTTGCGCGAAACGTGCTCAGGCGTTCGAACAGTTTTTGGTCAACCTTGAGAGTGAGTGCCACTCGCTCGTCCTTTGCGCTACCATCTCTCCGCTTTGCACCCCGGCGCACGCCCCCGCCTCGGCTTACGGTTCTGCTTCCCATTAGCTCACCTCGTGGAAATCGCAGTATACCTCGCTGCGTAGGTACGTAGTGACGCGCAACGGTGAACGTCTCGGAGTCTGGGTTCCTTCCAGCCGGGGCTGCTTGAGGTCGTCCCATAAACGGTGTCCAAGACCGTTTCCCGGCACCCACGAAGAATCAATCACTTAGCGGGACGCCCATCCTCATCCCAAAAACGACCGTTATAGGTACGATAGTGCTATTTACGTATCTCCGCAAATACGTACAATGAAACCATGAAGGTCGCCCTTTACTCGCGGGTTAGCACGAAGGACAAAGGACAAGACGTTGAAAATCAACAACGCCAGCTAAAGGACTTTGCAGCGAAGCAGGACGGTTGGACAATCGTTCGTGAATTCAGCGAGAACATCAGCGGCAAAACCAGCGACCGAGAGCAGTTCAGGAAGATGTTCATCGCTGCCTCAAAACGCGAGTTTGATCTCTTACTATTCTGGTCACTATCGCGACTTTCCCGCGAGGGTGCGCTTGAAACTCTCCAACACCTGCAACGGCTCACGTCCTATGGGGTCGCCTACCGCTCCCTTACCGAGCCGTATCTCGATAGCCTTGGGCCTTTTCGTGACGGAGTTATCTCGATCCTCGCATGTCTGGCGCGACAGGAGCGTGAGAGGCTGAGCCTGACGACGATTGCCGGACTCGAACGCGCTCGCGCACAGGGGCGCATCGGAGGTCGTCCGCGACTGGCATGTGACACCGACAAAGTCCTCAAACTGCACCTAGCCGGGAAGAGCCTCGCGGCGATCTCCAAACAACTTGGGATTAGCAAGACATCAGTACATCGGATCGTAGAGCGATCCGCAAAGGAAACCCGATGAAGTGGTTTTTGATGGCTCTGCTGCAACGCGTACTGATCTTGTTCGTTCTGGTTTTCCTATCGTTCAGTTTGCCTGTGGCGACCTTCTGGTTGGTTCGCGACCCCCTCGGGGCGCAGTTTGTATTTTGGGTTTCGCCTTGGGTGGTCGCCTTCTGGAGCGTTATCGCTTATATCTTGGTTGGCAGCCGCTTCTGGCGTGGGAAGCCCTCCGTGGAGGATTGGAAGTTCCGGCACGGCTCCTACCTGTGGCGAGCCGCCAAAAACACGGTCTGGATGTTCACTGCGCTCGCGTTTTCCTACGCCGCCGAGCTTGCCGTCGTCTTTCTTATGCCACCGTCCGCGACCGCAATGCGCATCTTCCCGCTCGCGGCGTACTCGCCATTGGCGTTCACGATCCTGTGGAGCGCAACCCGTGGGTAAGCTGATCAAGTTCCGCAAGCCCCGCAGGCTCACGCCTGAGATCGTGGGCGAACTTCTTCGCATCCACAGTTCGTGCGTCCACGACCAAGAGGGTCGCTGTGGGTTGCAGGTGTCCGTGGCTTCTTTTTGCTGGGAATTAAATCGAGCGGCGAACATAGGAGATGAAACCGACAACGCTTTCAAGCGCCACGATCCAATGTGCGCAGCCCGCCCGCTGTCGGATCACGACATTGAACGAGCCTTAGAAGGACGGCGTCTCGCCGACTCGATGATGGAGGAGCCTGAGGAATGAAGACCGAAGCTGAATTGGATACGAATATCGCGAAACTGTTCGACGAAGATACGACCACGAAGGTCGATCAGGTCAACGGCAAGCCCTACGTCACGGACGAGCAGACGCTCCGCGAGATGCAATTCGCCGAGGCATGCGAAGAACTAGTGGCAGCCGAGGGGGAGTTCGCCGAGTGGGATTCTAAGGCTACGCAGAAGTGGGCGCACCCAGATGCCGACCCGGCGAACCTGTGCCACTGGTACGACAGCCTTGAGCGACGGTACAAAGCTGACCGGAATCTGTGGCTGCTCTTCACCGGAGGCGACCGCTCCATGCGTAGCAATTCCCTTTACAATTCGTTCCGCCGTCACCTGCTGCGAAGCGACGGCACGAAGCTACGGGCAAACGCGTGAGAAGTCTGCGGCGGCAGCCCTGAACGTGTAGCGGTCTTGCATGCTCGCCGCATCCCGCAACTGCAGGCTAGTTCGCCGAACCTACGGCTTTCACGTAGATCGTTTCTTTTGCTCCTTCTGGCAGTTGCCCTTGATACGAATGCGGAATCGTGACCAAAAATCCATGACTACGAGGCATCACAGCCATTTTGTACTTGGCGTCAATAATTCTGAAAAGACCCTCGCAGTAGCTTGAGACATGATCGCAGTATGATTGAAACTTCTTATTGAGTTCCCGTTCTTCCATGCCCTTTCGTATCTCCTGATCATTGATCGCAGCCTGCTGCGCAGGTGCTTGCGCATCCAACGGCGGCAAGACATGTGCGATAAACGCATCAGTTGTACCATCGTGGAGCGTCACGACGACCCCGGCAAACTGGTGCGACAAGTTTCGGTAATCTCGAATCTCTTTGAGCAATGGGTCGTCGTCTAGTGCTTTGACAAGCTCATCGTACCGATCCTTCGTTACGATGCCCTCTTGATAGCAGCGTCTATACGCCAGCCGAACGAGTTCATCAGCAAGGTGGTGAAGCTGCCAAAGGACGCCTGCAAAGTGCGCACGAAATACAAGCACATCTTCCTGAAGAAAGTCGCGGTCAGCCTGTGACATCTGCTGCAAGATTGTTTCACGCCGCCTGCTACCCGCTAACCGCATCGCGGTCGAGTCGGCGTAAGTCCGAACATACGCCGCGTGGTAAAGGCAGATGTCCAACCCCGACCAGATTTCGCAGACCATGCCCTCGAAGTCCTGCTTCGGGAACGAGCTTGTCCGATCCATGCTGGTGTCACCTCCGCCGACCGTGAATGCCTAGAAGTTTGGACGGGTCTATGTTTCTACAACGAGCCGCGTTACGATTAGGGGCTAATGTACATGAAGCTATTAGGGTGCGCATCTATAATGCTGGTGCTCGGAGCACTTGCGAGTGCCCAGACACCAGTTCGGGAGCTTGACATCGACTCCGGCTGGGGCGGACTGGGCACCCCGCAATCAGCGCACCTCGTCATAAAGAAGCTGAACGGGGATTACCGTCTGAACGGAAAACGTGTAGACGCCTCCCTAATTGATCAGCTTGTTTCCGTTTTGCGACAGCCAACTATCGAAAAACCCGACCCCACCAATCTAGGTATTACCCCGGAATGGTGCAAGGAACACGCGTCTGAAGTTGGCACAAGAATGGGTTCGCAGTTCGAGAGCGCGGCTGCTAATCGGAAAGAACTCTTCATAAAATCATTCAATGACCCCGCCGTCGTAGCTCAGGTCATCAAGGACTTGTTCGGCTTCACCAGATTCGACGACTATCCGGGGGCAAGGCTGAAGGTAATCTTCGAGGATGAGACTGTCATCGAGGCAAAAACTCACTCGTACTACGCCTTCATGCTGCCGTGGCAAATAACTGGGAACAATTCCCCAACATTCAATGCCCAGATTTCGCGTGCCCTCGCAGCGTTAATGCCCAAGAACACAGTTAACAAAGAAAGGCTTGCTGGCGATGGATTTGACAAGGAATTCGGTCAAGCAGTCATGCAGCACATCGAGAGGGACTGGAAACTACTCGATGCCCGTAACAAGGCTGGCGATGCACTGCGGGCGATAGAGACCAAGTATCAGGTCTTGAGTGCGGAGATCAACCCCTACCACAATGTCAACTATGGTGTTGAATGGGACAGCGGCAAGCCCCACGAAACCAATCTTCATGTCACCGTCCGCAAACCGAGTTTTCCCGGCAACCTCACTGATGAAGTCATTCTACGCATGAACGGCAGCGAGGCTGAGGGAGTGGATCGGTTCTTGCAGAGCGGATCGAAATACGAAGACCTTGTGCTATCCAGTCCATTGTTCGGGGAGTACATCCGCCAGCATCCGCGTACTCCAGTCTGGATTTCCTATGTGCATGACGCCTCTTTCGGTGACAAAGCTATGCGTGTCTTCGCTGCCGACATGCACGCCATTGGAAAGGATGATGTCGTCCCGCCAGTTCGTGCCCAGCAATCCGAAATCGCTCTCGTGATGGTGGGTGGGGCTTATTGGATATTGTTCCCTGACAAACATCTGCTGCTTTGGCGCTTTGACGGTCAGAACGGGTTGCTCAACTGGAAACCAGAAACCTTCGCATTCCGGCGTTGCAGCGAGTACCACCCCGTCTGGGGAGGCTGCGTTGGCGCTGAAGTTTCTGCTGAAGGCAAACAGGTGCAGGACTATGCCTCCAGCGATCCATGCGCCGTCCCGACCTCGTCCGCGAGAAGCCAATCCTACGAACCCCTGTTTCCAGTCCATAAAGCTGGCAAGGGCGGCTTCATAAACAAAAGCGGCGAGATCGTCATACCTTTGCATTTCGATACGGTTGGCGAATTTTCTGATGGTTTTGCGCGAGCCGAATGTGCGGGCAAATGGGGCTTTATCAATTCTAGTGGTGAGTGGGTCGTGCGCCCTCGATTCGCGTGGGCACAAGACTTTTCCGAGGGTCTCGCAAGAGTTCAAGTAGATGGCGAAGCCCTGACCTACAACTCGCATTGGGCGTTTATCGACAAGTCTGGCAACGTTGTCATACAGCCGTTCGTTGAGGAGCTACCTTCCTCAGTGAGCGAGGGTGACGATTTCCACGACGGGCTGGCTGTGGTTGAAGTCAAATCCATGAAAGGCTACATGGACAAGACAGGCAAGGTCGTCATCCCGCCAAAGTACTCCTATGTCTACCCATTCTCGGAAGGTCTGGCAGCCGTCGCTGTGGACAAGCGAGGTGATCAGTGGGGTTTCATCGACAAATCAGGAACTCTGGTGATCTCAGCGACCTTCAACTG